>Ga0209254_10003876_pt1 | contig 13660 bp, 9 predicted proteins | sample FrelakmetDIP11DI_FD_187148 | JGI IMG/M metagenome (GOLD analysis project Ga0209254, IMG submission 187148) | Freshwater lake sediment microbial communities from the University of Notre Dame, USA, for methane emissions studies - DIP11 DI (SPAdes)... | ecosystem: Environmental > Aquatic >...
CCCGTTCTGGGCGTGCATACGGTTCTCGGCCTGGTCGTAGACCACAGAGTGCGGCCCGTCGATGACCGCGTCGGTGACCTCATGGCTGCGGTCGCACGGCAGGCAGTGCATGTAGATGCTGTCGCGGTTGGTGAGCTTCATGATCTTCTCGTCGCAGATCCAGCCCTTGTTGGCGTCGAACAGCTTCTGCTGCGCCTTCCAATCGGGCTCCTTCTCGGCGGTGGCGAAGTACTTGGGCGAGGGCCAGCACTTCGGGTAGACGACGTCGGCGTCCTTGAAGGCTTCCTTCATGTCGTTGGTCACGGTGAAGGAGCCGCCGTAGCGGGCGACGTTGTCCTTGGCGTTGGCGATCTGCGCCGGGTCGAGGTCGAAGCCCTTGGGATGGGCGAGCACGACGTGGGCGCCGAACAGCGAGCTCACGGCCATCATCGAGTGCGGCACGCTGATCGGCTTCTTCGTGCTCGGCGAGTAGGCCCAGCTCATGACGACCTTCTTGCCTTCGAGCGTACCGAGCTTCTCCTGCATGGTCATGACGTCGGCCATGCCCTGGCAGGGATGGTACATGTCGTCTTCCATGTTGATGACCGGCACGTCGGCAGCCTTGGCGAACTCGCGCATGTAGTGGTTGCCGGCGCCATAGATCCAGCCGACGGGATCGCCGAAGATGCGGATGCAGATCGCCTCACCGTAGCGCGACAGCACCTTCGCCACGTCGTCGAGGCGCTCGGTCACGAAGGCCTGCTCCTTGCCCTTGACGGCCGGCGTGTACACCGCGTTCGTGTCCAGGTAGTTGGCGTGACCGCCCAACTGGAAGATGCCGGTCTCGAAGCTGTTCCGGGTGCGCAGGCTCTTGTTGTAGAACATGAGGAAGATGGCCTTGTCCTGCAGGATGTGGTGCGGGACCCCGCGCGCGTTCTCCAGCTTGAGCGCGACCGCGGCGTCGAGCATCGTGACGATCTCTTCCTTGGTGAAGTCGGAGATCGCGATGAAGCTCTTCCCTCTGAGCGATTTGACTTGCATTTTGCCAACTACCTCCTACGTTTCGCGATTGCTGCTGACGGACCGGCGAGCCTTCCGCCACGGAGCTGCGGGTGCTGCCGGCGGGGTGCATGGACTTCCCTATCATCCCACAACACGACGGGCCGGACCACGTCACACGCGGCCGGGCGCAAAGACGACGCCGATGCGGAAGGTCTCGCTGCCGACGACTTCGACCTTGTGTCGCACGCCCTCGTTCATGAGAAGACAGTCGCCCGGCGCCAGATCGAACACCTCGTCCTCCACGAACATCTTGGCTCGACCGGACATCACGAAGTAGATGTGCTCGCAGCCGGGGTGGCTGTCCCAATCGGCGCCACCCCCCTGCCTCATCTCGGTGACGTAGAACTCGCACTGCATGTTCCCGGTGTTCGCCGGTTTCACGAGCACCCACGTGTCCGTGTTCACATGCAACGGCGGCACGATCGGCGCGACGTCGCCGCTCTTGATCAGGATCGCAGCCTTGTCCATACCATTCCTCCGGCTCGTGCCAGCTGAGCTCGGGCGTTCGCGGTGAGCGCCCCTTACCAGCGAGTGATGACCACCTTGCAGTCCGTGAACAGTTCGAAGGAGTCGCGCTGCCCGTGCGTCGAGCCGAAGTGAGACTCCTTCATGCCGGCGAACGGGAAGTACGAGACCGGCGCCGCGACGCCGAGGTTCACGCCGATGTTGCCTGAATCGACCTCGTACCAGAAGGTGCGCGCGCTTCTCCCGCTCGTGGTGTAGATGGAGGCGGCATTGCCGAACTGGGTTCCGTTCGTGATGCTGATCGCCTCCTTCAAGTCCTTGACGCGGGCGAGCATCGCGACCGGGCCGAAGATCTCGTCCTTGCAGATGGTCATGTCCGGGGTGCAGTTCTCGAACACCGTAGGCGCGATGTAGTGACCGCCCTCGAAGCCCGGCACTTCGACCTGGCGCCCGTCGAGGAGGAGGTCAGCGCCCTCCTTGATGCCGGTCTCGATGTAGCCGTGGATGCTCGCCAGGTGCTTGGCGGAGATCACCGGCCCGACGTTGACCGACTCGTCGAGCCCGGGGCCCGTGCGGAGCGCGCCGGCAGCCGCCAGGAACTTCTCCTTGATCTCATCGTAGACGTCGCCTACGGCCAAGAGGACGGAGGCGGCAAGGCACCGCTGCCCCGCGCAGCCGAAGAAGCTGGCCATCATGTTGCTGATCTGGCGGTCGATCTCCGCATCGGGCATGACGGTGATGAAGTTCTTGGCGCCGCCGTTGGCGCAGATGCGCTTGCCGGTCTCGCCGCAGCGCTTGTAGATCTGCTTGGCGACCGGCGTGGAGCCGATGAAGCCGACAGCCCGCACGAGTGGCGACTCCAGGATGGCGTCGCCCACGACGCGGTCGCCCTGGACCAGGTTCATGACGCCATCGGGCAGATCGGCGTCTTCGAGGATCTCGAAGAACCGGGTGATGGTGATCGGCGTCTGATGCGACTGCTTGATGACGAAGGTGTTGCCGGCGGCGATCGCGTAGGGCCACCAGAAGCCAGTCATCATGAAGGGGAAGTTGTACGGCGTGATGCAGGCCCCGACACCGAGCGGCTGGCGCACCATGGTCTCATCGATGTTCTTGGCCGCGCCGTCCTCGAGGTTGTAGCCCATCATCAGGCTGGTGACGCCGGTCGCGACCTCCACACATTCCACCGTCCGGCGCGTCTCTCCGCGGGCCTCGTCGATGGCCTTCCCGTGCTCCTGCGTGGTGATGCGGGACAACTCCTCGAAGTTCTTTTCCAGCAACTCCCTGATCTTGTACATGTACCTGGCACGCACCACCGGCGGCGTGGAGCGCCAATCCCAGAAGGCGTCCTGAGCGGCCTGTATCGCCCGGTCCGTATCCGCCTTGGTGCTGCACGGGACTGAGGCGATCGTCTCGCCCGTGGCAGGATCCTCCACATCGAGATACCGGTCTGTCTGAGGCTCGACCCATTCGCCGTCCACAAAGTTGCGCAGCGTCCCATAGTGCTTCTTCGGCGCTTCAAGAAGGCTGAAGGTCCGTTTGGCTTGGTCGCTCACGGCACTCCTTTCGTACTTGTCTCGATTTCGAATTGGACATCGCCGACCGCTCGTCCGCTCAAACCATCGTATCTCGCCTCGAGCGCGAGCGTCCGGCCCATTGCCAGCCTGTTCACTTCTGGACCACCCCAGCTCTCTCGACGTCGTCGACGATCACCCGCATCTCGGCGGCGGCGCCGGGCAGCGGCGTGGGAACCTGGGTGGGCCCGTCAACGCACAGCTCCGAACAGCGCACGAAGGTCCTCGATCACCGAGGGGTCCTCGATGGTCGCAGGTATCGCAAACTCCGCCCCGTCGGCGATCTTGCGGATCGAACTGCGCAGGATCTTGCCGGACCGCGTCTTGGGCAAGCGATTCACGACGACCGCACGTTTGAAGGCGGCCACCGGCCCGATCTGCTCCCTGACCATGCGTACGAGTTCACTGGAGACGTCCGCTGGCTCCCGATTGGCTCCGCTCTTGAGCACTACGAGTCCGAGAGGGATCTGCCCCTTGAGATCGTCCGCGGCACCGACGACCGCGCACTCGGCCACATCCGGGTGCGCGGCGAGCACCTCCTCCATGCGGCCAGTCGACAGGCGGTGACCGGCGACGTTGATGATGTCGTCGACGCGACCCATCACGTAGACATAGCCATCCTCGTCGATGCTGCCAGCGTCTCCCGTGAAGTAGTAGCCGGGGAATGGGGCCAAGTACGTGTTCACGAAGCCTTCGTCGTTCTGCCAAAGCGTGGGCAGAGTGCCGGGAGGCAACGGCAGACGCAGGGCGAGCATTCCGTCCGCCGGTGGTTCGAGAGGCTCGCCGGCGACGTCGAGCACCACGAGATCGAAGCCCGGCACGGGCTTGGTCGGCGAGCCCGGCTTCATGGGCAGCTCCTCGAGTCCTCTGCAGTTGGCGCAGATCGCCCAGCCGGTCTCGGTCTGCCACCAGTGGTCTATCACGGGCACGCCGAGGACGTCGCGCGCCCACTGATAGGTGTCGGGATCGAGGCGTTCTCCGGCGAGGTAGAGTGCCTCCAGAGAGCTGATGTCGTGCTCCTTGACGAGCTCGCCGTCCGGGTCCTCGCGGCGGATGGCACGGATGGCCGTCGGAGCCGTGAACAGCACTTTGACGTGGTGCTCCTCGACGACGCGCCAAAACGCACCGGCGTCCGGCGTGCCCACCGGTTTGCCCTCGTACACGACGGTGGTGGCGCCGGCCAGCAGCGGCCCGTAGACGATGTAGGAGTGGCCGACCACCCAGCCCATGTCCGAGGCGGCCCAGTAGACATCACCCGGACCGGCGTCGTAGAGGCCCTTCATCGACCAGAGAAGAGCGACCGCGTGGCCGCCGTGATCTCTGACGACGCCCTTCGGCTTGCCCGTGGTCCCGGACGTGTAGAGGATGTAGAGGGGCGCGGTGGCCTCGACGGCGACACAGGCGGCAGGCACAGCCTGCTTCACCAGCTCGTCCCAGTCGTGATCTCTTCCCTGCACGAGCTGCGCCGGCGCCTGCTCCCTTTGGGTGACCACGGTGGTCTCCACCCGCCAGTGCGCCAACTCGAGGGCGTGGTCGACCAGCGGCTTGTAGGGGATCACTCGGCTCGGTTCGATGCCGCAGGAAGCCCAGACGACGAGCTTGGGCTTGGCATCGTCGATGCGTATGGCGAGCTCCTGCGCCGCGAAGCCGCCGAAGACCACCGAGTGCACGGCGCCGATGCGGGCACACGCGAGCATGGCGATGAGCGTCTGCGGGATCATCGGCATGTAGATGACGACCCGGTCGCCGCGCTCCACGCCGAGATCGCGAAGGGCCCCCGCGAAGGTCGAGACCCGTTCCAGAAGCTCCGCGTAGGTGAGCTGCCCCGTCGCGCCGGTGATCGGGCTGTCGTAGATGACCGCGGTCGCGTCACCTCGGCCGGCCAAGACATGGCGGTCGACGGCGTTGTAACACGTGTTGAGGGTGCCGCCCACGAACCAGCGCGGTGCAGGACTCGCCGACCGGTCCAGGACCTTGTCCCATCGCCTGGTCCACTCTACGGCCGCGCCGGCTGCGCCCCAGAAGGACTCCGGCCGCAAGATCGATGCCTCATAGGCCGTCTCGTATTCTCCGCTCACGCGACTCCCTTGGTCCCGGACCGCGCCGCGTACTGTTCGGTAGCGATGAGCCGCTCGACCACAGCCGGCCAGGTGGCCGCCGGGTCCTGGTCGAAGGCGCCCGGGTAGTCGCCGCGGTCCGAACAGTGTATCGGCTCGAGGATCCTCTCGTCGACCTCCTGGCAGATCACGGTGAGCTTGTCGACGCGCTCGCGACGGGCGCGGCGAGCAGGTCGACCTTGCTGCGCCAAGCGCCGTCGGGCGTCTGGGCAGCGGCGGCGAAGGCGATGCCGGCCGCCCTCCTCGGTCTCCAAGGCGAGGCGACAGGCGGACCCGTAGACCACGATCCCGGCGAACTGTCGAGCCACGTCTTCACCTCGCCTCGGTGCACTGATTAATTGCTTAACTAACGACGATATACGCACGGATACGCAGCGTCAAGAACTGCCGGCACTCCCTGCGACGTCAGGCTCGCAGAGGTGTCTGCCGTGCGGCTCGCCAGCGAAGCGACACGCCAGCGACCAGCGCGATCGGCTCGTTGCCGTCATTCGCCGACGCCGGATGCCGACCCTGGGCTGAGGTCGCTGCCGAGCAACTCAGGAAGGCCCTTTCGCAACAGGAACTCCAACACCGCGTAGGGCCGCGAAAGGTCGAACTCGTCGTCGATGGCCTTCTGTATGGCAAGACCATCCAACACCGCGACGATCAGGTCGGCAAAGCCAAGAAGAGCGTCATTGTGGGCTTGAGTGTCCGGCTCCCCATCCTCAGCCCTCAACCAGTCCAGCTTCGTTTGGCGATACCAGTCGTACACCGCAGCCATGCGACTCTTGTACTCCTCCTGGCGCAGAGCGTAGGGCAACACGTCGAAGAAGACGCGGAACGACGGCCAGGCGCTTATGGTCCGAAGACTCTCCACGAACTTGGGCAGCAGATCCTCCCCAGTGACCGAGCTCATGACCGCGGTGACCTCCGCCAGATCGTCGCGGAAGTTCGAATCGATCAACGCCGTCACCAGGCCCGCCTTATTACCAAAGTAGTACTGCACCATCGCCGAGTTCTCACCGGACTCTTTGGCGATCGCCTTCAGGGTCAGTCCACCGAAGCCCTTCGCGACGAGCACCTCTCGTGCGGCGGTGAGGATCCTGGCGGCAGCCGGCGGCAGGTCCGACATGGATTCGTCGAAAGGCATGCGGCGCTGCGGATCGCCCGCTGCGTCTCTCCACGGCACATCGACGCCGGGCGATCCGGTGCGGTCGCCATTGCCGTGTCCACTCGCCGGCGGCGCGGCGCCGTCGGCCCTGTGCGGTTCCAGACGACCAGGCATCTTGTCTCCCCGATACGACGGTCGGTAGCCGCTCGACCGAATGACGGGCCTCCGACGATCGCGCGGCTTCCGCAACCATAGCACTGCGGCATCATCACGAATCGGTGTCACGCGGTCGCTACTCAACCAGTTGATTAAGAGTACCACTAGTCCATCGCGGTGGCTGGTGATGAGCCTTCAGGTGGCCGCCCCCCCACGTAGAGTGTGATGGCGGAAGACGACTGACAGCATCGACGGCTGCAAGACGTCAAGACGACCCGCGCACAGGCTGGCCGGGACTCACCCGTGCGTTGTCCGGTTGACGATAGAATCGCTGGTGCGCGTCGCCGGCAGGAGTCGGGCCGTGGGATGTTGCTCGGTCGCGCGCGGACAACTGGCTGACGATGAGGACGTGATGATGCTCGAGCGGCCGTTCGTGGTTCTGGGAATACAGCAGGTCGCCATTGGCGCCGCCGACAAGCGCGATCTCATCCGGCTGTGGGTCGACATCCTGGGTCTGGCGCCTAGGGGCAGTTACCGATCTGCGGCGGAGAACGTGGACGAAGACATCGTTTCGTTCGCAGCGGGGCGACAGCACTGCGAGATCGACCTGATGCAGCCTGTCGATCCGAGCATGAAGCCGCGTGTGGACGAACCGGCTCTCAACCACATAGGACTGTGGGTGGACGATCTCGCGGCGGCCTACGATTGGCTGAGCGCGCGAGGCGTGCGCTTTGCGGCGGGCGGCATCCGGAAGGGAGCCGCCGGGCATGACGTCTGCTTTGTCCACCCCAGGGGCGACGCGCAGTCGCCCGTCGGGGGCGCGGGGGTGCTCATCGAACTGGTGCAGGCGCCTGCGGCAGTGGTCGACGCACTGGGCGGCAACGACTAGACGCGGCCACCGAAGCCGCACCTCGCGTCCGGACCGGGCCGCCCGCTCCCCTCACCCCGCTCTGCGCCCGGCGAGCACGAGCAGCTCATTGGCAGCCGTCGACGGGGTCACGTCGCCGCGCGCGACCAGCTCCTCGATCTCGGCGAGCCGCTCTCGCACCGCGCCGTCGCCCAAGAGACCGCTCCGTAGCTCGGCGTCGATGAGACACCACATGTGTTTGACGCTCTGACGCCGCCGCCGAGTCGCAAGAGCGCCGACGGACGCCAGGGACTCGCGGAAGTGCTCCAGCTCCGACCACAGCTCAGCGACGCCTTGCCCGGTGATGGCGCTCACGGCCAGCGCGCGCGGCCGCCAGGCCGAAGATGCCGCGCGCAGCAGGCTGAGAGCGTCGTTCATACGTGCGCACGCCGTTGCCGCGGCGAGCGGATCAAGATCTGCTTTCGTGTAGGCGACGACATCCGCCAGCTCTGTGCTCCCCCGCTTGATCGCCTGCAGGCCGTCACCGGCGAACGGAGGCTCCAGCAGCACGAACGCGTCGGTCATCCCGGCGACCTCAGCGTCGGCTTGACCGACACCCACCGTCTCGACGATCACGACGTCGAACCCGGCGGCCTCACACACCTCGATGGCCTCCGGTGTGCGCGCCGCGACGCCGCCCGGGGCGCCCCCGGATGGTGACGGGCGGATGAAGGCGGTCTCCGCGCGAGCCAGGTCTTCCATCCGCGTCTTGTCGCCCAGCACCGACCCGCCCGAGACCGCTGACGACGGATCGATGGCCAGAACGGCAAGCCGGTGGCCGCATCCGACAACATGGAGGCCGAGGGCCTCCACCAGAGACGACTTGCCTACCCCGGGCGCACCCGACAGTCCGATGCGAAGGGAGCCCCCTGCGGCTGGATGCAGTTCCTCAAGGAGGGCTCGAGCCAGGGTCACGTCGTCCGGGAGCGTGGACTCGACCAGGGTGATGGCCTTGGCGAGCGCGCGACGGCTCCCGCCTCGAACGCGCTCTGCGAGCTCGTGTGGAGGTGACGGTCGTTCGGGCTCCGGCGCGGTTGCGTTCACGCCTGGGACGCGCGGATACCCGCGAGCAGAGTCCGCGCGCAGTCGATGATCGTCGTGCCCGGCCCGAGGAAGGCCTTGATCCCAGCTCGGCGAAGGGCCTCGACGTCCGGCGCCGGGACGACACCCCCGGCGAACACCGCGATATCCGCGGCCCCCTGACGGCGAAGCTCCTCGACAAGTGCCGGGAGGAGCGTCCTGTGGGCGCCCGCCAGCGTCGAGACGCCTACGGCGTGGACGTCGTTGTCGATGGCCTGCCGCGCCACCTCCCCCGGAGTCTGAAACAGGGGGGCGACGTCCACATCGAACCCGAGGTCGGCGAGTCCGGACGCTACCACCCTGGCCCCGCGGTCATGGCCGTCTTGCCCGAGCTTCGCGACGAGCACGCGCGGCCTGCGGCCCTCACGGCCGGCGAACTCGTCCACGGCCGCCTGCGTCTCGCGCCAGCCCTCGTCGCCCTCCCAGAGAGCGCCGTACACGCCGACCACGCCGTCGCCTGGCGCCCGGTAGCGACCCCACACCTGCTCGAGCGCGTCCGAGCACTCCCCGACCGTAGCTCGAAGTCTCACAGCGGCGATGGTCAGAGCGAGCAGATTGTCGCGCCGGGTGCGGGCTCCGTCCGCCAAGGCCCTCAAGGCGGCCCTGACGGCATCCTCGTCACGTGCCGCTCGGACCTCGCGCAGCCGTGTCTTCTGGGTAGCGAGCACGGCGGTGTTGTCGATCGTTCTGATCTGAACGGTCTCGTCCTCGGAGGCGAGGTACTTGTTCACCCCCACGACGACGTCGGTGCCCGCGTCCAGGCGCGCCTGCTTCTCGGCCGCGTAGCGTTCGATCTGGAGCTTCGCCCAGCCGGACTCGGTGGCGCGCGTCATGCCTCCCAGGCTTTCGGCCTCCTCGACGATCTCCCAGGCGCGCTCTGCGATGTCCCGAGTGAGGCGCTCCATCATGTAGGAGCCTGCCCATGGGTCGACCACGCCGGTGATGTGCGTCTCCTCCTGGATGATGAGCTGCGTGTTGCGCGCGACGCGCGCCGCGAAGTCGCTGGGCAACGCCAGCGCCTCGTCGAAAGCGTTGGTGTGCAGGCTCTGCGTCCCGCCGAACACGGCGGCCAGGGCCTCGACGGTGGTGCGCACGATGTTGTTGTGAGGATCCTGTGCGGTCAGCGACCAGCCCGATGTCTGACAATGGGTGCGGAGCATCAGCGACGCGGGCCTCTTGGCGCCCATGTCTTTCATCATGCGCCACCACAGCAAGCGCGCGGCCCTGAGCTTGGCGATCTCCACATAGAAGTCCATGCCAACGCCGAAGAAGAAGGAGAGCCTCCCCCCGAATTCGTCCACATCCATACCGCGCGCCAGCGCCGCCTTCACGTATTCCTTGCCGTCGGCGAGTGTGAGCGCGAGCTCGAGGGCCGGAGGCGCTCCGGCCTCCTGCAGGTGGTAGCCGGAGATGGAGACGGAGTTGAATCGCGGCATGTGCTCCGCCGTGTACGCGATGATGTCCGACACGATGCGCATCGACGCTTCGGGTGGGTAGATGTAGGTGTTGCGCACCATGAACTCTTTGAGGATGTCGTTCTGGATCGTCCCGGACAGCTCGTGCTGCCCCACGCCCTGCTCCTCGGCCGCGACGATGTAGCCGGCGAGCACGGGCAGGACCGCGCCGTTCATGGTCATCGAGACCGACACCTTGTCCAGGGGGAGGTCCGCGAACAGGAGCTTCATGTCCTCGACGGAGTCCACAGCCACGCCCGTCGTACCCACATCGCCGGCCACCCGTGGGTCGTCTGAGTCGTAGCCCCTGTGGGTTGCCAGATCGAAGGCCACCGAGACGCCGTGGGCGCCCCCGGCAAGAGCAACGCGATAGAAGGCGTTCGACTCCTCGGCGGTCGAGAACCCGGCGTACTGGCGGATCGTCCAGGGGCGCCCGGTGTACATCGTCGCGTGCGGCCCCCTGAGGAAAGGCTCGAAGCCGGGCAGAGTGTCCGGGTACTCCAGATCGTCTGCGTCCTTCGCAGTGTAGAGCACCTTGACCGCAAGGCCGTCCGGCGTGATCCGGGCCAAGCTTCGGCGCTCACCACCGGGTACCGATCGAGCGGCGCTATACCAGTCGTCCAGGTCGTCGGACGTGCGAAGGGGCGGGCCGGCGGGGTCGTTCGCGGCGCCGGGGCTCTGATCGTCGGTCATCTGAACTCCATGACGCGCTGGCCGACCGCCACACTGTCGCCGGGCTCGACCAGCAGCCGGTCGACCACGCAGTCGCGGTCGGCTCTCAGGACATTTTCCATCTTCATTGCCTCGATCACAAGGAGCGAGTCGCCGACCCTCACCGACTGACCCTCATCGACTTCGAGCCGCGCAACGAGACCGGGCATCGGAGAGAGCAGAAACCGGGCCAGGTCATGCTCGGGCTTCTCGGGCATACGCTGCAGCAGCTCGGTCGTCCGGGCGGTCATGACTCTGACGTCGGACTGAGTCCCGCCGTGGGTCAATCGGTACATCTGGCCGACGTGCTCGACCTGCACACAGAAGGGTCTGCCGTCGCGCGCGCCACACAGCAGCGGTTCGCCGAGTCGCCACCCCGACACGATCTCACTGCTGTGCTCGTCATCGATGACCAGGTATCCGCCCGTCAAGGGCCTCACGGTCACCGGGTAGCGCTCGCCGTTGAGGACGACGGTCCATTCCTCAGAGACCTTGAGTTCGTGACCCGGCAGCTGACCGCTGACCGAGGCATGCCGGTCGATGCGCGAGCGGTGCACAAAGGCGGCGACCGCCACGAGGAGCGACTTGTCGACGTGAGGCATGTCGGCGGCGTTGAACCCGGATGGATACTCCTTGGCCATGAACCCTGTGGTGAAATCCCCACCCACGTATCTCTTGTGTCGCAGCAGGGCAGCCTGGAAGGCGATGTTCGTCTCGACACCTCTGACCACGAACTGGTCGAGCGCCCGTCGCATCATCGCGACGGCGCCATCTCGCGTGGAGTCGTGAGTGATCACCTTGGCGATCAAGGAGTCGTAGTGCGGTGAGACCCTCCCGCCCTCCGCGACGCCGGTGTCCACGCGAACCCTTCCATCGCTCTCGCGCGGCGGTATGTACCGTACCAGTCGCCCGATCGACGGAAGGAAGTTGTGGAAAGGGTCCTCCGCGTTGATGCGGCATTCGATGGCCCAGCCGTCGCAGCGGATGTCCGCCTGAGAGATGGACAGCGGCTCGCCTGCCGCGACCCGTATCATCGCTTCGACCAGGTCCAGTCCCGTGATCATCTCGGTGACCGGGTGCTCGACCTGGATCCGGGTGTTCATCTCCAGGAAGTAGAAGGATCCATCCTTGTCGACGACGAACTCGACGGTCCCGGCCGACTCGTAGCGTGCCGCCTTCGCCAGCGCCACGGCCTGAGCTCCCATGGCGTCGCGAGAACCCTGGTCAAGGCACGGCGACGGCGCCTCTTCGATCACCTTCTGATGGCGTCGCTGGATCGAGCAGTCGCGTTCCCACAGGTGGACCACATCGCCGAAAGCATCTCCCAGCACCTGAAACTCGACGTGGCGTGGCTCCTCGACGAGCTTCTCGACGAAGACCCGGTCGTCGCCGAAGCTGCTCTGCGCCTCATTCCGACACGCGGCGTAGGCCTCGCGCAGCTGGACGTCGTCCCGGGCTACTCGCATGCCCTTGCCCCCGCCTCCCGCAGCGGCCTTCAGCATCACGGGGTAGCCGAGCTCCGCAGCGATGCGACAGGCGGCATCCTCGCTTTCCGGGAGGAGGTCCGATCCGGGGATGACGTTGAGGCCCGCCCGTCGCGCCAGCGACTTGGCGGCGATCTTGTCGCCCATCGCGCGCATGGAGTCGGCCTTGGGACCGATGAAGGTGATGCCTTCGCTCTCGAGCCGCTCGCAGAACTCGGCGTTCTCCGCGAGAAAGCCGTAGCCGGGGTGTACCGCCGTCGCCCCCGTCATGAGGCAGGCGTCGACGATCCTGTCAACCGCGAGGTATGACTCGCGTGGCTGCGCCGGGCCGATGCCGACGACCTCGTCGGCGAACTGCAGGTGCAGGGCATTGCGATCCGCCTCCGAGAACACGGCCACGGTGGCGATGCCGAGCCGGCGAGCGGTACGCATCACCCGGCAAGCGATCTCACCTCGGTTGGCGATCAGGATCTTGTCGAACATGGCGGCGCGGTGGTCGAAATGGAGTCTTCTAGAGCGGCATGGTGTTGTGCTTGCGCCACGGGTTCTCCAGTCGCTTGTCACGGAGCATGGACAGGGATCGGCAGATCCGCTTGCGCGTCGAGTGCGGCATGATGACGTCGTCGATGAAACCGCGGTGGCCGGCGACGAACGGGTTGGCGAACTTCGCCGCGTACTCCTCCGCCCGTTCCGAGATCCGCTCGTCGGCGTCGGCCCTGAAGATCACCTCCACCGCACCCTTTGGCCCCATCACCGCGATCTCGGCCGACGGCCAGGCGAAGTTGACATCGCCGCGAAGGTGCTTGGAGCTCATGACATCGTACGCGCCTCCGTAGGCCTTGCGCGTGATGACCGTGATCTTCGGCACGGTGCATTCCGCATAGGCGAAGAGGAGCTTCGCGCCGTCCTTGATGATGCCGCCATGCTCCTGCTCGCTGCCGGGCAGGAAGCCGGGCACGTCGACGAACGTCACGATGGGGATGCCGAACGCATCGCAGAAGCGTACGAAGCCGGCAGCCTTGACGGCGGAGCGCACATCGAGGCAGCCGGCGAGCACGAGCGGCTGGTTGGCCACGACGCCTACCGGGCGGCCCGCCATGCGTCCGAACCCGATGACGATGTTGCGCGCGTAGTCCGGCTGCAGCTCGAAGAACTCCCAGTCGTCGACCACCTTGAGGATGAGTTCCTTGATGTCGTACGACTCGTTGGGATCGTCCGGCACCAGGCTGTCGAGCGACGGCTCCAGACGCTCCGCCGGGTCGCTGGTGGGCTGCGTCGGGGGCGCCTCGCGATTGCTCGACGGCAGATAGTTCATCAGACGGCGCACCATCATCAGGGCGCTCACATCGTTGTCGAGAGCCAGATCGGCGACGCCCGATTTCGTCGTGTGTGTGACGGCGCCGCCGAGATTCTCGGCGGTCACCTCTTCGCGGGTCACCGTGCGGACGACGTCGGGACCCGTGACGAACATGTAGGACGAGTCCCTGACCATGAAGATGAAGTCGGTCATCGCCGGGGAGTACACGGCGCCGCCGGCGCAGGGACCCATGATCACGGAGACCTGCGGAATGACCCCGGAGG
>Ga0209254_10003877_pt1 | contig 13659 bp, 13 predicted proteins | sample FrelakmetDIP11DI_FD_187148 | JGI IMG/M metagenome (GOLD analysis project Ga0209254, IMG submission 187148) | Freshwater lake sediment microbial communities from the University of Notre Dame, USA, for methane emissions studies - DIP11 DI (SPAdes)... | ecosystem: Environmental > Aquatic >...
ACAAGGCCGGCTCTGCAGGAGCGCGCTCTGCGCGCGATAGGCCTGGTCGCGGCTGAAGCCGCTCCCACAGGGTGGAGGCCGGTTTATGAGGCCCTCCGCTATCATGCGCATTCATCCCGGAGACCGCGCGCATGGCCCAGCAATACCCGCAATGGATCTGGCACAACGGCCAGATCAAGCCGTGGGCCGACGGCACCACCCACGTGATGGCGCACGCGCTGCACTACGGCTCGTCCGTGTTCGAGGGCATCCGCGCCTACGAGACGCCCGGCGGCGCGGCGATCTTCCGGCTCACGGACCACATGAAGCGGCTGTACCTCTCGGCCAAGGTCTACGACATCGTCATCCCGTACACGCTGGCGCAGCTCAATGCCGCCGCGCGCGAGGTGATCAAGGCCAATGGCCTGGGCAAGGCCTACCTGCGGCCAGTGGCATTCCGCGGCCTTGGCGGTTTCGGGCTTTCGGCCGACACGCCGACCGACGTCGCGGTGGCGGCATGGGAGATGGGCGCGTATCTGGGCGCCGGCGTGCTCGAACAGGGCATCGATGCCTGCGTGTCGAGCTGGAACCGGATGGCGCCGAACACCATCCCGACCGGGGCCAAGGCCGGCGGCAATTACCTTTCGGGCCAGCTCATCGCGCGCGAGGCGCGCCGGCTGGGTTTCGGCGAGGGCATCGCGCTCGATACCCACGGCCTCATCAGCGAGGGCGCCGGCGAGAACCTGTTCCTGGTCTTCGACGGCGAGCTGCACACCACGCCGGTCAGCGCCGCGATCCTGCACGGCATCACGCGCCACACGGTCATGACCCTGGCAGGCGACATCGGCATCAAGGTGGTCGAGCGCCAACTGCCGCGCGAGTACCTCTACTTCGCCGACGAGGTCTTCATGTGCGGCACCGCGGCGGAGATCACGCCGATCCGTTCAGTCGACGGCAAGCCGGTCGGCAGCGGCAAGCCCGGGCCGGTCACCGGCCGCATCCAGGAAGCCTTCTTCGGGCTCTTCACCGGGCGCACGCCGGATACGCGCGGGTGGCTCGAGCCGGTCTGAATTGCGCTGCCCACTGTAGCAGCGGCTTCAGCCGCTCCTACATGTGGGGCGCTGCGCTTTTCGCGGACTCGGCGCGGAAATCGAGCACCGCCATCGCGCCGCCGTCGGCGCGCGGCGCAAGGCTGACTTCCCAGCCGTAGAGTTCGCACAGGCGGCGTACGATCGCCAGGCCCAGTCCCGCGCCCTTGCCGACCACGCCCTCGCCGCGCACGCCGCGCTCGAACAGGCGCGTGGCATCCTCGGCCTTGATCCCGGGGCCGGTGTCCTCGACCACCACGCGGCTGCGCTCGATGCGCACGGTCACGGTGCCTGCGGGCGTGTACTTGAACGCGTTGCCAATGAGGTTGCCGAGCGCGACCGCGACTACCGCAGCCGGTGCGTCAATGTGGATGTCGGCCTCGCGCTCGACCCGCACCTCGACCGGCTTGGTGCCGAGCAACGGCCGATAGGTGTCGATCACCTGCTCCACGACCTGGCCGACGTCGCTGGTCTCGCCATCGGTGGGCGCCTGGCGCTCGCTGCGCGAGAGCAGCAGCAGGGCCTGGGTCAGCTCCGAGGACTGGCGCGCCGCGCGGTCGATGCGGCGGATGCGCTCGCGGGTCTTGTCGGGCAGGCCCTCCTGCGCCAGCAGCAGTTCGGTGGCGCCGCGGATCACCGCCAGCGGCGTGCGCAACTCATGGCTGACGTCGGCGTTGAACTCGCGGTCGCGCTCGACCACGGCGGTCAGCCGGCTCGAATAGTCATCCAGCGCGGCGGCCAGCTGGCCGACCTCGTCGTCGGCGAAATGCGGCGCCAGTGGCACCGGCCGCCCGCTGCGCTCGAAGTGCTTGACCCGGTCGACCAGGTCGGTGACCGGGCGCAGCACGCGCGTGGACAACCAGATCGCCACCAGCAGGCTCAGCAGCGAGAAGGCCAGCACCACCACCACCAGGCCCCAGGTCAGCACGCTCTGGGTGCGGCGCTGCTCGGTGACGTCGTACTTGAGGAAACCCCAGAGGTCGTCGGACTTGCGCACCGCGAGCTTGTAGTCGCGCAGGTTGCCGTCCTCGTCCTGTTCGCGGATGTCGTAGACCCCGGTCTCGAAGCCGCGGCGGTCGAAGGGCACGTTGGCGAACTTCGAGCGTCCGAAGGCCTCGGCCTCGATCCGGGTCGAGAACTTGAACAGCGCGTCGGGGTCGGGATTGGCGCGCTTGAAGTCGACGAAATTATCGACCTCGCGGCGCAGCGTGGTGACGATCAGTTCCTCTTCGAGCAGTTCGCGCATCACCAGCGTGATGCCGGCGAACAGGCCGGTCAGCCCGATGCCGAACAGCAGGAACGAGAGGATTATCCGGCTTCTAAGTCGACGTCTGTACTGCATCGGGATCGACCAGGCAGTAGCCGATGCCGTGCCGCGTATGGATCAGCGGCTTGCCGAAGGGCTTGTCGATCGCCGCGCGCAGGCCGTGGATGTGCACCCGCAGGGAATCCGAGTCGGGCAGCTCCTCGCCCCACACCCGCATCTCCAGTTCGCGCCGCGTGACCACCGAGGGCGAGGATTCCATCAGGCACTGCAGCAGCTTCAGGCCAGTGGGGTTGAGCTGCAGGATCTTGCCCTGCCGCGCGACCACCAGGGTGTCGAGGTTGTACTCGAGGTCGGCGACCTTGAGGATGCGGGTCTGCGGGCCGCGGTTGCGCCGCGCCAGGACCTGCAGGCGCGCCTCGAGCTCCTGCAGCGCGAAGGGCTTGACCATGTAGTCGTCGGCGCCCGAATCGAAGCCCGAGAGCTTCTGCTCCAGCGCGTCGCGCGCGGTCAGCATCAGCACCGGGGTCTGCTTGCGCGCGTCCTGGCGCAGCTTGCGGCAGACCTCGAGGCCGTCCATGCCCGGCAGGGTGAGGTCGAGCACGATCGCCTCGAAGTCCTCCACCACCGCGAGATGCAGGCCGGTCACGCCGTCGCCGGCGAAATCGACGATGTGGCCCTTGTCGGCCAGGAAGTCGCCGATATTGGCCGCGATGTCCGGGTTGTCTTCGATCACGAGGATGTGCATGGGGGGGAGGATATCGGTAGCGGAGGGTTTGGGCACGCGGCCGCTACGGGAGGGCGGGCTGGCGTCGGGAAGGCGTCGGGAAGGCGTCGGGCGGGCAGGAGCGGAACGGCGCGCGGATCGCGCCCAAAAAATACGGCCCAAGGAGGCGCCATTGGGGGAACGCGCCTCGCTTGGGCCAAAGCTACTGCCCCGATTACCGTACTCTGCCTGTCTCCGAACCTGACGTTTGGAGCGCCGAGCAGAACTACGTACCGGGTAGTTTGGGCGCGGGGCGATTAAGAAGGCGTTAACCGCGCTTGAGGGAATCGTTAAAATCCCCAGATGCCATGTGCTCCCGCTACCGCGGGCGGTTGCCCCGGGTGGCGACGGCCAGCAGCATGCCGCGCGGGTCGACCACGGTCTCGACCTTGGAGGTGCTGAAGTCGCCCTCGACGCCCGCCGGCACGCGGCGGCAGATGCGGGTCCCCAGCGACGCGTCGCAGCCCTGCTGCTGCTCGTCGGGGATGGCGTCTAGCGTCAGGGCGAAATCGAAGGTCTGGCTGTAGCGCTCGCCGACCTTGCCCGGGTCGAAGCGCCACGCCCGCAATGCGACGATCGACGAGACCTCGAACCAGCCCGGCTCGGTCGCGCTGACCACGCGGATCTCCTTCGCCCGGCCACCGCGGTCGATCGAGAATGACAGGGTCACGTGTCCTTCGACACCGGCCAGCGCGGCGCGGCGCGGGTACGCCGGCGCGACGGCCGCGCGCGCGCCGGGGCGCGGCGAAACCACCACCATGCGCGGCAGCGCCGGTGCCTGGAAGCTGAGGTCGATGGCGCCCACGGGTCGCGCCAGCGCAGGCGCGGCGGGCACGGCGGCAGCCACCGTTGGCGTTGCGATCCGTACCGGGGCGATCCCGGCGGCCCGCGCCTCGGGCGCCGCTGCAACCACGGGCGGCGGCAGCGCCGGCACGGCCTCGACCGGCGGACGGGCGGAAGACGATGCGGGAAGCGCATCCGAGGCGAGATTCGCCAGCAATGCCGCGGCGCTCTCGGCGACCGCGCCCGATGCAGTGACGTCGATCGACGCCGCCGAATCGGTGGCCGCAGCGCCGGTCACCCGGGCATAGACGTCGCGTGCCACCGGCTTGATCGCCATCGCCGCCGCCAGCGCCAGCGTGACCAGCAGGAAGCCCTGGCCGCCCGACAGCGGTGCGGAGAAGGCCGGCTCGGCCGACGAGGCCCCGACGATGCGGCGGATGCGACCGAGCAGGAAGCCGCCCGAAGCCGCCACCGCCGGCGCATGGGTCACGCCGCGCAGTTCCTCGAGCGAGGCCAGGGTGTGCGCGTAGTCGACCGGGTCGGCGCCCAGGCGCAGCACCAGGTCGTCGCAGCAGGCCTCGCGTTCGTGGCGCACATCGCGCGAAATCCAGTGCACGACCGGGTGGTAGAACAGCACGCTCTCGAGCGCGATCTGCAGCAGGTTGACCGCGTAGTCCCAGCGCCGCACATGGCCGAGTTCATGCGCGATCACGAGTTCGATCTGGCGCGGGGTCAGGCCTACCAGTACGGCGGTCGGCAGCACGATCACCGGCGCGATCCAGCCGATCAGGCTCGGCGTCTGCACGATCGCCGAGCGCACCAGGCGCACCGGCCGCGAGACGCCGAAGCGCTGGGCCAACTCGCGCAGCAAGGGTTCCCACTCGCGCAGCGGCTCGGCTTCGCGCCGCACCAGGTTGCGCAGCAACCAGTACTGGCGGCAGGCACGCAGGCTGGCCAGGCAGACGCCGGCCAGCCATACGCCGACCAGCGTGGGCAACCAGGGTTCGAGGCGGGTCACGTTGCCGCCGAGGTCGCCCAACACCGCGGCAATCGACGCGCCCGTGACCGCTGCGGCCGCATTGGCCGCGCCCGCGCCCGGCGCGAGTTGCCACAGCGTCAAGGCCGGGGCCAGCGCCATCAACGCCAGGGCGCACAGGCCGCTGGCGTAGCGCACCTGCGAACGCGCCGTGCCGCTGGCCGCGCGCACGATCGCATAGGCGATGCCGATCACGGCGCCCTGCCACACGAAATGGAGCAAGGTCCAGCCCACGGCATGGGTCCAGTCCAGCATCGAGGCCAGCGGGAACTCGCTCATGGCCGTGCCTTTTCGAGCCGCGCGAGCAATGCCCGGATTTCGGCCAGGTCCTCGCGCGAGGCGCGCGGATTGTTGCCCAGGGCGTGCAGCACCAGTTGCGATGCGGATCCTTCGAACACGCGCTGCACCATGTCGGTCAGGAAACGGCTGCGCGTGTTCTCCTTGCTCGGCACCGCCTTGTACACGTGGGCCCGCTGCGAGTCGTCGCGCTCGACCAAGCCCTTGGCGTGCATCACCTGCAGGAGCTTGAGCGCGGTGGTGTAGCCGGCGCCTTCGTCGCGGTACAGGGTTTCGTGCACTTCGCGCACGGTGCTGGGTCCGTGTTCCCACAGCACCCCGAGGATGCCGAGTTCAGATGCGGTGGGCTTGGGCAGGTCGTCTTCGCGCTGGCGCATGGCATCCATCCCGATCGGGCCGGTTCAACCGTAGCACAACTCACGAAAGGCGTCGTAGTTGCGTGGCGACGCTGCGGGGGCGGCAGGCCCTCCGTGGCCGCCGACCCCCGCCTGATGCCGCCGCGGCGTCCTGGGGGATGGGCTGGGCGCCGCGGCGGTGCGCCGTTGCTGCTTGCACATGACGCGCTGCCGGAGCCGCTCGTCGGGCTGTCCCGGCAGCGCCTTGCCGGCCTTGGGGGCAGCCGGCAGGCATCCGAATACGATGCCGTTCGTAGATAACCACGAATCGTTTCGTAGGTCAACAGGCCGGTCGGTGGGGATGGCGCGACCGCGGCCTACCCCGTCCCGGAATGTCCACGTCCGATCGCGCGCGCCCTCAACCTTGCGTCGCGCCGCGCCGTTTGATGCTGGCCTTGCGCCGCCGCACGCGGCCCTCGATGTACTCCACGATCGATGCGGCCACGTCGACGCCGGTCGCGCCCTCGATGCCTTCGAGTCCCGGCGAGGAATTGACTTCCAGCACCAGCGGTCCGCGCTTGCTGCGCAGCAGGTCCACGCCGGCCACCGCCAGGCCCATCACCGCCGCCGCGCGCAGCGCGGTGTCGGTTTCGGCCGGCGTGAGCCGCACCAGCTCGGCGCTGCCGCCGCGATGCAGGTTGGAGCGGAATTCGCCGGCCAGCGCCTGGCGCTTCATCGCCGCCACGACTTTTCCGCCGACCACGAAGCAGCGGATGTCGGCGCCGCGCGCCTCGGCGACGAATTCCTGGACCAGGAAATTGGCGTACAGGCCGCGGAATGCCTCGATCACGCTGCGCGAAGCCGAGGGCTTCTCGGCCAGGACCACGCCGGTGCCCTGGGTGCCCTCGACCAGCTTGATCACGTGCGGCGGCTTGCCCAGCAGGTTCATGAGATCCCCGGTGTCGTCGGGGTTGTCGCCGAACACGGTCTTGGGCAGGCCGATGCCCTGCTCGGCCAGGAGCTGCATGCAGCGCAGCTTGTCGCGTGCGCGCAGGATCGAATCCGACCGGTTCAATACGAATGTACCCATCATCTCGAACTGGCGCGCCACCGCGGTGCCGTAGAAGGTGATCGAGGCGCCGATGCGCGGGATCACCGCGTCGAAGCCCGCCAGCAGCTTGCCCTTGTAGTGGATCGCCAGCGTGCTGGGCACGATGCGCATGTAGCAGCGCAGGGGATCGAGCACGCGCACGCGATGGCCGCGCTCGCGCGCCGCCTCCACCAGGCGCCGGGTCGAGTACAGCTTGGAGTTGCGCGACAGGATCGCGATCTTCATGCAGCCCGCCCCTTGGTCTTGCGCCGCCGCGGCCGCCCGAGCACGAACGACTGCTCGGGATCGACCTGCAGCCGCCCGCGCATCGCGGTGCGGCCCAGCAGCAACGGGAACATCATCGAACGGCGATTGGTCAGGTTGATTTCAATGCCCCAGACCTCGGGGCCGATCGCGACCAGCGTGCGGATGAACGGCCGCAATGCGCGATCGCCGCCCGAATCGGTCACCAGGCGCTCGTCGACGATCGGCGCCTCGCACACCAGCGGCGTCCGGTGGCGTCGCGAACTGGGCTCGATCTCGAAACGCACCCAGCGCCGGCCCTCGCGCTCGAAGGTCTCGAGGCGGTCGACGTGCAGCGCCGAGGTGCGGGCACCGGTGTCGATCTTGGCCTTGATCGCGGCCACGCCGAGATCCGGCAGCGCGAGCCATTCGCGCCAGCCCACCAGGACACGATCGACGATTTCCCCTGTGCGGCCCACTGGACCCCCGAGCCGACGGATGCGCGTGCATTTGAAGTCAAAGCCGGCGGCGGATCAAGGGCCGCGCATCCCCTTCGGGCAGCCGGCGCGGTTCAGGCGCTCGCGACGCCCGGCTCGTACACCGCCATGCACTCGCGCAAGGTGTGGTCGTGGATGTCGAGCACCTTGCGCAACGGCTGCTGGTAGCCACCGGCGAGGTTCCACGCGATCGGCAGGCCGGCAGCGCGGGCATGGTCGAACACGCGCCGGTCGCGTTGGCGCAATTGCTGGTCGTCGAGCCAGCCGCCGAGCGGATCGTCGACGTGCGGATCCGCGCCGGCCTGGTACAGGAGCAGGTCGCAGCCACCGAAACGGGCCAGGATGGCCGGCAGGTCGCGAAAGAAGCGCGCGGCATCGCCCGGCTCGGTGTACTCCGCGCCCAGCGTCACGTGCTCGATCCAGTCCAGCGACAGGCGCCGGATGATGTCGGCGGTACCGTTGCCGTAGTGATGGTCGGCGTCGAGGATGCCGACCCGTTGCAGTCCGGCCTCGCGCCGCAGCAGCTGTGCGGCCACGACCAGGCCATTGAAGGTGCAAAAGCCGCCGCCCTGGTCCCAGCCGGCGTGGTGGAAGCCCGACACCGGCGCGATCCCGACCGTGCGGCTGGCCAGCGCCTCGCGCGCCGCGGCGACCATTGCGCCACTGGTGTACGGCAGGCTGGCGGCCACCGCGGGCGCGCAATTGCCGAAACCGTTGGCCCGCCGCAACGACAGCACGCCATCGACATAGTCGCGATCGTGCGCCAGCGCGAGCTGCGTTGCCGTCAGCGGCGCGGGCTCGACGACCTCGATCGCGGGATACAGGCGCAGCCACGAGGCCACCACCGCGCGCGGCTTGGCCGCGCTGGGCGAATAGCTCTCGGCGTCGGCGACCATGCGCTCGCTGTAGTGCACCTTCATGGGCCCTGCCCGGTCGCCTGGAGTCGCGGGGATGGTGGCGCAAGGCCACGGCGCGATCGCGCCTGGCGCGGACTGGAGCGGGTGATGGGAATCGAACCCACGCTAGCAGCTTGGGAAGCTGCAGTTCTACCATTGAACTACACCCGCGCAGGGTTCCGATTATGCGGTTGCCGCGGTCGCGCGGCAACGGCGCCGGCGGCGAGCGGCGGTTCAGGCGCAGGTCCTAGAATCCGCCAGGTGTGCCGCCACCTGCGGCGTCGCCGTCCGGGCCGACCTTGTCGATGCGGTGGTGGTTCGCGGGCCTGTTCCTGGGCCTCGCAGCGGCGCCTTCGGCCGCGGTCGATGCCGGCGACTGGCATGCGCTGGTCAGTCCGCGCGGGCAGATCTTCCCGTCGCTGGTGATCGCTACCGCCACCATGACAGCCGAGGCCGGTGCCGCGGAACGCGGCGTGCTGGGCGATGCGCATGGCGTGATCGGGATCGCGCTGACGGCGCGGCGCGCCGGCGAGGATGTGCGCCTGACCGTGAACCTGCCGGGTCTGGCACGCGAGTCGGTGCTGGAAGCACGCCTGCCCGAGGCCGGACGCCGCTACGAACTCTATCCGCTGGTGCAATGGGACTACGCGCGGCTGCGCGCGATGCGCCAACCCGCGCCCGAGACCGTGGCGTTCCGGCTGGATCGTGACGGCCAACCCGCCGGCACGCGCAGCGAGCGCGTGCGCGTGCGCCCGATCAACGACCTGCCCTACGCGGTGCGCGACGCCGACGGCGTGCTCGACCTGGCGTGGATGTTCGCGGCCTACGTCAACGAGGAGCACCCGCTGGTCGACAAGGTCCTCAAGGAAGCGCTCGAAAGCGGGATCGTGGCCCGCTTCGACGGCTACCAGAGCGGCGACCCGGAGCAGGTCTACCGCCAGGTATTCGCGATCTGGAACGTGCTGCAGCGGCGCGGGATCCGTTACTCGGCGATCCAGCGCACTTCCAGCGCCGACGACGCGGTGCTGAGCCAGCACGTGCGCTTCCTCGACGAGTCGTGGGACAACGGCCAGGCCAACTGCGTCGACGGCAGCGTGCTGCTGGCCTCGATCCTGCGCCGCATCGACCTCGATCCCACCCTGGTGCTGGTGCCGGGCCACATGCTGCTGGGCTTCGCCCTCGACAGCGGCGGTCGCCAGCGCGCCTACCTGGAAACCACGAAGCTCGGGAGCGTCCCGCGCCACGGCAATGGACAACTGCGCGGCCTGACCGACGGCCTGGGCGGCGATGTCGACGAGGAGCGCTCGCTGGAGAGTTTCGAGGCCGCGGTGGAACTGGGTCGCGAGACGGTGGACGCCGCCGGCCGCCGCTTCGACGACGAGCGCGAGGTCGAGTACCGCCTGATCGACATCAGCGCGGCGCGGCGGCGCGGGGTGATGCCGATCGCCGCGTCATAGCCGATCCCGCGGGCGAAGGTCGGCCTTCTTGTTGGAGCGGCTTCAGCCGCGACCACGAAACGCCTTACCCCGCAACGACGCCGCGAGGCCTATCGCGCGCAGAGCGCGCTCCTGCAAGGCCGGCTCCGCAGGGGCCCGCTCTGCGCGCGATAGGCCTCGCGGCCGAAGCAGACACCACAGGAACGGGCCGCGCGGCTCAGGGCTTGCGGAAGATGCCCTTCATGCGGTCGAGCAGCGAGGGCGCGGATTCCTTGACGCCCTTCACGGCCTTGTCGAGCTTGCCCTTGAGACTCTGCTCGCGATTGAGCTTCTCGATGTCCTGCTTCTGCTGCTGCGCGATCTTGGTTTCCCACTTGCGCCGCATGTTGTCCTGCTGGAGTTTCTGCTGCAGCTGCTTGCGGTAGTCGTCGGAAATCGCCTCGCGGAAGAGCGTGTTGGGCTCGCGCGCGATCAGGCGCCCGATCTCGTCGTACAGGGCCTCGTTGAACTGCGCCGCCGGCACTGCCTTGGCGGCGACGCCCAAGCTGTCGAAATTGGTGAAACTCATCCGCACCTGCGCCGACTCGGCGTCGGTGGCCACGGAGACGTTGAGCGGGATCTTGCCGCGCGCGCGGAACACCGCGCTGGTCATCTCGCCCGAATCGTCCTTCTTGAACTCGTGCACGGCGGCCAGGCGCAGCTTCTGGAAAATGCCGTTGAGCGTGCGGATCTTGCCCGTGCCCACCACCTCCACCGAGGGGCATTCCTCAGTGGCGACGTTGGCATGGAAATTCAGCACCACTTCGCGCGCGGTCGGCGCGAGCTTGTTGGAGCGCAATTCGTATTCGTGCTCGACGTTGGCCACCAGCAGGCCGTAGCCCGGAATCTCGAACTGCAGCTGGGTCCTGGGCTTGAGGAATGCGAGATTCCCGGTCAGCTTGCCCAGGTACTCGTAAAAGCCCTGCATCGCGGGGTCGAGCTGGGTCAGATAGACGTGCTCGCGCGCCGCCCTGGCCGTTTGCGCCTCGTCGAGGCTGGCCTTGCGTCGCTGCGCTTCCTGTTCGAGATCGTCGAGCAGGCCCATTCGGGCAATTTCCGGATTCCCCCTGACCAGACGGGAAAATACCGCAGAACCGGTCGTACCAGTATAGTTCCGCCGGTTTTCCCGCCCCGTGTGCTACGGGATTGTGACTAAATCGGTAAACTCGGCCGGCCGATCCTCCCCAGTCGGCGTCGTCCCACGTCATTCAGGAGCATCCATGGATCTTCGAAAGTTGAACGGTAGCCAGTTGAAGGACCTCATCCGCAAGGTGGAAAAGCGCCAACGCCAGGTGGTCAAGGGCCTGGTCGCGGAAGTGCGCGCAAAGGTCAAGGCATTGATCAAGGCCGCTGGCCTGAGCGTTGCCGAGGTCTTTCCGGCCGCTGCCGCCAAGCGCGGCCCGGGTCGCCCGCCCAAGGCTGCAGCAGCCAAGGGCCGGGGCAAGGCCAAGAAGGCGGCCAAGCGCGGCTACAAGGTCAAGCCCAAATACCGCAATCCGGACAACCCGTCGCAGACCTGGGCTGGTCGCGGGCTGCGCCCGAAGTGGTATCGCCAGGCGCTCGCCTCGGGCCGCAAGGAAAAGGACCTGCTGATCGGCTGAGGCCGCAGCACCCGGTCGTACGGCCACTCGCTCGCCCCGCGCCGCCGGTCCTGTCTACGACAGGGTGCGTCGCGGGGTGACGAGCACGTTGGCGAACAACAGGCCGGCCACCAGCGCGATCAGGAGCAGCAGCAGCGCGAAGGCCACGTCCAGGCCCTTGCTGACGTCGCCCTGGATTGCGAGGAAGAGGCTGCGGAAGCCGGTCGAACCCGGCACCAGCATGATGATGCCCGGCACCCGCACGATGGCACCTGGCCGCCCCACCACGCGGGCATAGAGATTGGCCAGCACGCCCACCACGAGCCCGGCGGCGAAGGCCGCGAATTCGGCGCCGTAGTGCATGCCGAACCAGCGTGCCATCACGAAGCCGGTGGCCGCCGAGGCCATCACCAGCGGGAAATCCCGATACGCGGCCTTGAACAGGACCGCGAAGTTGAAGCTCGCGATCGCGACCGCGACCCACATCACCCATTCGGGCGCCGGCAGTGCCACGGCGACCTCGTGCGGAAACCCGAGCACGACCGCCATCTGGAGCCCGGCGGCGGTGCCGAACACCAGCTTGAGCAACACCGCGATCGCGCCCGCGAAGCGCGACATGCCGGCCACCAGGTGCTGCACGGCCAGCTCGTTGACCGCTGTGGTGAGCATCATGCCGGGCAGCAGCACGATCAGGCTCGAGACCAGTACGGTGTTGACCGACAGCGGGCCGATCCGCGCGCTGTACCAGGCCGTGAACAGCGCCGCCATCAACGCCGCCATCGCCTCGTAGCCCGCGGCGAAGTGCGCATTGCGCGCTGCCAGCAGGCCGAGCAGCCCGATTGCCAGCCCGTTGACGGCTGCCACGCCCACGTCGGCGCCCGACAGCCCGAACAGCACCGCGACCGCACCGGCCGACACGCCGTGGGCCACGGCGCGCAACAGGCGGCTGCCCCAGCGCGGGGGTCGATCGAGCTCGCGCAATTGCCGATAGCCGTCGGCGATGCCGAGCTTGCCCGCGCCCACGTCCTCGGCGATGCGGTCCACGATCGACAGGCGCCGCAGGTCGTTCTCGCCCGGTGCCAGGCGCAGCACCTGGGTCAGTTCGGAGAGCCGGTCTTCGACCGGGCCGCGCTCGGCGAAGGAAATGATCATGCCGGTCGGATTGCACCAGACCTGCGTCGACAGCCCGAGCCGGCCGGCGACCTCGCTGATCGCGCTTTCCAGTCGCGGCGCCGAGGTGCCGAACTGATGCAGTCGCGTGGCCAGCGTGCACACGAAGCGCACGCGTTCGGCGAACTCGGTGCGATGGATATCGCTGGGGTCGGTCACGGCGCGATCCGGCGGCGGGCGCATAGCGTACCCTGCGCGGGCACGCGCGGACGCGGACGCGCCGCCACCAGCCCCTAGCCGATGCCCGCCGATGCCCAAGGGTGAACTGTTCGCGATCCTGAGCGCGCTGGCCTGGGCCTTCGGCGTGATCGCCTTCACCCGCCTGGGCGAACGGCTGCCACCGCTCACGCTCAACCTGCGCAAGAACCTCCTCGTGCTGGCCATGCTGGTGCCGCTGATCCTGCTGACCGAAGGCCTGGACTGGCCGCCACTGCGCGGCGCCGACCTCGCGATCGCGCTGGCCTCGGGCGTGATCGGCATCGGCCTGGCCGACACGCTGTACTTCCGCGCGCTCAACCGCCTCGGCGCCGGCCGCATGGGCATCGTCGGCAACTTCTACAGCCCCTTCGTGCTGGTGCTGTCCTTCGCCTTCCTCGGCGAGCGCCTCACCGCCCTGCAGGGCGTGGGCTTCGTGCTGGTGTCGATCGGCGTGCTGGTGATCGGGACGCCGCGCGGCGTGGCCGGGATCGACCACCAGGCCCTGCGCCGCGGCATCGTGCTGGGCGTGCTCGCGGTGCTGCTGATGGCGATCGCGATCGTGATGGTCAAGCGCGTGCTGGAGCGCCATGACGTGCTGTGGGTCAGCGCCGTGCGCATGGCCGGCGGCGTCGCCGGGATGCTCGTGCTGCTGCCCTTCGTCGCGGCCCCGGCGCAAAGGGCGCGGCTCGATCGTCGCGGCTGGACCCTGCTGGTGGGCGCCGCATTCATCGGCCAGCTGGTCGCGATGCTGCTGTGGCTGGCGGGCTACAAGTACACCAGCGCCTCGATCGCCTCGATCCTCAACGAGAGCGCCTCGATCTTCATCGTGCTGCTGGCCTGGCTGTTCCTGCGCGAGCCGCTGACGCGGCGCAAGCTGGTGGGCGTGGGCTTCACCATATCGGGCGTGGCCTGCATGCTGGCTTGAGGACAGGCGCATCGCCCCCCCCTGCGGGAGCCGCTTC
>Ga0209254_10003878_pt1 | contig 13658 bp, 12 predicted proteins | sample FrelakmetDIP11DI_FD_187148 | JGI IMG/M metagenome (GOLD analysis project Ga0209254, IMG submission 187148) | Freshwater lake sediment microbial communities from the University of Notre Dame, USA, for methane emissions studies - DIP11 DI (SPAdes)... | ecosystem: Environmental > Aquatic >...
CATCTTTACCATGGGAAGCTCACTGAGGCTCCCCACATCTCTCATGGATTCAGGAAGAACCATGGCTGTCCATTTTTATATCCTTGCCCGCGAAGGCATATCAATGGAAAAAGCCTACGCCACAGCTTTGGTGCTTGTTTTGAGCATACTCAGTATCAACATAATCGCCTACTATATTATGAACCGGGTCACATCAAAATATTCGTAGAAATCATGGATATTAAAATACGGATCGAGGAATTAAGATTATCATTTGGAAAAGCGGAGATTCTGAAAGGGATCAATATCGACGTATACAAAAATAAGATAACAGGCTTCATGGGGCCCGCGGGAAGCGGTAAATCCACATTAATCTCCCTTATCAATAGAATGATAGATTTCGAGGAAAATGCCGAAATTACGGGCAGGGTTTCTATCGATGGAGAGGACATACTCGGTGACAAAATCGATGAAGTGCAACTGAGAAGTCGAGTTGGGACAGTCTTCGCAGTACCCATTCCTCTGCCTCGTTCCATCTACGATAACATAGCCTACGGCCCGAGATTGAAAAACAGGAACGAAAGGAAGGAACTCAGGCCCCTTGTTGTGGAGAGCCTGAAAAAAGCGTTCCTATGGGACGAAGTAAAGGACAGGTTAGGCTCGTCAGCGCTGAAGCTATCCGGCGGGCAGCAGCAGCGGCTTTGTCTCGCCCGAACCCTCGCTTTGGAGCCAGAGATTATCTTGCTGGACGAACCTTGTTCCGGTCTTGACCCTATTTCCACTGCAAAAATCGAGGAAGCCCTAAATGAGCTTAAAAAAGACTATACGATAATACTCGTCTCAAACAATACGAAACAGATTGCCCGTATCTCCGATTATGCCGCATTTTTTTACATGGGTACACTCATAGAATATGGTCCAACAGAAAAGTTATTTACCAATCCCTCGGAAAGAAAAACCGAGGATTACATTCAGGGTAAGTTCGGTTAATGAATAATAATGTTCTCAGGACAGAGAAGCTCAATCTTTACTACGGCGCCTTTCATGCGTTGCTTGATGTAGATTTTCATGCATTCGGGAAATCTATTACTGCCCTCATAGGCCCGTCAGGGTGTGGCAAATCAACGTTACTCCGGTGTTTCAACCGCATGAATGATCTCATTGATGAGGTGAAGACAACGGGCGGAATATTCGTGAATGAACAGGGGATCGACGAGGTCGATATTATCGAGCTCAGGAAAAAGGTGGGCATGGTCTTTCAGAGACCGAATCCTTTTCCTTTTTCAGTGTATGAAAACATGGTTTACGGCCTCAAGATACACGGTTTAAGTAAAAAGAAACGGGACAACGAAATCATGGAGCGATGCCTGAAGGCCGTCGGATTATGGGATGAGCTTAAGGACAGGCTGCAGATGTCGGCCTTGAGTCTCTCGGAGGAGATGAAGCAGAGGCTTTGTATCGCCCGGCTTCTCACTGTGGAACCGGAGATCATCCTCCTCGATGAACCCTGTTCGGCCCTTGATCCCATAGCAACGTTGCGGATAGAAGAGCTTATGATTGAGTTAAAGGAGAATTATACGATCCTCATTGTCACCCACAACATGCAACAAGCAGCACGGGTTTCTGATTACACAGGTTTTATGCTCCTTGGGGATCTCGTTGAGTTTGGAGAAACCTCCCAGATCTTCACGTCACCGAAAGACGAGAGGACAGAGGGTTACATTACGGGACGATTCGGGTAGGCCTCCTGGAAATATTGGGCCGAGGATTGTTCTGCCTCGGCCCTCTGATTTAACCGAACAACTTGTCTGCAACCTCTATGTGCTAAAACTTTAATGCCGTATCCACTTCCTCCTCTGACACATCAAAAACCAGTCCTGACGGAGGCAACTGTTCTTTCGTAAAGAATTCCGGCAAACGGTCATCCTTGGTTGTGAAACCAGCCGCATCGTTGAACTTCTTCTCAGATTTCAGGACCGAGACACCCAGGTTCATAAGGTAGTTTTCATCTGCGGCCTGACCTGTCGCGGCAGCGGCACAGGCTATGAGATGCTTCATAAGATCGGGCATATCCAGAAGCGGCAGAGAGGCAAAAAGGCAAATGCCAAGGCTATCAATTGCCGCAAAGTACCATTGCAGAAAAGCTGATACAGGGGCCTGACCTGTCGATGCGGTAGGATTGTATGTAGGGTTGGCAGGACTTGGCAGTGCATTCCCTGCGGTATGATCGGCACCCATCGGACAGGTCGCATAGGTAACACCTGTGCCTTTTAATACCCTGGGGTCATAAGCAGCAAGGGACTGTCCTTTTACAGTGGGGATTCGCTTGACGCCAAGCTTCTGACCGGTGGCTAGGCAGCCATTTCCTATCATGGTACCTTTGTCTGTTCCCTTGACAGATTCTTCGATCAAAGCGTAGGCAGCTTTTCCATCACCCCACGGGAGTATACTCGCTTCCATGGCAACGGCAATAGCGGCACCAACATCCATGGTATCGAGACCAAGATCATTGCAGAGACGGTTAATATAGGCGATGTCATCAAGATTGCTGATCATGCAGTTGGAACCTACGAGACCCAGGGTTTCGTACTCAAGGCCAGAGACAATCTCTTTGCCCTTCTCATCGGTATAGACGTTGGAGCAGCTGATAACACAGCCGGCCATGCAGCGATGGCTCGCCTGGCTGTTGGGACGCTTTGACTGGGTCTCGAACATATACTCTCCCGAGATAGTCTGCGCCCCTTCAAACTGGCCTGAGGAATAATTCTTTGTGGGTAGTGCGCCTGCCCCATTGATCATCCCAACCAGGAGAGGGGTTCCCAGAGCTTTCAATCCCTCCATGAGGGGATGAGAAAGGATGCCCTTGGTGAGATCGGCAGCTGCTTCTTTCAGCTTTGCTGCATCACTGACCTCGATGCCTGCTGCATCGGTATCATCGACAATGACGGCCTTCAACTTTTTTGAACCCATGACAGCCCCAAGCCCACCCCGGGAAGCCATCCTGATCTTGAAATCAGGTGACGTAACAGATACGGAGGCTGCTTTCAGGAGCTTTTCACCACCAGGGCCGATACTGATGATGGAGCTACTGTCGCCATGTTCGGCCTTCAGTTTGTCAATGAGATCATAGTTACCCATGCCTTTGAAGCCTTCCGCTGGAATAAAGGTGACGCCATCTTTGGTTACCTTCACCATTGTCAATGCTGGCGAAGCTCCCTCAACAACAATTCCCTGGATGCCAAGTCGCGCCAGCTTCTGGGCTGCCGCTCCACCGGAGTTGGCCTCCTTGATCGTGCCGGTCAAGGGGCTTTTGCCTCCTACTGAAAGGCGGCTGTTGTTGGGTGCCGGGGTTGCGGCGAGAATGCCCGGTGCAAAAACGAGTTTGTTCTCCATACCGAGGGCGTCTGTCCGGGGTGGAACCTCTTCACTTACAATCTTAGAGGTAAGACCCCGCCCGCCGAGATTGGCATAGGCCAACGGCACATCTTCGTACTGGAATTTTTTGTTACTGAGATCAATCCTGAGTAGTTTTTTCATTTTTTTCCTCCTTTGCCCTTTTTATTTAGTGTTGTGCAAAGAAATTTGCTCAACAGGAAAGCCTATTATAGCTAAAAGTTTGATTAGAATCATTTTTCTTCCCTATCCCGGCATATAGTTGGTCATAACCTTTTTCATAATTCTCAGTGAGTAGGACCCGAAGGATCTCTTCCGCAAACAACCAGCAAAAACTCCCAGCTGATAAGATAGGTGATCAACGGTATAGTAAAAGAGAAATAGAGGCAAGCCGAGTCGAGGACATTTCAAACAATAATCCACCAATGACGATAAGAGCAGGGTGAGTAAAAATACATACCAGACAGAATGGAAAAAAAATCCAAGACAAATCAAAGCTACCATGTAATAACGGATGAGGTGGAATGAGGTAAAATAAAAAAATGAGAAATGGCTCCGGGCGACTGAAAAGAGAATTCTCCACAAACCAAGATGAATTTTGCTTTTGCGTATTCGCCATATCTTCATGGAAACCTCCCATGCAAAACAACCGACTGATGCCAGGAGAGGCAATATGGACAATGTAATGAGAGCGCCCACTATGGATAGAAAGCTGCACGTTGCGATAAGTGGCAGCTGAACCGTCTTTTTTTTCTCAGAATGTATTCCATACAAGATGGCCTCCGAGGTACCGTAGTCAAACCTTCTTTTCAGCATCTTTCCGAGACTGCTTCTGTGCTTGTGATACACAGTGCCCCGGGGAACATACAGCATGTCATAACCTTTATTGCGTAACCTCCAGCAGAAGTCCACATCTTCCCCCACATGCATTCTTTCCCTTATTCCGCCAGTCTCAGCATAGGCTTGCCTCCGTACAAGCAGGTTGCACGTGGGCACGTAGAGTGTTGACTCGTTGTTGGTTCCAACCATGATATGCTTTCCAAGATTCAACGGAGAAAATGCTTTCTCATAACGATCTAGAGCGGTTACATCGAAATAACCATCTACATAGCCACCCACTGCCCCGATTCGCTCCCACTCAAAATGGACAACTAACTCCCGGAGCCATGTCTTCTCCGGGACACAGTCGCTGTCAAGGAAGGCAAGAATCTCTCCCTGAGCCATCTTCGCCCCTTGATTCCTGCAGAATGACTGTCCTTGACTCTGGCTATTCGTAATAACAACACAAGGGTAAGTACGAGCAAGATCCGACGTTCCATCGCTCGATCCGTCGTCTACAACAATGACCTCCATCTTATCTTCTGGATAGTCCAGGGCAAACAGAGATTCAAGGCATTCCTTCAGTTCATTTCTCCTGTCTTTTACAGGTATGATGATCGAAGCAAAGGGGCACCTTCCTTCTTTCTTGGACGGCGATATTTCTACGATAGCCCTTTTATTGAAATAGTCACACAGCTTAAAAGCCTGTTCCTCAGAGATATTACATTGGGATGCAATTTCTTCGAGAGTGTGTGAACCATCGCATCGCCGGAGGACCTGGTATGCTTGTTCGCTTGCCCGCAGAATATTGAGGGGCGTTTCGGAAATGACCAGAACCGACTTCGGCTGTCTCTGAAAGCGTATTCCTTCTCTGAGTGAATATATAAAGGGTATCATGAACTACGCTCTCCCACGTATTTGCTGAGCCCCATGTGCTCATGGAGATTCAGGAATTTTCTGCTGCCCATCTTGAGGCACATATTCAAATAATGAAAACCCTCGAACGGCAGGGCATACCGCTCCAATCCTGGCTCTGTGCATAACTGGCATTCACCATAGCTCCCAACGATACGCCTGAACTTTACTGCCGCTGGGGAGGATATAAGCCTGTCGAAGGAATCGTTTTTCACGGAGCCCAACCCTTGTTTGATGATGGGACAAGGAAAGACTTCACCGTTGCTTCTTACGAAGAAGTAGTTGAAACCCGCAGAGCATGGTTTTGACACCCTGCCTTCTCTCAAAAATATGGTCAACATCTCCCTGTGGTAATCCCACATAAATCGGGGTCCTTTAAAAAAGGCAAGCATCTTTTCAATATCCTCCGAACTGAAATGCAAGGCACTCTTGAGGCTTTCATTATCGTATCTGTTTGGCGTAACAATAAAAGGTGAAATGATGGTAAACAGTTGGTGCTCGTTGGCATAATCCGCAATACCTTCCAGTTCCCCCACATTCGCGGGCAACACTGTTGTTTTTAATCCTATAACTACATTTCCATATTCCGATCTTATCTCTTTTGTCTTTTGAATACTCTCGTTGAGCCTCTCCCATCCCCCCTTCACCCGCCTTATCTCATCATGGACAGACCCAATACCATCCATTGCAAAAGCTATGACGATTTCCATGGCTTTATCTTTTGCTGCCCGGGCTGCCTGCGATAGAACCGGGAAAATCTTGTCCGTCAGGAAGCCGTTCGTGGTAATCGCCACCGATCTGAGGTGCTTGAGGTGTCCATCCTTGAGGTTAAACACACCTGCGAGAAGTTCACCTATATCCTCCCTCAGGAAAGGCTCACCGCCTGTTATATCCACCTCCCTCAAATCACCAAGAACTGGAGCGGCAAGCAGGTTTAGCCATTCCTCTACTGACAGCTCCGTGGCCCCAACCGGAGTCTTCCAAATGTTGCACATGATGCATTTTGCCACACAACGGCGGGTGATTTCCATGCTCAGGGCTTGAGGCCGTACCCTAGCTCCCGTCATCCGGTAGTAACGATATCTGAGCCCATTGTACAAAAGCCGGGCGCAGAGGGAAATCAGATACATACAGCAATCAATGAAACTATGTCTGATTCAAACAATTATGTGTTCTTCCTTACGTGATCCAGCCATCCTTCTTTCAGCAAGGTTTCAAAGAGTTCCTCCACTACCTGGTCTTCGGAGCCGCTTACCAACCTGCCTTCCCTCGTCTTTACGGTTCCTTCCACAAGTTTCCTGATCCGCATAAAAGCCGGGAGAGATGAGTCAGGGGCCGGAATGAATCTTAGTTTTGACTTTGGAAACCGAAGAGGGCTTAAGGTCAAACCCCCATCCGTCCTCTCCACCAGTTGCCTTGGAATTCCCAACTGGGCAAGATCAAGACATGGGATCTCTTTCGTGGCTGTTTCAAGGAGGACAGCAAGAGAGGGGTCCCAGCGGCCTTCCTGCAGGGTTTCCATGGCAACGACGAAGGGGAAAGGGGACTCGATGAGCGCATGGTATCCCTGTGCAAGTCTTTTTGTCGTCACTGCAATCCTCTCCGTCGCCCTTATTTTCAGGGCAGTTACCGAGGTGACACATGGTATCCGCAGGTAAGAAGCAAGAAGGATACCTGTCTGGCCGTTTGCGTTATCCTGACTTTTTGTCCCGGCGAATATAAGATCAAAACCCAGTATTCTCGCAACGCGTGAAAATATGAGGGCCTTTGTCCGGGGCTGAATACCGTCGAGTTCTTCATCCCATATCCTTAAACCCTCGTCGCACCCGAGGGCAAGACCTTCACGGATAAAACGATCTCCAGAGATGGGGCCGAGATGAATTACCGTTATATGAGATTCCGGAATATCTGCCTTGATCTTGAGGGCTGTCTCCAGTGCACTTCTGTCTGGGGGATTGAGCATAGTGACCACCCAATCTTGTCTGAGCCTGCCCGTGGTCTCTTTATATTCGATGGGGATCCTGACATCAGGGACGCCTTTGATAAAGACGAGTATTCTCAAAAAGTCCTCCTATGTAAGTCGAAACCGAACCCCGAAACCTCCCTTCGGGTAGTTCCAGTCCAAAGCTCCTTTATCACAAACGAGGAGACATGTCCCGCACTCCAAGCACGCCTCGTAAGCGAAGTCGATCCTACCATTCTCTGGATTCCATTGGTAACATCGTGCAGGGCACATAAATGTGCACGACCTGTGAGTGCACGATTGGCATATATCACGGTTCACCTTTATGTGTGCTTCTTCATGTATGTGATAACTGACCAGGTCAAAGATGTCATCAACGATCATGCTAGAGACTTCCCTCCTTTTATAAGGTCTGTAATCACATGCTTTAGGGGTACTGTCTCTTTCACGGCATCCCAACCAAGACGACCAAACTTCTTCCGGGGTTTCCCGTCAGATCGGTAGAGCTGTTCCATAATGGTTCCTATCAGTTTGGGATACACAGAGAAGAGTCGGTCATTATGCATCAGGTCAACGGTCTTTTCGAATGTCTTCATATCTTTCAAAACAAAACTCTCTTTAAGACGATTTTCATATGGCGCCAAATGTTTTGCAGAACAATCACCCTTTCCGAGGGCATCTGCTATAGTCTCCCCGGCGAAAAGACCGGAGGTGATGGCCAGATTCATCCCTTCCTGATTAAGCCCGTTTGTATAACAAAGGCCTGCTGCATCACCTGCAAGGAGCACCCCGTCGCTGAAGAGCCTTTGTACAGCCCCATATCCACCTTCGGGCAGCACGTGGGCTGAATACTCCATGAGACGTGCGCCTCGCAGGGTTTTCTGGACAGGATCGGATGCAAGAAACCGTTGAAAAACATCATACGGTGCAATACCACTCTGTTTCAATGAATCGAGGTGAAATACGAGCCCCACAGAGAGCGTCTCGGTCTGGGTATAGATAAACCCGCCGCCACGTATACCCTCCGTGCAACCCAAGAATTCCTGGGTGACACCCTGACGTCGCACAAGGTTGAACCGCTCGTTCATTTCTTCTTCTTTCAGAAAAAACAGTGCTTTCACACCCAATGCCATTTCCGAAGGCTTGGACTGCTCGCAGAGACCGGCTTTTCTCGCAAGAAGTGAGAGGACTCCGTCGCAGAGAACAACGACGGGCGCCTCCACCTCATCTTTTCCGACCCTTATCCCTGTAACCGTCTTGCCCTTTGTCAGAAGATCCTCAACAAGACAACCGCTTACGAGAGTCACCCCGGCCTCGCGGGCCTTATCTGCATACCACCTGTCAAAATGTGGCCTGAAGAGCGTGTATCCATTGTAAGGGGGGTGATCAAAGTTCTGCGACTCAAATACAATGGAGGTTGAAGACGTATCTCCCGTGATCGTGAGTATTCTCTTTACTACGTGGCGCTCCCAGGGGGCTTGGTCCCAGAAATCTGGCAGATACTCTTCGAGAACCGGACAGTTGGGAAGCATACCGCCGAACATGTTCTTGGCCCCAGGAACATCTCCGCGCTCCAGGAGAAGTACCTTAAGTCCCTTCTGGGCCATTATAAGGGCAGCACTGGTCCCTGCTGGCCCTGCACCCACAACAATGGCGTCGTATGCTTTCATGAAGATTCATCCCTGTACATTTATTCGGGGCTCACTATCTCTATATTTTTTTATTCGATCTATCAGTTTGGGCAGCAGGATACCAAGATCGCAGACAAACCCTGCATCAGCCACATTGAAGATGGGCGCCCTTGTATCCCGATTGACCGATAGAATGCTCTTCGATTGCTGAATACCGGCTACATGATGGGGGGAACCAGATATGCCAAGGGCTAGATAGGCATTCGGCGCAACTGTCTTGCCAGTCTGCCCAATCATCCGGTCTTTGGGTATGCGACCTTCATCAACAACAGGCCGGGTAGTGCCGATGGAGCCCTCGAGAAGATGGGAAAGCTCCTCCACGAGACCCATAAGCTCCGGGGTATCACATCCCGAGCCTGCCCCGATAATCCGCTTTGCATAAAGGATGTCAACTGTTCTGTAGTCAGGGGGGGAAATCTCGACAAGTGTCGTCCTCGGCAGATCTGGGGGCACTTCAACGGGAAAGGATTGAATCTGAAGAGATCCTTGGACCTTGACCTCTCTCTTGTCGAGAATATCCGTTCTCAAAGAGGCAACCTCCCGGGCAGGTTCCCTGAAGGCGACCACCTGTTCGAGTTGGGCCCCGTAAACATATCTCACGTAAAAGATAGTCTTGTCGCGAATGCTTATATCTACACAGTCAGTAACAGCTACCGTATTGAGATATGTGGCAATTCTTGGTGCGAGTTCACTACCCCTGTCGCTGTGCGCAAAAAGTAAAAGCCGAAAGAGCACGTTATTGAGGACTCTGGCGACAGCCCACGCAAAAACTTCACCACTGTATCGGGAAAGGTCATCTCCTGTTACGTGATAAAGCGTTGAAACTCCATACTGCTCAAGAAGGTCAGTATCTGAAGCATCCTTTCCAATGGCGATTGCCGAGAGTTTGCTTTCAAGGCCCGTTGCTATCCGATGACCCTCGGTTAGGAGCCCTTCGTTGATATCCCTTCGGTTTTCACCCGATGATTCAAGAAAAACAATTACTTCCCGTTCCTCGTTCATACCCTCTTTCCAACAACGTATCCTTCGAAAATTGCCATATCCACTTTCCGTGGTGCTACACAGTCACCGGCACGGTAGAGTTCCGGAACACGGCCCTTTAGTGCATAATAGAGTGAATCGTTGACCTCGTTGCCCATGGCGGCAACAACCGTGTCGAACCCGGAAAACACCTTTCCTTCATTGGTGTAGACATTCAAGCCATGGACCTCGGTGCCACGTATCTCAAGAACTGCAAAATCAGACGTAAAGGTTGCTCCTTTTTGCATGAGCCTTTGTCTGGAGAGATATAAGTCTTGTGTGGGTCCTAGTTCAGAACCCACAAAGAGAGATGATGTCACGATGTGAACGGTCTTGCCCAATTCCGCCAGGTACTCTGCAGTACTTGTGGCCTGATGGTGTCCATCGTAATCGATGAATAATATTTTATCTCCAATATCTGCTTCTCCTTTCAAAACCTGCCAGACATTGAAAACCCTGGGGCCGTCGCACCCCGCGACCGGGCAACCTTTGGGCGTGGAACCTGTGGCAATGATGACTGCATCGGGGTTCTGTTCCAGGACAAACTCTTCTGTGACGGCCTGTCCAAAGACAATAGGGACCTGAAGTTTCTGTAGCTGATTTCGCTCGTTCCTGATGATGACTCCAAATTCCTCCCTACCTGCGCCCTTCATGGCTATGGCAACCTGTCCACCCAGGGCGTCTTCCTTCTCAAAGAGGGTCACCTGGTGTCCCCGCATGGTCGCTATCTTTGCGGCCCACATACCGGCAGGACCGCCTCCGATGACCATAACGCGCTTTTTCCACTTCGTGGGGGGAAGGTGCAGTTCATCCTCCTGCCTTTCACTGCCAACGAAGGGATTCTGAACACAGCCGATAGGCCGGTTCAGTCCGACCCGGCCGTAACAACCCTGGTTATCGGCAATACAGTAACGGATTTCATCCATTCTGCCTTCCCTGGCCTTATTCGCCAGGTTCGGATCGCAGAGCTGGGACCTCACCATACCAATCACATCAGCCTGTCCATTAGCCAGTACCTTCTCCGCGAGGACAGGGTCGTTGATCCGGCCCGTGGCAAATACGGGAAGCTGAACAGCCTCTTTGATGCCTGCAGCTAAAGGGATAGCGTACCCGAGGGGCATGTGCATGGTTCCGCCCACAAGGTAAAGGTTATAGAAGGTTGAAAGGGAAAGGTCCATGAAGTCAATGAAACCGGATCCCTCCAACACCTTCGCAATCTCTTTGGCATCGTTGAGGGTGATACCGCCCCAGGGAAGCATTTCGTCCGCACAGAGGCGTATACCCAGGGTAAAATCATCCCCTACCGATTTTCTCACCGCCCCAAGAACCTCGAGGGGAAAACGCATTCGGTTTTCGAAGCTTCCGCCGTATTCATCAGTGCGGAAATTCGTCAGAGGGGACATAAACTGGCGTACCAGAGAGCTGTGACCGTACTGCAGTTCTATTCCGTCAAACCCTCCTTCGCGGGAATGAACAGCAGACTTGCAAAAGTACTGAATCACTTCCTTGATGTCTTCAATCTCCATCTGTTTCGGAATCTCTCTGAATAGCACATCAGGAACAGGTGAAGGCGCCCACACGGGCAGTCTCGACAGGGCGCCACTGCATTGCTGGCCATTATGGTTAAGTTGGGCGAATATCTTTGTTTCATATTCGTGGATGGCCCGTGTAATCTTCTTATACCCCGGGATTACTTCAGGCCTGAAAGCCTCCACGAGTTTTTCGTAGGCCCGGTCCGTGGGATGGACTGACTGCTCTTCTGTGATTATCAATCCGGTACCACCCCGGGCTCTCGTGGCGAGATAATAGACGTGCCTCTCCGAGGGGAGGCATTCCTCGGCAAAATTGGTAAGATGTGCGGAGAATGATATCCGGTTCGGTACAGTCACCCTTCCTATTTGTAAAGGCGAAAAGAGATACTTAAATTGTCCTGGCATGTTCTAATACCCCGTTGTTGTGTTCTTGTATGGAAAAATGTTCCTGAAGCATTGTCATGCATTCAGGATCTGGATGATTGAGCGATCTGGTAAGAAAATATGCGACTGCCGGACATCCCCCGTGACACAAGTTAAACCGTCCACATTGCGCACATGACTCGATACGAACTGCCCTCATCATGTTCATTGCGTCGCTCTCGCGCCATATAGTTTCGAACGACTCTTTTGTCACGTTTCCGGCAATGAAGATATTATCCTGGAGGAATGCACACGGATAGACCGTGCCGTCGGGTGAAACACTGCAGGTCATCTTTGCTGCACCGCACATATTCAAACCAAGGTCCCGTCTGCCTTCGCTCGTGATAGAGAAAAAGGAGTCCCCGGTCAACACGTTTCTGTGGCCGCTGAGAAAGATTGATAGCTCCATGAGTTGAGCCTTGTCAAGATGATAGGCTTCCCACTCCTTCTTGCCGTTACCTGTGGGGCGGAATCTGGAGAGACGCGTCTTTGCACCATAGTGCTTTGCAAGCGCATTCAGTTGATCAATTTCCCTGAAATTGATCCGCGTGACAACAGTGTTGATGCTGAAATGAGGTATCTCATATCTGGAGAGTAGTTCTATGCCATCAAGGATAAGACTGTAGGTCCCTTCACCCCTGATTTGATCGTTCGTCTCGGGACTCGCCCCGTCGAGGCTTACCTGGATGTAGAGCAAATCCATGGACTTCAATTTCTTCACAAGCCTTTCGTCCAGTACTGTTCCATTTGTGCTTACACAGGTTGTGATGCCTTTGCTGTGGGCGTAATCAAGAATATCGAGAAAATCTTTGCGCAGAAAAGGTTCCCCGCCGCCGAAATTGATCTGAAAAACCTTCAATCTGTCCAGCTCATCGATCAGCCGCACACATTGGCCGAAATCGAGCTCTTCATGCAAGTCTTTTCTAACGTCTGCAGAGAGACAGTGGGTGCACGAAAGATTACATATCCCGGTAATCTCCCACGTGAGATTGACCGGGGCCCTGAGATTACTACTGTATGCAAGTCCCGGCTTCAACTATGAGTCCTTTTTTCGCCAAGCGGTTGAGAAGATCTGATGCTTTATTTGTTGCTACTTCATCGTCAGAACTGAACACTAATTGCGTTGCACCACCATCACCAAATGAAAGTTGAATAGAGGTCCCGCATTGTACGAAGGTGAGCTTCGTATCTGCCGTGTTATAGAAGAGCAGCCCAAAATCCTCGCCCCTAACTCTCACCGCAGGGTGTACAAAATAATTCACAACTTTCATTAATACACACCGCAAATACCGTCAACAGTCAAATCCTCAATTTCAATCTCCTCAAGTATTTGAGGTATTTCTTCCTCACGTGTTTGGGTATTGTTCCCCTCATTTACATTCTCCGCCGCTAATTTTTCTTTCATAATTTACGTCTCCTTTTGCTCTTCTTTATCTAAAGCCTTTAGCCTATCAGGATACCATGCATATCTTAACTATTCAATTTCGCAGCAACAATACATGGAAAGGGAAGCCCCCAGAAGAGCAGGCTTCCCGATAGCACTTTTTCTCCTTCTCTGTCTAATCCCAGACACAAACCCAGCGGCCCTTGATCTGCCTTTTCACCATGGCGTTAGCTACATCGTTTATGTCCTTCAGCTTGAATTTTTTTGTCACCAGTTTGTCCAGCTTAAGATCGTTCTGCATTGCCATGTCAACGTATCTCGGTATGTCGAGATGGGTGGAGATAGAACCATAGAGGTTTCCCATTATAGCCTTCTGATGAAGCGGGAGCAACCCAAGGGGAAGATTCGTTGTCTGGTCAAAGGGGGTGATACCAGGTATAATAACCCTTCCACCTATACAGGTAGACCACCATGCCTGGACGATCGCACCGGGATCCCCGATGGCCTCGAAGGCATACTGAACACCACCGCCGGTAATT
>Ga0209254_10003879_pt1 | contig 13654 bp, 8 predicted proteins | sample FrelakmetDIP11DI_FD_187148 | JGI IMG/M metagenome (GOLD analysis project Ga0209254, IMG submission 187148) | Freshwater lake sediment microbial communities from the University of Notre Dame, USA, for methane emissions studies - DIP11 DI (SPAdes)... | ecosystem: Environmental > Aquatic >...
CGGCTGCGCAGGCGTGTCAGGGACGATCGGCGCATCGACAATTTTGAGCGCGTACTCGTCCCTGACCTGCGCCAGCATCAACGTCTTCGTCTGTTCTTCGATCAGCCGGAAGAAGATCCCCTGCATCTCCAGCACTTTAGTGCCGCGGATCTGCTGTTCGAGGTAGCCGATGGTCTTGCGGGCTTCCGCCACGTCCTTCCGCCGCAGGTAATCGTTGAGGTCCGCTACGAGCAGCGAGACCCACTCCGCCGACGCAGTGGGCGAGCGGGATTCCATCGCCACGCGGAACATTCCGCTGCGGCGATCCTCGTCTACGTACAGGCGCTTCGAGAGCTTCCTGTATATCTCGATGTCGGAAGGCTCGGGATTTCGCGAGGACCCCGACCAACCCCTGCGCACCCATTTCTTGTTGGTCATGTCATAGACCTCGGGGTCGATGTTCCAGACCCCCGTCGTCGGGTCCCTCGAGCGACCGGCGAACAACGGAACGACCAAGCCGCGCCGCTTGGCGAAATCGACCAGGAACGTGTGCCCACGCAGCGTTTCGAGAGTCACGGCGGAGCGATCGGTGGCCGCGCCGCCAAGATTGACACCGGCGAGCGATGCCAGCCCGCCGAAACGCGAAGCCAGCGACCCCAGCGACCCGCTGTTCTCAGTAACGTCGGACGCGGGCGCAAGCACAACCCCAGCGCGGTAATAGGAGGGCAGCACGGAAGCCACTGCGCCGCCGACGAGCCCCCCCGCAACCAGGCCCAAGATCAGGCGAACCCAGTGGGCGCGCAGCATGCGCACGAGTTCACCGAGCGTCACGTCGCGAACTCGGGGTGAACCACGGCGTTCATTGGCATGAGTCCGCCCTCGCCTCGCCTGGTGGTGTTCGGCCGCGGCCGCAGTATCGGAATTGTAGACAATCCACGAGACCGCGTGCCACATTGCGAGCGCGGGTAGGCGATAGGTGCCCGCGCAAGTCCCCTACCATAGAAGTACGAAACTGCATGCTCGATCCCGCCGATGACAGCAGCCTCCCCGGCGTTCTCGCGAGTGACCGGCGAGCCGCTCCATCCAGGAGGTTGTCGTCGGCCAACGTAGTGGACCATCGCAGCGCCACGCACAGCAGCGAGCTGGCCGAGACGCCTTGAATGCAGCCTTCTTGAATGACCGCCACCAGGAAACGTCAGAACGAATTGACCGCCGCCACCGCGACAGCCATGTTGTAGATGATCGTGGTTACAGCCGACCACAGCGGCAGCGGCCTCATGCGCTGCGCGTTGAGCGGCACGACAACCGTATCGCCGGGTCGGACTCCTTCCCTGCTGCTCCTGAACCACGCGCTCGAGTCGCCGCTCACGACGCTTCCGCTGGCACGCACGACGTAGATTCGGCCCCTGTCCGCGTTCCGGGTCGTGCCGCCACTCATGCTGATGTAGTCGTCTCGAGTCAGCGACGGGTTCCAGAGGTGCGAGGTCGTGCTCTGCACCTCGCCCAGCACCGTGACTTCCTGCAGCACCCCTGGCACTAGGAGGCGGTCGCCATCCTTCACGACGACATCATGGTACGAGCCTGGCGCCGCCTCGGAGAGCTTCTCCAGGTTGATTACGAGCCGTCCGACCGGCTCGATGTCACGCAGGTTATCCAGCAGCGACTGGCCGACGGTCAGCGCCTGCGTGGCTGACTGGCCACCCCCGGGAGTCCCGGCCTGCGTGGCCTGCAATGCGAGCGAGGCCAGGTCGTTCTGCAGCCGGTCCGCAAGCATGGCGAGCTGCGCGGCCTCGCGTTCCCTCAAAGATTTTCGCGTGAACACCGCACCCTCAGGGAAGGCAAGATCGGTCAGCCCCCCTGCCCGTGCGAGTACCGAGCTCAGCATCTCGCCGCGCTTGATCGGATAAGTGCCTGGAAAGCGCACTTCGCCGCCGACCTTGATGCTGCCCTGTTCGGACCACTTCGGCAGTTCCTTGACGACCAGGAAGTCGAACGGCTGCAGCAGCACGTCTGCAGCGACGTCGCCTGCCAGCGCGGCGGCGAGATCGACTTCCAGAGTGGCAGTCTGGCGGTACTCGCCGTTCACGACCGTGTATCGCGTCAGTTCCGCCTCGGCCGAGTAGGCCGCCTCGTCGAGACCGGCGCCGGCCCGCACGAGGTCCGACACGGTCATGCCGATCTCGAGCGGATACTGGCCGGGCACCCTCACCTGCCCGCCCACCTGCACAGTCTGCGCTGGCGCGCCCTTGCTTGCCTGCTGGCGGAGGTCGTCCAGAACCGGCTTCAGCTGCAACTCACGACCGCCTTCGAGGTTGAAGACGTAGATCTGGTCGCGCGGCAGCAACTGGACGTTCGCGTCGGATGCCGGCTGAACCCACGCCACCTCGAGATCGGCAGAAACAGTGGTGACCTGGTGGTCGAGCGACTCGCGCCGGATCAGCACGTAGTGAAGGTCCGAACCCGGCTTCAGGTCCTCTGGACGCGGCAGCACGTCTGCGATCCGCAGGTTCTGGCGCCACGCCACCGGGCCGGGGCGATATACGTTGCCGCTGACAGTCACGGCGTTCGCAAGCTGGGGGCGCACCGCCGGGACCCGCAAGACGTCACCCGAACGCAGTGCCATCCCGCGCCCCGAAGGCACCGAGAGATCCACGTCCAACACCATGCGCGCTCGGGATTCGCTGATGCGCTCGATCGTCGCCGCGCGCGGGTCGGCATCGGGCAGCAGTCCGCCGGCGAGCGCAACGAGTTCCGATGCGCTCTCCTCGCCCTTGAGCTCGTAGATGGCGGGGCGAAGGACCTCCCCCGTGATGCCAGCCGTACGGCCGATCGGTGCAATGAAGATGACGTCACTCGACTGGAGCCGCAGGTCGTTGCGCGAGTCGCCGCGCAGCAGCAGGTCGTAAAGATCGAGTACGGCGACGAGCCGGCCACGCCGCTTCAACTGCACGTTGCGCAGCGAGCCGGTCTCCCTGATGCCTCCGCTGGCGAACAGCGCGTTTGTGATCGTCGAGAGGGCGCTGACCGAGTAGGAACCCGGAGCCTCGGCTTCTCCGGTAATGAACACCGTGATCGTACGCATGTCGCCCATCGACACGACGGCCCGAGTACCGATCATGCCCTGGCTCACCCGCTCCTCGATCGCCTGGCGGGCTTCCGGGAAGCGCAGGCCCGCGACCGCGATCGGGCCGAGCTCTGGAAACTGGATCGTCCCGTCCCGGCCAACCGTCAGCGTGAGCTCGTCGTCCGTTGCGCCAAGCAACTGCACCTCGAGCGTATCGCCCGGCCCGACCACGTACTCGGACGGCACCGGAACGTCGGAAACCGGCGCATAGGTGCTCGGAAACACCGTGAAGAGGTCGTAACCGAATGGCTTCAGTGCGTCGGTCCCTTGCCGCTCCAGCGGCAGCAGCGTCAAGCGCAGCAGGAAATCGCGCAGTGCCGGGTCGTTCGCCAGGCGTACCTTGGCCTGCTCCTCTGTCAGCCCCGCGAGTTGCACTCCCGCGACGCCCGGCAGATGCAGCAATCCCGAGGGGTCCAGCTTGTAGGGATTGCCGGAACGGATCTCGTCGCGGAGCGCCTCGAGTTCCCTGATCTGCTCGGGCGTGCGTTCCAGACGGCGAAATTCGTCCAGCGCCTTGCGTTTCTCCCGGCTGGTCGCCGGCGGCACGAGCTCGCTCTGCCGCGTCGTGTCCGACGCCCGCTGCGACGCGGTCATCTGCGCCTGGAGCTCGAGCTCCTTCTTGCGCTTCTCCTCGGCGATGGACTTGGCGAGATCGTCCTCTCCAGGCGCGCGAATCGCGACCTCCACGATCACCGTGTCGCCGCCCCTGAGTCGAGGCTCGCTCATCGCGGCGAAGGCAGCGGCCTGCTCTTCGGTCGACATCACGGCTTTCCTGGGCTCGGCGTCCGTCGATCCGGTCTCGGTCTTCTTCTGCGCCGTACTCTTGCCCTTGCCCGAGCCCGACTTCTGCATTTGCTGCAGGATCGCTTTCTGCTGGTCCGGCGGCAGGCTGTTGAATATCTCCATCTGGGCCGCCGACGGCGTTTGCGCCAGCACCGGAGTGACGCCCAGCACCGCGACTACCGCCAGCACCAGAACGGCAGCGGCACGGCCAACCACACGTAAACCCGATCTCACGCCCATAGCCATCCCGTCAACGCAGCTCGTGCCGCCAGGAAATGAACCCACGCCAACCCTCGTCCACGGACACTTCGACGCCCGGATCAGCATCGGTGTTCGTATAGCCCACGCTCGCCTCAACCATCCCCCACGCCAGCGGGCGCCGGTGCGTCAGTTCGATGTCCTGCACGTCCGCCGCGCCATCTGCCAGGGGGTTCCCGGTCGATTTGGCGGCCCGGTTCAGGCGCATGTCGCGCACGAGCATCCGCCATTCCCGGCCCTCGGGGTCGACAAGCATACCTCCAATGCCGAGCGATTCCCCATCCGAATCAACGGAGTGCCCCATCGAATACCCACGGTACCGGTATCCGTCCGTGTAGATGCTGCTCTCGTAGGCACAGCCGTATTGAGGCGGGTCATTCAGGAAATCACAGGCCGTGTCGGCGAACTCGACGTGCGCGCGCCAGGAGCCGCCCAGGGCCTCGCCCCAGGTCTCCACACCGAAGAGCCCGAGGTACTTGGACGGCAGGTAGCCCGCCTCGTCCTCCCCGATCGCCTGCGCATAAAACGCTGCCGGGATCGCCCCGCCCGGCCAGGTCCAGCGCAGGTCGAATCCGGCCAGCTGGTTCCCCGGCTGTTCCTCGAGCGGCTGGTCATTGTCGTTGCCGATGAAAAGGTTCCAGAAATCGCCCCAGTTGCAGGGCCTGCCCTCCCCGCACCACTGTGCCGTACGACTGGCCGCGATCTGCAGCGACGGCAGCGGTCGCAATTCGATGCGCATTCCGAACAGCAGCGCATTCGAGTAATCGCGGTCGCCCTCCAGTTGCCCCATGAAGGTCACGAATCGCCACGGCCCGAGCCAGCGCAGTACCGCGACATCCATCGGCGTCGATTCCTGACGCTCGATCGCGATGGCGGGCAACGGCCGCGCATTGGTGGACAGGATCAGGCTTCCATCCCATCCCGGTCCCCACCAGCGGTCCATGTAGCCCAGCGAGAGCATCCAGTTGCCGAGGCTCGCGGCGACGTAAGACCCGTCCGGGCGCCATGTCTGGCCGTCCTCGGGATTGCTCACCACCGTGGCCTGCAGACGATAGGCGAAGTGCCGTCCGAGGCCATCCAGGGCCAGTGACGCCTGGACGTCCTCGCGTGGCGTGTCGGCAAACGTCCGGATCACCAGCGGGTTGGCGCCGAGCGCGACGCGGGCCGTCAAGGACGGTTCATCCAGCCGCTGCTCGCGCGAGAGTCGCTTCCTCACCCTCAGCAGCGCTGCCGTAGTCGCGACCGGGAGTTTACCCTCGTCCGCACGGCCGATGTCGCGGGCGATGTCCGGCCAGGAAAGGGGCCAGGACAGGCTGGGGCCCGAGAGCACTCCACTGTCGTAGAGGAGTTCGAGGTCGTGGCGCAGCCGCATGTCGCCAGGCGCGACCCACGGCTCGGCTGACAACGGTGCGGTCGCGAACAGCGCACATAGGCCCAGGGACAGGCATCGTTTCGCGATCGGACGCACGGCGAACCGCTCGGGTTCAGAAACCGACGTGCCAGGTGAGGGTGCCGCGCGGCAGCAGCGCCGTGTCATCGTCCCACTTGCGGTCTTCCTGGTCCATTCCGACTCCGATCTCGACCCAGCCCTTTGCGACCGGGCGGCGGTAGGACACGTCGTAGCTCCACCAGTTCTCTGGACCCGGAGCGACGGAGTTGCGCGTATCGGGGAAGGCGCCGTCGCGGTTGAGCCGCGAGTACCGCAGCATGAAGTCCCAGGAGGTACCACTCGCGGGCATCAGCAGGTAGCGGAGCGCGTACTGCACGCTGTCGCCGTCGATCGAATGACCCATCACGCGCCCTTTGTAGCGGTAACCTTCCACATTGAAGATGTTGTTGTTGTATGCGCAGTCCCAGAGCGTCTCCCCGTCAATCGAGCCGCTGCACAACGTGTCGGCCAACTCGAAATTGAGCCGCCAGCTGGCGCCCGAGTCGAGATCGCCCCAGACCTCGGCACCACCAAGTTCCATGCTGCGATAGGGCCTGTAGAGCTGGTTGTCAATGGTCTCGCCGGTGTGCTGCCAGTAGATGGCATATGGCCAGTTGCCGATGGGGGAAGCCCACCGGATGTCCCAGCTGGCAAGTTGGTTGCCCGGCTCGTCCTCCGCATCGACATTCTCGCCCGCGTTGTCGTTGCCCCACCACAGGTTCCAGAAATCGCTCCAGTCGCAGCTGCGGCCTTCGCCGCAGAACTGCGCAGTGCGCTCGACGCTGATCTCGAGCCCCTGGATCGGCCGCGCGGCTATGCGGGCTCCGAACAGCAGCGGGTGGTCGTAGTCCTGGCGGTCTTCGTCCATGTAGCCCAGGAACGTCGTGAGTCGCCACGGACCGATCCAGCGCAGCCACTTGGACTCGAACGGCAAGGACTCCGCACGGTCGAGCGCGATGGCGGGGACGGGACGCGCGTTGCTGCCGAGGATCAGGCTGCCCTGCCAGCCGGACCCCCACCAGCGATCCTGGGCACCGAGCGTCACGAGCCAGTTGCCCAGCCGTCCCGTAACGTAGCTGCCGTCGAGACGGAAATTGTCGCCGTCGGGCGGGGAACCCACGACCGTGAGTTCCAGCCTTCCCCCGAAGCGCTCGTTGGACATGCCGGCGTAGCCCGCCGTAACCCCATACTCGGCGCGTGGTTCGTTGCGGAAGGTGCGCAGCACCTGCGGGCGTGCGGCGCCGCTCAGTTCGCCGAAGAAACCAGTGCTTTCGCGCGCCGCGATCGCCCGCAGCCGGGTCAACGCCGCAAACTGCGCGTTCGAGAGCGTGAATCCCCATGCGGCCTCGTCTCGCGCCTTCTCGCCGGCTTTCTCTCCGGCTTTCTCCGCGGCCTTGCCCTCGGCGGCGCTGCCCGACTCTCTCGCGAGCCCGTACTTGCGCTCGGCAGCGGTCAACGCCTGCGCAAGGTCCGCGGTCGCAATAGGCCAATGCGACAGCGGGATATCGATGACCCCGTCGTCCACGAGCAACTGGATGTCGTGACGTACCTGCAGGTTGCCGGGCGCCAGCCATGGCTCGTCCGCAGACGCAACCGTGCCCGCGAGCAAGCCCGCGAGCACCACGCAAATGGTTCCCTTCATCCGCGAATGGTACCCGCGCGGTCGGCTGGCGCGCCAGCGGCGCGAACAATGCGTGGAGTCAGCCGAGGTTGACGACTTTCGGGTTCGGCGGCCCGCCGTCCTTGTAGTAGCCGAGGTACCAGTCGACGAAATTGCGGATGCCGGTCTCGACCGATGTCGCGGGCGTGTAGCCCACATCGCGGACCAGGTCCTCGATATCGGCCCAGGTGTCCGGCACGTCCCCCGCCTGCAGCGGCAGCAGATTCATCTCGGCCTTCCGGCCCAGACACTCCTCGAGGACGTGGATGTAGTGCAGCAACTCGACCGGCTTGTTGTTGCCGATGTTGTAGAGACGGTAAGGGCCCCGGCCGGTCCCGGGGTCGGGTGCATCGCTGTCCCAGGCCGGATTGCCGGTCGCGATGCGATCGCAGGCGCGCACCACGCCTTCCGCGATGTCGCCGACGTAGGTGAAATCGCGGCGGTGGTGGCCGTGATTGAATACGTCGATCGGCTTGCCCGCGAGGATGTTGCGCGTGAACAGGAACAGCGCCATGTCAGGGCGACCCCAGGGACCGTAGACCGTGAAGAACCGCAGGCCCGTCACCGGCAACGCATACAGGTGGGCATACGTGTGGGCCATCAGTTCGTTGGCCTTCTTGGTCGCCGCATAGAACGACAGCGGATGATCCACGTTCTGATGAACCGAGAACGGCATCTTCGTGTTAGCGCCATAGACCGAACTCGTCGACGCATACACGAGGTGCTCGACCCCGTTGTGTCGGCAACCCTCGAGCACGTTGGCGGTGCCGACCACGTTGCTTTCGACGTAGGCCAGCGGGTTCTCGATCGAGTAGCGCACGCCCGCTTGCGCGGCGAGGTGGATCACGCGCTGGAACTTCTCGGCGGCGAAAAGTCCCGCCATGCCTGCGCGGTCCGCGAGGTCGAGCTTGACGAAACGGAATCCGGGGAGCTGCTGCAGCATCCCGAGACGCGCGTACTTGAGGCGCACGTCGTAGTAGTCGTTCAGGTTATCGAGCCCGACGACCTCGTCGCCGCGCTCGAGGAGCCTGCGGGCCGTGTGATAGCCGATGAAGCCAGCGGCGCCGGTGACCAGGATCTTCACAGCCGTCCGTCCACTTCGCCCGCTCGGAACACGTACTTGACGTCGTACAGCACGTGCTGCTTCTTGCCGAACTCACGGATCTTCGCGATGCCCATCTTGCGGAATTCCTGGTGGGCCACGCCCATCACGACCGCGTCGTAGAATCCAGGCTTCACGCGCTTCACGGGCCGCAGACCGTACTCGTGCTCCGCTTCGTCCGGATCGGCCCATGGATCGACTACGTCCACCTTCGCACCGTATTTTTCAAGCTCGTGGACCACGTCCACGATCTTGGTGTTGCGGACGTCGGGGCAGTTCTCCTTGAATGTGAGCCCCATCATCAGGATCCTCGAGTCCTTCACCTGGATCCGTCGCTGCATCATCAGCTGCGCAATCTGCTGCGCGACGTAAGTGCCCATGTTGTCGTTGATGCGCCGGCCCGCCAGGATCATCTCCGGGTGATAGCCTATCGCCTGCGCCTTGTGGGTCAGGTAGTACGGGTCCACACCGATGCAATGGCCGCCGACGAGGCCCGGCCGGAACGGCAGGAAGTTCCACTTGCTGCCCGCGGCATTCAGCACCTCCTCGGTGTCGATGCCCATGCGGTTGAAGATGAGCGCAAGCTCGTTGATGAGCGCGATGTTGACGTCACGCTGAGTGTTCTCGATGACCTTGGCGGCCTCCGCCACCTTGATGCTCGATGCCTTGTGCGTGCCGACGACTACGATCGACCGGTACAGCGAGTCGACGAACTCGGCCACCGCAGGCGTGGATCCCGAGGTCACTTTCCTGATCGTCGTCAGGCGGTGCTGCTTGTCGCCCGGGTTGATCCGCTCCGGGCTGTAGCCTGCGAAGAAGTCCTTGTTGAACTTGAGTCCCGAGACCCGCTCGAGGATCGGCACGCAGACCTCTTCGGTACAGCCCGGGTAGACGGTGGACTCGTAGACGACCACGTCGCCCTTCTTCAGCACCTGCCCGACCGACTCGCTCGACTTGACGAGCGGCGTGAGGTCCGGTCGCTTGTACTCGTCGATCGGCGTCGGTACGGTCACGATGAACACCCGACAGGACTTGAGGTCCGCGAGCCTGGTCGTGAAGCTGAGCTTGGTCGCCGCGGCCAGCTCCGCCGCATCCGTCTCGAGCGTGCTGTCGTGGCCAGCCTTCAACTCGTCGACGCGCGCCGCCTTGATGTCGAAGCCCAAGGTATTGAAGCGCTTGCCGAACTCGACGGCCAGTGGAAGTCCGACGTAGCCGAGGCCGACGACGGCGACTTTGAGGTTGCGAAGATTGAATCGAGGCATGATTTAACTGATGGATCGCTGTTGGGAAACGGGGCTGACGGCCGCCCGGCCGGAGGCCGGACAGGGGTTTGGACGCAAGGATGCCACAGCGATCGACGCGAAAATGAGACAAACATCAAACTGCGGTACGGCACGGCTGGCCCCGCTGGAAGCCCAGCCCCATTGAACTGCCCGATGTCGGCCCCTCATTCGCCCTACAGCAGGTAGACCACGGCCGCCAGGCCGACCGCCGTCAACACGACGAAGTACGGCAGGGCCATCCAGACCATGCGCAGATACCCAAGGCGAATGAGCGGAGCGAGTGTCGAGGTGAGCAGGAACAGGAATGCAGCCTGGCCGTTCGGGGTCGCGACGCTCGGGATGTTGGTGCCCGTGTTGATGGCGACCGCAGCGACGTCGAACTGCTCACGCGTGATCGCGCCCTGCAGGAAAGCGGCCTTGATCTCGGTGATGTAGATCGAGGCCACGAACACGTTGTCGCTGATCGCAGAGAGCAGACCAGTCGCGAGGTACAGGGCCACCGCCTGTCCGCTGCCCTCGAGCGACAGCACGCGGCCGATGACCGGCTCGAAAAGATGCTGCTCGTGGATTCCGGCGACGATCACGAAGAACACGACCAGCAGTGCCGTGAACGGCAAAGCGGACTCAAAAGCCTTGCCGATCTGGCGCTCCTCAACGACGCCCGTGAAGCTGGTCGCGAGGATGATGACGACGAGCCCGATCAGCCCCACTTCGGCCACTTGGAACGCAAGGCCGAAAACCAGGATCAGGGCCACGATCGCCTGCACGATCAGCACCTGCCGGTCGCGCATCGTCGACTTTCCCGCAAGATGATCGCTGTAGTCGCGCAGCACCGCGCGTACGGCGTCGGGTAGCTGCGCGCCGTATCCGAACAGCCGGAACCGGTCGATCAGCCAGCAGGTGCTCAGCCCGGCAGCCGCCACCGGGAACGAGACCGGGGCGACCTCGAGGAAGAACTGGCTGAAATTCCAGCCTGCCTGCTCGGCGATGAGCAGGTTCTGCGGCTCGCCGACCTGCGTCATCACGCCGCCGATCGCGGTTCCGACTGCCGCGTGCATCATGAGTCCACGCAGGAACGCCCGGAACTGCTCGAGGTTGTCACGATGCAGGACGTGCACGCCCGTGTCGTGGGTCGCGTCATGTGGCGCGTCGTGCTGCTTGCCGGACGCCACCCGGTGGTAGACCTCGTAGAAGCCCACGCCGACCGTGACAGCGACGGCCACCACGGTCAGCGCGTCGAGAAACGCCGAAAGGAGCGCCGCGACGGCGCAGAACAAGACCGCGAGCGTCGACGATGAGTGCACCTTGAGCAGCAGCCACGTGAACACGTACAGCAGCATGTCGCGCAGGAAGTAGATGCCCGCGACCATGAAGATGAGCAGCAATACGACCGGGAACGCCCCGATCACTTCCTTGTACACACCTTCCGCGGTCGTGAGCCCGATGAGCACCGACTGGATGGCAAGCAATCCACCCGGCTGCAGCGGGTAGCAGCGCAGCGCCATCGCAAGCGCGAAGATGAACTCGGCCAGCAGCGCCCAGCCGGTCACTACCGGGCCGAACAGGATCATCAGCAGCGGGTTCACGACCAGGAACCCGACGATCGTCAGCTTGTACCAGCCCGGCGCGTGCCCGAGGAAGTTACGCGCAAAAGCCTGCGACAGCGTCTGCGTCATCGGGGCGGACCGGCTTCCGGCTCGAACCTGCGCCACAGCGTCTTGCCGCCGCTCGCCTTGTCGAGCGCCGCGAGCCGCTGCGCGTGCGCCGTCAACTCGGCAGCGTCCGCCTTGCGCACGACGAGCACGCCGCGGGGGCGTTTGGCGCGCTTCACGGTCGCTCGTGTGGCAGCTGTCTCCTCGGCCTCGCTCAGCGTGAGCGCGCCCTGCCCGCCCGTCATGGCGAGGTACACCTCGAGCAGCAGATCGGCGTCGAGCAGTGCCCCGTGCAGTTCGCGGTGCGAGTTGTCCACGGCGTAACGCTTGCACAGCGCGTCGAGTCCGTTGCGCTGGCCCGGGTGCATCTGCCTCGCCATCTGCAGCGTGTCGAGCACCATGCAGTGCTCCCCGATCCGGCCCGACGGCTCCGGCAGCCGGCCAAGCTCGGCGTCGAGGAATGCGACGTCGAACGGCGCGTTGTGGATGACGAGCTCGGCGCCGCGCAGGAAATCCATCAGCTCGGCTGCGATCTCGGCGAAACGGGGCTGTCCGGCGAGGAACTCGGCGGTCAGGCCGTGCACCATCAGGGCACCCGGGTCGATTTCGCGCTCGGGGCTGAGGTAGCGATGGAACACGCGACCCGTACGGCGGCGGTTCACCACCTCGATGCAACCGATCTCGATGATCCGATGGCCCTGCTCGGGCTCGAGACCGGTGGTTTCCGTGTCCAGGACGATTTGGCGCATGGGGAAAGGGGCTTTGGGCTGTGGGCTGTGGGCCGGTTTCAGGGCTGTGGGTCAATCGTGCAGCGGCTTCTCCGACCTACCGTCCACGGCCCACTACCTATCGGCGCCCGCCCACCGCCTCGACAAGCGCAGCAACCACACGTTGCTGCTGCTCTTCGGTGAGGTACGGATGCATCGGCAGGCTTAGCACGCGACGCGCGGCGGCCTCGGACACCGGGTATGACCCCGCGGGCTGGCCAAGATAATCGAACACCGGCTGCTCGTGCAGCGCGATCGGGTAGTGGACGGCCGTTGGCACGCCGAGCGCCTTCATCCGAGTCTCGACGATCTCGCGCTCGTCCACCTCGACCGTGTACTGCGCGTAGACGCTGGTGTTGCCCGGCGCAACCCAGGGGGCCCGCACCCGTCCGCCCGCACCGAACGCAGCTTCTATCAGCCGCGCATAGACCGCGGCCGCCCGCTCGCGCGCCGCGACTTCATCGTCGAAGATCTCCAGCTTCGCAAGCAGCACCGCCGCCTGGATCGAGTCCAGGCGCCCGGTCAGGCCGAGACGCGGGTGGTGATACCGGCGGTCCTGGCCGTGGACCCGGATCTCGCGCATGAGCTGGGCCAGCGCTTCGTCGTCCGTGAAGAGCGCCCCGCCGTCCCCGTAGCAGCCGAGCGGCTTCGAGGGAAAGAAAGAAGTTGCACCGATGAAGGACAATGCGTTCGACCGACGACCCTTGTAGCTCGCGCCAAAGCTCTGCGCAGCGTCCTCGATCACCGGCAGTTCATGGCTGCAGGCGATCGCGTTGATGGCGTCGAAGTCCGCGCACTGGCCGTAGAGCGACACCGGCATGACCGCACGGGTGCGCGGGGTGATTGCTGCCGCGAGCTTCGCCGGGTCGAGGTTGTAGGTCCGCGGGTCGACGTCCACGAAGACCGGCCGCGCGCCGATCAGCGCGATCATCTCTGCCGTGGCGAAGAACGTGAACGGCGCCGTGATCACCTCGTCGCCTGGCCGGATGCCGAGCGCCAGCAGCGCGATGAGCAGCGCGTCCGTGCCACTCGAGACCGCGATGCAATGTTTCGTGCCGCAGTAGCGGGCGAGCGCCTGCTCGAGCTCGAGCACCTCGGGCCCCATCACGTACTGGCCATGCTCGAGCACACGCGCGATGCGCTCGTCCACGGCTGGCTTGATGCGGCGGTACTGCGTCTTGAGGTCGATGAAGTCCATGGCCGGATTCGTGACTGCTGGTAGGAGCGAAAGGCTACATGAAAAGGGGACTCTGGAAGAAAACGGATAGTGACTGTTCCTCAGCCGCCAACAACCGTCCCCAGCTCGTCGAGGCCGCGGTTCGCCAGCGCATCCGCCCGCTCGTTGCCCTCATGGCCCGAGTGGCCCCTGACCCAGTGCCAATGCACCTCGTGCCGGGCAATTTCCTGCTCAAGCCGCACCCAGAGATCCGCGTTCTTGACCGGCTTGCGATCCGCCGTCTTCCAGCCGCGCTTCTTCCACTGCGGCAGCCACTCGGTGATACCGTTGCGGACATACTGCGAATCCGTGTACAGCTGCACCCGGGACTCGCGCTTGAGCGCCGCGAGCGCCTCGATCGCGGCGGTGAGTTCCATGCGGTTGTTGGTCGTGAGCGGCTC
>Ga0209254_10003880_pt1 | contig 13652 bp, 15 predicted proteins | sample FrelakmetDIP11DI_FD_187148 | JGI IMG/M metagenome (GOLD analysis project Ga0209254, IMG submission 187148) | Freshwater lake sediment microbial communities from the University of Notre Dame, USA, for methane emissions studies - DIP11 DI (SPAdes)... | ecosystem: Environmental > Aquatic >...
GCCAAACTGACCTCGGAACCCGAGCGCTACGCCGCTTACACGCGTGAATACCTGGGCTGGGGTGTGTTCGCGCTGATGCCGCGGTGATGAGGGGATTACCGGGCAACTCAGAAAGTGGGGAAAATCCAATCATGCCTAACAACTCATTCAAGCCGACGCCGCTTCGCAGCGCGGCTTAATTCGGGCGTTAGCCGGAAGTCTCCGTCGCGGGGTATCCATAGGTAGTCTCACTCAGGAGGTTGCCATGTTCGTTTCCTCGTCTCTGCTCGAATTGCTGTTCGCCGCTGGGGATGCCGGCGACGTGGACTCGTTCGGGCTCTACCTGCATGAAGACGTCGTTGTCCATGCTCCGGCGGGCCTGTCGACGGTCGGGATCGAGAGCGAGAAGGAGTCCTGGCGCAAAGCGAAGTCTGCGATGCCCGATTTGCGCCATGAGTTCATGGAGGTGCTGACGACTTCATCGCGTGAGGCCGCGCGGACCGTGGTATCGGGCACCATGCGTGGCGCCTATGGCGGGCTCACTGCGGAGGGCCGACGCTTCTCGACCGACCAAGCGGTATTCGCTCGGGTTCGTGACGGCAAGATCAGCGAGTTATGGGAGATTGTCGACGTTTCGGCCATCAAGGACCAGTTGACCGAGGACTAGCAGGGGCGGCTCCGGCTAACACGCGCATCGAGCGGACACCGCAAGGTTAGAATCATCCCGAAGCGCGTGAGTGCCGCTCATGCGCAACACGTTGGGAAACACGATACCGTGCCCCTGAATATCGGAGTGATAATCTTTATGATATTTACCAAGTACAAGTACTATTTCGTTTGGTAATACTAGATGGAAGAGGTCTTTCGATGAGTTAATGCCGGGTCCTCGGCGTCTGATTCTAGAAAGGGACCATTTCAGAATTCGATTTCATCGAAAAGGAAATCGGAGTCAGTCGGTTTTATGAAGAGTGAGAATTGTAACCCCGATGAGAAGCCGAGCGGTGTAACGGCTTCCGGGCTCCGCCTCCTCTGAATTTGCGCGTTTCCTCTCTTCCGCCGCCGTGCTTCTTTTGCGGGGCGGATGTCGCCGGTCGTTGCCTGGCCGGTGTTGCCGTCTTCGGCTGCCGACGTTGCTGAGGTACACGCGGAGTGCGGGCAAATTCGGTATTGCGGCTCGGCGCCTGCTTTTTATAATCAAAGCCGTCCAGCACGCGGCGCTCCACCTTATCGCCAAGGACGCGTTCGATGCTGCGGACCATTTCCCCGTCTTCACGGGTCATGAACGTGAAGGCATCGCCGGTCTTTGCGGCGCGTCCCGTGCGGCCTATCCTGTGCGTGTAGGCATCAGGGGTGTCGGGCATGTCATAGTTGATGACGTGGGATATGCTTGAGACATCTATCCCGCGAGCTGCGATGTCGGTCGCAACAAGGATCTGATAAGAACCGGCACGGAATCCGTCGAGCGCTGCCTGCCGTCTGTTCTGGGAGAGGTTACCCTGCAGGGATGCGGCCCGGTAGCCGGCATTTTCCACTTGCTGTCCCACGCGCTTGGCTCGGTGCTTAGTGCGCGTAAATATTAGGACCGATTCAGTGTCGGTATGGCGCAGCAGTTCCAGGAGGAGCACGGTTTTCAGGTGCTGCTCAACAGGATAGAGCGCGTGCGCTACGGTGTTAATGGGTGCCGCGTAATTGACCTGCACCGTGACCGGGGCGCGGAGTATCTCGTGCGCCAGCCTGCGGACATCATCGGGCATGGTTGCCGCGAACAGCAGCGTCTGTCGTTGGGAGGGCACATGCTTTATGATCTTCCTGACATCAGGCAGAAAACCCATGTCGAACATGCGGTCTGCCTCGTCGAGCACGAGCACTTCCAGGTGCGACAGGTCGACCGTGCGCTGTTTGATATGATCGAGCAAGCGGCCTGGACAGGCGACAACGATCTCGATGCCGTTGCGAAGCTTCTGTATCTGCGGGTTGAGGCCCACACCGCCGTAGATCGTTGCGCTCCGAAGGCGTGTTTGCTTTCCCATGCTTACGAAGGCCTCGTGGATCTGCTCCGCCAGCTCGCGCGTAGGCGCGATAATGAGGGCGCGGACATGACCGCGAGGTCCCTGCATCAGACGGTGAAGGATTGGCAGCACAAAGGCCGCTGTCTTGCCTGTTCCTGTCTGGGCCAGTCCCATGACATCGCGTCCCTTGAGGACCGGCGGGATCGCCTGCTCCTGTATAGGCGTCGGCGTGATATAGCCGATGGCCTTTACCCCGGCCGCGACATTGGGGTGCAAATTAAAATGACTAAATTCCATAAAAACTCCTACTTTCTTTTGTTCTGCGTTCGGGGGGAAAAAGCCAAGTGTATTCGGGGATTACAGTGACGTAGTTCTCATCCGGGTACGGCAGTTATTGAATAAACATATTACCAGCTTTGGGGAAATTATGCAAGCAAAGGAATTTCCGGCTGTTTCAGGGGCCTGCGCCGGATACGGTTGATACGGAAATGAAACCGGTAACGGCCTGATGACCCGCCGGCCTTGCGTTTCCGGGAGAAGCCGGGTTGATATTCAGGAAAAGCCCGTATATATTAGGCGCAGTGTCATCGCCACGAAATCAGGCGGCAAAAATCTCCATTCTGGCCCTGGCTCTCGTCTGGCTTTCCGCTCTCTCCTTCGGGCAGGAAGTCGAAAGGCCTTTTCTCAAATATATGAGCTGGGCCCTTTTTCAGGCCATCCCTTCGCCTGTTGTCTATGAGGATTCCGGCGGCTCGGAATGCACGGTAAGAGCAGGGCTCCGCTGGCAGATCATCCCCGTCAATTATTCCTTCTCCGCCAACCGCTTCATGTCGAAGGTCCAATTCTTCATCATCAACCCGGTAAGGCGATTTGCGGGCTCCATGGAACTGTTCCTTCAGCCGGAAGTCGTCTTGACCGAATTCGACCATTCCCGACTGCAACGATTCTGGGTCAGCGCCGGTTTCCGGGTCATCATTCCCGTGGTGAACTACGGGGAACTCCTCTCCGGGTCGCTGGGGGTCAAGGCGAATTTCCACGGGGCCCAACAAGGAGGCGCAGAAAATTTTTTAGGCCTGGAAGCCGGTCTTTATCTGTATGGCATGCTGGGCATCCAGGCCAACCTGAACTTCCACGGCGGCAACAGGTTCAGCCTGGGGTTTTACCTGAAATACTACTGACCTGGACCATTCATGAGAATGAAAGCTATAAGAATCCCCCTCCTGATCGTCATCTGCCTCGGCCCGCCGGCCTGCAGCCTCTACGGACCGAAAGATATGTTCAACTTTTTCTTCGGTTCGACGACCAAGCCGCCCATCATCACCAACCCGGTCCGCGAAGATGTCCGGTTGGCGGTGTTGTGGGCGGGGCGGTCGACCATGCTCATCCAGGTCAAGGACAAGCTGATCCTGACCGACCCCTTCCTGTCCGACTTCGCCGGGGGGATGATGCGGCGGGTCGTCTCCGCGGGCATCGACCTCGAGTCCCTTCTCCGGCTCGACCTGGTCCTCCTCTCCCACGCTCATTTCGACCACCTCTGCTATGCGAGTTTAGGGTTGATCGCCGAACGGTTCCCCGGCGCAGCCCTAGTCTTCCCCCAAGGCGTGGAGCCCTTCCTGCCCGACGTCCCCCTAAACCTGGTAAGGTTGAAGACATTCGACTTCAAGGAAAGGCTCTTCGGACAAAAAGAAACGGTCGAAGGGGTGGCCGTGACTCCGGTTTACGCCGGGCACTCGGGGGGTCGTTATCAGTTCGACTCAATGATCTGGGGGGCTAAAGGTCACTGCGGATTCATCCTGGAATACGACGGGTTGACTGTCTATTATTCCGGCGACACGTCGTATGACCCGAAAGCTTTCAATGAAATCGGCCGGAATTATGACATCGACGTAGCCCTGGTCCAGGTCGGCCCCTGCCGAGAATGCTATGGACGGGGGACGAGCCAGCACGCAAGTTCCTCCGAGTCCTTGGAGCTATTTCTCGACTTGAGGGCGGACTTCATGATTCCCGTGCATTACGGCGCGCTTCCCGAGGAGACGGAACCCCACTATCCGGCGCAGGTGCTCAAGGAACTCATCGGAAAGCGTGAGGCCGAATCCCCTGATCGTCCAGAATGGCGAACACCTCGTATCAGGCCCGTCGGAGCCGAAAACATCAAGGCCCTGAGCCTTCGGGACCGAATTCTTTTCCTTACCGAGGGTCAGCAAGTTCTCTTTCGATGACCCGCGGCTCGGCCCCGAATGATCCTATCCAACCATCATGGCCGCCCGCCCTTGCTCGCGGCCGCTGAACCGAAACGTTAGGCGCAGGAAAAGAAGCAATGATAACGCTTGACAGCCATAACGCTACGCGTTACTATTAGGCCGTGATAAAGAGCTTCGCGTCTAAAGCGACCGAGAAGCTGTTCTTTCGCAGGACATCGTCAGGGGTTCCCGTGGCTATCCAAAGGGTCGCACTCCGGAAGTTGTTGATTCTCGATGCCGCGGAAAAGCTCGACGATCTGCGGGTTCCACCCGGGAATCACTTGGAGAAGCTTTCTGGCGGCAGGCAAGGGCAATGCAGCATTCGAATCAACGATCAATGGCGGATCTGCTTTCGCTGGTCGGGAGGCGATGCGTTTGACGTCGAGATTGTAGATTACCACTGAGGAGACGAACCGATGAAAGACAAAAAGATCGCGCCGATTCACCCTGGCGAAGTCCTTATGGAGGATTTTCTGCTTCCCCTGGGGATCAGCCAGTATAAGCTGGCCAAGGACATCAGCGTCCCGCCGCGAAGGATCAATGAAATCGTCCATGGGAAGAGGTCGATCAGCGCCGACACGGCTCTTCGTCTCTCCCGCTACTTCAAGCTCTCGGAGCGTTTCTGGCTGAACTTGCAGGCTCGATTCGATATCGAGACTGAGAAGGACCGGCTCAACGGACGGATCGAGGCAGAAGTAAAGGTATTTGAGGTGAGTCATGCCTAACCCGGCATTGCAACCGACGGGCACAGCCACGGGCTGATTGCTGCGCTAGCCGGGAAGAAACAGGGCCAGGAAACGAATGCAATAATGACTGCGCAATAGACAAGAACCAAAAATATCTTTATTTTCGGACGTCTGAAGTATAATAGATCGCGGCGCGCTGCTGCTCGCGATGACATGATTTAATGCGTTTACCTTAGGAAAGAGAAGATGATCGGACCTTTCATTATCCTCGTCCTGATCCTCATCGGCGTGGCCATCTATATCAGCATGCGGCTGGCCGCCGCTCGCCGCAAGGAGTTGACCGAGTGGGGAGCCGGGCGCGGGCTGGCTTTCGCGCCCGAAAAGGACCGTTCGCTCGAATCCCGGTACCCGGAGTATTCCTGCCTCCGGAACGGCGGGAATCGCTACGGCTACAACTTCTTATCCGGTTCGTGGTCGGGCCGCGATTACCTCAGCTTCGATTACCATTATGAGACCCATAGCACCGACAGCCAAGGCCATGCCCAAACCCATACCCATCGCTTTTCCGCCGTCGTTCTCACCAGCCCGGTCCCGCTCAAATCCCTGGTCATCCGGCCGGAGCACATGTTCGACAAGCTGGCGGGCTTCTTCGGGCACGACGACATCAACTTCGAGTCGGCCGAGTTTAGCAAGGCGTTCTACGTCAAGTCGCCCGACAAGAAATGGGCTTACGACGTGATCCACCAGCGGACCATGGAGTTCCTCCTGGCCGCCCCCCGCTTCAGCCTGGAGATGGACGGGCATTCGGTCATCGCCTGGCGGAGCAAGGTGTTTGAAACTCAAGACTTTGAGCAGGCCGCGGAGCTCATCCGGGGAGTCCTCGACCGCCTGCCGGAGTATCTGGTCCAGCAGCAAACGTCCCAGCCTTAGGAGTTCTGCCATGCAGCCCATCATCATCTTCGCCCTCGGTTTCCTATTTCTCCTGACGATCTGGGTCGTCGGCATGTACAACGCGCTAGTCAGGCTCCGCCAGCAGTGCCGCGAGTCCTGGTCTGCCATCGACACCGAGCTCCGCCGCCGCTACGATCTGATCCCGAACCTGGTGGAAACCGTCAAGGGCTACGCCCGCCATGAACGAGAGGTGCTCCAGGCCGTGACCGAGGCCCGGGCCAAGGCCGCGGCCTCGACCGGTTCGCCCTCGAGCCAGGCATCGGACGAGAACGTGTTCGTGGGGGCGATGAGACAGCTGTTCGGGGTCGTTGAGCGCTATCCCGACCTCAAGGCCAGCCAGAATTTTTTGAAACTGCAGACGGAGCTGGCGAACACGGAAGACCGTATCCAGGCCGCCCGGCGCTTCTATAATGCCAACGTCCGCGATATGAACACCAAAGTCGAGGTTTTTCCCTCCAATATCATTGCCGGGATGTTCGGGTTCAAGCTCGAAGAGTTCTTCGAGATCGAGGACAGCGGCATCCGCCTGCCGCCGTCGGTCAAGGTCTGATCGGGCCTGACACGAACCAGATAGGGGAAATATCATGCCGGCGATTGCGTCCCTGGAAGACCTGAAATCGGCGCAGGATGACTTGTTGAAGGCTCAAACCGTCGACGAGCTCAAATCCGCTTTCCGGAAGTGGCATCGGATCGGGTGGAAGAACATCTGCAAGCTCTGGCTGCAGGAAAGGACTCCGGAACAATTGAAGGGCGAGGAGTGACCGTCGGGGGCGTCTAGGCTTCGGGCCGATCCATGATACGTCCGGCCTTCCCCGAGCGTCTTATGAGATGTGGGGCGTGACGGGGAGACTCGTGAGATATAAGGTCAACCTCATCGAAACCGGGGCGGGCGTCTCGGTCTGGGTTCCCGGGCTCCCGGGATGCTGGGCTCACGGCCGGACCGAGGCCGAGGCCCTGGACAACATCAAGGCCGCCATCAGCTCCTACCTGGAGGCCTTGGACGAGGCCAACGCCGACCTGGACAGCCGCATGGTCGAAGTGGGTTGAGGGGGCTGGTTCGACACAAAGGCGTTGCTTTCCCCCGGACAGGCGGCTAAAATAATAACGGGGTTGCGGAACCGATCTTTTTCTCTGAGTCGTGAGGGTGTGCCATGCCGGACAAGTCGGTCATCATCATCGGCGCCGGGCTGGCGGGCCTGGCGTCGGGCTGCTACGCCCGGATGAACGGCTATGACGCGCATATCCTGGAACATCACATCGCCCCGGGCGGAGTCGCCGCGTCCTGGAGGAAGAACGGCTTCCTGTTCGACGGCGGGGTCCATTTCCTGATGGGGACCAAGCCGGGCGGCGCAGAAGCCCGGCTGCTCGAGGAGCTCGGCCTCGACCTCAAGGACAAGGCCGTGCCGATGAGGGCCTTCGGCCGGTACATCGACGAGAACAAGGGCCGCCGAGTGGACCTCACCCAGGACTTGGAAAAATTCGGGCTGGAGCTCAAAGCTTATTCTGGGGAGGACGCCGTCCTCATCGACGGGCTCATCGCCGCCGCCCGCCGCATGCAGGGTCAGGACTTGGGGCCGATCGGCCTCGACCGGCCGCCCGAGCTGGCCGGGATCGGAGACCAGCTCCGGGACAAGTGGTCGTCCCTCCGGGCGTTCAGGGTGATCAAGGGGAAATACGCCAAGTCGGTGGAGGACTTCGGAAAGACTATCCAGGACCCCTGGCTCCGGGCGCTGTTTGTGAGCTTGTTTCCGCCCTCGGTGCCGGCTTGGCACCTGGCGATGCTCATGGCCAGGCTGGCCGGCGGGGAGTTGGGGTACCTCGAATCCGGCTGTCTGGACCTTGTCGGGAGCCTGGCCGATCGGTTCGCCGCCCTGGGCGGGGAAACGACCTACGAAGCCACCGCGGCGGAGATCCTGGTCGAGGACAACCGGGCAGCGGGCGTCCGGCTGGCGGACGGCCGCGTGTTCAAGGCCGGGGCCGTCGTATCCGCGGCGGACGGACACGAGACGGTCTTCGGATTGCTCGGAGGGCGTTACAACGATAAAAGAACGCAGAAGCGGTTCAGCGGCTGGAGGATTTCCCCTTCTTCCCTGACGGTCACTCTGGGCGTGGCGAAGGAGTTTCCCGAGGAGGTCCCCTTCACCACCGTCCAACTCATGCATCCTATCAGCGCGGCGGGCCGTAGATACGGCGGGATGTTCGTCCGCTTCTTAAACACCAGCCCCAAGTTCGCCCCGGCCGGCAAGAGCGTCGTCCAGGTCGAGATCGAAGAACCGAATTTCGAGTACTGGCGGGAGCTCCACGACCGGGAACGCGGCCTGTATGACGCCGAGAAACAGCAGCTGGCGGCCGAGGTCGTCGCCCGGCTGGACAAGCTCTATCCGGGGCTGTCGGCCAAGGTCGAGTTTGCGGAAGTGGCGACCCCCTACACCATCTGGCGCTACACGCGGAACCACCAGGGGGCTCATCTCGCCTGGCTGCCGACTCCCGAATTCTATAAAACATCCATCCCCCGGACCCTCCCCGGGCTCGGCCGTTTCTGCATGGCCGGGCAATGGACCATGGGCGGGGGAGTCCTGCCGGTTCTCAGCTCGGGCCGGCACGCCGTCCAGATCCTCTGCCGCCAGGACGGTCTGGGTTTTCAGCCCGGGGACTGACCTTCAATAATCGTTTGGCCGGAATCCGCCGGTCGGGTAGAATACTCCTTTGCGCGCCGGCCGCAGCCGGGCGGATGACAAGGAGATCGAAGTGGAGCGTTCGACAGGAACAGACAGCCGGGGCGTGGTCCTGGCCGTCACCACCCTGGGGGCATTCCTCACCCCCTTCATGGGCTCCGCGGTCAACCTGGCCCTGCCGGCCATCGGCCGCGAATTCAAGCTCAGTCCGACCTGGCTGGGCTGGGTCGCCTCCTCTTTCCTTTTAGCCGCGGCGGTTATGCTCGTTCCCTTCGGGAAGCTGGCCGACATGCACGGCCGGAAAAAGATTTTCTGTTGGGGCGTCGGATTGTATTCTCTGACGTCCTTTCTTTCGGCCGCTGCTCCGTCTGGTCCGGCGCTCATCGCTGTGCGGGCGGGGCAGGGAGCCGCCGGGGCGATGATCTTCAGCACGGCCATGGCCTTGCTGACTTCGGCCTTCCCGCTCGGGGAGCGGGGCAAGGCCCTGGGAATCAACACCGCGGCGGTCTATTTCGGCTTGTCCATGGGACCATTCGGCGGGGGGCTTCTGGTCCAGAGCTTCGGCTGGCGGAGCATATTCATCTTCAACGGGATCGTGGGAGTCATCCTGCTCGCCCTCGCCCTGGCCGCGCTCAAGGGGGAACGGGCGTCCGAACGGAAGGAACGATTCGACACACTCGGCGCGGCGATCTTCGGTTTGTTCCTGCTGTGTTTGATGTACGGGCTCTCCCTTCTGCCGCGTCCGCTTGGAGCGGGGCTTGTCCTGGCGGGGCTCGTCCTGGGAGCGGCCTTTGTCCTCTGGGAATCGCGGGCTCCCGACCCCGTCCTCAACATCGGACTTTTCCGGCACAATACGGTCTTCGCTTTCTCCAACCTGGCGGCCCTTATCAACTACAGCGCCACGTTTGCCGTCACCTATTTCATCAGCCTGTATCTCCAAGATGTCAAAGGGATGACGGCCCGGCAGGCCGGGTTCCTGCTGGCTCTCCAGCCCGTGATCATGGCTGTTTTTTCGCCTCTCACCGGGCGGCTGTCGGATCGGATCGAGCCGCGCCGGCTGGCCTCGGCCGGAATGGGGATCTCGGCTGCGGGATTGTTCATGTTCGCCTTCCTGACGGCCGGGGCGCCCCTGGGGATTGTCGCCGCGGGCCTCGCCCTGCTCGGATTCGGGTTCGCCTTGTTCTCATCGCCTAACACCAACGCCGTCATGTCGTCCGTGGACCGGGGAGCGTACGGCGTCGCTTCGGCCACGCTGGGGACCATGAGGCTGACCGGGCAGATGCTGAGCATGGGCCTGGCCATGCTGATCATGGGCTTGACCATGGGCTCGTCGAGCATCACTCCCGAGCGGTTCCCGGCGTTCCTCGGCGGAATGCGCCTGGCCTTCATCGTCTTCTCCGCCCTGTGCGCCCTGGGCGTCTTCGCCTCGCACGCCCGCGGCCGCCTCAATCGGTGACCCCCGACTCCTCCGCTTTTTTGAATGGGGACGGAAATTGCAGAAAGAGGAACTCATCCGGTAAAATAGAGATGCGGTTGTTCTGAGGGAGAGGATGTATATCAAAGACAGGAAAAAGTGCCGGGTGATCGTCGCCGGCGACAACACCGCCCTTCGGGAGATCCTGAATCCGCTCCGGGAGTCCGGGCTCGCCTTTCGCTACAGCCTGGCCGAGGCCCGGGTCAAGCCCGGACGGGAGACCTTGTCCCACCGGCTCAAGACTTCGGAGGTCTACTATATCCTCGAAGGCCGGGCCGAGATGCGGATCGACGGCGAACGGAAAAAGGTTTCAGCGGGAAAGGCCGTCTACATCCCGCCGGGGTCCGCCCAATCCATCAAGAATATCGGACGCACGACGCTCGTCTTCCTCTGCCTGGTCGACCCCGCCTGGCAGGCGGAGGACGAGGATTTGGCCCGATAGGAGAGAACGATGGAAGTCATCGACCTGACTCCCGAACATGAAAAGCTCTTTTTTGTCTGCCTCGAGGATTGGTCGGAAGAGATGAAGGAGGCCGGCGACCACAAGGCCCGCTGGTACGCGCGCCTGAGGGACAAGGGCTTGGGCGTCAAACTGGCCCTAGACGACCGGGGCGAGGTCGGGGGAATGATCCAGTATGTCCCCATCGAATACTCCGCGGCCGACGGACGGGACCTGTATTTCGTCCACTGCATCTGGGTCCACGGCCACAAGCAGGGCCGCGGCGATTTTCGAAAGAAGGGCATGGGCCAAGCCCTGATCCGGGCCGCCGAGGAGGACGTCCGGACCCGGGGAGCCAAGGGGCTGGCCGTCTGGGGCGTGTCCCTTCCGGTGTTCATGAAGGCGTCCTGGTTCAAGAAACAAGGCTATGCGCCCGTGGACAAGATGGGGATGCAGGTCCTATTGTGGAAGCCGTTTACCGATGACGCCCAGCCCCCCCGCTGGATCAGGCCGAAGAAGAAGCCGGTTCCGTCCTCGGACAAGGTCGAGGTCCGGGCCTTCGTCGAGGGCTGGTGCACGGCCATGAACATGACCGCGGAACGCGCCCGCCGGGCCTCGGCCGAATTCGGCGACCGGGTCGATTTCCGGACGATCGACGGCTGGCGGAGCGAAGTCTTCGACGAATGGGGCTTCCGCGACGGCCTGTTCATCGACGGCAAGCAGGTCCGCACCGGACCTCCGCCCTCCTTTGATAAGATCAGGAAAAAAATCGCCCGGCGCGCGAAAAAAGTCCGTTGACCAAAGAGCGCGTCGTCATTCCGGCCTCCGTCCTCGCCTGGCTGCTCGACCCGGAAAATCCTTCGGCCCGTTATCTCGCCCTCCGCGATATCGTCGGAGCATCCCCGTCCAGCGCCGAGGTCAAGCGCGCCCGCGCGGCCATCATGACCCGCGGCCTCGTGCCGAAGATCCTGGCCAAGCAGGACCCCGGCGGCTTCTGGGGAGTGGCCGAGGATTTCTACGTTCGTTCCAAGTGCTGGGGCACGGTCTGGACCTTCATCCTTCTGGCTGCGCTCGAAGCCGACGGCTCGGATCCGCGAATCGGACGCGCCTGCGAATTCATACTGCGCCATTCCCAGGACCGGGCGAGCGGCGGTTTCGCCTATCAGGGCACCGCCGCCCATGGAGGCCGTCCGAGCGGCGTCATTCCTTGCCTCACCGGCAATATGCTCTGGGGCCTCATCCGCTTCGGCAAACTCGCTGACCCGCGCGTCCGGCGCGGCCTGGACTGGATCATCAAATACCTGCGTTTCGATGACGGGGACACCTGTCCTCCCGACGAACGGCCTTATGCCAAGCTGGACATGTGCTGGGGGAAGCACACCTGCCTGCTCGCCGTGGTCAAGCCGCTCAAGGCCTTGCTGGAGATTCCGGAGAGCCGGCGAACGCCGGCCGTCCGCCGGACGATCCGCCGGGCCCGGGAGTTCCTCCTCCTGCACCGGCTGTACCAGCGGAGCCATCATCCCGGCCGGCCGGCCAAGCCCAAGTGGCTCAAGCTCGCTTTTCCCCTGATGTGGGATACGGACGCGGCGGAGCTGCTGAGCCTGGCCTCCGATCCGGGCCGTCGGGACTCGCGCCTGGACGATGCTCTCCGGCTCGTCCTGTCCAAGCGGGATGACCAGGGCCGATGGGTCCTGGAAGAGCCTTGCAGCGGACGGACCATCGTCAGCCTCGAGCGGCGGGGCCGTCCCAGCCGCTTTGTTACGCTGAGAGCCCTCGCCGCCCTCAAGAGGTCGGGCTGCCCATTCTCCGTGTCAGGCTGCTGAACTTCTTCACCTCTTCGATGACGTCCTCGTAAGCCAGGACCGATCCGTCCCGGGGCGAGACGACGATCCGGTTCTCGAAGAAGGCGCAGGTGCCGTCGTACCAGGGGTTGTCGAACGGCCGGTTGAGCTGGCGCCGGGCTTCGGTCTCGCGGGAATCGAGCAGGGGGCCCAGCCCCTTGAGCGTGACCCCGTGCTCCACGTCCACGCCCAGCATGAACCGGCCCGGACCGGTGCTGGACAGAAGGAAGGTGAAGCCGTTGTTCTGCGAGGGATGGATGCGGTCGAGCCTGGCCCATTCCTTGAGCAGGAAGCTTCGCGACCTCCGGATGAACAGGCCGTCCACCCGCTTCCGGCCGCGGCCGGCGGAGGGGATCAGGGGCAGGAAGAGCTCGGCCTGTTCCGCGGACCGGATGTCCTCGAGGTACTGGAAGTAATCCTCCTCGGCCCGGCGCATGGCCCGCTCGTAGCGGTCGACTCCGACGAACAACTGGCGGTTTTGGAGCAGGTCCTGGCCCTGTTCCGCCCGTTCGTGGAGGAATTTCATGAACTTCAGCCCTTCCCGGATGCGTTGGGTGTTGTTCTCATCCTCGGTGGGGTTGCGGATCTGGGAGAACAGCGCCCGGAGGATGGTGTGCGGAGTCGAGGCCAAATCCAGGGATTTGGGCAGGGAGGCGGAATCGACGATCTTGGCGTACTCGGCCAGCATGAGCATGCCCGGATCCACGTCCCTCCGCTCGAGCAGCCGGATGACCAGGAAGAGGGCGCACACGGCATCGAAGTCGGGCAGGCGGTGGGTGACCAGGGTGACGGCCCTCGGCGCGCTCGGCGTTTCCCCCGGCGGAGGGGCGGGGATATGGTCCAGGACCAGGCGGGGATGCTTGACCACCAGCGACGAGGCGCACTCGGCCTCGGCCTGGGGGTGGTGGTGGTCGATGACCCCCGGAACCATCTTCATCCCGACGTCGACCACGATCGAGTCCGGACTCGGGACGAGGTCCTCTCCGTAGTTGACGAATGAAAAACGAAAGTCCATGGCCTCAGGCTTTAAATCGATTGACCCCCTATTCTATGTTTCTTTTCTAAAAAATCAACAACTTTCGCGCTCCCCGACGGGAATGGATACCGTCTCAGGTCCCGGAGGCCGACCCAGAGCCTGTTTCGTGCGGGGGGAGGCGGGGCGCCCTCGAGAGCGCAGTCGAAGACCCGGAGCTTGACCTGGAATTGGGTGTAGGAGTGCCGGACTTCGGTCAGGGGCTCGATCCGGCCGAGGCTCAGGCCGACCTCTTCCCGGACCTCCCGCCGCAGGGCGTGTTCCGGCGATTCGCCCGCCTCGACCTTCCCTCCGGGGAATTCCCACAGCCCGGCCATCAAGCCCT
>Ga0209254_10003881_pt1 | contig 13652 bp, 13 predicted proteins | sample FrelakmetDIP11DI_FD_187148 | JGI IMG/M metagenome (GOLD analysis project Ga0209254, IMG submission 187148) | Freshwater lake sediment microbial communities from the University of Notre Dame, USA, for methane emissions studies - DIP11 DI (SPAdes)... | ecosystem: Environmental > Aquatic >...
GGCACCCGCCGGACCGGCGCGCGATCGAGCATGCGGCGCGCCGCGGCTACGACCTCGCCCCGCTACGCGCAAGGCAGGTGTCGCGCGATGACTTCCGGCGCTTCCGCTGGATCCTCGCGATGGACGAGGACAACCTGCGCGACCTCGCGGTGCTGCGCCCGGACGCGTTCGACGGTCACCTCGGCCTGATGCTCGACGTCGCACCCGCGCTCGGCGTGCGCGAGGTGCCGGATCCCTACTACGGCGGCGGCGGCGGCTTCGAGCGCGTGCTCGACCTGCTGGAGGAAGCGAGCGAGCGGCTGCTCGAGCGCGTAGTGCCGGGCCTGCGCGGCTGACGCGCGGCTACCAGAGCCCTTCGGCGAGGCCTGCCGTCATCGTCGCGCCAAGCTCGCGGCACTGCGCGAGCACGTCGGCGGGCACAACCTGCGCGGCATCGGTACGGCCGCCGCGCCACAGCACGCCCGGATGCACGCGGCGCAGGCGCAGGCCCGTGGCCACGCGCTCGAGGCCGCGGATCGCGCCGGTGCCGTCGTTGCCGCAGCAGACGAAGTGGCTCCAGGCGCGGCCGTCGACCTTGCCCTCGCAGGGGTAGTACACCCGCTCCAGGAAGTCCTTCAGCATCCCGGCCATCCCGCCGAAGTTCTCGGAGCAGCCGATCAGCAGCGCGTCGGCGGCGACGAGGTCGCCGGGGCCGGCGTCGTGCGCGCGGAGCGCGATCGTTTCGACCCCCTCGACGCTGCGCGCACCCGCGAGCGCGGCCGCGGCCATCTGGCCGGTGCCGCCGAACTGCGTGTGCCAGACGATCAGCAGCCGCCGCATCCCTGGATGCTAGCAGCGGGCGCGAACGGTTACATCCCCGCCTTGGCGCGCTTCGCCTGCAGGCGCTGGATCGACTTCTCGATGGCGACGACGAAACGGTTGTGCTTGCCGCGCGCGACCTCCTCGACCGGATCGCGTACCGTGAAGTCGAAGGCGACGGCGGCGCCGTTCACCGCCGTCAGCGTGACGGTGATCTCCGCCCACATCCCGAGCAGCGTGGGGGCGAGGTGATCGAGCTCGACGTGCGTGCCCACCGAGTCGCGGCCCGGCTCGACGTGCGCGAGCAGCAGCTCGCGGCAGGTCATCTCGATGTCGAACAGCATGCGCGGGGTCGAGTACACGCGGCCTTCGTCGCCCATGAAGCTGATCGTGCGCTCGCGGTCGACCTCGATGCGGCGGGTGAGGGTCGCTCCGGGCTTGAGGGTGTCGCTCATCGTGTCGGGCTCTCGGGGTTTGCCTTGGAAGGGTCGCGCAGCGACGCGGCCGCCAGCCGCGCCTCGACGTAGCGCGCCAGCGCCTTCGTGGCGCGGGCGCAGTTGCGGAACACGCACACGCCCTGGTCCATCAGGCGCGCGCACATCGCATCGTAGAGCTTGCCGGCATCGACCACGCCGATGACCGGCTTGGCATGGCGCGCCACGAGCGGCGGCATCAGGTGCACCGTCCCCTGCGGGTCGCTCAAGTCGTAGCCCGGCCGCAGGCGGCTCTCCTCGAGCGCGCGCACCGCCGGGGCCGTCGGGTCGAGCGCGACGACCACGGCGTCGACGTTGGGGTCGTCGAGGAACGCCTCGGCGATCGCGAGGTGCGCCTCGTCGTCGGCGCCGGGATTGATGTCGATCGGGTTGGCCACTTCCACCAGCGCGTCCAGGCGCTTGGCCTTGAGGATCTCGCGCACGCGATCCACCGTGGCCGCGGCGAGGCCGCCCATCTCCATCGCGAAGCCGTCGACCTCGATGGCGTCGGCCATGCTGACGGCCTCGAACCCGGCGCCGCTGATCGCCCCCAGGCGCTGGCCAGCGATCGTGCTGGCGTGCAGCGCGCCCGCGACGTAGAACAGGTCGTCGAACGCCATCACGTCGTCCGCCACGATCGCACCGGCATGGCGCACGACCGACTCGAACACCGCGTAGCCGCCGGCGATCGACGCCGTGTGGCCGAGCGCACCCCCCGCGCCGGCGTCGGTGCGCCCCGCCTTGTAGACGACCACGTCTTTGCCGCTGCGAACGGCCCGGCGGACGGCGCGGGCGAAGTCGAGACCGTCGAGGTCGCGGAAGCCCTCGATGTAGATGCCGATCGTCGCGATCTCCGGCCGCTCGGCGAAGTAGCCCAGGAGGTCCCCGTGCGTGAGGTCCGTCTGGTTGCCCATCGCGATCATGTAGCGCGGGTCGAGCCACGGGTTCTGCGACAGCCGCGTGATCATGAAGGCGCCGCTCTGGCTCAGCATGACTGCGCTGCGCTCCGGCTTCTTCTGCGGCTTGGGCAGGCGCTCGAGCGGAATGAACCAGGAGTCGTACGACCCCGGGTGCGAGACGACGCCGAGGCAGTTGGCGCCGAGGAAGATCGGCCCGCCGCCGGGCCGCTCGTGCGCGGCGTTGATGCGCGCGGCCATGGCCGCCGCGCGCTCGCGGCTGCGCGGCGTCTCGCCGAGTCCGCCGGGGATCAGCATCACGGCGTCGACCGCGTCGGTGGCGATGATCTCGTCGACGAGGCCGTACACCGCGTCGGCATTGACGGCGACGATCAGCAGGTCCAGCCGCCCGGTCAGTGCCCGCAGGCTTTCCACGCAACGTACGCCGTCGATCTCGCTCTCGCCCGGCCGGAGGATCGTGATGCGCTCCTTCGCGTAGCCGCTGCCGATGATGTTGCGCAGGATGATGCGGGCGAAGTTCATGCCGGTGGCCGAGACGCCGACGATCCCCAGCGTCGCCGGGTGCAGCAGCTTGTCGATCTTGGCGATCGGACGCGGATGCGGGCGTTGCTGCAGCGGCGCGAGCGCGCAGCGCGCATCCGCCACGACCAGCGTGCCTTCGGCGAGCACGAGGCTCAGCGCCAGTACGTCGAGCGTGAAGCGCGGCCCGGCGGCGCCGGCCGCGCAGCACGCGGCGAGGGCGAGGAGCGCGTCGAAGCAGCGCTCGAGCTGGGCAGCCGGCAGCGGCTGGCCGGGCACGCCGGCCCATGCTTCGAGCTTGCGACAGGCGATCGTGCGCCGGAACAGCCGGAGGAAGTCGGCGGCGTCGGTCAGTTCGACGGCGGCGTGGACGCTGTGGCGATCGCGACGATAGTCGCCCGGCGGCATGGCTGCGTCGAGCCCACCGGGGCCGGCCGACAGGACCAGCCCGAATTCACGCGTGTGGGCGAGGGCGAGGGTGAGCTGGAACGCCGCGGGCTCCGCTCGCTCTGCCGCGTGCGCGTGAAGGTCAAGGCCGAGGCTTGCGACGAGCGCGGCGAGTTCCGCCGCCGGCAGGCTGGCGCGCCCGGCTGCTGCAGCGTCGGCGAGAATGGACGAGGCCCGCACAAGGTCGCGTGCGAAGCTGCGATGGGACTGCGGCGAATTGTTCACGCCTGCCTCCTCCCTGGCCGTGTCCGGCGCTCGCGCGCCGTTGCGCGGGCGACATAGCTTGGGGGCGTGCGCGCAGCGTGTCCTTGCCCTGAGTCAAGGCACGCCGGCGCCGCGCAGGCGAACAAGGCGGGCACGATGGCCCGCCTTGTACGCCTGCCTGCGCGACGGGGGTCAGGCGTTGGGGGCCTGTCCCTCGCCGTGCCGCGTCTCGACGATCTGCAGCGGCTCGTCGGCGACGACGGGGCGCGCCGGGCGAACGCGGCGCGGCCGCGGCTCCGGCGGCACTTCCTCGCTCGGCGTCGCGTCGCGGTGCCTGGTCTGGACCAGCTCGAGGCCGGACTCCGGCGGCAGCTCCATCGTCACCGGCGGCAGCTCGGGCAGCTTGGGCAGTTGCGCTCGCGCAGCCTCGACCGCGCGCACGACGACCGGCGGCTCGACGACCGGTACGCTGATCGGCGCGGCTGCCGCGGGCGGCGCCGGCTCGCGTTCGGGCACGCGGGGCGCAGGAGGCGCCATGCGCTCGACGCTTTCCGGCTCGACGCGAAGCGGAATCGACTTCACGTCGACCGGTGCGCCGGCGATCGCGTCGATCGTCGACGCCACGCTTCCTTCGTCGTCCGTGCCCGCGGCAGCGGTTGACGCAGGCGTCGCGGGTCGCGCGGGCTTTGCCTCGGGTCTCGCTTCGGCGGCTTCGCCGGGGCGCTGCGCGGGGGCGGTGCGCTCGCCGTTGCCGCGACCGCGACGGCCGCGACGGCGACGACTGCCATCGCGACGCTCGTCGCCCTCGGCCGGCGGTGCGCCTTCCGCCATCGGGGTGGCGGGGTTCACCTGCTCAAGCGCGGCCGCGGGGAGCGGTGCTTCCTTGCGCGGCGGACGCTCGCCGTGCGCCTCGCGCGGCGCGCCTTCGCGGCGCTCCTTCGGCTCGCGCGGTTCACGCGCTTCCCTGGTTTCGCGCGGCTCGCGCGGTTCACGGACTTCGCGTGGCTCGCGTGGTTCACGGACCTCGCGCGGCTCGCGCTCCTTGCGCGGCTGTTGTTGCGGGCCGCGGGCGCCTTCACGGCGCGCCGCATCGCGCGGGCCACCTTCGTGCTGCGCGTCGCGGCGCTCGCCGCCGCGCTCCGCACCACGCTCGCCGCGGCGTTCGTCGCGACGATCGCCACGCCCCGGGCCGCCCTGCGGGCGGCGTGGGTCGCGACGGGGCTCGCGAGTCGCCGACTTGGCCTTGGCGGCAGTCGGCGCGGGCGCAGGCTCGGCGGCGCGCGGGCCGCGGAACCAGCCCAGCACCTTGTCGAGCCAGTTGCCCGACGACGCTGCCGCTGCTGCGGCTGCCGGCTGCGCGGCAATCGCGGGAGGCACCGGGGCGGGCTGTTCGGGCGTGATGCCCTTGACGAGGGCTTCCTGGCGCGGCTGCGCGGCCTCTTCCTTGAGCTTCTCCGCGTGGTCGGTCTGCTCCGGCTGCTCGACCATCTGGAACGACGGCGGCAGCGGCTCGGACTGGTTGAGGTCGTCGTGGCGCAGGCGCGTGATCGAGTAGTTCGGCGTCTCGAGGTAGCGGTTGGGCACCAGCAGCACGTTGACCTTGAAGCGTGCCTCGATCGCGTGCACGTCGGGGCGCTTTTCGTTCAGCAGGAACGTCGCGACGTCGACCGGCACCTGCGCGACGATCTGGGCCGTGTTCTCCTTCATCGCCTCTTCCTGGACGATGCGCAGGATATGCAGCGCGGTGGACTCGGTGCCGCGGATGTGGCCGATCCCGTGGCAGCGCGGGCAGGCCTGGTGCGCCGACTCGGCGAGCGCGGGGCGCAGCCGCTGGCGCGAAAGCTCCATCAGGCCGAAACGCGAGATCTTGCCGAGCTGGATGCGCGCGCGGTCGTAGCGCAGCGCGTCGCGCAGGCGGTTCTCGACCTCGCGCTGGTTCTTGGCGCTCTCCATGTCGATGAAGTCGATCACGATCAAGCCCCCGAGGTCGCGCAGGCGCAGCTGCCGAGCGATCTCGTCGGCGGCCTCGGCGTTGGTGCGAAACGCGGTCTCCTCGATGTCGCTGCCCTTGGTGGCGCGCGCCGAGTTGACGTCGACGGCGACCAGCGCCTCGGTGTGGTCGATGACGATCGAGCCTCCGGAGGGCAGCGGCACCTGCCGCGCGTAGGCGGTCTCGATCTGGTGCTCGATCTGGAAGCGCGAGAACAACGGGACGTCGTCGCGGTAGAGCTTCACCCGCTGCACGTTGTCCGGCATCACGTGGGCCATGAACTGCTGGGCCTGCTCGTGGATCGCCTCGGTGTCGATCAGCAGCTCGCCGATGTCCGGCTGGAAGTAGTCGCGGATGGCGCGGATGACGAGGCTCGACTCCTGGTAGATGAGGTACGCGCCCGACTGCATCTTCGCGGCGTCCTCGACCGCGCGCCAGAGCTTGAGCAGGTAGTTCAGGTCCCACTGCAGCTCCTCGGCGCCGCGGCCGATGCCGGCGGTGCGCGCGATCACGCTCATGCCGTTCGGCACCTCGAGCTGGCCGATGGCTTCGCGCAGCTCCTGCCTGTCCTCGCCCTCGATGCGGCGCGAGACGCCGCCGCCGCGCGGGTTGTTCGGCATCAGGACGAGGTAGCGTCCGGCGAGCGAGATGTAGGTGGTGAGCGCCGCGCCCTTGCTGCCGCGTTCGTCCTTGTCGACCTGGACGATCAGCTCCTGTCCCTCGCGCAGCTGGTCGGCGACGCGGCGGTTGCCTCCTTCGCCGTCGCGCAGGAACTGCGGCGCGACTTCCTTGAACGGCAGGAAGCCGTGGCGGTCGGTGCCGTAGTCGACGAAGCACGCCTCGAGCGAAGGCTCGACGCGGGTGATGACCGCCTTGTAGATGTTGGACTTGCGCTGCTCCTTGGCAGCGGACTCGATGTCGAGGTCGACGAGCTTCTGGCCATCGACGATCGCCACCCGGAGCTCTTCGGCCTGGGTGGCGTTGAACAGCATGCGCTTCATGCGGGATTCCCTTAGCGCAAGGGTCCTCTCGCACTGCCTGCCGGCAAAGCGGCGGGCGACGGCGCCAGGCTCGGGGCCTCGCGGCCCTTCGTCACCTGCCTGGCTGCGGGCGAAACTGCGTTACGCGGCTTTCACCAGCCAAGCCGAGGGCGCCCGCGAGCGATGGCTCGCGGGGACTAGCGTCGAACAGACACGCGGTAGGTTCGGAGAACTGTGGATCATCGCGGCTGCCCCGTCGGGGGGGCGTTCGTTCGTGCTTCGTCTGTCGCTACGGGCTCGTCGGGCGAGTGTCTCGCCGCCGTCTCCGGGGCCGCGGCGCAGTGTTGCGCGTACGGACGGCGCCGGATCGCTGGCAGGCGATGCACCCGCTGGTGGTGTGGCCGCGCAGTTCGCCGCGTCGTCGCCATTCCTTCGGTCAGGCGGTGCGGGGACTGCGCCAATCCATTAGTATCGCTACTTCTCCGGGACTTCACCCGGCCGGTGAGCGGAGTAACCGGCGTAATCCTCGAATTGCCTCGAACCCTGTCCCGCCTGGAGGTGCCGGCGGGCGGGCGGACCCGGGGTCCGGCGCTATCCTGCGCCCGTCGCCCTTCGTCGTGAAGAGGGTGGCGAAAGCGCGCCCGGAAACCAGGGTCTTGCCCGAATCATAAAGCGAATGAACGGGTTAAGCAAGGAAGCGGCCGCCCAGCTCGCCGTGGGCGAGGAGTCGGCCGGGCAGCGGATCGACAATTTCCTCTGCCGGACCTTGAAGGGCGTCCCCAAGAGCCACGTCTATCGCATCCTGCGCTCCGGCGAGGTGCGGCTCAACGGCAAGCGCGTCGGACCGGACGCGCGGCTCGCCGTCGGCGACCGCGTGCGCGTTCCGCCGATCCGCACCGCGGCGCCCGATGCGCCGCGCCGGCTTCCCGCGTCGGCGGCTCCGCCGGTCCTCTACGAAGACGAGGCGCTCCTGGTTGTCAACAAGCCATCCGGCCTCGCCGTCCACGGCGGCAGCGGCATCGCGCACGGGCTGATCGAGACGCTGCGCGCGACGCGTCCGGAGGCGCGCTTTCTCGAACTCGTCCATCGGCTCGACCGCGAGACCTCGGGCCTGCTGCTGGTCGCCAAGAAGCGTACGGCGCTGACTGCGCTGCACGCGGCGCTGCGCGAGGGACGCGTCGCCAAACGCTACCTCGTGCTCGTGCGCGGCCGCTGGCGCGACGAGAAGCGCATCGTGCGGCTCGCCTTGCACAAGTACGCGACCGGCGCGGGCGAGCGGCGCGTGCGCGTCGACGAGGACGCGGGGCGCGAGGCCGTCACCGTGTTCCACCGCCGGCAGATCTGGCGCGATCGCACACCGCCGCTCGCGCTGCTCGAGGCGGAGCTTCACACCGGCCGCACGCACCAGATCCGCGTGCACCTCACCTCGCTCGGCTTCCCGCTCGCCGGCGACGACAAGTACGGGGACTACGCGTGGAACCGCGAACTCGCGAAGGCGGGCCTCAAGCGCATGTTCCTGCACGCCTGGCGTCTCGCGTTCGACCATCCGTTGACCGGCGCGCCGGTTGCGCTGGAGTCGCCGTTGCCGCCCGACCTCACCCGCTTCCTCGCCTCCCTCGATGGCCCTGCCACTGCCTGACCGCGGCGCGCGCCGCTTCGCACTTATCGTCTTCGACTGGGACGGCACGCTGGTCGACTCGACTGAGGTCATCGCCGCCTGCCTGCAGCAGGCGTGCCGTGACGTCGGCGAGCCGGTGCCCGACGACACGTCGGCGCGCTATGTGATCGGGCTCGGCCTGCGCGATGCGCTCAACCACGTTGCGCCCAACCTCGCCATCGAGCGCTACCCCGAGCTGTCGGCGCGCTACCGCGACCACTACCTCGCTCGCGATCCGCACATCCCTCTGTTCGGAGGCGCGCGCGAGCTGCTCGACGATCTCGCCGCAGCCGGCTTTCTGCTCGCGGTAGCCACGGGCAAGACGCGTGTCGGCCTCGACCGCGCGCTGGCGGCGCACGCGCTCGAAGGGCGCTTCCACGCCACGCGCTGCGCCGACGAGGGGCGGCCGAAGCCGCATCCGGACATGCTGCTGCACCTGATGGGGCGACTCGGCGTCGAGCCCTTGCGTACGCTGATGATCGGCGACACGACGCACGACCTCGAGGTGGCGCGCGGCGCGGGCGCCCATGCCGTCGCCGTGGCCTACGGCGCGCACGAGCCGGAAGGCCTCGCCGCGCTGCACCCGCTCGCCACCGTGCACTCGGTGGCGGAGTTGCGCGCATGGCTGACGGCGAACGGGTGATCGCGCGCCCGGGGAACCTGGCCGAGACGGGGGCCGGCGTGCGTCTCAAGGTCGGGTGCGACGGGGACGTGTTCGTCCTGCCGGCCGGGTAAACTCGCGCTTTCTGGCATCGCAAGCGATACGGGATGGCCGACGACAACTGGGAACGCGATGTGATCGGCAAGCTGGCCGCCGACATCGTCGTCGAGCAACGGCGCGCGCGCCGCTGGGGCATCTTCTGGCGCTTCGCCGCCGCGGCGCTGATCCTCGCCGTGGGCGTGTCGCTGTTCGCCGTGGCGGGCTTGGGGCACAAGGTCTGCCTCGACCGGTGCACGGCGGTGGTGCGCATCGACGGCGAGATCGATCGCGGTGAAAAGGCCAACGCCGAGGCGATCGTCGACGCGCTGAAGCAGGCCTTCGAATACCCGAAGGTCGCCGGCGTGCTGGTGGTGATCAACAGCCCCGGCGGCAGTCCCGTGCAGGCGGGCCAGATCCACGACGAGCTGAAGCGCCTGCGCGCGAAGCACCCGGACAAGCCGGGGCACGCGGTGGTCGAGGACATGGCGGCCTCGGGCGGCTACTACATCGCCGCGGCCGCCGACCGCATCTACGTCGACAAGGCGAGCATCGTCGGCTCGATCGGCGTGATCATGTCGGGCTTCGGCTTCACCGGGGCGATCGACAAGCTCGGCGTGGAGCGGCGCGTCATCGCCGCCGGCAGGAACAAGGCCTTTCTCGATCCGTTCCAGCCGCAGAAGCCCGACGACGTCGCGCACATCGGCGGGATGCTGCAGGAGGTGCACGAGCAGTTCATCCAGGTGGTTCGCGTCGGCCGCGGCGCGCGCCTGAAGGAGTCGCCCGACCTGTACTCGGGATTGGTGTGGACGGGCGCGCGCGCGATCCAGCTCGGGCTGGCCGACGACCTGGGCTCCGTGCACTCGGTCGCGCGCGAGGTGTTCCAGGCGCCCGAGCTGGTCGACTTCACGCCCGAAGAGAACTTCGCCGACCGGCTGTCGCGGCGGCTCGGTTCGATGCTGGCGCGGGAGGCGTTGGGTCTGCGGGCGCCGGCGTTGCGGTAGAGCGGCCCCTTACTCCCGCGCCGCGGGTGGCAGGCCCTCCACCTTCGCGCCCGCGCGGATGCCCTTCTGCGCGAACCAGCCCTTGCGCATCTCCAGCGCGTAGAGCGCGGGGCCGGTCGACCACTTCGAACGCTCGTCCTGCGGCGTCATGTCCTCGATGTTGACGATGCGGCCGCCGGCGTCGACGAAAGCTATCGACAGCGGCACGTAGGTGTTGCGCATCCAGAACGAAAGCTGCTGCGGCACCGCGAACACGAACAGCATCCCGGCCTCGGGCGGCAGGCTGAAGCGATACATGAGGCCGGTCTGGCGATGCGCATGGGTCGACGCGACCTCGGCGTCGACGACGTGACCGTCGATCTTGAGCCTGATCACGGGCAGCCCCGTGTTCGGCTTGCCGGGCTGCGCGGCGGCCGGCGCGACCACCAGTGCCAGGGGCAGCGCGAGCAGCAGGAGGGGGAGAGCCTTCATGCAACGGTTCCTTGCGGCGGGCGGCGTTGGTAGACGAGCCACAGCGCGAACGACGCGGCGGCGAAGGTCGCCATGCCGAGCGCGAGGGTGGGCAGCGAGTGGGACAGGAACGGTGCGATCGTACCGGCTGTAACCGCCGAGAGCGAGAACTGCAGGAAGCCCTGCAGCGAGGCAGCCAGCCCGCGGTTGACGGGAAAGAGGTCGAGCAGCAGCAGCGTGGCGCTGGGCATGGCGACCGCCGAGCCCATCGAGTAGACGGCGATCGGCAGCACGTGCCACGCCACCTGCGCCGGGGCGAAGTGCGCGGCGGCAAGTTGCAATGCCGCGCCGGCGAACAGGAACCGGTAGCCGAGCTTCACCGTCTGCCGCGGCGTGAGCCGGCCGGCGACGCGGCCGGAGAGGGCGGCCCCAAGCATCACGCCACCGATCATCGGGACGAAGAGCCACGCGAAACCCGTCGTCGACACGCCGAGCAGGTCGACGAGGAACACCGGCGCCGCCGCGACGTACATGAAGAACCCGGAGAAATTGAGCGCCGGGATCATGGCCAGCAGGAGGAAGTCCGGCTTGGCGATCACGTGCCGGTAGTTCGCGAACTGCACGCGCGGGTGGAGCGGCTGGCGCCCCTCCGGGGGCAGCGTCTCGGGCAGCGACTTCCACGCCCACGCCAGCGCGACCAGCGCGAAGGCGAGCACGAACCAGAAGATCGCGCGCCAGCCGTAGGCATTGAGCAGCACCCCGCCGATGACCGGCGCAACGGCCGGCGCGAGGCCGAAGAACAGCGTCACCTGCGACATGAGCCGCTGCGCGTCGGCGCCGTGGAAGCGATCGCGGATGATTGCGCGGCCGGCCACCATCGGCGCGCCGGCGCACAGCCCCTGCAGCGCGCGGGCGAGCCACAGCGACTCGATGTTGCCGGCGATCGCGCAGGCCAGCGTGGCTATGGCGAAGATCGTCATCGCGACCAGCACGACGGCACGCCGCCCGAAGGCGTCGGCGAGCGCGCCGTGCCAGAGGAGCATGAATGCGAAAGCCAGCAGGTACGCCGAGAGCGTCTGCTGGATGGCGAGCGGCGCGACGCCGAACTCCGCGCGCATCGCCGGGAACGCCGGCAGGTAACTGTCGATCGCGAACGGCCCGATCATCGTCAGCGCGGCGAGCAGTGCGGCCAGCGGCCAGTGCCGCTGCGCCGATGGCGGCTTGGGCGCAGCGCGCGCCGTCCCGGTCACGCGCGCGCGCCTTCGCCCAGCAAGGCGTCGACGGTCCTGCGGCCGAAGCGTGGCGCAGGCAGCGCGAAGTACGCATCGCCGTAGCCGCGCAGGATCGGCTGCACGCCGAGTTCCTCCTCGAGCACGAGGATCTGCTCGCTGATGCCGGGCTGCGAAGTGAAGTGCGCATCGGCCGCCGCGGAAACGTCGGGACCGTTGTCGACTGCGGCGACGAGGTAGTGGAGTTGCCGCACGTTCACGATCAGGGAACAGGGAACAGGGAACAGGGAACAGGGAACAGGGAACAGGGAACAGGGAACAGGGAACAGGGAACAGGGAACAGGCATCGGCCGGCAGGTGGCAGCCGGCGGGCAAGAGGTCACGGATCGCAGAGGATCGCGTGGCATGCGTCAAGCTATAAGATAGCCGGCCGAGTATAGCGAACGGGACATGGGCTCTCCGCGTTTCCGGCAGGGCACGCTTGCCTCTGTTCCCTGTTCCCTGTTGCCTGTTACCTGACGTGAGCCAGCTCTTCACCGTCCACCCCGTCACGCCCCAGCCGCGCCTGATCCGCCAGGCCGCGGCGATCCTGCGCGATGGCGGCGTGATCGCGTACCCGACCGACTCGTCGTACGCGCTGGGCTGCCGTCTAGGCAACCTCGACGCCGCGCAGCGCATTCGCGCGATCCGCAACGTGGGCGAGCAGCACCACCTGACGCTGGTGCTGCGCGACCTCTCGGAGCTCGGCCACTTCGCGAGGCTGGACAACTGGCAGTTCCGGCTGGTGAAGAAGGGCATCCCTGGCCCCTACACGTTTCTCCTGCCTGCGACACGCGAGGTGCCGCGGCGGCTGCAGCACCCGAAGCGCAGCACGGTGGGCGTGCGCGTGCCCGAGCATCCGGTGGTGCGTGCGCTGCTCGACGAGCTCGGCGAGCCGATCCTCTCGTCGACGCTGCTGCTTCCCGGCGACGCGCAGCCGCTCAACGATGCCGACGCGATCCGCGAGCGGCTCGGCAGCAAGCTCGACGCAGTGCTCGACGCCGGGCCGTGCGCGGCCGAGCCCACCACGGTCGTCGACCTCGCCGTCGATCCGCCGCAGGTCACCCGGCTCGGGCGCGGCGACCCGGCGCGCCTCGGATTGGCTTCCCCGGCAGGGGGAGCCGAACTCGGGTAGAATCGCATCCGATGGAATGGCTCGAAACCGCCGTGCTCTGGGGCGTGCCGGTGGTCCTCGCCATCACGCTGCACGAGGCCGCGCACGGCTATGTCGCCAAGCTGTTCGGTGACGACACCGCCGCCATGCTGGGTCGCGTGACGCTGAATCCGGTGAAGCACGTCGACCTGGTCGGCACGATCCTGGTGCCCGCCGCGATGGTGCTGCTCAAGCTGCCGTTCATCTTCGGCTGGGCGAAGCCGGTGCCGGTGAACTTCGCGAACCTGCGCCATCCGAAGCGCGACATGATCTGGGTGGCGGCCGCGGGACCTGGGTCGAACTTCGTCCAGGCGCTGGCGTGGGCGATGGTGCTGGTGGCAGCGGTGGGGAGCGGCGTGCTGGCGAGCGACGGGCTGTCGCGCATGGCCCTCGCGGGCGTCCAAGTGAACATGATCCTGATGGCTTTGAACCTGTTGCCGATCCCGCCGCTCGACGGTGGCCGCATTCTGACCGGGCTTCTGCCGACGCCGGCGGCGCGTGTGTTCGCGCGCATCGAGCCGTTCGGCCTGTTCGTGATCGTGGGCCTGCTCGCTGCCGGGCTGCTCGACAACCTGATGCGGCCGCTCATGCACGTAGCGGCGCGGTCCATCGCAGCGATGGTGCCGTCCATAGAGCCGATTCTCCGTCAGCTTTACGGCGTTTGACGCGCTGTTGGCGCGAGACGTCTTCAATTCACATAACGATGTTCGCTGACCGCGTGTTGTCGGGCATGCGCCCGACCGGCCGATTGCATATCGGCCACTACCATGGAGCGCTGCGCAACTGGGTCCGCCTCCAGGAGGAGTACCAGTGCCTGTACTTCGTGGCGGACTGGCACGCCCTGACCACGCACTACGAGGAGACGGAGAACATCGCCGACACCGCGTGGGAGATGGTGATCGACTGGCTCGCCGCCGGGCTCGACCCCGACCGCTCGACGATCTTCATCCAGTCGCGAGTGCCGCAGCACGCGGAGCTCACGCTGCTGCTCGGCATGATGGCGCCGGTCGGCTGGCTCGAGCGCGTGCCGACCTACAAGGACCAGCAGCAGAAGCTCGCGGACCGCGACCTCGCGACCTACGGCTTCCTCGGCTA
>Ga0209254_10003882_pt1 | contig 13650 bp, 15 predicted proteins | sample FrelakmetDIP11DI_FD_187148 | JGI IMG/M metagenome (GOLD analysis project Ga0209254, IMG submission 187148) | Freshwater lake sediment microbial communities from the University of Notre Dame, USA, for methane emissions studies - DIP11 DI (SPAdes)... | ecosystem: Environmental > Aquatic >...
GCGCAGCATCAGGTGCGGGAAGTCGATGTTCCACGGGTGCGGCGGCACGTACGGGCACTTGGTCATGTAGCACATGTCGCAGAGGTAGCAGTGGTCCACCACTTCCCAGTAGACCTGCCTGTCCACGCCATCGAGTTCGGTCGTGGGCGAGGCGTCGATCGCATCGAACAGCAGCGGGAAGGAGTTGCAGAGGCTGAAGCACCGCCGGCAGCCGTGGCAGAGGTCGTAGACGCGCTCGAGTTCCTTGAACAGCGACTGTTCGTCGAAGAAGTCCGGGTCGCGCCACGCGACCGGGTGACGCGTGGGCGCCGCGAGGCTGCCCTCCCGTCCGGCAGGCACCTGGGTGTTTTCGGCCATGGTCATCTCCTCGACTGCGCCCGGCGGCCGCCGGGCCCGAAAAAAAGGGCGGACCCGCGGGGGCCCGCCCTCTTTCGCAACCGTCGCGATCGGTCGATCAGAGGGTGTCGAGCGCCTTCTGGAAGCGATTGGCGTGCGAGCGCTCGGCCTTGGCCAGCGTCTCGAACCAGTCAGCGATCTCGTCGAAGCCTTCGTCGCGGGCGGACTTGGCCATGCCGGGGTACATGTCGGTGTACTCGTGGGTCTCGCCGGCGATCGACGCCTTGAGGTTGTTCGAGGTGCTGCCGATCGGCAGCCCCGTGGCCGGGTCGCCCACCGCCTCGAGGTACTCGAGGTGGCCGTGCGCGTGGCCGGTCTCGCCTTCGGCCGTCGAGCGGAACACGGCCGCAACGTCGTTGAAGCCCTCGACGTCGGCCTTCTGGGCGAAGTACAGGTAGCGACGGTTTGCCTGCGACTCGCCGGCGAAAGCGTCCTTCAGGTTCTTTTCGGTCTTCGTGCCCTTCAACTGCTTCATGGGTGCCTCCGGGGTCGGACTCTCGCCGCAGCGGCGATGGTGAATTAGACCAAGTCTAACGAGTTCCAAATGTAGAGCGGATCGCAGACTCAGTCAACGGTAACAGCAAGCGCGCCGACCGGGGATGCGGACAGTCCGGTATTGCCGTGGCGCCGCCGTTGACCCCTCCGCGAGCGCTGTGCAACCCTGATGCGTTCACCGGAGAGTCCCGTGACCGGCAGGAAAGGCAAGGTCCCCGATTTCGAGCAGGCGCTCGGCGAGCTCGAGGCAGTGGTCGACCGACTCGAGCACGGCGAGTTGCCGCTCGAGGAGGCGCTCGGCCAGTTCGAGCGCGGCATCGAGCTCACGCGCGCCTGCCAGGCCGCCCTGAAGCAGGCTGAGCAGAAGGTCGAGATCTTGCTGCAGAAGAACCCGGATGCGTCTCCAGAACCCTTTGCGGCCGAAGAGTGAGCCGCGACGGGCGGTCCGGATCCTGAGCCGATGCACTACCCCCTGAACGAGCGCCTCGACGGCTGGCAGCGGCGCGTCGAACGCGAGCTCGACCACTGGCTCCCGCCGGAGTCTGCCGTGCCGCAGCGGCTGCATGCCGCGCAGCGCTACAGCGTGCTGGGGGCGGGCAAGCGCATCCGTCCGGCGCTGGTCTATGCGACTGCGGAAACCCTCGGCATTCCCACGGACCAGGTCGACGCGGCGGCCTGCGCCGTGGAGCTCATCCACGCGTATTCCCTGGTCCACGACGACCTGCCGGCGATGGACGACGACGACCTGCGTCGCGGACGACCGACCTGCCACCGCGCCTTCGACGAGGCGACGGCGATCCTGGCCGGCGACTCGCTGCAGGTGCTGGCGTTCAAGATCCTCTCGAGCCACCCGGGCGGCCCGCCGGACCCGGGGACGCGCGTGCGCCTGATCGAGACCCTGGCGGACGCGAGCGGGACGGCCGGCATGGCCGGCGGGCAGGCGCTCGACCTGGCCGCCGAGGGTCGCCTGCTCGCCATCGAGGAGATCGAGCGCATCCATGCCCTCAAGACCGGCGCGCTGATACGCGCCAGCGTGCTGCTGGCGGCGCATTGCGCGCCCACGCTCGACGCCGGGCGCTTCGAGGCGCTGGCGGCGTTCGGCGCGGCCGTGGGCCTCGCCTTCCAGGTGCAGGACGACATCCTGGACGTCGAGGGGGACGTCGCACTGACGGGACGGCCGACCGGCAGCGACCAGGCCCGGGCCATGCCCACCTATCCGGCCGTGGCCGGTCTCGAATCCGCCCGGACGCGGGTCGCCGAACTGCATGCGCAGGCGAGCCGCGGCCTGGAACAGCACGGCTGGGGCGACGGTCCGCTGGCGGCGCTCGCCGCCTGGCTGCTCGCCCGGCGGCGCTGAGACAGTGGCCCGGACCACGCTGGGTTAAACTGCGCGCCCATGCCGACCGACGTTCCCTACCCGCTGCTGTCGATGATCGACTCCCCGGCCGAGCTGCGGCGCCTGCCGGCCGCCCAGCTCGTGCCCCTGGCGGCGGAGCTCCGGGAGTACCTCGTCCAGACCGTGAGCCAGATGGGCGGGCACTTCGCGGCGGGACTCGGGACGGTCGAGCTCACGATCGCGCTGCACTACGTCTACGACACGCCGCACGACCGGCTGGTCTGGGACGTCGGGCACCAGGCCTACCCGCACAAGGTGCTCACCGGCCGGCGCGACCGGCTGCAGACCATCAAGCTCAAGGGGGGTCTCGCGCCCTTCCCGACCCGCCGCGAGAGCGAGTACGACACGTTCGGCGTCGGCCACTCCAGCACCTCGATCAGCGCCGCGCTCGGCATGGCGATCGCCGCCGCGCATTCCGGGGAGCAGCGCCGGGTGGTGGCGGTGATCGGCGACGGCGCGATGAGCGCCGGACAGGCGTTCGAGGCGCTCAATCACGCCGGGGCGCTCGACGTCGACATGCTGGTCGTGCTCAACGACAACGACATGTCGATCTCGGAGAACGTCGGCGCGATGTCGAACTATTTCGCGCGCATCCTCGCTGGCAGGACCTACGCCACGCTGCGCGAGGGCAGCAAGAAGCTCCTGCGCCGCATGCCCACGGTCTGGGAGCTGGCGCGCCGCTCCGAGGAGCACATGAAGGGCATGGTGTTGCCCGGCACGATGTTCGAGGAGATGGGGTTCAACTACATCGGCCCGATCGACGGCCACGACCTCGGGGCGCTCGTGTCCACGCTGCGCAACCAGCGCGACCTGCAGGGCCCGCAGCTGCTGCACGTCGTGACGCGCAAGGGCAAGGGCTACGCGCCTGCGGAGGCCGATCCGATCAAGTGGCACGGTCCGGGCCCGTTCGATCCCACGAGCGGTACGATCTTCAAGGAAAAGAGCACCGGCCCCGCCTATTCCCAGGTGTTCGGCCAGTGGCTCTGCGACATGGCCGAGCGCGATCCGCGCGTGGTCGGCATCACCCCGGCGATGCGCGAGGGTTCGGGTCTCGTCGAGTTCTCCAAGCGCTTCCCGACGCGCTACTTCGACGTCGCGATCGCAGAGCAGCACGCGGTGACGCTCGGCGCGGGCCTCGCCTGCGAGGGCCTGCGTCCGGTGGTGGCGATCTACTCGACCTTCCTGCAACGCGCCTACGACCAGCTGATCCACGACGTGGCCCTGCAGAACCTGCCGGTGACCTTCGCCATCGACCGCGGCGGCCTGGTGGGCGGCGACGGCGTCACGCACCAGGGGGCGTTCGACCTGAGCTACCTGCGTTGCGTTCCAAACATGGTCGTCATGGCACCGGCCGACGAGAACGAGTGCCGGCAGATGCTGTACACGGCGGTGACGCTGGGCGGTCCGGCGGCCGTGCGCTATCCGCGCGGCCAGGGCCCCGGGGCGCGCATCGAGACGGATATGACCGCGCTGCCCGTGGGCCGCGCCGACCTGCGCCGCGAGGGCCGCAGCGGCCTGCTGCTGCTCGCGTTCGGGTCGATGGTTGCGCCCTGCGTGCCGCTCGCGGAGCGCCTCGACGCCACGCTGGTCAACATGCGCTTCGTGAAGCCCCTGGACGAAGAACTCCTGCGCCGGCTGGCGCTGGCTCACGAGCGCATCGTCACCATCGAGGAGAACGCCGTGGCGGGCGGCGCCGGGAGCGCCGTGAGCGAGTGCCTCGCCGCCCACGGCATCGAGCGCGAGGTGCGGCACATCGGCATCCCGGACCGCTTCATCGAGCACGGCTCGCGCGAGGACTGCCTGGCGATGGCCGGTCTCGACGCGGCCGGTCTCGAGCGCGCCGTCGCCTGCCTGTGGCCGGCGCAGCCTGCCACACGCGCGCACGCGCGCCGCCGCCCGGGGGCCGCCTGAGCATGGACCGTCCCGTGGCCCCGCCCGCGCCCATGGACGACGTCCAGGGCCGCTCCGACTCGCGCCGGATCCCGATCAACAAGGTCGGGATCAAGGACATCTACCACCCCGTGCGGGTGAGGGACCGCACCGCCGGCGAGCAGCACACCATCGCGAACTTCAACATGTTCGTCGCCCTGCCGCACGATTTCAAGGGCACGCACATGTCGCGGTTCGTGGAGGTGCTGCACCAGCACGAGCGCGAGATCTCGGTGGAATCGTTCCGCCAGATGCTCTCGGAGATGACCCGCCGGCTCGACGCGACCTCGGGCCACATCGAGATGAGCTTCCCCTACTTCGTCATGAAGACCGCCCCCGCCTCGGGCGTCGCGAGCCTGATGAACTACGAGGCGACGCTGATCGGCGAGATCCACGACGGCCGCGAGGAGATGTGGATGCGGGTGGTCGTCCCCGTCACGAGCCTCTGCCCCTGCTCCAAGCGCATCGCGGAGCGCGGCGCGCACAACCAGCGCTCGCACATCACCATCAAGGCCCGGGTGAGCAGTCACCTCTGGATCGAGGAGCTGATCGACATCGCCGAGCAGGAAGCCTCGAGCGAGCTGTTCGCGATCCTCAAGCGCCCCGACGAGAAGTTCGTCACCGAGCGCGCCTACGACAACCCGAAGTTCGTCGAGGACATCGTGCGCGACGTGGCGGTGCGCCTGAACGGCGATGACCGCGTGCTCGCCTACGTCGTGGAGGCGGAGAACTTCGAATCCATCCACAACCACTCGGCCTACGCCCTGATCGAGCGCGACAAGCAGGCCGCGGACGCCCGGAGCTAGGCCCGCGGCGCCGGGGAACGCGGCTGGCCGCGCTGCAGCCGCTCGATCAGTTCCCGGAGGAACACCTTGTTGAACCGCAGCTGGCAGGCGATCGACGCCTGCTCGAGCAGCGATGCCGCGACCCTGAGCAGCGTCACCGCCCCGTCGGCCTCGATGACCGAGTCCCGCCGGACGCCCTCGGCGTAGGACGCCTCGCCGAAGCAGCCGCCGGTCTCGATCCGGCCGGCCGCCTCGCCGTTGCGGCTGACGCGCACCGCTCCCGACACGACGACGTAGAAGCGGTCGTCCGGGTCGTCCGCGTCCAGCACCCGCTGGCCCGGCTGGCACTCGACCCAGTAGCCCGCGTGCATCACCTCGCGGATCTCGGCGTGCGAGAAGTCGTGGAAGAAGCGCAGCCGCCGCAGCACCGCAAAGCGCTCCTCGTCGTCGAGGCCGGTCTGCGTCGCGCGCAGGGCCTGGTGCACGCGCGTGAGCTCGGCCGCGAATTCCGCGCCGCTGCGGTATCGATCCGCGGGGTCCTTCTGCATTGCGCGTAGAACGATGGCCTCGAGCTCGGCCGGAATCCCCGGACGCAGCTCGGAGAGCGGCTCGGGCTCGCCCTCGACGACCTGGCGCAGCAGCTTGCCGAGCGCCCCGGCCCGGAACGGACGCTGGCCGCACAGCATCTCGTACATCACGGCGCCGAGCGAGTAGAGGTCGGAGCGGGCGTCGAGCGCGTGGCCCTGCACCTGCTCGGGGGACATGTAGGCGGGGCTGCCCGCCACGCCTTCGAGGCGCGAAATCCCGGAGTCCGCCACGAGCGCGATGCCGAAGTCGACGATGCGCACGTCGCCGTCCTGGGTGAGCAGGATGTTCGACGGCTTGACGTCGCGGTGCACGATACGGCGCGAGTGCGCGTAGTAGAGCGCCTTGGCGCACTTGTAGACGATCTGGACCACCTGGTCGACGGGCAGCAGGCTGCCCGGCCGGCAGTAGGCGGCGAGCGTGCGCGCGCCGTGGACGTGCTCGGTGACGACATAGCGACGCCCGTGCTCCTCGCCGGCATCGTAGATCGGCACGATGTTAGGGTGGTGGAGCTTGCCGATCATGTGCGCCTCGCCGAGGAACATGCGGCGGGCGTTGCGGGCATCGGCGTCGTCGGCTGCGGCGGCGTGGTAGAGCTTGATGGCGACGTCGCGACCGTAGAACGGATCGTGCGACAGGTAGACCGAGCCGGAACTGCCGCGCCCGACCTCGTGCACGACGTAGTACTTGCCGATGCGTTCCGGGGGCGCCGACGGGGCGCACAGCATGGGGTGGGTCTGCGAGGGTGCGGGCGCGTGTTGCGTTATCACGTGACGTAGCCGACGACCAGGAGGACCAGCGCGGCGAACACGCCGGCCAGCACGTCGTCGAGAATAATTCCGAGCCCCCCGCGCATTCCGTGATCGATCTCGCGTATCGGCCACGGCTTGGCGATGTCGAACGCCCGGAACAGGACGAAGGCGAGCGGCACGCCCCACCAGGCGGCGGGCGCGGCCAGCATCGCGATCATCATGCCGGCAACCTCGTCCCAGACGATCGCCGGATGATCGTGCACGCCGAGGCGGCGCGCGCTCTCCCCGCAGATCCACACGCCGGCGAGGACGGCCAGCGCGACCGCCGCGAGGTTCCATCCCAGGCCGAGCGGCGCCAGCGCAAGCGCCAGGGCGAGCCCGACCAGCGAACCGAAGGTACCGGGCGCGACCGGTGCGAGCCCGGTGCCGAAGCCGAGCGCCAGCAGGTGCACCGGATCGGCGAGGTGACGCCAGTTCGGGCGGGGCTGGTCGGGCCTGCCGTCACGCGAAGTGGTCATAGCCGCCCGCCTCGATGTCCGCGGGCCGGCCGTCGCGCAGGCAGCGCACGCCGCGACCCTCCTCGATCGCGCCGATGCGATGCAGCGGCACGGCCGCCGGGGTCGCCGCCTCGATCGCCGCGGCCGCGTCGGCCGGCAGCGTGAACAGCAGTTCGTAGTCGTCGCCGCCCCGGAGGACGAGGCTCTCGCAGTCGGCCCTCGCGTGGCGCGTGGCGAGGCTCGAGGACACCGGCAGACGCTCGAGATCGAGCCGCGCGCCGACGCCGCTCGCGGCACAGAGCTTGGCAAGGTCGCCGAGCAGCCCGTCGGACACGTCCATGGCCGCGCTGGCGCGGCCGCGCAGCGCCCGCCCGAGCGCGACGCGCGGTTCCGCGTAGCGGCAGCGGCGCACCAGCGGATCGGCGGCAGCAACGGGCCCGCCGCGGCGCAGCACCTCGAGGCCCGCTGCGGCCTCGCCCGGCCAGCCCGACACGTACAGCAGGTCGCCAACCCGCGCGCCGCTGCGCCGCAGCGCCCGGCTCGGCTCGACCAGCCCGAGCGCGGTGATGGTGATCACGCGCGGACCGCGCACCGTATCGCCGCCGACGAGGGCCACGTCGTGGCGCCCGGCGAGCGCGTACAGACCCGCGGCGAACCCTCCGAGCCATTCCTCGTCCGACTCCGGCACGGACAGCGACAGGAGCGCCCACGCCGGGTCGGCCCCCATCGCCGCGAGGTCGCTCAGGTTCACGGCGAGCGCCTGGTGCCCGACGGAGTCCGGCGGCGCGTCCGGCAGGAAGTGCCGACCCTCCACCAGCGTGTCGGTCGCGGCCACCAGCGCGCGCCCGGCGGGCACCTCGAGCAGCGCGGCGTCGTCGCCGACGCCGAGCAGCACGTCGCTGCGGGTGCTGCCGCGCGAGAAGTACCGCGCGATCAGGTCGAACTCGCCGAGCGGCACGGCGGTCTCGCTCAGCCGCGCGCGCCGGCGGCGGCAGCCTGTTCAGCCGAGCGCTTCGTGCGCGCCGCGCGGTCGAGCACGGCGTTGACGAACTTGTACCCGTCGGTGGCGCCGAAGCGCTTGGCGAGTTCGACGCCCTCGTTGATGACCACGCGGTACGGCACGTCCGGCCGGTGCCCGAGCTCGTACAGCCCGATCAGCAGCACGGCCCGCTCGACGGGGTCGAGCTGTTCGACGGGGCGGTCGACCAGGGCGCCGAGTTCGGCGTCGAGCACGGCCGCGCCGTCGGTGACGCCGTTCAGCAGTTCGCGGAAGTACTCGGCGTCGGCGTCGCCGAAGCCTTCCTCGGTCGAGTACTGGTTGCGCAGCTCGGCCGCAGTCTGCCCGGTCAGCTGCCACTGGTAGAGCGCCTGCATTGCGAGCTTGCGCGCCTGGCTGCGCGCCCGCGCCGCGCGATCGGGGCGTCGGCCCATGCTCAGACGTCCAGCCGCCTGAGCAGGTTCGCCAGCTCGAGCGCGCAGAGCGCGGCGTCGGCGCCCTTGTTGCCGGCCTTCGTGCCGGCGCGCTCGATCGCCTGCTCGATGGTATCCGTCGTGAGGACGCCGAAAGCGACCGGCACGCCGGTCTCCTCCGCCGCACGCGCGAGTCCGGCGGCGCATTGCCCGGCCACGTGCTCGAAGTGCGGCGTTGCGCCGCGGATCACGGCGCCGAGCGCCACGACCGCGTCGCAGCGTTTGCTCGCCGCGACGCGCCGGACCACCAGGGGCAGGTCGAAGGCGCCCGGCACGCGGATGATCTCGATCTGCTTCTCCCCGGCGCCGTGGCGCAGCAGCGCGTCCACCGCGCCGCGGACCAGCGAGTCGACGATCATGTCGTTGAAGCGCGCGGCCACGATGGCGAAGCGCAGGTCACGCGCCAGAAGGTCGCCGTTCAGCGTGCGGATGTTATCCATGTCCGGGCTCCTCAGGTCGCTTCGTCCACGTAGCCGGCCACCTCGAGCCCGAAGGCCGACAGGCCGTGCATCTGTTTGGGCGCGCTCAACACCCGCATGCGGCGGATGCCAAGATCGCGGAGGATCTGGGCGCCGATGCCGTAGGTGCGCAGCACCTGCGCGCCCTGCGCGCGGCCGACGACGGGCACGCGCTCCCCGGAACGCACGGCCTCCGCGATCTCGAGCGGGCTCTCGTGCGGGCGCAGCAGCACGACCACGCCCTCGCCCTCGCGAGCGATGCGCTCCATCGCGCCGCGCAGCGTCCAGCTGTAGCCCTCCTCGTGAACCCCCACGAGGTCGCGGACCGTGTCCTTGAGGTGCACACGCACCAGCGGCGCGGGGCCGGCGCGCAGCGAGCCGCGCACCAGGGCGAGGTGCACGGTGCCGTTGACGTGGTCCTCGTAGCAGTGCAAGCGGAATGGACCGAAGTCGGTCTGCACGTCGCGCTCGGCGATGCGCTCCACCGAGCGCTCCTTTTCGAGCCGGTAGCGGATCAAGTCGGCGATGGTGCCGATCTTGACGCCGTGCTCGCGGCCGAAGGTCTCGAGCTCGGGCCGGCGCGCCATCGTTCCGTCCTCGCTCAGGATCTCGACGATCACGGCGGCCGGCTCGAGGCCGGCGATGCGCACGAGATCGCAGCCCGCCTCGGTGTGGCCGGCGCGGCTCAGCACCCCGCCCGGCTGCGCCATGAGCGGGAAGATGTGCCCGGGCTGGCGCAGGTGCTCCGGGCGCGCGTCCGGGGCGACGGCCGTGCGGATCGTGTGCGCGCGGTCGTAGGCCGAGATGCCGGTCGTGACGCCCTCGGCGGCCTCGATCGACACCGTGAAGTTCGTCCCCTGGTCGAGGTCGGTCTCGCTGACCATCAGGGGCAGGCGCAGCTGGCGGCAGCGGTCCCGGGTCAGGGTCAGGCAGATCAGGCCGCGCCCGTAGCGGGCCATGAAGTTCACGTCCTCCGGGCGGACCTTGGAAGCGGCCATCACGAGGTCGCCCTCGTTCTCGCGGTCCTCGTCATCCATGATCACGACCATCCGCCCCTGGCGGAGGTCCTCGAGGATCTCGTCGATCGAGTTTAAATCATTCATTCAGAATATCGTCTAATCGCTTGTTTCAGAAGATTTAATTTTAGCAGCTCTGCATGCGCCAGCGACCAGCGAGCCGGCAGTGTAGCAGGCCGACGTCCGGCACCACGCCGCCTAGCAACGCTGTTCCGCGACCAGCCGTTCGAGGTACCTGGCGATGATGTCCACCTCGAGGTTGACGCGCGTGCCCGGGCGGTAGCTGCCGAGGACCGTCACCTCCAGGGTATGCGGCACGAGATTGACGTCGAACCGCCGGCCCGCCACCCCGTTCACCGTCAGGCTGACGCCGTCCACACAGATCGACCCCTTGCGCGCCACGTAGCGGGCGAGTTCGGCCGGCACCTCGAACTCGACGCGCACCGACCGCGCGTCGTCGTGCCGCGAGACCACCTCGCCGACGCCGTCGACGTGCCCGGTGACGTAGTGCCCGCCGAGCGCCTGGCCGGCCGTGAGCGCCTTCTCGAGATTGACCGGCGTGCCGGGCGACCACTGCCCGGCCGTCGTGTGCGACAGCGTCTCGCGCGAGACGTCCGCGGCGAAGGCCGTCGGCTCCAGCTCCACGGCCGTTAGACAGGCTCCGTTCACGGCGATGCTGCCGCCGATCCCGACCCCGTCGAGCGGCACGTTGCCGGCCTCGACCCACAGCCGCACGTCGCCGGCGCGCGGTTCCACCGCACGGATGCGTCCCACGCCCTGCACGATTCCGGTGAACATCACGCCCCTCCCCGTTTCGGCCGCAGCGTGAGCCGCAGGTCGTCGCCGATGCGGGCGACATCGCGCCACTCGAACTCGCACCGGTCGCACATGCGCGAGAGCGGCGGCAGGTTGAACAGGCTGCGCGCCGCATGGCCGAGCACCACCGGGGCCATGTAGACCACGATCTCGTCGACGAGACCGCATCGCACGAACTCCCCGGCCAGCGTGGGACCCGCCTCGACCAGCACCTCGTTGCACTCGAGCGCGCCGAGCCGGTCGAGCACCGCCTCGAGATCGAGTCCCGCGCCGGCGGGACGCACCGCCTCGACCCGCGCGCCCGCCTCGCGCAGGGGCCCGGCCGGCGGCGAGTCCGCGTCAAGGGTCAGGATCAGCGTCGAGCCCGCGAAGCTCAGCACCTGGGCGCTGGGCAGCGTCCGCAGCTGCGAATCGAGCACCACCCGCAGCGGACGGCGTCCGCGCATGTCGAGTTCCGGGTCGCGCACGGTCAGCATCGGGTCGTCGGCGATCACCGTGCCGCTGCCCGTGACGATCGCCGAGGCGCGCGCCCGCAGGCGCTGCACGTCGGCCCGCGCGCGCTCGCCGGTGATCCACTTGCTGGTCCCGTCGGCCAGTGCGGTGCGCCCGTCGAGGCTCGCGCCGAGCTTCAGGGTCACCCACGGCCGCCCCGTGAGCATCCGACGGACGAAGCCGCGATTGACCTCCGCGGCCTCGCCGGCCAGCAGGCCGTGCGCGGTGGCGACGCCGGCCTGCGCCAGCCGCGCGAGGCCCGCGCCGTTCACCCGCGGGTTCGGGTCGCGCATGGCCACGATCACGCGCCGTACGCCCGCGGCGATCAGCGCGTCGGTGCACGGCGGCGTGCGTCCGTGGTGCGAGCAGGGTTCGAGCGTAACGTAGGCGCTGGCGCCGCGGGCCGCGCCCCCGGCCTCGTGCAGGGCCATCGCCTCGGCATGCGGCTCGCCGGCGCGCTGGTGGTGGCCCTCGCCGACCACCTGGCCCCAGCGCACGAGAACGCAGCCGACGCTCGGGTTCGGAGGTGTCGAGTTGAGCCCGAGACGCGCGAGCTCGAGCGCGCGCACCATGTGGTGGTGGTCGTCGGCAGTGAAGGCCGTCACTTGCGCCGCCCGCCGGGTTCGGGCTGCGACCAGAGGCCGAGCTGCAGGTCCTCGAGCGTCCGCGGGCGACGGTGGCGCAGCCGCTCGATCTCCTCGCGGAACGCGTCGACGTCCTGGAAGCTGCGGTACACGGACGCGAAGCGCACGTAGGCGACCTCGTCGAGGCCGTGCAGCTCGTCCATGACGAGCTCACCCACCAGCCGCGCCGGCACCTCGCGCTCGCCCAGCGTGCGCAGCTTGTGGCAGATGTGGTTCACGGCGGCATCCACGGCGTCGCTCGCGACGGGCCGCTTCTCCAGTGCCTTCAGCATCCCGCCCCGCAGCTTGGCCTCGTCGAAGGGCTCGCGCGTGGCGTCGCTCTTGACGATGCGCGGCATCACGAGCTCCGCCGACTCGAACGTCGTGAAGCGCTCGCCGCACTGCAGGCACTCGCGCCGCCGCCGCACCTGCTGGCCCTCGGCGGCGAGGCGCGAGTCGATCACCTTGGTTTCCTCGTGCGCGCAGAACGGGCAGTACATCGCCGCGGGGACCCGGCCCGGAGCCGCTCAGCCGTAGACGGGGAAGCGCTTGCAGATCTCGAGCACGGAGCGGCGCGTGCGCTCGATCACCGCGTCGCTCGCGACGTCCTCGAGCACGTCGGCGATCCAGCCCGCGAGCGCCGTCACCTCGGCCTCCCTGAAGCCGCGCGTGGTCACGGCCGGCGTGCCGATGCGCAGCCCACTCGTCACGAACGGCGAGCGCGGGTCGTTCGGCACCGTGTTCTTGTTGACCGTGATGTTGGCGCGGCCGAGCGCGGCGTCCGCGTCCTTGCCGGTGTAGCTGCGCTCGATCAGGTCGACCAGGAACAGGTGGTTGTCGGTGCCACCGGAAACGATCGTCACGCCGCGCGCCACGAGCGCCGCGGCCATGGCGCGCGCGTTGGCGACGACCTGCCGCTGGTAGTCCTTGAACTCGGGCTGCAGGGCCTCGAGGAATGCCACCGCCTTGGCGGCGATCACGTGCATCAGCGGTCCGCCCTGCGTGCCGGGGAAGATCAGCGAGTTGAACTTCTTGGTGAGCTCGTCGTTGGCGCGCGCGAGGATCAGGCCGCCGCGCGGGCCGCGCAGGGTCTTGTGCGTCGTGGTGGTTACGACGTCGGCGTGCGGGATCGGGCTCGGATACACGCCGGCCGCGACCAGGCCCGCGACGTGGGCCATGTCCACCAGGAAGTACGCGCCGACCGCGTCCGCGATCTGCCGGAAGCGCGCCCAGTCGATGACCCGCGAGTAGGCCGAGAAGCCTGCGATGACGAGCTTCGGCCGGTGCTCGTGCGCCAGCCGCTCGACCTGCGCGTAGTCGATCTCGCCGGTGGCCGGGTCGAGGCCGTATTGCACGGCCTTGAAGATCTTGCCGGAGAAATTGACCTTGGCGCCGTGGGTGAGGTGGCCGCCGTGGTCGAGACTCATGCCGAGCAGCGTGTCGCCCGGCTGCATGAGCGCGAGGTAGGCGGCGGCATTGGCCTGCGAGCCGGAGTGCGGCTGGACGTTGGCGTAGTCGGCGCCGAACAGCTGCTTCGCGCGGTCGATGGCGAGCTGCTCGGCCACGTCCACGTGCTCGCAGCCGCCGTAGTAGCGCTTGCCGGGATACCCCTCGGCGTACTTGTTCGTGAGCACCGACCCCTGCGCCTCGAGCACGCGCGGGCTGGCGTAGTTCTCGGAGGCGATCAGCTCGATGTGCTCTTCCTGGCGGGTGCGCTCGGCCTCGAGCGCAGTCGCGAGCTCCGGATCGAACCCGGCGATCTTCATGCTGGCGGGGAACATGGGTACTCCACGGTCGGTGACCCGTAATTGTAGCCGTTCGGCGGCGTGGGCTCGCAGGTTGCCGACCTTGCACGCGCTTCTGCCCGCTCCACGCTTCGGGCCCAGCGGCTGGGAGGTAGCCTGGGGGAAGGGGCGCCGGGGACGCCGTGAACCCATCCC
>Ga0209254_10003883_pt1 | contig 13650 bp, 14 predicted proteins | sample FrelakmetDIP11DI_FD_187148 | JGI IMG/M metagenome (GOLD analysis project Ga0209254, IMG submission 187148) | Freshwater lake sediment microbial communities from the University of Notre Dame, USA, for methane emissions studies - DIP11 DI (SPAdes)... | ecosystem: Environmental > Aquatic >...
GGCGAACGTCGCGTGCCGATGACGCGCCTGCGCGCGCGCATAGCGGAGCGCCTGGTGCAGGCGCAGTCCACTGCGGCCATGCTCACCACGTTCAACGAGGTGGACCTGAAAGCTGTGAACGAGCTGCGCGCGCGCTATAAAGAGCGCTTCGAGAAGCAGCATGGCGCGCGCCTCGGCTTCATGTCGTTCTTCGTCAAGGCGTGCATCGAGGCGCTGAAGAAGTTCCCGCTGGTCAATGCGTCGGTGGACGGCAACGACATCGTCTACCACGAGTATTACGACATCGGCGTCGCGGTCTCGACCGACCGCGGCCTGATCGTGCCGGTGCTGCGCGACGCCGATGCGCTCGGCTTCGGCGAAATCGAAAAGGCGGTGGTGGCCTACGCGACCAAGGCCCGCGAAGGCACGTTGACCATCGAGGAACTGACCGGCGGAACGTTCACCCTCACCAATGGCGGCGTGTTCGGCTCGTTGCTGTCGACGCCGATCCTCAACATGCCGCAGAGCGCCATCCTCGGCATGCACAAGATCCAGGAGCGCCCGGTGGTGATCGACGGCCAGGTCGTGGTGCGCCCGATGATGTACCTGGCGCTGTCCTACGATCACCGCATCATCGACGGCCGCGACGCCGTGCAGTTCCTGGTCGCGGTCAAGGACGCGCTGGAGGATCCGGCGCGATTGCTGCTGCAAATCTAAGGGGATAGGGGATAGGGGATGGGGGATAGTCGGAAGGCCGGCGCGCCGGCCGCTCTTTCTCCCCACGATCCCCCATCCCCTATCCCCGATCCCCTTCTTCCCGGAGCTTCCATGTCTGATTCATTCGACGTCATCGTCATCGGCGCCGGCCCGGCCGGCTACCCCTGCGCGATCCGCGCGGCGCAGAACGGGCTCAAGGTGGCCTGCATCGACGAGTGGAAGAACTACGATGGCAGCCACGCGTTCGGCGGCACCTGCCTCAACGCCGGGTGCATCCCGTCGAAGGCGCTGCTGGAGTCGTCGGAGCTGTACCACCGCGCACAGGCCGAGTTCGGCGTGCACGGCATCAAGGTCGGCGGCCTCGAGTTCGACGTCGCCACCATGCAGAAGCGCAAGGCGAAGATCGTCAAGGCGTCGACGCAGGGCATCACCGGGCTGTTCAAGTCGGCGGGCGTCACCGGGCTGCAGGGCCACGGCAAGCTGCTGTCCGGCAACCGCGTCGAGTACACCGCACTCGACGGCAAGACGCAGCAGCTGGCCGCGAAGCACGTGGTGCTCGCGAGCGGCTCGGTGCCGATGGAATTGAAGTCCGTGCCGTTCGACGGCAAGCAGGTCGTCGACTCCTGGGGCGCGCTCGAGTTCGACACCGTGCCGAAGCGCCTCGGCGTGATCGGCGCCGGCGTGATCGGCCTCGAGCTCGGCAGCGTGTGGCGCCGGCTCGGTGCCGAGGTGGTGGTGCTCGAGGCCATGGAGCAGTTCCTGTGGATGGCGGACCAGCAGGTCGCGAAGGAAGCGCTCAAGCACTTCAAGAAGCAGGGGCTCGATATCCGCCTCGGCGCCAAGGTGAGTGGCGCCAAGGGCGGCAAGGATGGCGTGACGCTGGAGTACGCCGATGCCGCCGGTGCGCAGACAGTCACAGTGGACAAAGTCGTGGTCGCGATCGGCCGCCGCCCGTTCACCAGCGGGTTGCTGGGCGAGGGTACCGGCGTGGAGCTAGACGAGCGCGGCTTCGTCAAGGTCGACCACGAGTGTCGTACCGGCGCGCCGAACGTATGGGCCGTGGGCGACGTGGTGCGGGGCCCGATGCTCGCGCACAAGGGCAAGGAAGAGGGTGTGATGGTCGGCGACCTGATCGCCGGCAAGGTGTCCGAGGTCAACTACAAGGCCATACCGTCGGTGATCTACACCGCACCCGAGATCGCCTGGGTGGGCCTCACCGAAGAGGAAGTGAAGAAGTCCGGCCGCGCCTACAAGGTCGGCAGCTTCCCCTTCATGGCCAGCGGCCGGGCGCGCGCCATGGAGGCGCCGGCGGGGTTCGCCAAGCTGATCGCCGCGCAGGACGACGACGAGATCCTCGGCGTGCACATCATCGGGCCCATGGCCGGCGAGCTGATCGCGGAGGCGGTGCTCGCGCTCGAGTACTCGGCGAGCGCCGAGGACCTGCAGCGCACCATCCACGCCCATCCGACGCTGAGCGAAGCGCTGCACGAGGCGGCGCTGCACGCCGACAAGCGCGCGATCGACATCCCGAACCGCTGAACCCGTCGCCGCTCAGGCGGCGACCAGCACCCGCAGTGGCAGGCCGCGCTCGTCCCAGCTGAGCGCGGCGTCACCCATGATCGCCAGTGCGGTGTCGAGCGCATCCGGCGCGGCACGGCGCAGGTCGTGCACGTTTTCGAGGATCAGCACCCATCCCTGGCCCGGGCGCCACGACAGGTCGGTGAGGCAGTCGTAGAGCGCATCCCAGTTGTCCCCGAACCAGGCGGGGAAGCCAAGTGCCGCCGCGACGCGTCCGAGGAAGCCCGCCTTGTCCTGGCAACCTGCGAGGTCGATGCGTATCGCCTCGAGGCCCAGTGATGCGGCCAGGGTCACCAAGGCGGCGGCCGCCTCCGGCGTCATCTCGAGCGATTGCACTGCCGGCGTCGGCAGCGATTCATCGCGCTCCTCGGTTTCGTTCATCGCTCAATCTCCACGCGCCGAAACGAGCGGTAGTGGTCGTCGGTGTAGTAATACACCTCGGGCGGCTGGCCGCCGGTAACGATGCGCCGCGCCCCGCGGTCCGGCGCGCCCGGCGTCGCCACCGTGTACTCGCGATAGTAGCCGCGCGGCTGGTCCGGCAGGCGGCGCTCGCGGTTCTGGAACACGCTGCCGTCGCGGCCGTACGGGAACGGGCCGCCGCGCCCGATCTGCTCGAGAGTCGCCACGGCCTCGGGTGGCAGGAATGCAGGATAGCGTCCGGTGCGCACGCTGCCATTGGCCGCGGATGTGTCGACCGCGTCGCCGCCGTTCGCCGGCCCCGCGAGCTGCGGCGGCCGGGCTTCGATCCACTGCAGGACCGCGAACAGGACGGCCAGCAGCAGCGCGATCTTGGTCCACTTCGGCATCGGCGGGTTCCCTCAGTTGCGGCGTCGTGCGTTGATCACGTTCGGCAGGCCTGCGAAGCGGGTCAGCAGCCGGCTCAGTTCGTCGAGACCGTGCACGGTCACCGTGAGGTCGACCTTCGCGGTGTTTTCCGCCGGGTTGGTGGTCACGGTCATGCCGGCGATGCTGATGTGCTCGTCCGCCAGCACGCCCGACACGTCGCGCGCGAGCCCCTTGCGGTCGAACGCGTGAATCACGATCGCCACCGGGAAGGTGCGCTCCGGCGAGCCTCGGCCCCAGTCCACCGCCAGCACGCGCTGCGGTTGTGCGTCGCGCATGCGCAGCAGGTTGGCACAGTCCGCGCGATGGATGCTCACGCCGCGACCGAGCGTGATGTAGCCGGCGATGGATTCGGGCGGCACCGGCCGGCAGCACCTCGCGATGGTGCTGAGCAGGTCGCCGACGCCGTCGACCGTCATGCCGCCCGGCGGGCGCGTCGCCGCGGGCTTCAGGGGCTTCGGCTTCGGCGGCTCGTGCTCGCGCAGGCGTCGATGCACGGCGCCTGCTACCTGCGCCAGCGTCAGCTCGCCTTCGCCGAGGCCGATGTACAGCGCGTTCAGGTTCGGCAGGCCCAGCTCGGCCAGGATCTCCGGCAGGGGCGGGGCCCGCACGCCCAGGCGGTCGAGTTCGCGTTCGAGCATCTCGCGGCCCTGCTCGCGGTTCTGCCCTTCATCGAGCTTGCGGAACCAGCTGCGCACCTTGGTGCGATTGCGCTGCGAGGCCAGGAATCCGAGCGACGGCACCAGCCAGTCGCGGCTCGGGTTCGGCTGCTTGCCGGTGATGATCTCCACGCTGTCGCCGTTCGCGAGCCGGTGGTCGAGCGACACCATGCGGCCGTTGACCCGCGCGCCCCGGCAGCGGTGCCCGAGGTTGGTGTGCACGTGATAGGCAAAGTCGAGCGGCGTGGCGCCGCGCGGCAGGTCCACGACCTCGCCACGCGGGCTCAGCGCGTAGACGCGGTCCTCGAACAGCTCGGCCTGCAGGCCGTCGAGCAAGTCGGGCTCGGCACCGGTGCGGGCCGACGGTTCGAGCAGCTGGCGCAGCCAGTTGATCTTCTGCTGGAAGCTCGCCTCGGCCTTGCGCCCTTCCTTGTACTGCCAATGGGCCGCGACGCCGAGCTCGGCGTGCTCGTGCATCTCGCGGGTACGGATCTGCACCTCGAGCGGCAGGCGCGCAGGCCCGACCACCGCGGTGTGCAGCGAGCGGTAGTTGTTCTCCTTGGGCGTGGCGATGTAGTCGTCGAACTCGCCGGGGATGTAGGGCCACAGGCCGTGCACCAAGCCGAGCGCCGCGTAGCAGTCGGCGATGCTGTCGACCTGGATGCGTACCGCGAGCACGTCCATCACCTGCTCGAACGCGAGGCCCTTGCGCTGCATCTTGCGCCAGATGCTGTAGATGTGTTTCGGTCGGCCAGTGATCTCGCCGTGGACGTCCGCCTTGTCGAGTTCACGCGCCAGGTCGCGGCGCACGTCCTCGATATAGCGCTCGCGCTCGCCGCGCTTGGTGCGCAGCCAGCCGGCGATGCGCTTGTAGTCCTCGGGCTGGCTGAAGCGGAAGGCGAGGTCCTCGAGTTCCCACTTTATGTGCCAGATCCCGAGGCGGTTGGCGAGCGGGGCGTAGATCTCCCGGGTCTCGAGCGCCGCGCGCTGCTGCTCCTCGAGCAGGGCGTCCTTCAGGTGCCGCAGCTTCACCAGTTGCTCGGCCAGGCGCAGCAGCACCAGCCGCACGTCGGAGGCGAGCGACAGCAGCAGCTTGCGCAGGCCCTCGGCTTGGGCCGGCTTCAGCGACTCGCCCGGGTTCCAGCCTGCCGGGATGCCACTGTCCGCGATCCGCTGCAGTTCGCGCGCGAGTCGCACAGCCCCGTCGCCGAACAGTGCGGCGGTCCGCTCGGCGTCCTGCTCGACCGCGTCGAGGCAGGGCACGAGCAGTCCCGCGAGCAGCAACGGGTCATCGGCTTGCAGCTGCGCGAGTACGCCGGCGAGCTCGAGGCTGCGCTCGACGTCCTCCGCGGGCGCGGCGACGCGCAGGAAGGCCGCGGCGGCCTGCACCTGTGGCGACTGTCGGTCGATGTCGAACTCGGCGTGTTTCACGGCGTCGGGTATGATAGCGCGACGTAATTCCGGATCCCGTGGGGTGCGAGCTTGCCCAGGCTGAATCGCAGTGGCCGGCGCTGGGCGCTCATGCCGCGGCCCACGACGACGCGTGGCGGCGCGGTCCGTATCCTTGGCCTTGACCCCGGCTCGCAGGCGACCGGCTTCGGCATCATCGACTGGGTGGCGGGCGACGCACGCTACGTCGTGAGCGGCGCCATCCGCACCAGCGGCACGGAGTTCCCGCCGCGGCTGCGGCAGATCTACGAGGGCGTGCTCGAGCTGATGCGCGAGTACGTGCCGGGCGAGGTCGCCATCGAGCGCGTTTTCATGCATCGCAACGCCGACAGCGCCCTCAAGCTCGGCCAGGCGCGCGGCGCGGCGCTGTGTGCCGTGTTCTCCGGCGATCCGGAGGTGTTCGAATACGCTCCGCGCGAAGTCAAGCTCGCCGTCGTGGGGCAGGGCGGAGCGCAGAAGGAACAGGTGCAATTGATGGTGCGGACGCTGCTCAAGCTGCAGGGCGAACTCGGCGCCGACGCGGCCGACGCGATCGGCATCGCCCTGTGCCACGCCTATTCGCGCGAGATGCGCCTGGCGGTGGGCAGCGCGGGGACGCGGGCGTGATCGGCTTCCTGCGCGGCCGCCTGGCGGCCAAGCACCCGCCGCAGCTGGTGGTCGACGTCGGCGGCGTCGGCTACGAACTCGAGGCGCCGATGTCCACGTTCTACGGCCTGCCGGCGCTGGGCGCCGAGGTGCAGTTGCACACCCACCTCGTGGTGCGCGAGGACGCGCACGTGCTGTTCGGCTTCGGCACCGAGCGCGAGCGCAGCCTGTTCCGCGAGTTGATCAAGGTCTCGGGCGTCGGGCCGCGGATCGCGCTCGCCATCCTGTCCGGCGTCACGGTCGACCAGTTCCACCGTTGCATCGAGGCACAGGACGTCGCTTCGCTCGTGCGCGTGCCGGGCATCGGCCGCAAGACGGCCGAACGGCTGGTGATCGAGATGCGCGACCGCCTCAAGGCGCTGGCCGGGCCGGCATTCGTCCCGGGCGGCGTGCCGGCCACCGGGCCCGCCGGGGCGCAGGCCGAGGCGTTTGCGGCATTGGTCGCGCTGGGCTACAAGCCGCCGGAGGTCACCCGCCTGCTGCAGAAAGTCGATCCGGCGGTGACCACGACCGAGGAACTCATCCGCCACGCGCTGCGTGCCGCGGCATCGTGACCGGACGGAACGCGCCATGATCGAGCAGGACCGCGTCATTGCCACTGGCAGCCAGCGCGAGGATGAAACCTACGACCGCGCGGTGCGGCCCAAGACGCTCGCCGACTACGTCGGCCAGCCGGCCGTGAAGGCGCAGCTCGAGATCTTCATCACCGCGGCCCGCCAGCGCGGCGATGCGTTGGACCACGTGCTGATCTTCGGCCCGCCGGGCCTCGGCAAGACGACGCTGGCCCACGTCATTGCCAACGAACTGGGCGCCGGCTTCAAGCAGACCTCCGGCCCGGTGCTCGAGCGCCCGGGCGACCTCGCGGCGCTGCTCACCAACCTGCAGGCGAACGAGGTGCTGTTCGTCGACGAGATCCACCGCCTGAGCCCGGTGGTCGAGGAAATCCTCTACCCGGCGCTGGAAGACTTCCAGCTGGACATCCTGATCGGCGAGGGTCCGGGCGCGCGCTCGATCAAGATCGACCTGCCGCCGTTCACGCTGGTGGGCGCCACCACGCGCGCCGGCCTGCTGACCTCGCCGCTGCGCGACCGCTTCGGCATCGTGCAGCGGCTCGAATTCTATGGCCACGAGGACCTGCAGCGCATCGTCGAGCGCTCGGCGCGCATCCTCGGCGTGCCGGTCGACGCGGCGGGGGCTGCGCGCATCGCCGAGCGCTCGCGCGGCACCCCACGCATCGCCAATCGCCTGCTGCGTCGCGTGCGCGACTTCGCCGAGGTGAAGGCCCAGGGCCACGTCACCGAGTCCGTGGCGCAGGCCGCGCTCGACCTGCTCGACGTGGACCCGCAGGGCTTCGACCCGATGGATCGCCGCCTCATGCTGACGATCATCGAAAAATTCGAGGGTGGCCCGGTGGGCGTGGACTCGCTCGCCGCGGCACTCGGCGAGGAGCGCGGCACCATCGAGGACGTGATCGAGCCCTTCCTGATCCAGCAAGGCTTCATCATGCGTACCGCGCGCGGCCGCGTGGCCACGCGCAACGCCTACCTGCACTTCGGCCTGGCGCCGCCCGCGATCGAGCGCGCCGGCAACCTGGGCCTGTTCGACGCCTGAGGACGCTTCATGATCGGTGACCATTCCGCGCTCGAGCTGATCCTGCAGGCCAGCCTGATCGTGCAGTTCGTGATGGCGCTGCTGGTGGGCGCATCGGTCGTCTCCTGGGCGATCATCTTCCGCAAGCGCAAGCTGGTCGGGGCCGAGCGCCTGGCGGCAGACCGCTTCGAGGAGCAGTTCTGGTCGGGCGGCGATCTCGCCGCGCTGTACAAGTCGCTGGAGGCGGGCGCGCCGACCGGCATGGCCGGCGTGTTCGTCGCGGGCTTCCGCGAGTTCTCGCGGCTGCGCAAGCAGGTGGGCATCGGCGGCGCACCGCTGCTCGAGGGCTCGCGGCGCGCGATGCGCGTGGCGCAGTTGCGCGAGACCGACCGGCTGGAGCAGAACCTGTCGACGCTCGCGACCATCGGCTCGACCAGCCCGTATGTCGGCCTGTTCGGCACGGTCTGGGGCATCATGAGCGCGTTCCAGGGGCTCGGCAACGTGCAGCAGGCGACGCTCGCGATGGTTGCACCGGGCATCGCCGAGGCGCTGATTGCCACGGCGATGGGCCTGTTCGCGGCCATCCCGGCGGTGGTGGCGTACAACCGCTTCGCCGACCAGGTGGGCCGCCTCGAACTGCGCTACGACGCCTTCATGGAGGAGTTCTCCACCATCCTGCAGCGGCACGCGGGGCAGCCGGGCTAAACCATGGAACCGATGCGGCGCAATCGCGGGCGGCGGCTGATGGGCGAGATCAACGTCGTGCCGTACATCGACGTGATGCTGGTGCTGCTGATCATCTTCATGGTGACCGCGCCGATGCTGAGCGCAGGCATCCAGGTGGACCTGCCGAAGGCCGCGGCCGAGCCGCTGCCATCGGACAAGGAGCCGCTGGTGCTCAGCATCGACGTCGCCGGCGACATGTACCTCAACATCGGCGCTCCCAAGGTCGCACTGCAGCCGGCGGAGGTGCTGGACCTGGCCGCTGCGGTGCTGCGCCGGGAACCTGAGCGCCCCGTGCTGGTCAAGGCAGATAGGTTAGTTGCATACGGGCGCGTCGTGGAAGGCATGTCGCTGCTGCAGGAAGCCGGGGCACAGAAGGTGGGATTCGCCACCGAATCCCCGGCGCCGGAACCGCGCAAGAGCGGGAAACGCTGAGCGATGCAGGGCTTTTTCCACGAGCACCTGCGGCCGCTGGCGGGCTCTGCTGCGCTGCATGTGGCGCTGGTGGGCGTGCTGGCGCTGGCCGCGCTGCGCTGGTCGACGTCGCAACCGCCCGTCGAGCTGGCCATCGAGGGCTACTTCGTGGACGGTCCGGTGGCGACCCGGCGCCTGCCGGATCCGCACGCGACACCCGCGCCGACGACGCCTGAGCCAGCGGCTGCCCCGGCGGTTGCCGAGTTGCCGCCGCCGCCAAAGCCGGTCGCGGAACCGCCGCAGGAGCGGAAGGTCGAGGACGTAGCCATGGCCGAGCGCACAGCCGAGGCCGCACGGGAGCGCAAGCAGGTTGAGGAGCGTGCCGTGGCCGAGCGCGAGGCGCAGCAGGCGAAGGAACGGGCGGCTGCGCAGCAGCGCCAGGCCGAGGCGGCCGAGCGCAAGCGCGCGACCGAAGCCGAGTTGAAGCGTAAGGCCGACGAGCAGGCCCAGGCCGAGCGTGATAGCAAGCTGAAGTCCGAGCGCGAGGCGGCCCTGCAGCGCGCGCTGGCCGACGAAGAGGAGGGCGCCGCGGTGGCCCGCTCCGGCGTGGTCGACGAATATCGGGCCCTGCTGGTGCAGACCATCGAGCGCAACTGGATGCGACCCCCCTCGGCCCGCGCCGGCCTGCAGTGCACTCTGTACGTGACGCAAGCGCCAGGTGGGACCGTGGTCGACGTGAAGCTCGGCGCCTGCAACGGTGACCAGGCCGTGCGCGAGTCGATCACCACGGCGGTGTATCGCGCTTCGCCGCTGCCGGCGCCGCGCGACCCGCGCGCCTTCGAGCGCCGCCTCGAGATCGTGTTCAAGCCGACGGAGTAGATGATGCCGCCAGTTGTTCGAGCGTTCCGGACCCATGTTGCGGCCTGGCTGGCGGCAGCCGCACTGCTGCTCGTCGCCATGCCGGGTCAAGCGCAGCTGCGCCTCGACATCACCCAGGGCGTGCGCGACGCGGTCCCGATCGCGGTGGTGCCGTTCGGCGGCCAGGCCGAGGCAGCTGCGACCGACGTGGCGGCGGTGATCGCCAACGACCTGCGCATGAGCGGCCGTTTCGCGCCACTGGAGCGGCGCGACATGGTGGCGCGCCCCACCTCCGGCAGCGAAATCCGCTTCGAGGACTGGCGCCTGCTGCGCGCCGACTTCATCGTGGTCGGGCGCGTCGAAGCCGACGCCGTGAGCTTCGAGCTGCACAACGTGCGCACCGGCGCCTCGCTGCTCAACCAGCGGCTGCCGCTCGGTGCGGGCGGCCAGCGTGCCACCGCGCATCGCATCGCCGACCTGATCTTCGAGCGGCTCACCGGTATCCCGGGCGCGTTCGCGACGCGTATCGCCTACGTGGCGGTTGATGGCAAGCCGCCGGCCCAGCGTTACCGCCTGATTGTCGCGGACGCCGACGGCTACAACCCGCGCACCATCCTCGAATCGCGCGAGCCGATCATGTCGCCTGCATGGTCGCCGGATGGCCAGAGCCTCGCGTACGTGTCGTTCGAGAGCAAGGTGTCGGCGATCTACGTGCAGCGGCTCGCCTCGGGTGAGCGCCGGCGAGTGTCGGCCCGTGCCGGCATCAACGGCGCGCCGGCCTGGTCGCCGGACGGCCGCAAGCTGGCGGTCACCCTCTCGCGCGAGGGCAACCTCGACATCTACACGCTCGAGCTCGCCACGCAGGCGCTGACCCGGGTCACCTCCGACGAGGCGATCGACACCGAGCCCGAATGGTCGCGCGACGGCCAGAGCCTCTATTTCACGTCGGACCGCGCCGGCAGCGCGCAGGTCTACCGCGTGGCGCTCGGCGAGGCCCGGCAGGCCGAGCGCATCACCTTCACCAACAGCTACAACGCCCGACCGCGCCTGTCGCCGGACGGCCAGGAACTGCTGTTGGTCACGCTCGACCGCGGCGGCTACCGCATCGGCGTGCTGAACCTTCAGTCGCGCAACCTGCGGGTGATCACCAACGCCCGCCAGGACGAGTCGCCGAGCTTCGCGCCGAACGGCGCACTGGTGATCTATGCCACGCGCGAGGGCAGCCGCGGCTCGCTGGCGATCGCCTCGGCGGACGGCTTGTTCCAGCAGCGCCTCAGCTCCGACCAGGGCGACGTGCGCGAACCGGCGTGGCAGCCGCTCGCGCCCGGCGGGTGATCCCAAGGGTCCGGTTGTGGTACAAGGCGCGCAGTTTTTTCAGGGAGCACTCGGGTGCGCCCGGGCCCCTTTTAAGGAGTGATGCAATGATGAAGCGCATGCAGGTTCTGGCCGTGGCGGTCCTGGTCCTCGGACTGGCGGCGTGCCAGAAGCCCATCAAGCCCGACGAGACCGCGGCACCGCCGGTCGATACCAGCGCGGCCACCAGCACCGGACTGGACGGCGAGGCGGCTGCCGGCGCAGGCACGGCAACCACGGCCTCGAGCCTCACGGCGCAGCAGCAGGCGCTTGCCGAGCTGAAGAGCAAGAGCGTCGTGTACTTCGACTTCGACAGCAGCGAAATCAGCCCGCAGTACGTCCAGGTCGTAGCGGCGCACGCGGCCTACCTCGTGAAGTTCCCGACCGCGCGCGTGCGCCTCGAGGGTCACACCGACGAGCGCGGCTCGCGCGAGTACAACATCGGCCTTGGCGAGCGCCGCGCGCAGACGGTGCGCCGCGCGCTGATGGTCCAGGGCGTGGCCGAGGCGCAGATCACCACGGTGAGCTACGGCGAGGAACGCCCGGCGGTGGAAGGATCGGACGAGGCCGCCTTCGCGCAGAACCGGCGCGTCGAGATGGTCCACACGCAGTAGGCGATGGGGAGTTCCATGCGCCTGGCTTCGACCCTGCTCGCCTCCGTCCTGCTGCTGTCGGCGGCACTGGCCCACGCGACCGCCAGCAACAAGGAGCTGGAGGCGCGCGCGAACGACATCGACTCGCGGCTCGCGACCGTAGAGCGCGCCAACCAGAGTCTCGTGACCATGCAGCAGCAGATCGAATCGGCGCGGGCCGAGCTGCGCACGTTGCGCGGCCAGATCGAGGAAGCCCGGCACGAGCTCACGCTGCTGCAACAGCAGCAGCGGGAACTGTATGCCGACCTGGACCGGCGCCTGCTGCTGATCGAGAACGGCGCGGCGCCCACGACGCCGGCCGCGGCCGACGGCACGGTGCCGACCGAGGAGTCGATCCGCGCGGCGGACGAGAGCAGCCTGTACGGCGATTCGTTCGCGGCCCTCAAGGCCGGGCGCTACCCGGATGCGGTGCGGGGCTTCCAGCTGTATCTCACCAAGTACCCCGACGGCCCGCGCGCCGATAGCGCCACGTACTGGCTCGGCGAGGCGAACTACGTGCAGAAGGAGTACCAGACGGCGCTGGTGTCTTACCTGGGCGTGCTGCAGAAGTACCCGGACTCGAAGCGGGCCGCGGATGCCCAGCTCAAGGTCGGTTTCTGCCAGTACGAGCTGAAGGCGTTCAAGAACGCGCGGGCCACCCTCGGCAAAGTCGTGAGCAGCTACCCCGGCACCGAGGCTGCCCGCCTCGCGACCGAGCGGCTGACGAGGATGGACGTCGAGAAGCGGTGAGCCGCCTCAAGCTCACCGAGACGTTCGTATCGATCCAGGGCGAAGCGGACGCGGTCGGCTGGCCGACGCTGTTCATCCGCCTCACCGGCTGCCCACTGCGCTGCGTGTACTGCGACACGCAGTACGCGTTCTACGGCGGCGAGTGGCGCACCGTCGACGAGCTGCTGCAAGTGGCCCGCGACAGCCGCGTTCGCCACGTGTGCGTCACCGGCGGCGAGCCGCTGGCGCAGAAATCCTGCCTCGAGCTGCTGGCCGCGCTGTGCGATGCCGGGTTCATGGTGTCGCTCGAGACCAGCGGCGCCATGGACGTGGAATCGGTCGATCCGCGCGTGAGCCGCGTGGTGGACTTGAAGACGCCAGGCTCGGGCGAAGACAGCCGCAACCGCATGGCTAACCTCGAGCTGCTCAACGCTCACGACCAGCTGAAGATCGTGGTGTGCTCGCGCACCGACTACGAGTGGGCGCGCGAATTGCTGCGCACACGCTCGCCACTACCGTGCCAGGTGCTGCTTTCGCCGAGCTGGGGGCAGGTGGAGCCACGCACCTTGGCCGAGTGGATCCTCGAGGATCGTCTCGAGGTGCGCCTCCAGCTGCAGCTGCACAAGCTCCTCTGGGGCAACGAGCCGGGACGATGACGCCATCAACTCCCAATGATGCCGCGGAGATTTCCCGCCGACCGGCCGTGGTGCTGGTCTCGGGCGGCCTCGATTCGGCCACCTGCCTCGCGATGGCACGCGCCGAGGGCTACGCCTGCTACGCGCTCAGCTTTGCCTACGGGCAGCGGCACGAAGCAGAACTGGCCGCCGCCGCCCGGGTGGCGTCCGCGCTCGGCGCGATCGAGCACCGCGTCATGCGCATCGACCTCGCCATGTTCGGCGGTTCGGCGCTGACCGATCCCGGCATCGCCGTGCCGGAGGCGCCCTCTACCGGCATCCCCGTGACCTACGTGCCGGCGCGCAACACAGTGTTCCTGTCGCTGGCGCTCGCCTGGAGCGAGGTGCTCGGCGCACACGACATCTTCATCGGCGTCAATGCCGTGGATTACTCCGGCTATCCGGACTGCCGCCCGGAATTCGTGGCGGCCTTCGAGCGCATGGCCAACCTCGCGACGCGCGCCGGTGTCGAGGACGCCGTGCCACTCAGCATCAGGGCGCCGCTCATCTCGCTCAGCAAGGGCGAGATCATCCGGCGCGGCCAGGCCCTGGGCGTGGACTACGGGCTCACGGTCTCGTGCTACCAGGCCGACGCGGAGGGCCGGGCCTGCGGGCGCTGCGATTCCTGCCGACTGCGGCGCGAAGGCTTCGCCGCGGCCGGACTGCCCGACCCGACCCGCTATCGGTGATCGCGGGCGCCCGATCCGTTATCATGCGCGGCCTTCCCCGGGCGGGCCGTTAGCTCAGCGGTAGAGCAGCTGGCTTTTAACCAGTTGGTCGATGGTTCGATCCCATCACGGCCCACCA
>Ga0209254_10003884_pt1 | contig 13649 bp, 7 predicted proteins | sample FrelakmetDIP11DI_FD_187148 | JGI IMG/M metagenome (GOLD analysis project Ga0209254, IMG submission 187148) | Freshwater lake sediment microbial communities from the University of Notre Dame, USA, for methane emissions studies - DIP11 DI (SPAdes)... | ecosystem: Environmental > Aquatic >...
TGGCTGGTCAGGGCGATGTCCTCGGCCGAGGCCTTGAACTCGACCGCGACCACCGCCTCGGCGATCAGCTCCGAGACCCGCGGGCCGACCATGTGGACGCCGAGGATCTGGTCGGTTTCCTTGTCGGCCAGGATTTTGACCATGCCGTCGAGCAGGCCGAGGCTCTTGGCGCGGCCGTTGGCGCGGAACATGAAGCGACCCGTGTTGAAGGCGATTCCGGCGTCCTTGAGCTCGGCCTCAGTGCGTCCCACCATGGCCAGCTCTGGCTCGGTGTAGATCACGTTGGGGATCGCGTCGTAGTTGACGTGGCCCGGCTTGCCGGCGAGCAGCTCGGCCAGGGCGATGCCCTCCTCCTCGGCCTTGTGGGCGAGCATCGGACCCCGCACCAGGTCGCCGATCGCGTAGATCCCCGGGACGTTGGTCCGGAAGTGATCATCGATTTTCACCTGGCCGCCTGCCTCGAGCTCGACGCCGACGTTCTCGAGGCTCGAGCCGCCCGAGTTTGGCCGGCGGCCGACCGCGACCAGCACCCGGTGGCAGGCCAGCTCCTCGGCCTCGCCCTTGTCGCTCGCGACGGTCAGCGTCACGCCCTTGTTCGTCACCTTGGCGGCGGTGACCTTGGTCGACAGCCGGAACTCGAGGCCCTGCGCCTCCAGCGCGCGCTGCAGGGAGGACGACATCTGCTTGTCGGCAAAGGGCGCGATCGTCGGCAGCATCTCGACCACGGTCACCTTGGCGCCCAAGCGGCTCCACACGCTGCCCAGCTCAAGACCGACCGCGCCGGCGCCGATGACGATCAGCTGCTCGGGCACCTCGGTGAAGGACAGGGCCTCGGTGGAGGAAACAACGCGCTCCCCGTCGAAGGGCAGGAACGGCAGCTCGACCGGCTCGGAGCCCATGGCGAGGCAGATGTTCGTCGCCTCGAGACGCTGCTCGCCGGACTCGCCGGCCACCGTGACCCGTCCGGGCGCGCTCACCACGCCGCGGCCGTTGATCACGGCGACCTTGTTCTTCTTCATCAGCGCCGCGACGCCGTCGACCAGCTCCTGCACGATCTGGCTCTTGCGCGCCATCATCTGGCCGAGCTCGAGCGACACTCCGGAGAGAGCGATGCCGTGATCGGCGAAGCGATGGTTGGCAGCGGCGAAGAGCTCGCTCGACTCGAGCAGGGCCTTCGACGGGATGCAGCCAACGTTGAGGCAGGTTCCGCCGAGGGTCGAGCGCTTTTCGACCAGCGCCGTCTTGAGGCCGAGCTGGCCCGCGCGGATCGCGCACACGTAGCCGCCGGGTCCGGAGCCGATGATCACCAGGTCGTAGAAGTCCATGGTCCTCACACCTCCAACAGCATGCGGTTCGGCTCCTCGAGGCAGTCCTTGATGCGCTTGAGGAAGGTCACCGACTCGCGCCCGTCGATGACGCGGTGGTCGTAGGACAGCGCCAGATACATCATGGGCCGGATCACGATCTCGTCGTCCACCACCACCGGCCGCTTGATGATGGCGTGCATGCCGAGGATGGCGGACCCGGGCGGGTTGAGGATGGGTGTCGACATCATCGAGCCGAACACGCCGCCGTTGGAGATGGTGAACACCGCCCCCATCAGCTCGGAAAGCTCCAGCCGGCGCTGCTGGGCCCGCTCTGCCAGGTCGGCGATCGCAAGCTCGATGTCGGCCATGGTCAGGTGGTCGGCGTTGCGCAGCACCGGAACCACCAGGCCGCGCTCGGTGCTGACCGCGATGCCGATGTCGTAGTAGTGGTTGGTCACCAGCTGGTCGCCGTCGATGTAGGCGTTGACGGGCGGCACAGCGCGCAGGGCGTCGATCGAGGCCTTGACGAAGAACGACATGAAGCCCAGCCCGACGCCGTGCCGCTCCTTGAAGGTGTCCTTCCAGCGGGCGCGCAGCTCGATCACCCGGCTCAGGTCGGCCTCGTTAAAGGTGGTGAGGATGGCGGCCTGCTGCTGGACCTCGATCAGGCGCTCGGCGATGCGCTGGCGCAGCGGCGACAGCGGCTGCCGGGTCTGGCGCTCGAAGACCGGCGGTGTCGGCGGCTCGCCGGCCGGCTCGGCAGCCGGCGGAGCGGACGGCGCGGCCACACGCGTCGTCTCGACGGGGAGCGTCGCTGGAGCGGCCTGGAGGTGGCGCAGCACGTCGGCCTTGGTCAGCCGGCCGTCCCGGCCGGAAGCGGCGATCGTCCCGGGGTCGAGGCAGTGCTCGACCACCATGCGCTGCACGGCGGGCGACAGCCCCTTGACCGCCTCCAGCTTGCTCGCCGCCTGCGCCATCCCGGCGGCCGGAGCGAGCGGCGGAGCCGGCGGCTGGGCAGCCTGTGGAGGTGGCGGCGGGGGCGGCGCTGCGGTCGCTGCGGCGGGCCGGGTGGCTTTGGCGGCGGGCGCGGGAGCCGCCTCCACCTTCACGTCGGTGTCGATGGTGGCGACGGTCTGGCCGATCTGGACGGTCGCTCCCGCCGGGACCAGGATCTTCAGCCGCCCGGCCTGGGCGGCGTTGACGTTCATCGTGATCTTGTCGGTCTCGAGGACCAGCAGCGGCTCGTCGCGGGCCACCAGGTCGCCGTCGGCCCGCGACCACTCCGCGAGGACGCCCTCTTTGATCGACTCGCCGACCTCGGGGATGGTGACGTTGATGGGCATGTCCGCCTTCCTCGCTGCGGCCGCCGCAGGTGGGCGGCGGTCCGCGGTCGCTTCATCTTGGCACATGCACCCAGAGAGGTGCCTCCACACTCCAACACACGGGACGACTCAGTCGATCAGGGCCTCGGCGACCAGCCTCGCCTGCTGCTCGCGATGGACCCGGGCCGAGCCGGTGGCTGGGCTGGCGCTCGGCTCGCGACCGGCGTAGCGCAGCTTGCGGTACGGGAAGAGCTCCAGGAGCCGCGGCAGCATGAACGACCAGCCGCCGCGATTCTTGGTCTCCTCCTGCACCCAGACCACCTGCTCGGCACCCTTGTAGGGCTTGACCAGCTTTCGCAGCAGCGCGTCGTTGAAGGGGTAGAACTGCTCGACCCGCACGATGGCGACGTCCTTCACCCCATGCTCTTCACGGCCTTCGAGAAGGTCGTAGTAGACCTTGCCACTGCACAGCACGAGGCGGCGCGTTGCGCCCTGGGGGGGCGTCGGGTCGTCGAGCATCTCCGAGAATCTGCCCGAGACGAGATCGGAGAGCGGGGAGACCGCGCGCTTGTGGCGGAGCAGGCTCTTGGGCGCCATGATCACCAGCGGCCGCCGGAAGCCGCGCTTGAGCTGACGGCGCAGCACGTGGAAGTACTGGGCCGGGGTGCTCAGGTTGCAGACCTGGATGTTGTCCTCGGCGCACAGCGTCAGGTAGCGCTCGAGGTAGGCGTTGGAGTGCTCCGGACCCTGGCCCTCGTAGCCGTGCGGCAGCAACATGACGATGCCGCTGCCGCGCTGCCACTTGTCGAGGGCTGCGGTGATGAACTGGTCGATGATCACCTGCGCGCCGTTGGCGAAGTCGCCGAACTGGGCCTCCCAGAGCACGAGCATGTTGGGCTCGACCAGCGAGTAGCCGTAGTCGAAGCCGAGCACTGCGGCCTCGGAGAGCATGCTGTTGTAGACGCAGAAGCGCGCCTGGCCGTCGCGGATGTTGTTGAGCGGGATGTACAGCTCCTGGGTCTTCGTGTCGAACCATGCGGCATGGCGCTGCGAGAAGGTGCCCCGGATCGAGTCCTGGCCGCTCAGCCGGACCGGCAAGCCCTCGGCGAGCAGGCTGCCGAACGCCAGCAGCTCGGCGAATGCCCAGTCGATCGCGCCTCCTGCTTTCACCGTCTCGAGCTGCTCCGGCAGCCGCCGTCCCACCTTGCGGTTGAGGTGGAAGCCCTCGGGCACGGTGGTCAGCGCCCGCGCCACCTGCTCGAGGTCCGCGTTCGGGACGCCGGCCTCCGCCGGATCGAACAGGTACGGCTGGTTGAGCCCGGTCCATGCCCCGGTGAACGCGTGGTCGGGCGTCGCATCGGGCATCGGGCAGCTCGATTTGACGGTCTTGAACGCGTCGTACAGCCGGTCGGCGAACTCGTCGGACAGCCGGGAGCTGTCGTCGATTGACAGCACGCGGTCCTGCTCGAGCCGCAGCTGATAGATGACGCGGACCGGCGGGTGGTTCTCGATCTTCTGGTACATCAGCGGCTGGGTGAAGGCGGGTTCGTCGCCCTCGTTGTGGCCGTGCTTGCGGTAGCAGAGCATGTCGATCACCACGTCGGTGCCGAAGCTCTGGCGGAAGCGCAGCGCGAGATCGACCACGAAGCACACCGCCTCCGGGTCGTCGCCGTTGACGTGGAAGATCGGCGCCTCGACCAGTTTGGCGACGTCGGTGGGGTAGCGCGAGGACCGCGCCTCGCCGGGCAGGGTCGTGAACCCGATCTGGTTGTTCACCACGATGTGGACCGTGCCGCCGGTGGCGTATCCCTTGAGCTGGGACAGGTTGAAGGTCTCGGCAACCAACCCCTGGCCGGCGAAGGCGGCATCGCCGTGGATCAGGAGAGGCAGCACCTTGCGGCGGTGCACGCTGTCTCCGCGGTAGCGCTGCTTGGCGCGAACGCGGCCTTCGACCACCGGGTTGACGGCCTCGAGGTGGCTCGGGTTGGCGGTCAACGAGAGGTGGACCGTTCGGCCGCTCGATGCCGGGTAGTCCGAGGAGTAGCCGCGGTGGTACTTGACGTCGCCATCGCCGCCGACCGGATCCGGCGCCAGGTTGTCCTCGAATTCGTGGAAGATCAGGGAGTAGGGCTTGTGAAGGATGTTGGCGAGCACGTTGAGCCGGCCCCGGTGGGCCATGCCCATGACGACCTCCTCGGCGCCGGTGTCGGCCGCGGTCTCGAGGAACTGGTGGAGGGCGGGGATCAACGACTCGGCACCCTCGAGCGAGAAGCGCTTCTGCCCGACATAGCGGCTGTGGGTGAAGGTCTCGAAGAGCTCGGCGTCGATCAGCTGCTTGAGGACCTGGATCCGGCGCTGCGGCGGGAGGGTCGGGCGGCTGCGGATCGGCTCCAGCTCCTGCTGCAGCCAGCGCCGCATGTGGACGTTCTGGATGTGGATGTACTCGACCCCGATGCTGCGGCAGTAGGTGTCACGCAGGACGTCGATGATCTCGCGAAGGGTGATCCGCTGCGGTCCGCCGAGGTGCCCGGTGTCGAAGACCTGGTCGAGGTGATCCTCGGTCAGCCCGAAGGCCGCTAGCTCGAGCGACGGGTTGGAGGCTGGGCTGTCCTCGAGCGGGTTCACGCTCGCGATGAGGTGGCCGATGTTGCGATACGCGAAGATCAGGCTGGCGACGCGGGACTGGTCGTTGGCGCGATCGGCGGCGACGCACGGCCGCGGGCACATCGCCAACTCGAAACCGGTGAAGAACAGCCGCCACTCCTCGGACACCGACGACGGATCGCGCTGCCAGAGCTCGTGGAGCTGGTCGACGTAATCGGCGCTCGCGAGCACGGACAGCGAGGGTCGGGCGGTTCCGGTCGACGCTTCAGAGGCCACGTCAGGAGCGCTCCTTGTCGTTTGGGCGCCCATCCCGGCGGTCGGCGCTGCCTGTGCAGGCAACATCCCCGGTCGGACGGGCATTTCCAGGTGGGTATGGTAGCGCATTTCGAAGTGGGGAAAGCGGATAGCGGTCAGCGGGGAGGATCGTCGGTGTGAGATCCTTCGACCAGAGCCTCCAGCCGCGAGCGCGGGCTTCTGGGTGTTTCCGGATCCAGGCCACGGGGTGCCCTCGGTGTCACACAGCCTGGTCGAGGACCACGACCTCACGGTCGAGCACTTCGCCCAGCCTGTCCTTCTCCACCTCCAGGTCGAACCGCACCTGCAGGTTCATCCAGAACCGCTCGCTGGTTCCGAAATAGCGCGCGAGCCGGAGTGCGGTATCGGCACTGATCGAACGCTGCCCGTGAACGATCTCGTTGATCCGTCGGGGGGGAACGTTGATACTTTTCGCCAGCCGATACTGGCTGATCCCCATCGGCTCGAGGAACTCCTCGAGGAGGATCTCGCCAGGGTGGATGGGCGGGAGCTTCTTGTGAGTCATCATCGCCTCCTAGTGGTAGTCCGCGATTTCGACCTCGAACGCGTCCGAGTCCTTCCAGAGAAAGCAGACTCTCCACTGATCGTTGATCCGGATGCTGTGCTGACCCTCACGATTGCCGTGCAGCTTCTCTAGCCGGTTGCCGGGCGGGAACCTAAGGTCCTCCATCCGGTCGGCAGCATCCACCAGCAGGAGCTTGCGCAACGCCACCCTTTGAATGCCCTGCGGGAGCTTGCGGGATCGAGCTCGATTGAAGATTCTCTCGGTGTCGGGATCAGCAAAGCTCCGGATCACGGACACACTATAACGTATCACGTTAATAACGGCAAACGTTAATAGGCGTTCGTGCCGCATTGGCCTTTGCGGCGAGGATGCGCGCAGCGCATCCCGAGGAGCGTGTGGGGCAGAGGCCAACAACAATGACCACGTCAGGAACGCATTCAGGGGCCTATGCCCCACGCGCTCCCAAGGCGTGAAAGCGCTCCCAAACGCGCGGAGCGATCTCGCGTGCCTCGCGCGCCGTCTCCTCGAGGTCGACGGTGAGGAGCTCGAAGTCGCGCATCAGCACCTTGCCGCGGGCCACGGTGTGGCGGACAGCAGCTCCGGCCGCGCCGTAGACGAGATGGCCGAAGGTGCTCTCGGGCGAGATCGGCGTCGGCGGTGGCGCATCGATGACGGCGATGTCGGCCGGAGCGCCCGAACAGAGCTCGCCGAGGAGCGGCTCGTCGAGGAAGCGGCCGGCGGTGCGGCTGGTCGCCGCCAGCAGGATCGGGTGGACCTCGAAGCCGACCCGCGGGTCACGGTACGCCGCCCGTTGGGCGAGGAAGGCGAAGCGCAGGGCAGCCAGCATCGACGAGCCCATGCCGTCGGTACCGAGGGCGACCAAACATCCTGCGCGGTGGGCGGCGACCACGTCGAGACGGCCGACGCCGTTGTTGGCGTTCGACTCCGGGTTGTGGATCAGCACCGCGCCAGCGGCCGCGATCCGGTCGAGCCCGTCGGTCGCGAGGTGGATGCCGTGAGCGAGCAGAGCGTGGCCGTCGAGCAGCCCGGCGGCCTCCAACCGCGGAATCGGTCCGCTGCCGTAGAGGGCAGTCGAGACGCGCACGTCGAGCGGGTCCTCGGCGACGTGGAGGTGGACGCCCACGCCGTGCGGTCGGAGCCGCGCCGTCGCGGCGAGCGTCTCATCCGACACGGTGAAGCTGGCGTGCAGGCCCATCACGCCGCGGATCGTCGGGTGGGCGAGGTGGCGGGCGCAGAAGTCCGCGTTCTCCTCGACGCCGGCAATCGCCTCGTCGTGCCCATTGCGGTCCGACGCCTCGTAGCAGAGGACGGCCGAGAGCCCGGCGCCCGCAACCTCGTCGGCGATGGCGTCCAGGATGCCCGCGATGCAGGCCGGCGAGGCGTGGTGGTCGAAGACCGTCGTGCACCCGGCGCGGATGCACGCGGCGAGGGTCAGGCGCGCAGATACCCGTACCGCCTGCACGTCGAGGCTGCGGTCGAGGCGCCACCAGAGGCCCTCGAGCACCTCCCCGAATCCGCGCGGCTGGAAGCCGGGGTCGAGCCCGCGGGCGAGGGCCGAGTAGAAGTGGTGGTGGAGGTTGACGAAGCCGGGCAGGATGAGGCCGCCGCGGGCGTTTACGACCTCGGCCTCGGGGTAGTGGGCGCGGAGCGCCGCCATCCGGTCGACCGCCACGACGCGATCGCCTTCCCAAGCGACGCCCCCATCCGCGAGCACGGCGGGCCGCTCGCCGCCGCTGAGCACGGTGCCGTTGCCGATGATCGTCGTCATGCTCCGTTCCTCATGCTGCGCCACGCTGGACAAACTCCCCCGTGCCGGCCGGCGCGAAGCTCTCCGTGCCATCGGCCCGTCGCTCGAAGACGCAGCGCCCGCGCAGGTAGGTGGCGCGCACCCGCCCGGTGAAGCGCCGGCCCTCGAACGGCGTGTAGCGGTTGAGGTTATGAAGGTCGTGCGCGCGGACAGTCCAGATCTCGGCCTCGTCGAGGACCACGAAGTCGGCGTCGAGGCCCGGCTTGAGAGCCCCCTTGCGGTGGTCGATGCCGAAGAAGCGCGCGGGCCCTGACGACAGCACCTGCGCCAGCCGCGTCAGCGACAGGCGGCCGCGGCGCACCCCCTCCGAGTAGAGGTAGGGCAGCAGCAGCTCGACGCCCGGGACGCCGCCGTAGTCGGTCCAGATCGAACCGGTCTGCTTCTCGTCCGGCCACTGGCCGGCGGCGTGGTCGGTGGCGACGAAGGCGAGCTCGCCCTCGGCGAGGCCCTGCCACAGGCGGGCGCGGTCGGTCGCAGACTTGACGACCGGCGCCGTCTTGAGCAGAGAGCCCATCGACTCGAGGTCCTCGACCGTGAACTCGAGGAAGTGCGGGCAGGTCTCGGCGGTGATCGGGCAGCCATCCCGCCGGGCGGCGCTGAGCCGGTCGAGCGCCTCGCCCGACGCGACGTGGACCACGTGCACTCGCGCGCCGGTCTGCCGACAGGCCTCGATGACAGTCTCGACCGCCCGCACCTCGGCGACTGGCGGCCGCGAGTCGGCGTAGGCGCGCGGCGAGTCGAGGCCGCGTCGACGCAGCAGCGACTCCTCCTCGCGGACGGTGTCGGCGTCCTCGGCGTGGACGCCGACCGGCACGCCGAGGCGGCGCGCTTCGCCGAGCACCTCCCGCAGCTGGGCGGGGCTGAGGTGACGGTAGCTGTCCATTCCCGACAGCAGATAGACCTTGATCGCGGCGATTCCTCCGGCGGCGAGATCGTTGAGCCGGTCGCGCCAGTCGGGCTGCTCCAGCGCATTCGCGGACACGCCACCCCAGAGCATGAAGTCGACACGGGCCTTGGGGGTGATCGCGAGCAGCTTGTTCGCGAGGGCCAGCGTGTCGGTCACGGGCGGCAACGACGTGCACGGCATGTCGACGACGCAGGTGACGCCGCCGGCAGCAGCCGCCGCGGTGCCGGTCGAGAAGTTCTCGCGGTGCGTGAAACCGGGGTCGTTGAAGTGGACGTGACCGTCGATCGCGCCCGGCAGCACGAGCGCTCCACCGAGGTCGACCCACTGCTCGCCCTCGGCCGCGGTCTCCTGACCGGCGGGCGTCACCGCCACCAGGCGGCCGCCCTCGACGACCAGCTCCCGCGGCAGGGTCTCGTTGCCGCCCGCCGGGATCCGGAGGTTGAAGAAGCGGGTGCGCACTGAGACCATTCTAGCGGCAGCGTGCCGTCCGGCACCCAAGAACTGCTCCAGGCACCTGTACACGTTCCCGTTCCCGCTCCCGGAACGGACGACCCAGCGGCCAGCACTGCCCTCGAGCCCCCGGATGGCAGGGACGCCGACCATCTGGTGCGCCAGATTCGGGAACGGGAACGGGCACGGGATCGGGAACGGTGGGACGCTCAGCCCTCGGACTCAGCAGCCGCGGTCGGGATCCACGGCACCGAGTCACGGACGCCGTGGAACAGCGCGAGCATGGTCGCGCAGCTTCGCAGACTGATCGGGTCCGCAGGCGCCTCGCCAGTGAGCCGCGATCCCAGGACTTCCAGGGTGTCGCGCGCCAGGCGGAGCTCGACGCCCCCGGTCCGGTAGCGCAGCGTGTCGGCGATCTCGAGCTCGTGCCGTGCGCCGTCGAGCGCCGCCTGGACCATCCAGCCGCCGTCGTGCCGGACGAGGCGGAAGGCGTTCTCGGTCTGCGCTTGGAACGAGGCCTCGTCGAGGAAGAGCCGCGGCTTCTCGGCGAACGGGCGCCCCGCGGTCGGGCAGAAGGTGGTGCAGTTGCCACAGTCGTTGCACAGGTCGGCGATCACCGCGACCTGGTATGGCTGGCGGACCTCGAGCCGCTCGGTGGCGCCCGCAGTCGGCTTGCCGCGGTGCCACCGCAGCACGGGCAGGTCGGCCAGCCGCTCTGCTGACCGGTAGGTGAAGACGGCGCGGTTGGGGCACACCGTCTCACAGGTCGAGCAGAGCAGGTCGCAGTCGAGGCACCGGCCGGCCTCAGCCACTGCCTTGGCAGGCGGGTAGGTGGCGATGACCTCGTCAAAACCGGCACGCTTGCCCGGCGGTAGCTGTGAGACCCGCTCCCGAAACTGGCGCTGGGAGCGGCGGCGCAGCAGGTCCGTCCGATCGATGAAGTGCGCCTCGGCGGCGGCCGCGTGGGCGGCTCGTCCTTCCCGGGCGGCGATCGCGGCGGCGATGCGGCGGCCGTCGCCGCAAGCCTTGACGATGGTCGCCGGGCCGTCGCCGATCAGGTCGCCGCCGGCGAAGACGTTGGGTAGCGAGGTCTCCAGGGTCGCCGGGTCGACGACCAGGAAACCGGCCCGGTTGAGGTCGGGCTTCTCAGCGCCGAACAACGAAAGATCGGCGCGCTGCCCGACCGCCACGACCAGCGCGTCCAGGGAGATCTCGCGGTCGGATCCCCACATCCGGATCGGCCGTCGGCGGCCGCTGTCGTCGGGCTCGCCGAGCATGGTGGCTGCGCAGCGCAGGCCGCGGACCCGCCCCGAGTCGGCGACCACGGCCAGCGGCAGCGTCTGCTCGAGAACCGGGATCCCCTCCTCGGCGAGCCCCTCGACCTCTTCGCGCTGCGCCGGCATCTCACGCCGGCTGCGCCGGTAGATCACGGTGACCTCGCTGGCTCCGAGCCGCCGCGCGGTGCGGGCGCAGTCGATCGCGACGTCGCCGCCGCCGATCACCCCGACCCGGCCGGGGAGCTCGGTCAGCTGTCCGGAGCGGGCGGCGCGGAGGAAGACCAGACCGTCCCAGACGCCGCTGCTGTCGTCGCCCGGGACGCCGAGGCGGGCGCCCTTCTGGGCTCCGGCCGCCGCCACGATGTAGCGGAAGCCGGCGGCGCGCATCCCCTCGAGGGTGACGTCCCGGCCGACCTTCTGGCCGTGGCGCACCTCGATGCCGGCAGCGGCGATCCAGCTCAGGTCGCGGTCCACCGCGTCGCCTCCGGCCCGAAAGCCGGGGATCGAGCCGGAGACCATGCCGCCGCTCGCGGATCGCGCTTCGAACACGGTCACCGCGATCCCGGCGCGGGCCAGGAACTCGGCAGCCGCGAGGCCGCACGGACCAGCGCCGATCACGGCGGCCCCGGGGTTCCCGGTGGGCGCCGGCAGGTCGCGTGGCGGCGCGGCGGCGGTGTCGATGACGAAGCGCTTGATCTCGCGGATCGCGATCGGGTCGTCGAGGTGGGTGCGCAGGCACGGCAGCTCGCACGGGTGGTGGCAGGCTCGGCCCAGGGTCGCCGGCAGCGGGTTGTCGTCCCGAATGACCGCGGCGGCCCCGGCGACGTCGCCGCTCGACAGCCGGCGCATGTACTCGGGGACCCGCTGGCCGACATCGCAGGCCTCGGTGCACGGGGCCGCGATGCAGTCGAAGTGCCCGAGGGCGCGGCGGCCCTTGGCGCGCGAGCGGTCGAAGCGGGCGCCTTTCAGCGTTGGGTCCTGCAGCACCGCATCGGAGTAGCTCGTCAGGTTCTGCTGGGTAGCGCGTGCGCCGCGCTCGAGGAGATTGTCATCCGACGGATCCCAGTCGCCGGCGGTGCGCAGGACGAGGTCGTCAAGGCAGTCGGCACCGACCATTTCCATGGCGGCCGAGATGTTGTCGAGGTACTGGCGAAGCCGCAGATATCCGCCCGGTCGCAGCAGGTCCGAGCAGGCCGTGATCGGGCGCAGCCCGGCCGCCAGCAGCGCAGGCGTGTTGAAGGCGTCCGCTCCGCCGGCGAACGAGATGCGCAGGCGGCCGTCGAACTCCTCCTGGAGGCGGCTCGCCAGGCGCACCGTCACCGCGTGCAGGGGGCGCCCCGACATGTACATCCTCGACTGCTCGAGGTCGAAGACGTCGCGGTGGTTGACCACCGGCAGCGTGTTCGCCAGCTTGAGGCCGAAGGTCACGCCGCGGCGCTCGGCAACCGCGGTGAGCTCGCGGATCAGCTCGACCGACTCCTCAAAAGTTGGATCGCCGGCGAACGCTTCGGCGGAGAGCGTGACGTCCTCGAAGCCGAGCTCGTCGTGGAGGATGTGGGCGACCTCCTCGGACCCGAGGAGGGTCGGGTTGAGCTTGATCGTGGTCGGCAGGCGCCAGCGCTCCATCAGGTAGCCGGCGATGAGGGCGATCTCCTCGGGGCGACAGCCGTGCATCGTCGACAGCGTGATCCCACCGGCAAATCCGCGCGGGATCTCGGCCGCCGCCGCCTCCGGGATGCGGGTCGCGGCGGCTGCCACCGCGCGCTCGAGATCGCGGCCGGCGTCGATGCAGCGCTCGAAGAAGCGCTGCATGTTCGGCTGCCGCACGCCCTTGAGGTCGTACCCGACGCTGACGTCGAACAGCACGCCCGTGCTTCCGCCCGCAAACCCCAATCGGTGGTGGAGGGCATGGACCAGGACCCACGCGCGCAGGTACTCGTCGAACGACTGGTCGAGGGTCAGCTCCTGCGACCACTCGATGTTGTAGCCGGCGTCCTCCATGTCGATGCATGGCTTGACGACCTTGATCTCGTCGAGGGTCTGGACGGTCTTGAGCTCGATCACCCGGGCGCCGCACAGCCACGCCGCGACGATGTTACCGGCGAGCTGGGAGTGTGGGCCGGCCGCGACTCCGACTGGCGTGTCGAGTCGGCGCCCGCGCCAGGTGAAGGCGAGCGGACCGTCCGGCCGGGGGCGGAAGAACAGCTCGTGGGGAATGCCGAGGACGCTGTCCTGGGCGACCAGCTCGTCGCTGATCCAGGCAACCAGGCGCTCCATCGACAGCGGGGTGAACCGATGCGGCATCGAGTGCGTCGTCGAGTCGAGCATAACATCGCACGGCTGAGCCCCGGCTGCTAAGCTGCCGTGGACGGCGACCAGCGGGAGGCGAGGCGAGGTGGCGCGGCAGGCGATCTCAGCGGCGGGGTGCGCCGAGCGCATCCGCTCCGCGCGGCGGACGGTGGCGCTCACCGGTGCCGGCATCTCCACCGCCGCCGGGGTTCCGGACTTCCGCGGGCCCGAGGGCCTCTACGTGACCGGTCGCTATGACCCGCAGGCGACCTTCGAGATCGAGGGTTTCCTTCGTGACCCGGCGCCGTTCTTCCGGTTCACGCGAGACGTGCTCGGCCTGGTCGCTGACCTGCAGCCGACCTTCACCCACCGCTTTCTTGCCGAGCTCGAGGTGGCGGGCGCCCTGCGGACCGTGATCACCCAGAACATCGACCCGCTCCACCAGCAAGCCGGATCGCGCAGCGTGATCGCGCTCCATGGCGGCTACTGGGCCAGCCACTGCCTGGAGTGCTACGGCCGGTTCTCGCTCGATGACCTGCTCGAGCTCCTCGACAGCGCGCCGGTGCCGCGCTGCCCGTGCGGCGGCGTCGTCAAGCCGGACGTGGTGCTGTTCGGCGAGCCGGTGTACGCGATGGAGGAGGCGGTCGCCGCCGTCGCCGAGGCCGACCTGCTGCTGGTGCTGGGCTCGTCGCTGGCGGTCTACCCGGCGACGTGGCTGCCGGAGGCGGCCGAGTGCGACGTGGTGGTGGTCAATCGCGGCGCGGTGGAGCTCGCCCCGGCGCCGAACCGCTTCTTCGCGGACGCCGAGCTCGATCCCTTCTTTGCCGAGGTCGCGCGGGAGCTGG
>Ga0209254_10003885_pt1 | contig 13649 bp, 15 predicted proteins | sample FrelakmetDIP11DI_FD_187148 | JGI IMG/M metagenome (GOLD analysis project Ga0209254, IMG submission 187148) | Freshwater lake sediment microbial communities from the University of Notre Dame, USA, for methane emissions studies - DIP11 DI (SPAdes)... | ecosystem: Environmental > Aquatic >...
CACCCAGCCGATCACAGCCCGCCCTCGATGGCCACCACCAGCGTGCCGCTGTAGCCCTGGGCAGCGCGCGCGAGATTGGCTTCCAGTGGCCGCGCGCGAGCGCCCGTGCGAGCCTCGGCCAGCCAGTCGCGCAGGGCCCCGGTGCCCACGCCGTTGAGCGTGAGCACGGCGCGGTCGCCCTGCAGCGCCAGGCGCCCGGCCGGACCCAGCCGCGCCGTGGCGGCCTCCAGCGCCGCCACCGCCTGCGGCTGGCTCACGCGTGGCGCGCTGCGCAACTGCTGCGCTTCCTCGGCCAGGCGCTGCATGGTCTGCCATTGCGCATCGAGCGCGTCGCGTTCCGCGTTGGCACGGACGATCGTGCGCCAGGCCGGCTGCACGGCCACGGCCCACGCCAGGTACAGCCCCAGCACCGTGGCGCCAGCCAGGAAAAGGCGCTTCTCGCGCACTGCCAGCGAGCGCCACCACGCGCGCGCCGCCTGCGCCCGGCCCGGCTCCGCCTCGCTGCCTTCGGTCTCGATGCCGTCGCTCACCGAGCCCCCCTGCTCGTTCGGCGCTTCGGCATGAAAGCTGCGGGGCGGCCTTGCGCGATCATGTGGCAGCCCTCGTCACCGTCAGTCGGCCTTCGTCGAATTCGGCCGCGAAGCCCGCACCGCGCAGGCGCTCCCTGAATTGCTGCTGCTGCGCCGCGGCCCAGCCCGGCACGGCCAGCGTCAGCAGGCCGGACTCGAAGCGCAGGGTCTGCACGGGGCCCTGGCCGTCGGGCCAGGCGGCGGCAGCGGCGGCCAGCAGCACCTCGAGGTCGTTGTCGCCGGCACGGCCCGCCGCGGCCCGCAGGCGTTCGGTTTCGCGCTGCATCTGCACCGGGGCGTCGAGCACCGCGCGCACGCCCGGGTGGGTGCTGCGCAGCAGGTCGGCCATCGCCTGCCGCTTGGCGGCCAGGGCCTCGCGTTGCTGCCAGGCATAGGCGTTCAGCCCCAGCAGGTGCAGCACCGCCAGCGCCGCCAGACCCAGGCGCACGGGCCGCCACTCGCGGCTGAAGAATCGCTGTGCGCCGGCGCGCAGCGCGCGCGTGCCGCGGCGACGCGCCGCCAGGTCGAACTGGCGCAGGTTGGTCGCGCCCAGCGCGGCTTCCAGCGCACGTTCGGCATCGCTCAGCAAGGGCACCGGCGCGCCCAGCCATGACTCGGCGGCGGCCGCGGCGGCGGGCGTGGTGGTCCAGCGCACGGCCTCACCGGCGGCCGGCAACAGGGCACGTGCCAGGCCGCCGGCCAGGCGCAGGCAGGCCACCCCTTCGGCATGGGCCAGCGTGAGCCAGGGCACGGCGTCGTCGCCCGCCTCGGCGGCGAAAAAGTGGCCGCGTGCGGCATCGCCGGGCGGGCCCAGCGGCATGCTGGCGGGCACCACGCGCTCCACCGTGCGGCCAGCGCCTTCCAGCGCCGCCAGCGCTGCGGCCAGCCAGGGGCGGTGCGTCACCGCGACCCAGCCTTCGCGGCCGGGTGCGGCACCGGGCGCCAGCGCGAAATGCAGCGCATCGTCGTCGTCGAGCAGCGCCTCCTCCATCACGCCGACCAGCGCCGCGCGCAGCCGCGCTGCCGGTGCGCGCGGGATCGGCAAGCGGTGCCAGCCGACGTCGGCCTCGGCCAGCACGAGCACCATGCTGTCGGCGCGCGGCAGCAGCGCCAACGCCGATTGGCCCGCCTGCACCACGGTGCGGCCGTCGTCACTGAGCACGAAGCTCCACTCCTGCGGCAGCCGCCATGGGGCCGCGGCATCGCCGCCGACCTGCCGCGCATGCAGCCGCGGGCGCGGCGGGAGCTGGATCACGAGCATGGACATGAGGGCGGCAGAACCTCTTCGGAATGGCAATGGACGCGGTATTGTCGCCGTCAGCGCAAGTCGGTCAGGTAGCTGGTCTTCTCGCGGCGCACGACGACGACATTGCCGGCGCGCCCGCCGGGCCGCCGTTCGAGCAGCGAACGCTCCTCCAGCACCCGCTCGTCCAGCCGCAGCCGGCCCGCGACCTCGAAGAAACGCGAATTCACGCTCACCCGCGCCGCGTCCAGCGTGAGGCCCTCGCCGAGCTGCGCCTTGACCTCGGCGAGGCTGGCAAACGGCTTGCGCTGGCGCTGCTGCACCAGCCGCTCGGCCGTGCCCAGGTCGAGACCGTCGATGGCCGCCGCCAGCACTTCGCGCGGCGCGGTATTCACGTTGACCGGCGTGGCCACCGGCAACAGGTCGACCCACGGCGCCAGGCGCGCGATGGTGGCGGCGTCGATATCGAGCCAGGCCAGGTCGGCCAGTCGCGAGGGCCGCAATGGCGCATCGGCCTGGGGTTCGGCTTCGGCCTCTGCGCCTTCCGCTGCCTCGCCGGCCGCGCCCAGGCCGGTGGCGATGCGCTGCGCCGTATCTTCCGCCACGCCCGCCAACTGACACAGTTGCTGCAGCGCCGCCAGTTGCGCCGGCACCACCTTGCCGGCGCCGTCGACGAGGCCGCGCAGGTTGAAGCGCGACTGCGCGTCGACGATGGCGCCCGAAATGAACGCCTCCGGACCGGCGTCGACCGTGTTGTCCTGGTCGGCGGCGAGGAAGGTGGACAGCCGCGCCTCGGCCAGCGGCGTGGCCCAGGGCTCGTCCAGGGCGTCGAAATTGCGACCGCGCTGGCGGTTGGTGCGCTCGTCCTCGGAAAGAATCAGTCGCGCCCAGTCGAGCGCACCGACCAGGATCCACGACGCCTGGGCGCGGGCGCGCTCGGCCGCCTCGACCTCCACCGCGCGCGTCTGCTGCCACAACATGCCGGCCGTGACGCTGACGACCATGGTCAGGATGATCATGGCCAGCAGCAGCGCCGCGCCACGTTGTCGGCGACGCGTCTTCATGACCCGGTGGGCCCCAGCGCGATATCGCGCGTGAGCGTGCGGCCGTCGAGCGTGATGACCAGGCGCACGGCTTCGGGCAGCGCCTCGCGCGGCACATTGGTCGCGGCCGCCTCGCCGGCAGGCGCGCTGGCGCCCGCCTCCGGCGCCTGGGGCTGCAACTGCGGCTGCGGCTGTTGCAGCAGGTCGCCGCTGGACTGCGCATTGGTCCAGGCGCCGCCGCGGTGGAAGTAGATCTGCCAGTCGCCGGCCGCTTCGGCCAGCAGCAGGTGCCCGGGTTCGTTGCCCAGCAACTGGAAGCTGCGCAGCCAGCCCTGCTGCAGTTCGCCACTGCGCGTGGTGGCCGGCCCGGCCCAGCGCTGCCACAGGCCGCTGCGCACCGACCAGGCGACCAGCGCCACGCCGGCTTCGACGCGCCGCGTCAGGCGCAGGGTCTGGCCGTCGAAGGCCAGTGCCGGCACCACGCCGGTGTCGTGCAAGGCGTGCAGGTCCTGCTCCCACTGCGTGACCACGGTGGCCAGGCGCGTGCTGCGGTCGAGCGACTCGCGCGTGACGTCGCGGGCGCGCAGGATGCCGTCCAGCCCCTGCCACGACAGCGACGCCAGGATGGCCAGCGCCAGCAACGCCACCAGCACCTCCACCAGGGTGAAGCCGCCCTGGCCGCGCGACCCGGTGCACTTCATGGTCGGGCCAGCACGGTGGACAGGGTCACCAGGTGCCCGCCATCGTCGCCCGAGACGACGGCGTCGACGCGCCGGAATCCCGGATTGGGCGTCGGCCGCGTCACCAGCACGCCCTGGTAGCTGCGACCGAGTTGGTCGCAGGCGAAATCGGCATCGCCCACGCCGGGAAAGGCATTCGCCAGCCGCAATGCGGTGAGCTGGTTGTCGGCACACCACTGTGCCGCGGTCACGTTGGCCAGGCGGTCGGCATTGTCGGTCAGCGCGCCGGCGGCACGCACCCCGGCGCCCAGCGCCAGCGCCACCACGGCCAGTGCCACCAGCACCTCGAGCAGCGTAAAGCCACGCCTGCGCCGGCTCATGGCGTTGATTCGGCGGTGGCCACGGCAAAAGGGCCGAGACCGTCGCTGGCCAGTTCCAGCCGCTGGTCTTCCAGGCGCAGCACGATGCGCTGAGGCGGCAGGATCGCGTCGGGGCCCAGCACCAGCGTGGTGCCGCCGACGATCTGCGCACTCACGCGCGGATCGAGCCAACGCGTGGGCATCGTGCGCTGCGCCGGCAGGCCGACGAAGCGGAACTGCGGTCCCTCCGGCGCCTGGGCATCGGCAGTCGGCACGAAGCGCACGGTCACGCCGGCGACGCGGGAATCGGCACGCGCCATCTCCAGCAGCGCCGTCAGCCGCGCGCCTTCTTCCTCGAGCTGCGCCGCGTCGCCGTCGCGCAGCGCCAGGCTCACGACACCGGCCGAAAGCGCCACGATGGCGATCACCACCAGCAGTTCCAGCAGCGTGAAACCGCGCCGCGCGCGCAGCGCCGCGCGCGCCGGCACCGGGCGGCCGCGGCTACTGCCAGGAACCGACGTCGGCATCGTTGCCTTCGCCCCCCGGCTGGCCATCGGCGCCGAAGCTGAAGACGTCGATGTCGCCCTTGACCCCCGGGTTCAGGTACTGGTACTGGCGACCCCAGGGGTCGGCCGGCAGCTTGTCGACATAGGGCTTCCAGTTGGGCGGAACCGCGCCCACGCTGGGTTTGGCGACCAGCGCCTCCAGGCCCTGATCGGCGCTCGGGTAGCGCTGGTTGTCCAGCTTGTAGAGCTTGAGCGCCTGCACCAGGTTGTTGACGTCGGTGCGCGCGGCGGTGACGCGGGCATCGTCGGCGCGGTCGATCAGGTTGGGCACGATCAGCGCGCCGAGCACGCCGATGATGACCAGCACCACCATCAGTTCGATGAGCGTGAAACCGCGGGGGTGGCGGCGGGCGGGCCGGGTGGGCATGGCGGGTGCGGCGGGCAATACGGAGACGGGGTTCATCGGCAGGCTCACGAAAGGGCTTGAATGATAATCGCCGCATGTTGGCACGCTGGGTGACGTTTCTGGTCTGGGCCGCGGTGGCAGCCAGTGCGGTGGCCTGGGGTCTGAAGGTCTTCGTGCAGCCGCTGGCCGCGCCGCCGCAGGCCCTGGTGGCGGAGACCGGGCGTGCGGCGCACGGCGACCTGACCCGGCTGCTCGGCGTCGATCCCCCGGCGCCTGTGGCCGCCAAGGCGCCCGTGCCCGCGGCCGATGCGCGCTTCAAGCTCGTCGGTGTCGTCAGCCCGCGTTCGCCGCAGGCGGCGCGCGAAGGCCTGGCGCTGATCGCCGTGGACGGCAAGCCGCCGCGTGCCTACCGTGTGGGTGCGGTGGTCGAGGACCCGCACGTGCTGCAGGCGGTGAACCCACGCGGTGCCACGCTTGGCCCCGTCGACGGCCCGGCGCTCGTTGCCCTGAAGCTGCCGCCACCTGCCGCACCCGCCACGGGTGTGCTGCCGCCGGCCGGCCGCGTCGGCGCCATACCGCGCTCCGCACCGTCGGTGGTGCCGCTCCAGGGTCCCGCGCCCGCTCCCTCAATTTCGGCGGGGAATGGGGCGCAGGAGGTGGACGATGCCGAACCGACACCCCCGGTGGAACGGGACAGCCGCGCAACTCTGCGCTGACGGCGAAAGGCGACGGGCCCTGCGGGTTCGGTTCAGAGCAACGAGTCGCCGAAAGGCAGCGCTTCGCGCGCCGGCTCCGGCAGCGGCCCGGGATGCGTGGGTCCGGGGTCTTCGCCGTCGGCCACTTCGGTGAGCAGGGCGGCGGCGCACTTCACCAGCGGCCAGGCCAGCGTGGCGCCGGTGCCGTCGGTGCTGTCCATGCCCAGTTCGAGCAGCGCCGAGGCGCGAAACTGGTTCAGCGCCTGATCCAGGCCACGGTGGTTGTGGCTGCGGCAGAACACGCAGTAGTCGGTGACGGGCTGTGCAATTCGCGCGGCCAGCATGAGCGCGGCGCAGGCCGGCAGGCCGTCGATCATGAGCAGGTGGCGCTTGCTGGCCGCCATCAGGATCGCGCCCACCATCACCGCGACCTCGAAGCCGCCGAACGCCGCCAGCACCTCCACGGGTTCGACGACTTCGCGGTGGCGCCCCTGCGCACCCTTGAGCACCACCATCATGTGCGCGAGCTGGTCGGTGTCCATGTCCGGCCCCGACACCACGAGGTCGCGCACCGGGCAGTCGGTCAGCCGCGACAGCACCAGCGCCGCACTCTCGTGCGAGCCCACGCCCACGCCGGCCACGACGGTGACGTTGCCGCGCAGCTTGTCGCCGATCTCCATGCCGGCGCGCATGCCGGCGTGCGCCTGCTCCAGGCTCATCGCCGCCGACAGGCGCGCATTGCGCGTGGCGTGCGCGATCTTGCGCATCAGCAGGCGGTCGTGCGGCACCATGTTCTCGGCCATGCCGCAGTCGACCACCGTCACCTCGAGCTGCTGCGCGCGCGCAAACACCGTCAGCGGCAGCTGGTTGTTCAGCAGCATGTGCACGGTTTCGTGCGTGGCCCGGCCCTGGGGACCAATGATGCCGTCCACGGCCAGCCCGTGGTCGGCCGCGAAGACCAGCAACTGCGGCTCGCGAAAGCGCGGCTTGAGCGAGTTCTGCATGAGCCCGAGCCGAATCGCCAGCGGCTCCAGTTCGCCCAGACTGCCGCCCACCTCATTGCGGCGCTGCAGCTTTTCGCGCAAGGCCTTTTCCAGCAGCGGCTGGGTGGTGGGCGAGACCAGGGAGCGGGTGGTGACCATGGCGCCGGAGTGTAGCCAGCCCGCAGTCGCGCCGGGTCAGCCGCGACGGGTCAGCGCAGGAACAGCTTGTAGACCGGGTTGTGCGTCTCTTCCACGCAGGGGTAGGCCAGCGTGCGCAGGAAGTCGCCGAACTCCGCTTCGTCGCCGCGCGGCACCTGGATGCCCACTAGGATGCGGCCGTAGTCGGCGCCCTGGTTGCGATAGTGGAACAGGCTGATATTCCAGCCCGGCGGCATGGTGGCCAGGAAACGCATCAAGGCGCCCGGCCGCTCGGGGAATTCGAAGCGGAACAGCCGCTCGTCGCGCGCCAGTTCGCTGCGCCCGCCGACCATGTGGCGCACGTGCTCCTTGGCCAACTCGTCGTCGGTGAGGTCGACATTGGCGAAGCCGTGCTTCGTGAAGTGGCGCGCGATGCGGCCGGCCTCGTCGCGGCGACCGATCGTCAGACCCACGAAGACGTGCGCGAGCTGCTGGTCGGAGATGCGGTAGTTGAACTCGGTCACCGAGCGCGGGCCAATGAGCTCGCAGAAACGCTTGAACGAACCGCGCTCCTCGGGAATGGTCACCGCGAAAAGCGCCTCGCGCTGCTCGCCGAATTCGGCGCGCTCGGCAACGAAGCGCAGGCGGTCGAAATTCATATTCGCGCCGCAGGTGATGGCCACCAGCGTGCGTCCCTTCAGCTTGTGCGTTTCCACGTACTGCTTGATGGCCGCCACGCCCAGGGCGCCGGCCGGCTCCAGGATGCTGCGCGTGTCCTGGAAGACGTCCTTGATGGCGGCGCACACGGCGTCGGTGTCCACCACCACGAAATCGTCGACCAGCGCCCGCGTGACGCGAAAGGTCTCCTCGCCCACCAGCTTGACCGCCGTGCCGTCGGAGAACAGCCCCACGTCGGCCAGTTGCACGCGCCGGCCCCGGCGCACCGACTGCAGCATGGCGTCGGAATCGGTGGTCTGCACGCCGATGACGCGGACCTCGGGCCGCAGCGCCTTGATATAGGCTGCCACGCCGGAGACCAGCCCGCCGCCGCCGATGGCCACGAACACGGCGTCGATCGGCGCCTGGTGCTGGCGCAGGATCTCCATCGCCACCGTGCCCTGGCCGGCGATCACGTCGGGGTCGTCGAAGGGATGCACGAAGCTCAGTCCCTGCGCCTGCTGCAGTTCCAGCGCGTGCGCATGGGCGTCGCTGTAGCTGTCGCCGTGCAGCACGATCTCGCCGCCCAGCGCATGCACGGCGTCGACCTTCAGCTTCGGTGTCGTTACCGGCATCACGATGACGGCGCGGCAGCCGAGCTTCTTCGCCGACAGCGCCACGCCCTGCGCGTGGTTGCCGGCCGAGGCGCAGATGACGCCGCGCGCCAGCGCCTCGGGGTTCAGGTGCGCCATCTTGTTGTACGCGCCGCGCAGCTTGAAGCTGAAAACCGGCTGCTGGTCTTCGCGCTTGAGCAGCACGTGGTTGCCGATGCGGCGCGACAGCGTGCGGGCCGGCTCGAGTGCGGTTTCGCGCGCCACGTCGTAGACGCGGGCGGTGAGGATGCGCTTCAGGTAGCCGGCGGCGATGCGCTGCGCCTTGGCGTCGGGCTGCGCCACGGCGGCAGGTGCGGGATCGGGATCGGGCGTGGCCGGCGGCGCCGGGGTCGTGCGGGGGGCGCCTGCGGGCATCGTGCAGCCTCGGAAGGGGTCTGGGAAGGAATCCGGAACGGCCGCGGATGATAAGTCAGCCCCGCACCGCGACACGGGCTGCCGAAGCCGAAGAAAAAGGCCCGGAGTCTTGGAAGACCCCGGGCCAAATCCACCATTGAAGGAGGTGGAGGAGACAATCTGCGGGTGACTTGTTTCAGACTCCGATTCAAGCACCCACGAACTCAGTCTATCACCGGAATGCTGCACCGCAATATGACGAATGCGGGTCATTTCTGGTGGGACGACTCCAAAAAACCACGCGCATGCCGGCCATGCGCCGAACAGGGGCAGATCGACCATGGAATGCACCATCAACTGGCTACCGGGCACCGGCATGGGCTTCGTCGCCGAGACCGGCAGCGGCCACTTCCTCACCATGGACGGCGCGCTCGACGGCGGCGGCCGCAACCTGGCGCCGCGACCCATGGAGACCGTGCTCGCCGGCACCGGCGGTTGCACCGCTTACGACGTGGTGCTGATCCTCAAGCGCGGACGCCACGACGTGCGTGGCTGCCAGGTCAAGGTCAACGCCGAGCGGGCCGAGACCGACCCCAAGGTGTTCACGCGCATCACCATGCACTTCATCGTCAGCGGCCGCAGCCTGCCGCCGGCGGCGGTGGAGCGCGCCATCGCGCTGTCGCATGAACGTTATTGCTCGGCCAGCATCATGCTGGCGAAGACGGCCGAGATCACGACCAGCTTCGAACTGGTCGACGCCTGAGGCGCGCCTTCAGATCCGGTGAGCGGTGACGGTCATCACCTTGGCGGCACCGCGCATCAGCCAGCGCACCGGCGCCGGCAGCGCCACGCCGCCGGCGGCCAGCGCGTGGTCGGCATGGCGGCTTTCGTCTTCTTTCATGGCCTCGACGATGGCGCGAGAGCGCACATCCGCCTCGGGCAGCCGGCTCAGGTGGCCGGCCAAGTGCGCCTCTACCTGGCGTTCAGTCTCGACCACGAAACCCAGGCTGACGCGGTCGCCCAGGCGCCCGGCGAGCAGCCCGATGCCGAAGGCGCCGGCGTACCACAGCGGGTTGAGCCAGCTCGCGCGGTCGCCCAGTTCGGCCAGCCGCTGCTGCGTCCAGGCCAGGTGGTCGGTTTCCTCGCGCGCGGCCAGGTCCATCTCGCGGCGCAGTTCTTCGCTGCGCGCCGTCAGCGCCTGGGCCTGGTACAGCGCCTGCGCACACACCTCACCCACGTGGTTGACCCGCATCAGCGCGCCGGAAAGCTGGCGCTCACTGTCGCCCAGTTCCTCGTCGGCCAAGCGGCCGGCCGGGCTGGGCCGCGCCGCGTGCACCGCCCCCGAGACGGTGCGCAAGGCGTTGTCCAGGCTCGCCAGCAAACGATCGGTCGGGTTCATCCTGCTGAAGAATACCGTATCGTGACGTGTCGGCCCGGCGGGATGTCACGTTGTTACCAGACAACAGAGCCAGACCTTTTGTGGCCCAGCGCTTGGCAAGCGGCCGGCGGGTCTGGTGCAATACGCTCAGCTTCCGATAAGGATGTTTTCCTGATCAGCCCGCGTTCTGGGTGATCGTACCGATCGGGACCTCTTGTTCAACCTAGGAGATAGTTGCAATGAAAAAATCTCTGCTCGCCCTGGCTGCGCTGACGGCGTTTGCGGGTGCGGCTTCGGCCCAGTCCTCGGTCACCCTGTTCGGTGTTGTCGACGTTTCGGCCCGCTACACCGAATACGACGACAAGGGCCAGTACCAACTGGCCACCGATGGCAATGCCAGCAGCCGCTTGGGCTTCCGCGGCGTTGAAGATCTGGGCGGCGGCCTGAAGGCCGGCTTCTGGCTCGAAGGCTCCTTGTCGGCCGACACGGGTACGATGCCTCTTGCCAACATCAACGGCGGGAGCGGTAACTCGGCAGCCATTTTCCAGCGCCGCGCCACGGTCAGCCTGATGGGCGGTTGGGGTGAAATCCGCCTCGGCCGCGACTACACCCCGACCTTCTGGAACTGGACGGTGTTCGACCCGTTCGGCACCAACGGCGTGGGCGCTTCCACCAACCTCGGCCTGGAAGTCGCTGGCCTGGCACCGGGCGGTTCTTACGGCACCCTGGTGCGCGCCAACAACACCGTTGGCTACTTCCTGCCGGCCATGGGCGGTTTCTACGGTCAGATCATGCAGTCGGCTGGCGAGAACGTGAACGGCAACAAGATCACGGCCTTCCGCCTGGGTTATGCCGCTGGCCCGTTCAACGTCGCTGGCGCCTGGGGCACCACGGAAGTCACGCCTTCCGTCGACGGCGACAACTGGAACATCGCGGGCTCGTTCAAGACCGGCTTCGGCATGTTCAGCGCCTTCTACGGCATGCTCGAGGTGGGTTCGCTGGAGCAGGAGAACTGGTTCCTGGGCTACCAGCTGCCGATCGGTGCCTTCACGCTGAAGGCTTCGTACGGCGAAGTCGATCGGACCGGCGTGCCTACCACCGTGCGGTGCCCGACCACCGGCGCCGGCGCATCTGGCACCTGCGTTGCGCAAGGCGATGCCGATCAGCTGGCGCTGGGCTTCACCTACGACCTGTCCAAGCGCACGGCGCTGTACGGCACCTACTCGATGGTCAGCAACAGCGGCACGCGATTCCGCGCGGGTCAGCTGGTCAACAACGACGCGGCCTACAGCAGCCTGGGCAAGGACTCGACGGGTTACGAGTTCGGCGTCCGCCACTCGTTCTGACCTGGCACCGGCGGGCCTCAGGCTCGCCTGCGCAGGATCTCTGGAGCCGCCTTCGGGCGGCTCTTTCATTTGAGGACGTCAAGCCACAGACCCGGCCTGCCCCATGCTCGCCTTCATCCTCCGCCGCCTGCTGCAGGCCGTGATCGTGATGCTCACGGTGGCCTTCATCGCCTTCATGCTGTTCCAGTATGTCGGCGACCCGGTCACCAGCCTGCTGGGCCAGGACGCCACGCAGGAGCAGCGCGACCAGTTGCGCCAGGACCTGGGGCTGGACGAGCCCTTTCCGGTGCAGTTTGCGCGTTTCGTCGGCAATGCCGTGCAGGGCGAATTCGGCCTCAGCCTGCGCCAGGGGCGCAAGGTCTCGGCACTGATCGCCGAGCGCTTTCCGGCCACCATGGAGCTGGCGCTGGCCGCCGCGGTGATCGCGCTCGCGGTGGGCCTGCCGCTGGGCGTGTATGCGGCGCTGCGCCGCGGCCGCTTCGGCTCGCAGCTGGTGATGACGCTGTCGCTGCTGGGCGTTTCGCTGCCGACCTTCCTGATCGGCATCCTGCTGATCCTGGTGTTCTCGGTGCATCTGGGCCTGTTGCCCAGCTTCGGCCGCGGCGACACGGTGGACCTGGGCGGCTGGAGCACCGGTCTGCTCACGGTGGACGGTTGGCAGCACCTGGTGTTGCCCGCGATCACGCTCAGCGTCTTCCAGCTCGCGCTCATCCTGCGCCTGGTGCGCTCCGAGATGCTGGAGGTGCTGCGCACCGACTACGTGAAATTCGCGCGCGCCCGCGGCCTGCAGGACCGCAGCGTCTATTTCGGCCACGCGCTGAAGAACACCCTGGTGCCGGTGATCACCATCACCGGGCTGCAGCTGGGCAGCCTGATCGCCTTTGCCATCATCACCGAGACCGTCTTCCAGTGGCCGGGCATGGGCTTCCTGTTCATCCAGGCGGTGCAGTTTGCCGATGTGCCGGTGATGGCGGCCTATCTGTGCCTGATCGCGCTCATCTTCGTCGTCGTCAACCTGGTCGTCGACCTGCTGTATTTCGCCGTCGATCCGCGGTTGCGGCTCGAACAACCCGGGGGCGGGCATTGAGGCCATGAATTCGACCCCTCCCGCTGCCGAGCCGGCCGCGCAGGGAGCGTTCTCGCGCTTCCTCGACGGCGACATCTGGCACAGCTTTCGCCATTCGCCGATGGCCATGCTGGCCGCGGCGATCGCCGCACTGTGCATCTTCTGCTCGGTCTTCGCACCCTGGGTGTCGCCGCACGACCCCTTCGACCTGGCCACGCTGAACCTGTCCGACGCCCGCTTGCCGCCGGCGTGGATGGAAGAAGGCAGCCGGCGCTACCTGCTGGGCACCGACGACCAGGGCCGCGACATCCTCTCGGCGCTGTTCTACGGCGCGCGCATCTCGCTGCTGGTGGGGTTGGCCTCGGTGCTGCTGTCGATGATCGTCGGCGTGGGCCTGGGCCTGCTGTCGGGCTTTGCCGGCGGCAAGGTCGACGCCTTCATCATGCGCGTGTGCGACGTGATGCTGTCGTTCCCGTCGATCCTGATCGCGCTGCTGATCGACGGCGTGGGCCGTGCCATGTTTCCCAATGCCCACGAGACGCTGGCCTTCGGCGTGCTGATCATCGCCATCTCGCTGGGCGGCTGGGTGCAGTACGCGCGCACGGTGCGCGGCTCCACGCTGGTCGAGCGCAACAAGGAATATGTGCAGGCGGCGCGCGTGATCGGCGTGGCGCCCACCCGCATCATGGTGCGGCACGTGCTGCCCAACGTGATGGGGCCGGTGCTGGTGCTGGCCACCATCCAGGTAGCGGCGGCCATCCTCACCGAGGCCACGCTGTCCTTCCTGGGCGTGGGCGTGCCGCCGACCAGCCCGTCGCTGGGCACGCTCATCCGCATCGGCAACGACTTCCTTTTCTCGGGCGAATGGTGGATCACCATCTTCCCGGGCGCCATGCTGGTGCTGATCGCGCTGAGCGTGAACCTGCTCGGCGACTGGCTGCGCGACGCGCTCAACCCGCGGCTGCGCTGAAATATGGCACTTCGACAATCACTGCGTGCCATGACTTCTCTCGGCCCGTTGCCGTCGTTCGCGCTCGTTCGCCGTTCGCCGACATCAGCGCGCCGCGGCAGGCGGTGCCCGGCGGGGGCGCTGACTGTGGCGGTCTTCGCTGCGCTCAGACTGCCCTGCGCTGCTCGCCTCGAGGGGGTGCCGCATAACTCGCTTCGTTCGCTTCGCTCACTGCGCTCAGACAGGATGCGGCAAGTCAGTTTACGAAGCTCGCTGCGCTCGCCCCCCTCGAGACTGCGCTGCTCGGCGCCACACACAGCGCCCCCGCCGGGCACCGCCTGCCGCTCAACCCACCGTGGCGGCGCTCGTCGAGAACCCCCGATGCCAGTTGCAAAGGGCTGTCCGGGTGCGGTGCGGCGAGCGTATGAAGCGCCGAGGAGCGCAGGGTTCATGGCCCGCGCGCGCAGCGCGCTTCGTAGACTGACTTGGCGCATCCTGTTTGAGCGTAGCGAACGAAGTGAGCGCAGCGAGTTATGCGCCGGGCCATGGACCCGAGCACCGCAGGGCAGCCGGAGCGAAGCGGAGGCCGCTTCATCCGCGCGCCGTGCCGCGCCCGGACAGCCC
>Ga0209254_10003886_pt1 | contig 13649 bp, 12 predicted proteins | sample FrelakmetDIP11DI_FD_187148 | JGI IMG/M metagenome (GOLD analysis project Ga0209254, IMG submission 187148) | Freshwater lake sediment microbial communities from the University of Notre Dame, USA, for methane emissions studies - DIP11 DI (SPAdes)... | ecosystem: Environmental > Aquatic >...
GAGAGGATCCCGTAGTAGGCGAGCCCGTTCAGCGACGTCTGCAGGATCTGCAGGACCGAGCCGAGCAGCAGGTACTGGAGCGGGACGTCCTTGATCTGCGTCCAGACGCTGTCCAGCCAGCCGATCACGTCGACGCCGAGTAGCCGCAGGATGACCGCGAGCACGAGCAGGCCCACGAGCCAGCAGCCGATCTTCACGAACCGGCGCCTCCGCGACCGATCGTGGAACGGCGTGACCGTTGCGACTGCGCTAGTCACCGAGCAGCTCCTGGAGATGGCTCATGCGCCGAGCATAGGGCGCCGGCGTCGGTCCGGTGTCAGGCCGTGCCATCGTCCGCCACCGCCGGCCCGGCCCCGAGCTTGCCCAGGGAGACCTGCTCACGATAGGTCTTCGTGACCTCGACGAGGATGATCTGGATCGTCGCTGCGACGGGAACGGCGATCAGCGCCCCGATCACGCCCAGCAAGGCGCCGAAGAGCGCGACGGAGACGATGATGAAGAAGGCGGAGAGCTTGACCGCCTTGCCCTGGATCGTCGGGGTGAGGACGCTGTTCTCGACCTGCTGGTAGATCAGGACGACGGCGAGCATGATCAGCGCCGCCGTGAGGCCCTCTTCCGCGAGCAACGTCAGGGAGAGGATGAAACCGGCGATCGTCGCACCGATGTTCGGGATCATGTCGAGGAACCCGGCGATCAGCCCCAGCGCGACCGCATAGCTCGATCCAAGCAGGTACGCGGTCAGGCCCTGGGTGGTGCCCGCAATCGTCGCGATGATCACGACGCCGATCGCCCAGCGCGAGACCATCGTCGTGACCCGATCCCAGAGCGGCAGCCAGACCTCCTCCTGCCCCTTCGGCAGGACGCTCGCGAGCGCCGCCTTCAGATCCTTGACCTCGCAGAGGAAGAAGAGGCAGATGAACGTGATCAGGAACACCGAGAGCGCAAAGGACGCGAGCGAGCCGGCGAACCCGACGAGTGCCCCGAGCGCGTCGGGCACGGCGTTCGAGGCGCTCTGCGCTCCCGACTGAACGTTGTCCACGGCACCAGTGTCGCCGAGGAAGCCGAGCTCGTCCGAGTTCTGCAGCTGCTCGACGGTCTGCGGCAGATCCTTGAGAAAGGACCGGAGGCTTTCGAGTATTGGCTTGAGGAGCACGAGCCCCAGGAGCGTGAGCGCGAGGAGTGCGCCGATCACGCTGACCGTTGCCGCCATACCGCGCCCCAGCGACGTCTTTCGCTCCACCAGCCGAACCGGGCCCTCGAAGACGAGGCCGAGGAAGACGCCGACCGCGACGATCAGGAGCGTGTCGCGGATCGAGACGACGGCCCACGTCAGGAGGAAGAGCGCCACCGCGAGGAGCAGCGTCTTGAACGTGATGACGACCTGCAGCGGCCCCGTTCTCATCTCCGGGGCAACACTAGTGCTTCGGCAGGCTGCTGTCTTGCTCGATCGTGACCGGCAAGCCCGACCGTTTCTCTAGTTGAACGTCCCGGGCAGGGTTTCCTCGGCTGCGGAGCCGGCCCCTGCGTCGTCACCATCGCCGACTGCGGATCCGTCGGGGCGGCAGCAGCGATTGCTCATGGCGAAAGCGACGGCTGCGACGACGCCGATCAGGGCGCCTACGAGAATCACGTTGCGCAGGCGATGGCTCTGCTTCGGCTGCTCGATGAGATGGAGCCGCTGGAGCAGCGGCTGCACCTTCGCCAGATCTCCTGCCAACTCGAGCTTCTTCTGGAGTGAGAGTGCCATGGAGAACCTCCTTGAACCTGCGGCTGTCGGGCCGGGACAGCCTACCTCCAGGCGAGGCCCGCGTGGGGCAGAGCCCGGCGAAGACCCTTTCCTCATCGGGAGCAAGCGCGTAGGCCAGACGGTCATGCCTCGCTCTGCCCCGCCACGTCGGCGGTCGGGCGCGGGCCGGCGCTCAATTGCGTCTCCACTGCCTGGTTCACGTCGTCGTGGATGTGGTCGGCGCCGATCGTGTCGAGGACGCCGTCGCGGGCCAGCACCTCGAGGACGGCCGGCTTGACGCGGGCCAACCGGACCGAGATGCCGTTCTCGCGTGCGAGCTCGACGATCTCGCCGAGCTGGGCCGACCCCTCGGAGTCGATGAACGGGATGTCGGCGCAGTCGAGCACGACCGCCGTGAGTGGTGGGTCGCTGCTCAGCGCGAGCTCACGGATGCGGTCGCCGAGCGCGTCCGCGGTGGCGAAGAAGAGCCCGCCGTCCAGGCGAAGCACGACAAACCCCGGGATCTGCTCGTCCTCGGGATGCGACTCGTGCTCGCGGAAGATGTGCGACCCACGGATGCGGCCGAGAACGGGCATCGCCGGCCGGGTGGACATGTAGACCAGCCAGCCCACCGAGAGGATCACCCCGATCACGATGCCGGCCAGGACTCCGAAGGAGAGAACGCCGAGGATCGCCACCGTCGCGATCCAGAAGTCCGTGCGCTTCACGCGTCGGAGCCGCTTCATCTCCGGCACGTCCATCATCCCCATGATCACGGCGTCGATGATCACGGCGCCCAGTACGGCCTTGGGCAGGTCAGAGAACAGGGGGGCGAGGATCAGCAGCGTCAGGATCACGATGCCGCCCGTGCTGAGCGAGGCGACCGGGCTTCTGGCGCCGGCGTTGTCGTTGGCCGAGCTCGCGGAGAGACTGGTCGAGACAGGAATCCCCTGGATCAGCCCGGCTCCGACGTTTGCCATCCCCTGCGCCCCGGTCTCCTGATCGACGTCGACACGGTACCGGTGCCTGGTGGCGAAATGGCGTGCGTCGCCGGCGGTCTGCGAGAAGCCGATCAGCACGATGCCCACCGCGGCGATTCCCACGGTCGCGGCGTTGTCCCACAGCAGGCTCAGGTCGGGGATGCCCGGAACAGGCAGGCCCCGTGGCACATCGCCGACGAGCGCGACCCCGTTGGCACCGAGATCGAGCAGGACCGACGCGAGAATCCCACCCACCACGACGACGAGCGTCCCCGGGATACCCGGTGCGACGGCCCGCAGCCCGAAGAGCGTCACCAGCGAGATCGTCCCGACGAGCAGCGTCGTGCCGCTGAGGCCGCTGTCGAGCCCTCCGATCCAGGAGGCGAACTCCTGCCAGACGTTGTCCCCGTCGGCCTCGGTCCCCGTCAGCTTCGAGAGCTCCCCGACCGACACGTCGATCGCGGCCCCGAAGAGGAACCCCGTGATCACGGCCTTCGAGAGGAACTGGGAGATCCATCCCAACTTGAAGACCGCCATCAGCAGGAAGAGCGCACCGGCGACGAGGGCGACCCCGGCCACGAGCGCGGTCGATTCCGCGCCACTCGAGACGCCGGCCACGATCACCGCGCTTCCCGCCACCGCTGCGAGGGCGGAACTCGGCCCGGTGGAGATCTGCCGCGAGGTGCCGAAGAGCGCATACAGGATCGTCCCGGCCGCGGCGGCGTAGAGGCCGTTCTCGATCGGCACGTTTGCGATCCCCGCGTACCCCAGGGCTTTCGGCACCACCAGCGCGGCGACGGTCAATCCGGCGATAACGTCCCCGCGAAGCCAGGCATGATCGTATCGCCGTCCCCAGTCGAGGATCGGCACGAGACGACCAACTCGCCCCGCCGTGTCCCCGTGCTCTTCGCTAGCGGTCACGTCGATCTTCCTCCATTCCCGGCCGTGAAGCACCCTGCAAGATCGCCCAACCCTACGTGCTCGCGGCGCGCGCATGACACCAGCGCGGCGGTTCACCCGGGTGATCGCGTGAGGGCGCGATGAAGAACGCTGCGACCCGCGCGACGAGCCTTGGCTTGCGCTCTCTCTCCGACAAGTCCTTCGCTCGGGCCACGTCCTCGACACTCCAGCGGCAGGTCACAAGCCGAGCAGCGAGCGATCGCGCGCACAGCCAACCGGTATGCGGACGCCGGGGCCGTGAGAGACTCCCGGTCTGATGGCGCTCTACCGCTCCAGCGGACGATCATGGTCGGCGGGTGCAAGCGTGGCTCGTCTGCACGCGAGCCGCAGCTACGGGTTCGTGCTGGTCCTCATCATGGCCACGTTCTTGTTCATCATGGCTGCGCCGGAGCAGGGCTGGACGCGGAGCCTGCTCGCGTTGCTCCTCTGCGGAACGCTCATCGTCGCAGCCTGGACCTCGGGGTTCGGCTGGAACCTCGCCAGGACGTTGGGTCTGATCACGGTCGGAGTGGCGATAGCCGTGGTCGCCGAGATTTTCAACGGCGATCGGGCCGCCGCAGCGGTATGGCTCGTTGGGTTCGTTTTGGCGGCGGCGATCATCGGCGTCATCGTGCGCGGCGTCGTCGATCCGGGTGAGGTGAACAGACAATCCATCTTGGGCGCGATCTGTATCTACCTGCTGCTGGGCATGCTCTTCTCGTTCGCATACGGCTCGGCTGCCAAGCTTGGATCGGACTTCTTCTTCGCGCAGGGAACCGACGGCACCGCAGCGATCCGCCTCTACTTCAGCTACATCACGATGGCCACCGTCGGCTACGGCGACTACACCGTCGCCGGAGACCTCGGGAGGACGCTGGCCATTCTCGAGGGGCTGCTCGGCCAGCTGTACCTGGTCACGGTCGTCGCGCTCCTCGTCGGCCGACTCAGGCACACACAGTCCGAGAACTCAGGCTAGATCACGGGCGTCGGCCCGCACTCCCCCGATCACGACGATTGTTGAGCGCCGATCTAGACAAAGTCCGTGGGCGGGGCTTCTTCGGTCCGCGAACTCGCCTGCTCGTGCTCTCCATTGCCGGCGACGTCGCCGCTAAAGCAGCATCGACGGCGGCACACCGCGACCGCGACCACTGCGCCGGCACCGATCGCGCTGGTCACGAGAATCACGTTGCGCACACGGTGGCGCTGCTTCGACTTCTCCAGGATGTGAAGCCGTTGGAGCAGCGGCTGCAGCTTCGCCAAATCCCCGGCCAACTCAAGCTTCCTCTGGAGTGTGAGAGCCATCTCATAGCCACCTCCGTTGTTTCGGCTGTCCAGCCGAGAGAGCCTGCCTCCAGGCAGGGGTCATATCGGGCACCGCCATGCGGCGACCTTCTTCTCGCTCGAGCTCGACAGCAAGTCTGGTACGTCCGCGGCCACGAGCTCCGGGTGTTGCCTCCTCCTTCATCCGCGTGTTGTTCCAGTGGCCTAGACCCCGGTCTCTGCGCTGATCCGGCCGGCTTCGACTGCGTCCGTGAGCGCGTTGTAGTCGCGTTCGTTCTGGTCGGCGTAGACCTCGGCGAACGCCGCCAGCGAGCGGTCGAAGGTTTCGCCACCACCGAGGTAGCTTGCGATTGCGACGCTGTCGCCGCCGCGAGCGTGGGCTCGGGCGAGCTCGGTGGCGCACAACCGCGCGTAGGCGTCCATCAGCTCGGGCTCCATCAGCTCGACGAGGGCGGATCCCTTTGCGTCCCACAGCTGACGGACGTAGAAGTCGCGCTTGACGCCGTCGACCGGGTGCTCGGCGCGGATCCAGCCGAGCATGATGTCGCTCGCGGCCTGCGTCAGCCGCTGCCCCTCGACGACGCGTTGGCCGTGGTTACCGTGCTCGCTCTTGCCGAGGAAGGGCTCCAGCACCGACGCCTCGGCCTCCTTGAACTGCAGGAACAGTGGGTCGTCGCCGTCACGGCCGAGCAGCAGCATGATGAACGCGCGGGTGCCGACGCTGCCGACGCCGACGACCTTGCGGGCGCCATGCACGTAGCGGTAGCGCTCGAGCAGCTTGCGCCGGTCGCCCGCAAGCGTCCTCCTGTAGGAGCGAATGACGCCAACGAGGAACTCCTCCATCTTGTGCGCATGCTCTGGCCCGAACAGATCCTCGATCGGCACGACCACGGGCGGGTCGCCGATGATGCGCGGCTCGCCGTCCACGATCTCGGTCAGCTTCCCGAACGCCTTCAGGCTGTCCTTCGAACGGGTCTTCGCCATGTTCGCGTCATAGCGCTTGACCTGCTTGGCAGTGGCCTGCTTGCGCAACTGCTGCTCCACCTCGTCGATGTCGGCGCGGGCGTACCAGAGCGCCAGGTTGCCCATCGCCGCGAAGCGCCTCATCGACTCCCGGTAGGCCCGTCCTACCGTTCGGTTGATCGTCTCGCGCGTCTTCTCGCCGAAGCCACGGTCACGCCCCGCGACCGCGAAGCTCGCGACCAGGCGCTTCACGTCCCACTCGAACGGCCCCGGCAGCGTCTCGTCGAAATCGTTGATGCTGAACACCAGTTTTCGATCAGGGGCCGCGAACGCGCCGAAGTTCGACAGATGGGCGTCCCCGCACAACTGGGCGTGGAGGCCGGTGCGTGGCGTCCCGGCCAGGTCCGCCGCCATCAGATAGGCGGCACCGCGATAGAACGTGAACGGCGACACCAGCATACGGCCGTAGCGGACAGGCACCAGCTCCGGCACCCGCGTCTTTCCCTGCTCCTCGAGCAGCTCGACCGGGTCGCGCCGAAACGACGTCGGCTCCCACTCCGCATGCACACTCCGCGGCACCTCCGCCCGCGCCGCCTTCCCTCGCGCCTCGCGCTCCGCCACGCTGAAATGCTCCACCTTCGCGGGCTGCTTGGGCAGCACCTGGGCGGCCGGCTCGTCTTCGACCATGCTCATCTCGATCCCCATTTCCATCGAACAGCGGTGGACACATCCGTCAAATCGCTCATGGCGCAAAGCCTCCGGTGGCGTCGCCGAGCAGCTTGGCTCCGAGGACAAGCAGAGGCACGGTCATTCGGGCTCCTTCGACTATTGCCGACGTTCGTCACTGCATGGACGCCATCTCGGCTTTGCTCTCGCTCCAGCGGGCCGTCAGCGCGAAGAGCACGAGCACGTTCAATGCCAGGGCGGTGAGGGCCCACAGCGGGTACTGGCTGTTGCCGAGGAAGCCGAGCTGGGCGAAGAAGTTGATCGCGACGACGAAGATCGCGAACCAGCGCGCCCACCCCTGGCCTGCGAGCAAGCCGAGGCCTGCGAGCATGAGCAGCACGCCCCAGATCATCATCACCCAGCCCCAGGCCGTCAGGTCGATGACGAGGAATTTGTCCGCCGTGACGACGAAGTACTCGTCCTCGAACAGGGCGATCAGACCCTGGAAGAAGTCGATGCCGCCAATGATCAGCATCAGCATGCCGGCGAAGCCGATCCAGCCTGCCATTGAACTCTTCGTGCTCATTACAGCCTCCTCGTTGGGACACCGCTCAGGGCGCCGTCATGACTCTTGTTGGCCATCCCTGCGGGGATGGCCCTTCCAAACCGACGCTATGCGCTCTCGGCGCGGACATCACGCTCGGACGACAGTTTCACCCGGGTGATCGCGAACAACGACACGGCCGTTGTCGCCGGCCCCAGGTCGCCCGCGCACACCTGCGCGCGAACCGTGGGATTTCCTCAGCGAGGCCGCGCGCTCGTGCCGTGGACGTCCGAGAAGCGCGCGCGAAACGCCCGCCACGGGCTTGCTTCCCACGCAGGCATCTCCGCGAGCACGATGACCGCGTCGCGAACGAACATCGCCACACGCCACGGAACCTTCGGCACGGCCCTGACCAGCGCCGAGACATCCTCGACGCCGCGTGCTTCCAGATCGACCAGCTCGACGATGTCCCTGGCGACCCTGGCCCCCGACGTTACCGCTCGTCTGATCATCGTGAAACCCTCACCCCTGCAGTGTGCGGCCCGCACGCGGCCGCGTCATCCGGGGCATTCCGTACCGGCGGTGGAATATGCCGCAGTTTGCCGTTCTGCAAGACTCCGGCGCAGCGATGGCGGAGACAGCACAGCACGGAGGGAAGGGCCGGCCCGTTCTTGCGGGCTCGCCGGGCGCGAAAGCGTTGCCTCCACTCGTGGAGGCGAAACTCGCGATCCCGATCGTACGGCCTGGAACGGTCGACCGGCCGCGGATCCGCCAGGCGCTCGACGCCGGCGAAGATGCGGCCCTGACGCTCGTTGCGGCGCCGGCCGGGTACGGCAAGACGACGGCGGTGCGCTCCTGGTGCGCGAGCGTCGACGCAGGGCTGGCCTGGGTCACCCTCGATGCCGGCGATAGCGATCCTGTGCGGCTGTGGAGGTATCTGGCGACGGCCGTGGACCGCGTCCGGCCGGGGCTCGGCCGGGGGGCGCTGCAGCGACTCGACGTGGCGGGTGGTCCAATCGAGGACGCCGTCGACGAGCTCATGAACGGTATAGCGGCGTTCGAGAGCGAGCTGGTGGTCGTGCTCGACGACCTGCATGCGGTGACGAACGAGGAGTGCCTGGCCTCGATCGACCACGCCCTCGAGCACCTGCCGCCCAACGCGCGCCTTGTCGTTGTCACCCGGGTCGATCCAGCGCTGAGGCTCGCGCAGCTACGTGCCCGCGGCGCGCTCACCGAGGCGCGCGCAACCGAGCTTGCCTTCACTCGCGCCGAGGCGCATGAACTGCTCGTCGTACAAGGTCGCGTGGAGCTCGGGCGGGAAGAGCTCGACGGACTTGTCGAGCGGACCGAGGGCTGGCCCGCAGCGCTCGTCCTGGCAGGGCTCTGGCTCAGGACTGTCGACGACCCGGTCTCGGCGGTGCGGTCATTTGGCGGAGACCACCGGTTCGTGGCCGACTACCTGAGTGGCGAGGTGCTCGCGTCGCTGGACGAGAGCAGCCGCTCGTTCCTTTACGGTGCCGCGGTTCTCGGAGAGCTCACGCCGGAGCTAGGGGACGCCGTGTTCGATCGCACCGACTCGGCGGCACAGCTGGCCGAGCTCGAGCGCTCGAACTTCTTCGTCCTGCGGCTCGGGCGAGGAGGGTGGTTCCGCATCCACTCGCTGCTCGCCGAGTACGCGAAGGCCCAGCTGGCCTCTCTGGATCCTGCCACGACGCAGGGAATCCAGCGCCAGGCGGCCGCCTGGCTCAGATCGCGAGGGATGCCCCTCGAAGCGATCGGACACGCCGCAGCGTCGCACGACCACGGGTTAGTCGCGGACATCCTCGTCGAGTACCACGTGCCGCTCATCAGCTTCGGCCAGAGCCGGTCACTGCTCCACTGGGTTGGCACGCTCCCGGACGACTGCGTCGTCGAGCACCCGGAACTCACGGTCGCCGCCGCGATCGCCGCAATCCTGGACGCCGCCGGCGTGGCCGAGCAGCGCCGGTACCTCCAGCTCGCGGAGCGCGTGCGTGCCGGTCAGCCCGAGCGCTCGAGTGCCTACGCCGAGACCTGGGCCCTCGTTGCGCGCGCCCTCATCATCGAAGGCGGTGTCGGCCAGGCTGTGCTGGACGCGCGGCAAGCAGTCGGGATGGCCGAGGGAGAGCCGGAGATCATCGGGGGTGCTTTGGCCGCGTACGCTCGCGCGCTCTTCTTCGCGGGTGAACTGGAAGAGGCGTTCGGCGCGGCCCTCCGGGTCCTCCGGCACCCGGGAATGGACCGGCGCGTGCCTGCCCTGGTGATCGCCCAGACCACGCGTGTGTTCGTGGACGTCGAGTGCGGACGACTCGCCTCCGCGAGGAGCCACGCCGAGAGGGCGAAGGCGGCCGTCGGCCGGATCGGCAGCGGCCGCAGCCGGCTCGGCGCGAACGCCTTGGCCGCTCTCGGCGCCGTGCTGGCCGCCGAGGGAAAGCTCGCCGAGGCCGAGCGCGAGCTCGGAACCGCGGAGCACCTCTTCCGGGACGAGGTGGCGACCCTACACCACGCCTGGCTCCTCGTCCTCCTCGCCCGGGTGCGCGTTCAGCGCGGCCGCCTCGACGACGCACAGGTCACGCTGGGCTCGGCGCAGGAGGCCCTAGCCGAGCTCGGCGACAGCGGGCGGGTGCCGGCGCTCGCTGACACGGTGGCGCTCGAGCTCGAGGAAGCGCGAGCCCGAGCGCGCGGCGGGGAGGTTCTCGAGTCCCCGAGTGAGGCCGAGCTCGCCGTGCTCCGCCTCCTGGAAACCGATATGTCGCTACGCGAGATCGGCGAGCGACTCTTCATCTCGCCCAACACTGTCCGCTCGCACACGCACGCGCTCTACCGCAAGCTCGGCGTCCACTCGCGGACTGACGCGCTGGCGCGGGCGACCGCCCTCGGACTTCTGGAGCAAACGGAATCACCCGGGTGAACCGCCCTCATTTCGCCTGATCTGCCGCCGGAAGATGCATCCTCGGAGATGTGGCTGACCGGACGTACAGGCTGACCGTCGAAGGAGAGCTCAGCGACCGCATGCAGGACGCCTTCGAGGGCATGACGCTTACGCGCACCGACGGCACCACGACGCTGATCGGCAACGTACGCGACCAGTCCGAGCTCCAGGGACTCCTGCAACGCGTCTCCGACCTCGGGCTCACCTTGCTCGAAGTGACAGTTGAGCAAGAGGCGGTTCGATGAGCTGCAGTCCTGAACTTCAATGCGTCGGGATCGAGGATCCCCGATGACCGACGACGCGACTACCAGGGTTCCTGCCGGTGGCAAGGCCAGCAAGCGGCTGCCGCTCCTGCTGGCGATGGCGATGTTCGTCCTCGTCGTCGACACCTCGATCATGAACGTGTCGATCACAGCCGTGGCCGGTGATCTCGACACGTCGGTCAGCAGCGTCCAGGCTGCCATCGCGCTCGAGGCGCTCGTCTCCGCCGCGTTCATCCTGGTCAGCAGCAAGGTCGGTGACCTGATCGGGCGCAGGCGTGCCTACGTGCTGGGCCTGCTGGCCTATGCGATCGGCGCCATAGCGATGACGCTCGCCCAGAGCATGACCGCTGTCGTCATCTTCTGGGCGATCATCGGTGGGCTCGGTGCGTCGCTGTTGCTGCCCGCCATGCAGTCGCTCATCCACGGCAACTTCGAAGGCGCAGCGATGAAGAAGACGTACGCACTGGTCGGGGCTTCGGCGGCGATCGGGGCGGCGATCGGCCCGCTGATCGGCGGCTTCGTCACCACTTACCTGTCGTGGCGCGTCGGCTTCCTGATGGAGGCCGTGATCATCGCGATCGTGCTGGCCAACATCAAGCTGGTGCGCGACGTGGCGTACACGGGCCTGCGCAAGATCGACACGGTCGGCGCCGGTCTCTCGATCGTCGGGATGGGCGGCATCGTGCTCGGGATCCTGGTCTGGCAGGAAGGGGGCGAGTTCGTCCTGCTGATCATGGCGATCGGTGCAGTTGCGCTCGCCGCGCTCGCCTACTGGCTCGTGAAGCGCAAGCGTGAAGGCAAGGTAGCGCTGCTCGATCCGAGCCTGTTCAAGGTCCCGAACTTCCGGATCGGCGTCTCGCAGATGGTGCTCCAGCAGATCACCCTCGGCGGAGCGATGATCGCCATCCCGCTCTATCTGCAGGTGACGCTCGAGTACAGCGCGATGCAAGCGGGCCTGTCACTCGCCCCGCTCTCGCTGACCATGTTCGCGGTTGCACTGCTCGCCGGGAAGAAGACAGGGAATCGACGGCCCGCCAGCATGATCCGGGTGGGGTTCGGGCTCGCGTTCCTCGGGATGCTGCTGATCATCCCGGTCATCCCCCGCGGCGAGTCCGGCTGGGCCCTTCTCGTGCCACTCATGATCGCCGGAACGGGCCTCGGCCTCCTCGTCTCGCAGCTCAACAACTACATCCTGGCCCCGATCGAGGAAGAACGGGTCAGCGAGGCAGCCGGGGTCAACTCCGCCGGCCAGTCCTTCGGGCTGTCGTTCGGACTGGCGATAGCGGGCGGCATCCTCCTCGCGGCCCTGTCGCTGAGCTTCACCAGCATGGTCGAGGCGAGCGACGTGATCCCGCCCGCGGATCAGGAGCAGATCGCCGACGTGCTGGAGGACAATGCCGAGTTCGTGAGCACCACGCAGCTCGAGACGCTGCTCGCCGACCAGCCCGACGAGATCCAGCAGGAGATCATCGACATCAACGCCGACGCCGGCGACCGCGCCCTCCAGGTGGCGATGCTGGTGCCGATCCTCGCCTGCCTGCTCGGGTTCATCAACGCGTTCCGGATGATGCGCCTGCCCGACATCAAGCCGTCGGCCGACATCGAGGGGTTGATCGCGGGTTGATCTCGACGCCACCCGAGACCGGTGCGGTGAACGCGGACGGGAGCGGCACAGGCCGTTGGCCTGCAGGGCGCATCTCCGCGGCGGGACGTTGATCGTGGCCTCGATCGTCAGCGACCGCACCGCCGTAGCCTGATCCGATGGGCGAGCACTGGGAGACCGGCCGGATGGAGGCGTTCAGTGACGGCGTCTTCGCGATCGCAATCACGCTGCTGATCCTCGAGATCAGCATTCCCGAGACGGCGTTCGAGGATCTCTGGAGCGGCATCGCCCACCAGTGGCCCTCCTACCTCGCGTACGTCACGAGCTTCCTCACGATTGGAGGCATCTGGGCCGCTCACCACGGCATCTTCCGGCGGCTGGCATATGCGAACCAGCGGCTGATGCTGCTCAACCTGCTGCTCCTGATGGCCGTTGCGTTCCTGCCCTTCCCGACCAAGGTGATGGCCGAGGCGATCCACGACGAAGGCGCCGCGCGTACCTCGGTGATCTTCTACGGCGGCACGCTGCTCGTGATCTCGCTCCTGCTCAGCGCCCTCTGGGGGTCGGTCGCCCTCGACCGCCACGTCCTCCGGCCCGACGTGAGCGACGACGAGGTCAGGGCGATCGCCCTGGCGACCACACCCAGTATCGGCCTCTACGCCGTCATGATCGTGCTCGCCGTCTTCGCTCCACGCGTGGCCATCTTTGGCTACCTCGTCGTCGCGATCATCGCCCTGTTCCGCATGCGCGGCGACAGCATCCCCGCCCGCGCACCCACGTCTACCTGAGGAGGCGCACCCGCTGGTCGCACCGCTTCGTGAAGACCGTTGAGGGCTACGCGTAGACGCCCATCGCGCGGAACTTCGCGCGACGGGTTCGGCGGAGCTTCTCCGGGGAGATGCCCTCGAGCTCGGCCAGATGCGAGACGACGGACTCCCGCAGCAGCAGCGCTGCACCGTCGGGGTCGGCCTGCGCGCCGCCCTCGGGCTCCGGGACGATCCCCTCGATCACGCCCAGGAAGAGGCAATGGGCCGCATCGAGGCGGAAGGCGGATGCGGCCTTCTTCGCCTGCGAGGCGTCACGCCAGAGAATCGCGGCGCACCCTTCGGGCGAGATCACGGAGTAGATCGCGTTCTCCTGCATCAGGACCCGGTCGGCGACCGCGATCGCGACCGCGCCACCGGAGCCGCCCTCGCCGATCACGACCGAGACGGTCGGCACCGAGAGCTTGATCATGACGGCCTGCGAGCGGGCGATCGCACCGCCTTGCCCGTGCTGCTCGGCCGCAACCCCCGGGTAGGCGCCGGGTGTGTCGACGAGCGTGAGGAGCGGGAATCCGTGGCGCTCCGCGAGCTCCATGACGCGCATCGCCTTGCGGTAGCCCTCCGGATAGGCCATCCCGAAGTTCCGGCGCGTCCGCTCCTTCAGATCGCGGCCCTTCTGGTGGCCGAGCAGCGCGATCGTGCGACCGTCGAGCTTGCCGATCCCGGCCACGATCGCATGGTCGTCCATGCGGCCGCGGTCGCCGTGCAGCTCGAAGAAGTCGTCGAGGATCTGCTCGACGTAGTCGAGCGTGTACGGCCGCTCCTGGTGACGGGCGAGCTCGACCCGCTTCCAGATCTCCTCATCCGACGTGTCCTCCTTCAGCCGCTCGAGCTGCCGCTGCAGGCGCTCGAGCTCCGACGAGAGACGGGTGCCGCGCAGCAGCTTGACGCCGCTCAGCTTGGCGAGGCG
>Ga0209254_10003887_pt1 | contig 13649 bp, 14 predicted proteins | sample FrelakmetDIP11DI_FD_187148 | JGI IMG/M metagenome (GOLD analysis project Ga0209254, IMG submission 187148) | Freshwater lake sediment microbial communities from the University of Notre Dame, USA, for methane emissions studies - DIP11 DI (SPAdes)... | ecosystem: Environmental > Aquatic >...
CGCCGCTGGCTCCAGTTTCCTTGCGTCTTGTTTGTCCATGCAAATGCAGACTTAACCAGGCAGAAATAGTTCATATTATTTGTGTGCCGTATCAATAGTAATCCATAAGCGGCAAGGCAGCACAAACTAAGGTGAGCATGACCATCAGGACAGTTTGCAGACGGCGATCAAGGACATGGTTCAGGCAGGGCCGCGGCATCCTCGCCGCCGATGGGAGCGCGCCGACCATCGCGAAGCGCTTAAAGGCAATCGGTATCGAATCCACCGAAAAAAACCGCCGCGCCTTGCAGCAACCTACGCTACACGCCTAGGGAGGCAAGCCCGAAAATGTCCAGGCGGCGCAGCAAGCCCTGAAGAAGCGCGCCCCGCCTCAACAGCCTGGCGATGTACGGCGCTTATACGCCGGAGATGGAAGACGCCTGACCGCTGCATCCATGACCCAATCCTCACACGACGCCATTTGATGCTGCCTGCATCGCGCGGCGTGATTGCGGAAGCTTTATCTGGCGGGCACGCTGGAAGGCTGCGCCGATCCGGCCTCCACCGAATCGCGTGCCTCCTGTGTGTGGATCACGGCGAGGCACGGCTTGAATTTGGATGTGGCACAAATCACGACCACAAGCGCGGGAACAGGAAAGCCTTGATGAGCACCGCGATGAGCCCAAGCCACTTCACCTGGAGAACCCCATGCAAAACCTGAAACGCATCCTCGCCGCGACCGATTTTTCCGCGCTCGCCGACCACGCCCTGCGCCGCGCAGCCCTGCTTGCCAAGCAGAACGAGGTGGAGTTGCACCTGCTGCATGTGGTAAATCCCCTGAGTCTCTATCCCGGCCAGGACATCGATGTCTCCGCGCTTGATAACGCCGCGCTGGGGCATGCTGGCGAGCGACTCGGCGCGATCGCAAAGGTGCTGGCAGAGCATTACGGAATCCGTACCCATGCCGCCTGGCGCATCGGCCGGGCGCATGCCCAAATCGCAGAATATGCGCGTGAGACGTCCGCCGATCTGGTGGTGGTGGGTGCGCGCGGCGAAAGCACTATGCGGCGCCTGCTGTTGGGTTCCACCTCCGCCCGGCTGTTGCGGGTGCGCAGCGGTCCGACCCTCATCGTGCGCAATACAGATGTCCAGCCCTACGAACGCGTATTGGCGGCGGTGGATTTCTCGGCGGATTCGCGAATTGCATTGGCCTGGGCGCGATGCCTGGCAGGCAAGGCGCGTCTTGACGTCGTGCATGTTCTGGAAAGCGAGCTTGACCGGCGACTGCCCCAGGATGAACGCGAAAACCGGGACGCAGAGATGCGCGCCATCGCGGGAAACCTGATGTCTAATCTGCTGACGGATTTGCCCGGCGAGAACACCGGACATGTCGAGACGGGTTATCCACCTGCACGCCTCCTCGATCTGACGGAAACATGGCGCACCGACCTCGTCGTCCTGGGGCGCCACGGGCCCGATCCCTTGGCGGAATACCTGCTCGGCAGCGTGAGCAAAGATGTGGCTCAGGCGACGGAGTGTGATGTGCTGGTGACATCTTGCGTAAGCCCGGAAGGGATATAGCGGGTGCCAGTTCCGCGCGGCATTTGGCGCTCGCCAACTTGGCAGCACCCGCCCCGAGGCGGAGCTAGTCGTCTTCTGTTGCGCCGGCAAGCGACGATATCGATCGTTACCGCAATGTCGTGCAGGCGCGAGGAAAACACGATGAAGACATTGCGGGAATCGTTCGTCATTCCTGAGACGGCGAGCGTCCAATGGCTCAATGTGCGCGGCCACCCTCGTCAGTTCTCTTCGAGTTGTCGGAGCGCCTCGCTGCCAATCTGATCGTCATCGGCAAGCATGGCAGCACGGTCAACGAGGAGCGTCTGCTCGGCAGCGATACCCAAAATGTGCTGTATTACACCAGCAGCAACGTGTTGCTGGTACCGTGATTGATATTGAGGGGAGGTCATCATGTCGAACCCGATCTGGTATGCGGCAGAGCCGGAACAAGCGCTCACGGCACAAGATGTCACGACTGCCGGTCTATCCACAGATGAGGCAAGTCGCCGACTCGCCGAGCACGGCCCCAACCGCCTGACGCCACCGAAAAAGCGCGGGCCGCTGGTTCGCTTTCTGCTCCAGTTTCATAACGTCCTGATCTATGTGCTGCTCGGCGCGGCGGGCGTTACCGCTGCGCTGGGGCACGGAGTCGACACGGCGGTCATTCTCGGCGTCGTGTTCATCAACGCCCTGATCGGCTTCCTGCAGGAGGGCAAGGCCGAGAAATCGCTCGACGCGATCCGCAACATGCTGTCTCTGCACGCCATGGTGATGCGAGACGGCCGACGCATCGAGATCGCCGCGGAAGAACTCGTACCCGGCGATATCGTCTTGCTCGCTTCCGGCGATAAGGTGCCGGCCGACCTGCGCCTTATCGAGATGCGCAGCCTGCGCATCGAAGAGGCGGCGCTGACCGGCGAGTCGGAGCCGGTCGAAAAGTCACCGAACGCCGTCGCCGAAGATGCGCCCATCGGCGACCGCGCCTGCATGGCCTATTCGGGCACGCTGGTCGTCTTTGGTCAGGGCAAGGGCGTCGTCGTCGCCACCGGCGACGCCACCGAGATCGGCCGCATCGGGCGCATGCTGGCCGAGGTCGAGTCGGTCGAGACGCCGCTCTTGAAGCAGATGGCCGTCTTCGGTCGCTGGCTGACGGCGGGTGTACTCGCCCTGGCCGTGCTGACGATCGCCTTCGGCATGCTGGTGCATGGTCAGTCGGCCGGCGAAATGTTCCTCGCGGCCGTCGGTTTGGCCGTTGCAGCCATTCCCGAGGGCCTACCGGCGATCATGACCATCACGCTGGCGATCGGCGTGCAGCGCATGGCTGGCCGCAATGCCATCATCCGCCGCATGCCGGCGGTGGAAACGCTTGGCGCTGTCACCATCATCTGTTCGGACAAAACTGGCACGCTGACCAGGAACGAAATGACTGTGCAGCGGCTGGCGACGGTCGATCAACACATTGAGGTAGCCGGCGTGGGTTACGCACCACACGGCGGGTTTAACGCAGGAGGTCGCGACATCGATCTAGCCGATCTCGCAGACGTCGCCCGTGTCGCCATCCTGTGCAACGACGCGACCTTGCGCGAGGTCGACGGTGAATGGAAGCTCGAAGGTGATCCGACCGAGGGGGCCTTGCTGACGCTGGCGTTGAAGGCAGGACTCGATTCACGTTTCGAGGCCGAGGCGCTGCCGCGCATCGACGTCATCCCCTTCGAATCCGAGCACCGCTTCATGGCGACCTTGCACCATGACCATGCCGGCCATGCGTTGGCATTCGTCAAGGGCGCTCCCGAGCGAATCATCGGTATGTGCTCCATGCATAGGGAAGGTGGACAGGACAAACCCATCGATATTTCACTCTGGCATGCCCGGATCGAAGCCTTGGCCGCCGAGGGCTTCCGCGTACTGGCGCTGGCTGCGAAACCGATGGAAACCGGCAAGCGCGAACTCGCCTTCGTCGATGTCGAGGACGGCCTGACCCTGCTGGCCTTGGCCGGCATCATGGACCCGCCGCGCGAGGAGGCGATCCGCGCGGTCGCCGCCTGTCATGCGGCGGGCATCCGCGTCAAGATGATCACCGGCGACCATGCCGTCACCGCTGCGGCCATCGCCCGTTCGATGGGATTGGCAAGCGGCAACGGCAAAGTGCTGACCGGCGCCGAGATCGAGGCGATGGACGATACGGCCCTGCGCCGGACGGTGCAAGAAATTGACGTCTTCGCCCGCGCCAGTCCGGAGCACAAGCTGCGCCTGGTCGAGGCCATGCAGGCCAACGGCGAGGTGGTGGCGATGACCGGCGACGGCGTCAATGATGCGCCGGCACTGAAGCGCGCCGATGTCGGTGTGGCGATGGGCCACAATGGCACCGAGGCGGCCAAGGAAGCCGCCGAGATGGTGCTGGCCGACGACAATTTCGCTTCTATCGCCGCCGCCGTCGAGGAGGGCCGCACGGTCTACGACAACCTGCGCAAGGCGGTCGTCTATGTGCTGCCGACCAGCGTCGGCCAGGCATCCATGGTGCTGATCGCTGTGCTGCTCGGCATGACGCTGCCGATCACCCCGGTGCAGATCCTCTGGGTCAATATGGTGACGGCGGTGACCTTGTCACTGGCAATCGCCTTCGAGCGTCCCGAGCCGGGATTGATGGCGCGACCGCCCCGCGATCCGAAAGAACCGCTGGTCAACGGCTTCATGCTCTGGCGCATCGGTTTCGTCACCGTGCTGCTGGTCGCCACCTCGTTCGGCATGTTCCTGTGGGAGACCGGACGCGGCATGGAACTGGAGTTCGCCCGCACCGCCGCCGTGAATACCCTGGTCATGGGGCAGATCGTCTACCTCTTCAATTGCCGCCGCCTGACCGACTCGGTGGTTTCGAAGGAGGGATTGTTCGGCAACACCATTGCGCTGAAGGCGGTCGCGGTGCTGGTGCTGCTGCAACTGGCGATGACGCATCTGCCGTTCAAGCAAGCGCTGTTCGGCACCGATCACCTCGATGCCGAAACCTGGCTGCGTGTCGTGGCGGCGGGGGTGCTGGTGTTTGCCGCCATCGAAATCGAGAAGCTGTTTTGGCGCCTTCGACCGGCGCCATAGAAAGTCGGCGCTGGCGGGACGGCGACAGTTGATAAGGAGTACCCCTGATGCTTGACGCCTTTGGTGAATTTGCACTGCTGCTCGTTTCCGCCGGGCCCGACCGGGAAGCATCCGCATAATGGTGCATTTCTCACAAATTCTTCTGCTGTTGGGTGTTGCAGTCGCTGTCGTAATCATCTTCCAGCGCCTGCATATCCCCACCAGTCTTGGATATTTACTGGTCGGGGTGATTCTCGGACCGCATACGATAGGGCCAACCGTCAATGTGCCGGAGTTCAAGACCATGGCGGAGTTTGGCGTGGTCTTCCTGTTGTTCTCGATCGGTCTGAATTTCTCTTTGCCGCAGTTGCATGCACTGCGGCATCAGGTGCTTGGGCTCGGCACAGGGCAGGTGGCCTTCACGACAGTAGTGGTAGGCGTCGTCGCGTGGCTGGCTGGACTTCCCGCCGCGGCGGCATTCGTGATCGGGGCGGTCTTTGCACAGTCATCCACCGCCATCATCGGCAGCCAACTGACTGAGCAGAAGGAAGCGAACTCTCACCACGGCCGGCTCGGGCTGGCGATGTCAGTTTTCCAGGATGTCACGGCGGTGCCCTTTCTGGTGGTCATTCCTGTTCTCGGCATGGCGGCGGGCGCCGATTTATTGGTCGTCGAGCTGGGATGGGCGATCGCCAAGGCCTTGCTGGCGTTCGCCCTCGTGTTCTACTTCGGTCGCTGGTTGCTGCGTCCACTGTTTCACCTTGTCACGCGACGCCGCTCCGCCGAGGTGTTCACACTGGCCGTCCTGTTGGTTGCCTTGCTCGCCGCCTGGACGACCTTCAACCTCGGCCTGTCGCTGGCCTTCGGCGCGTTTCTGGCCGGCATGATGCTGGGCGAGACCGAGTTTCGTCACCAGGTCGAATCCAGCATCCGCCCTTTCCGCGACGTGCTGCTCGGTCTTTTTTTCATCGGTATCGGCATGCTCTTCGAACCGGCGGCGCTCCCGCGCATATGGCATTGGGCCTTGCTCGGCGCACTGCTGCTCCTGGTAAGCAAAGCCCTGCTGGTAGCGGCCATGGTGAAGAGAAGCGGCATCGACACCCTGACGGCGTGGCGCACGGGACTGCTGCTGGCGGTGGGCGGGGAATTCGGCTTTGCCCTGCTGGCCATAGCACTTGATGCCAAGGTGATTGACGTGGATGTGGGGCAGATCGCGCTGACCGCTGTCCTGTTGTCGATGATTGCGGGCGCATTACTGATCCGCTTCAATCATGCCATCGCAGCCCGACTGGCTGGAACCCTTGGAGCCCGCAGCGATGCGGACCAGCGAATCTCCTACGGTTTGTCGGACGCGCCTGAGCCGCAAGTCATTATTGGCGGCTATGGACGTGTCGGCCACACCATTGCCGTGCTGCTGAAGGCGAACGGCGTGCCGTTCGTGGCCTTCGACACCGACCAGAAACGGGTGGTGCAGGGGCGGGCCGATGGTCACCCGGTGCTGTATGGCGACATCTCCGATGCGGAATTGCTGGCGGCGGTTCATGTGGAACGGGCCGCTCTGGTCGTCATCACGGTGGATGATCACGCCAACGCGTTGCGCACCATTGCGGTACTGCGCAGCACTTGCCCGCACGTACCCGTCATCGCGCGGGCACGCGATCTCGATACCAGCGCGCAACTGATTAATGCTGGCGCTACCCACGCCTATCCAGAGGCGATTGAAGCCAGCTTGCGCCTTGGCGCGTCGGCGCTGCGGATGCTGTCTATTCCGACCGACGATATCGACTTGATGCTCCAGGACGTGCGGGAATTGGACTACAAACCCGTACTCGAAGAGAAACCAGCCGAGGAGAAAAATCCATGAAACCGCTCACCCGCATTCTTGCCGCCACGGATCTTTCCGCGCCCGCACGCCATGCCGTCGAGCGCGGCTTTCGCATCGCTGTCGCAACCGGCGCGGGCTACAGCGTGCTTCACGCGCTCGAGCTGGATGCGATGGACTCCATGCGCGAATGGCTCGGAGAACACCTCGATAGCGTCAAGCGCAAGCTCGAAGATCAGGCGCGGGAAACGCTCTCTCAACAATTGCATGCAACCTCTCGCAGCGTGGCCGCAGAAGCGATGACCGTATCCGGAGCGCCGCTGGCCACGATCATCGAGCGTGCCAATGCCCTCGATGCCGACCTGCTCGTGCTGGGCGCGCATGGTAGCGACTTCCTGCGCCATCTGGCGCTGGGTTCCATGGCGTCGCGCCTGTTGCGCAAGACGACGCGCCATCCAGTGCTGGTGGTCAAGCAGGCGCCGCATGAAGACTATCGCCGCCTGCTGATTCCGGTCGATTTCTCGCCCGTCTCGGCACAGGCGATTCGTTTCGCCCGCCAACTCGCCCCTGCTGCCGACATCGTCCTATCGCATGCCTTCGAGGCTCCCTTTGAAAGCAAGCTGGCATTTGCCGGCGTCGAGGACGACGTGATGCAGGGCTATCGGGCAGCGGCTCGCGAAGAAGCCCTGCGTCGCATGCGTCACCTTGCGGTACAGGCTGGACTCGACATCGGCGACTACATGCCGCTTGTGGTGCATGGCGATCCCTCGCAACAGATCATCCAACAGGAGCAGGAGTGCGACTGCGACCTCATCGTGATGGGCAAGCACGGTCAGCATGTGATGGAGGAACTGCTGCTTGGCAGCGTGACCAAGCACGTGCTGGCCGAATCGCAGGGTGATGTGCTGGTGATCTGCGGGTGGCGCCAGTCATGAGCCAAATCCGCATCCTTTGGTTGCGTGTTCTGTTGTTTGCCTGCCTGTGGTGGATATTAGCCGAAGGTCGCCTCGACGGCTGGCTGCTCGGCGGCGTCGCCGTCATTGCCGCGACGTGGACGAGCGTGGCACTGTGGCCGCCGGCAGCGCGTGGAATGCGCCTCACCGCGCTGCCGGGTTTCCTCGTCTTTTTCCTCGCCAACTCCGTGCGTGGTGGCTGGCAAGTCGCGCTCATGGCGCTGCGCGGCCGGACAGCGCTTGAGCCAGCTTTCCTGGAACTGCCGCTGGACTTGCCCGCCGGCGCGCCGCAAGTCCTGCTGACCAGTGCGCTCAGTTTGATGCCGGGCACGGTGGGGGTCGAACTTGCTGGTGCGTGTCTGCGTGTACATGTGCTCGATCAGCGTTTGCCCATCGCTAAAGAAGCGAAAGCGCTGGAGCGCCGCATCGCCGCTCTTTTTGGAGCGGACGCATGAACGGGCTCGATCTTGCCGTCGCGCTGTTCCTACTGGGCAACCTGGTCGTCGCCTTGCTGGCGGCGGCGCGCGGGCCGACGGCGGCCGACCGCATGCTGATCGCGCTGCTGTTCGGCTCTACCGGCACGGGTATCCTCGTGTTGCTAGCGCAGGCGATGAACATGCCTTCGCTCGTCGATGTCGCTCTCGTGCTGGCGCTCCTGGCGGCTATCGGCGGGATCGCCTTCGTCAAACGTGCCTGGCAGGGGGATGGCCATGATTGAGTGGATCAGTGCTGCCCTGCTGATCGTCGGCGCCTTCTTCTATGCCGCCGGCACCCTGGGTCTGCTGCGTTTCCCAGATGTCTACAGCCGCCTGCATGCGCTGGCCAAGGCCGACAACCTCGGCATGGGTTTCGTGCTGCTCGGACTCGCCCTGCAAGCGGAGAGCATTGCCGCCGGTCTGAAGCTACTGCTCATCTGGCCGCTGGCGCTGGCGGCGAGTGCCGGTGTCAGCTACGCCATCGCGCGGCGCGCCGACAGTCTCGGCGTCAAACCCTGGCGCAAGGATTCGTCATGAGTTTCGCATTCGATCTGTTGCTCGCTGCGGCACTTCTCTGGAGCGGCTGGCGCAGCCTGTCCGTCGACCGGCTCGACCGCGCCATCGTCCTGTTCATCGCTTTCGGCCTGCTCATGGCGTTGGCTTGGGCACGGCTGTCGGCGCCGGATATCGGCCTGGCGGAGGCCGCCATCGGCGCGGGGCTGACCGGCGCGCTGCTGCTCGATGCCTATGGCGTACTGAAGCGGGGGAAAGCATGAAGCGCTTCGTGGTCGCCTCAGGCGCCATGGCTTTTGCTGTCCTGCTCATTGGCGCGCTCCTGGAACCTTTGCCCAGCGGCGTCGATCTGCGCGTCGCCGTGGCCGCCAACATGACGGCGAGCGGCGTCGAGCATCCGGTCACCGCAGTGCTTCTGAATTTTCGAGGCTACGACACGCTGCTCGAAATCGCCGTGCTGCTGCTGGCGCTGATCGTTATTCTCGCCAGCGGTATAGATACGACAAGCGACCGATCGCGCGCCACCAGTTCAATCCTGCAAACCTTGGCGCGGCTGGCGGCGCCCCTGATGATCGTCGTCGCCGTCTATCTGCTCTGGGCCGGCGCATTCCGTCCGGGCGGGGCTTTTCAGGCCGGTGCTGTGCTCGCATCCGCTGCCGTGCTGCTGCACCTGACCGGGCTGCTGCCGAGTTGGCAGGCGCCGTTGCTCACGCTGCGGTGGGGCTTGACGGCTGGCTTCCTGATCTTCCTCGCTGTCGCAGCCGGTCTACTCACGCAAGGCTCGTTGCTGCAGTATCCGCCGGCTCAGGCAGGCATGTTGATTCTGCTGATCGAAGTGGGTCTGACCCTCTCGCTCGGTCTGATCCTTGCCGGGCTGTTCCTCTTCCTTTCGCGCGACCCGGGAGACGACTCGTGAGCAGCGGCCTGTTGTTCGCCTGCGTTGGAGCGCTCCTTTTCGCCATGGGGATCGCGGGCGTCATTCTGATCGGTAATCTGCTGCGCCGCGTTCTCGCGTTCAATGTCATGGGCAGCGGCGCTTTTTTGATCCTGGTGGGTCTAGCGCAGCGTAACGATGTGCCTGACCCGGTGCCGCAGGCGATGGTGCTGACCGGCATCGTCGTCGCTGTCGCCGCCACGGCCCTGGCACTCGCGCTGGTGCGACGGCTCCATGCGCTGACCGGCAAGCTCGAATTGCCAACGGACGAAATATGATCTGGCTGATTCTCCTGCCGCTCGTCTGGGCCAGCCTTGCGTTCATTCTTGGAGCGGGTCGGGGCAAGTGGCTCGCCATCGCCGGCTTGGCTGCTCAGACCGGGCTGGCCTTCGATCTGGCCGCAAAAGTCGGCGCTGGCGGGACGGCGATTTCTCACACGATCGGCGGCTGGGGCGCACCACTGGGCATTGATCTCACCGCCGACGGTCTTTCTGCAGCGATGCTCTTGCTTACCCAGTGCGTCGCCCTGCCGCTGGCGGTTTACGCCAGCGCCTATTACAAGCGCGATGAAGCGGCGGGGGCGTATTTCTGGCCACTGGCCGGTTTCCTCATCTCAGGTCTCAATGCGCTGTTCCTCTCCGCCGATCTCTTCAACATCTACGTTACGCTCGAACTGGTCGGCCTCGCGGCAGTCGGCCTGGTGGCCGCCGGTGGCGGCGCGCAGCAGGTGGCGGCAGCACTACGTTATCTGTTCGCCACACTGGTCGGCTCCGGCCTGTATCTGCTCGGCGTAGCCCTGATCTACGGGGCCTACGGCACGGTATCGATCGAGGTACTGACGCCACTGGTGACCAGCGAAACGCCGCGCCTCATGTGGATCGCGGGCGGGCTGATGCTGATAGGACTGATGCTCAAGACAGCGCTGTTTCCCTTCCACTTCTGGCTGCCGCCAGCGCACGGTGGAGCGCCCGCACCCGTTTCGGCGCTGCTTTCTGCGCTGGTAGTGAAGGCGTCGTTCTATCTGATCCTGCGGCTGTGGATCGGCCCGTTCGGGCCGCTGATCGCCGCGGCCGAATGGCTGGCCTGGCTGCCGGCATTGCTCGGCACGCTGGCGATTTTCTGGGGATCGTGGCGGGCGATTCGCGCCGAGCGGCTGAAGCTGCTGATTGCCTATTCCACCGTGGCGCAGTTGGGCTACCTGTTCCTGATCTTTCCGCTGCTGACCGGCCATGGTGCGATACAGGCGGGAGTGATGCAGGCCTTTGCCCACGGGCTGGCCAAGGCGGGGATGTTCGTCGCCGCCGGCGTGCTCATCAAGGCGACCGGGCAGGAGTCGGTGGCCGGGCTGGCCGGCGCCGTGGAGCGCTTGCCCATTACGCTGCTTGCCTTCGGGCTCGCCGGCATGACGCTGATGGGCCTGCCGCCGTCGTCAGGCTTCCTGGCCAAATGGCAGTTGATCGAGGCCGCGCTCGATCGAGGCTACTGGTGGCTGGTCGTGGTTGTGCTGGCCGGCGGCCTGCTGGCAGCGGTCTATGTATTCCGCGTGCTGCGCCAGGCGTTTCTGCTGGCGCCGCCTGGTCAAACGGTGGCGACGGTACCGCGCATCCTGGAATGGACGGCCTTCGCGCTCGCCGCCGCGAGCGTGCTGCTGGGCCTGCGCGGGGTCGAGTTGATGCAATTGGTGGGAGTGGTGGCATGACGACGAACGAACTCCTGCCCCTCGCCGTGCTTGCGTCTTCGCTATTGCCGGGCCTGGTCATCTTCGCCTTGCCCGAGGGCTGGACTACCCTGCGGACGACGCTCAACCTGTTCGGTGCCATCGCCAAGCTCGTTCTGGTCGCCGTGCTGCTGGCTGGCGTATCGGCAGGAGAGGAATTCGGTGTGCGCTTCGCCGTGCTGCCGGGGCTCGACCTCGCGTTCAAGGCCGATGCGCTGGGGCTGCTGTTCATCAGCCTCTCGGCGGTGCTATGGCTGTTCACGACCTTCTATGCGATCGGTTATCTCGAAGGCGCGCCGCATCGCAGCCGTTTCTTCGGCTTCTTCAGCCTGTGTGTGACGGCCACCATGGGCATCGCAATGGCGGCGAATCTCTTCACCTTTTTCGTCTTCTACGAACTGCTGACTCTCTCCGCCTTTCCGCTCGTCGTCCATCGCGGCACCGACAAGGCCATGAAGGGCGGCACGATCTACCTCGCCTACACGCTGATCGGAGGCACGGCCTTGCTCACTGGCATCGTCTGGCTGCATCACCTGCTTGGTCATACGGAATTCGCCCACACTGGCATCGTCGCAGCGCTTGGACCGGAATACGCCGGACAGTTGAAGATCATCTTCCTGCTGCTGATCGCCGGCCTCGGCGTCAAGGCGGCGTTGGTCCCCCTGCACGGCTGGCTGCCGCAAGCGATGGTGGCACCGGCACCGGTGTCGGCGCTGCTGCATGCAGTTGCCGTGGTCAAGGCCGGCGCCTTCGGTATCGTGCGCATTGTCTACGAGGTCTATGGCGTCGAGTTCGCACAATCGCTCGACCTGCTGGCACCGCTGGCCGTCCTCGCCGCCATCACCATCGTCTGGGGCAGTTTCCGGGCGCTGTTCCAGGACAATCTGAAGAAGCGCCTGGCTTATTCCACCATCAGCCAGGTATCCTACATCGTGCTGGGGGTGGCGTTGTTCGGCCCGGTGGGCACCATCGGCGGGCTCGTCCATCTGGTGCATCAGGGCATCATGAAGATCACGCTGTTTTTTTGCGCCGGCAACTACGCGGAAACGCTGGGCATCCATAAAGTCAGTGAGATGAATGGGGCGGGGCGACGCATGCCGCTGACGACGCTCGCCTTCTCGATCGGCGCCCTCGGCATGATGGGGGCGCCGCTCACCGCCGGCGCGATCAGCAAGGCCTGGCTGTCGGATGGCGCGGCGGCGGCCGGCATGGACTGGGCGATCTGGGTGCTGTGGACCTCCAGCCTTCTGAATGCCGCCTACTTCCTGCCGATTCTCTGGCGGGCCTGGTTCCGGCTGGCGCAGGCTGCCTGGCCGGAAGAGCACATCCCGGCACGCGGGTGGCGTGAGACCGCGTGGCTACTGCTGTTGCCGCCGCTGGCCACAGCAATCATGACCATGGCCGCCGGCATGCTCGCCGAATCGCCGGGCAGCCCGCTCGAGTGGGCGAAGCTGATCGCCGAACGCGAATACCGTCAGGGAGCAACGTTGCCATGAATTTAAAAGCCTTGTTGCTGTGGCAGCCCGGACGCTTGATTCGATCGGGCATTCTTGCCTTGTGCGTGCTGATCACGCTGCTGGTGGGTTATCTCCACACCCAGACCGGCCTGTCTTACGAGTTCCACGTTTTCTTCATTCTGCCGGTACTGGTTGTCAGCTGGTTCAACGGAAAGCGGTTTGGGTATGGGGTGGCGGTGCTGGCTGTTGTCGAGTGGTTCATCGCCGACCGGTCATTAGCAAGCGATCAAGCCAACGCCTTGCCCTTGATTTTTAACACCGTCATGCGCCTTGCAGTCTTTCTCTATGGCGCATGGTTGATTGCTGAAATGCATCGTGTCCTGATGCGGGAATCACGCCTGGCACGCGAGGATGCCCTGACGCAACTTCCCAATCGCTGGGAGTTCCATGAGCGCGGGCTACAGGCATTTGCACAGGCGCAACGGCAGGGTGCATCTTTCACTGCGGTATTCATCGATCTCGACCGGTTCAAGGAAGTCAATGACACGCTGGGGCACGACACGGGCGACGCGTTGTTAACTGCCGTTGCCAGAATTATTCGCGAGCAGGTCCGTGCCAGCGATATTCCTGGTCGTCTGGGCGGTGACGAGTTTGCCCTCCTTCTGCCGAATATGAATGCCGAGGCAGCCTCTGTCTATGTTGAAAAACTTCGCAAGCGCCTGGCCGCGGCGATGACAGAGAAAGGCTGGCCGGTAACTTTCAGCATCGGCGTTGCCAGCTATAAAGTCGCTCCACATGATTTCGACATGCTGATCAAGCAAGCGGACGCGTTGATGTACGAGGTAAAGCGCGGTGGTCGCGATCGTATCCAGCAACAGGAATTTTGACGAATGGACTGGCGACGGCTGATTTCCAGCCGCGAGGCGTTGCTCTTTAACGAGCGGCGGCTGCTCTTCGTATTCCAGCCGTCCAACTGTCATGCCTGTTATGGCCGTTCTGGCCGAATTCCTGCCAACAACCCAGCATCGATGAGCGTCAGCCTCTACCAGAAGCAGACGTGCAGATGCATTAGGTATTGGACAAATCCTCCGGGCGGTTCAGGTTCGCGAAAGCAGCGGCATCAAACGGAACCTCTGTAGACGGGAGCTCCGCCTGCCAACGGCGCACCG
>Ga0209254_10003888_pt1 | contig 13648 bp, 10 predicted proteins | sample FrelakmetDIP11DI_FD_187148 | JGI IMG/M metagenome (GOLD analysis project Ga0209254, IMG submission 187148) | Freshwater lake sediment microbial communities from the University of Notre Dame, USA, for methane emissions studies - DIP11 DI (SPAdes)... | ecosystem: Environmental > Aquatic >...
GTTCATGCAGAAAACATTCAGAATGTTGGCTTTCGTGGGGACGTTGACGCTGTTTTATTCCGCCGCGCCAGCGGCGGAAATCGAATGGGAGGTGCTCAATCGGTTGGACACCGGCTCACGGCCTCTCGACGTGACGGTTTCGGCGGACGGCCGGTCGGTGTTCGTCCTGGCCGAAGACGGCAGGGTGCACCTCTTCGACGCCGACGGGAACGTGGTGGGCCAGATCGCCGTCGGCGCTCAGGCCGAACGGATCGCCGTGGATCCCGAGGGCGAGCGCCTCTATGTGACCAACCGCGAGACCCGGCGGGTCGAGATCGTGCAGATCGACATCCTGCGCGAGATCAACCTGTCCGGTGCACCCTTCAAGGGCCGGGAACAGGCGCCGGTGGTCATCGCGGTGTTCAGCGACTTCCAGTGACCCTACTGCGCGGGGCTGGCCCCCGTCATCGAGCAGGTGCTCGAGAGGTTTCCGGACAAGGTCAAGATCGTTTTCAAGCACTACCCGCTCGGCAGCCACCCGCTCGCGGCCAAGGCCGCCTTCACGGCGCAGGCCGCCCACCGGCAGGGTAAGTTCTGGGGGCTTCACGACGAGCTCTTCCGGCACAACGGCCAGCTGAGCGAGGCCAAACTCCAGGACGCCGTGCGGTCGCAGGGAGTCCATGCGGAGCAGCTCGAACGGGATCTCAAGGACCCACGCGTGACCGCCCATGTCCAGTCGGATGTCAACGAAGCCTTCCGGATCGGGGTGCGCGGCGTCCCGGCGGTCTTCGTGAACGGCAAGCATCTGCGCGACCGCAGCTATGCGTCCCTCGCAGCAGCGGTGGAGAAAGAGCTTGCCAAGCGCTCCGCTAAAAACTGACGGCCTCTGCCGGGCGCGCCGGTCATCGGCCAGCGGGTCGCCGCCGGGGGGGCGCTTCTTACGAGGGGCGTTTGCGGGAGGCGGCGAGCGCCGCGGCGATGAAGTCCCGGAACAGGGGATGGGCGGCCATCGGCCGGGATTTGAACTCGGGGTGGAACTGGCAGCCCAAGAACCAGGGGTGATCGTGCAGTTCGACGATCTCCACCAGGTCTCCTGACGGCGAGGTGCCGCAGAAGCGCAGCCCCTTGGCCGCGAGCCGCTCCCGGTAGGCGTTGTTGAATTCGTAGCGGTGCCGGTGGCGCTCCGAGATCTCGTCGGAGCCGTAGGCGCGGTGCGCCAGGCTTCCGGCCTCCAGCCGGCAGGGGTAGGCCCCCAGCCGCATGCTGGCCCCTTTTGCGGAGCCCGCGTTGCGGCGCTGGATCGTGCGGGTGCGCTCGTCGAACCACTCCGTCATGAGGTAGATCACGGGATCGGCGGTAAACTCGTCGAACTCGGAGCTGTTGGCCTTTTCCAGTCCTGCGACATGGCGGGCGAACTCCACGACGGCAATCTGCATCCCCAGACAAATCCCGAAATAAGGAACCATCCGCTCGCGGGCGAAGCGCGCCGCGCAGATCTTGCCCTCGATCCCGCGGCTGCCGAACCCGCCCGGCACCAGGATCCCGTCGGCCTTCCCCAGCACCTCGCTGCAGTTTTCCGCGCCGAGCTTTTCCGAATCGACGAAGAAGAGATGGACCTTGCAGCGGTTGGCCACCCCGGCGTGGTGCAGCGCCTCGTTCAGACTCTTGTAGGACTCGGTCAGGTTCACGTACTTGCCGACGATGGCGATGGTGACCTCGTGCTGCGGCTCCTTGAAGCGGCGCACCACTTCCTCCCAGGCGTCCAGCTTGGGGGCGCGCGTCCAGATGTTGAGCAGCTCCACGATCTTGTGGTCGAGACCTTCGTGGTGGAACACCAGCGGCACTTCGTAGATGCAGCCGACGTCCTTGGCGGTGATCACGGCGTCGACGCCGACGTTGCAGAAGAGCGCGATCTTGGCCTTGAGCTCCTTTGACAGGAACCGGTCCGTCCGGCACAGCAGGATATCGGGCTGGATGCCGATGCTGCGCAGCTCCTTCACGCTGTGCTGGGTGGGCTTGGTCTTCACTTCGCCGGAGGTGGGGATGTAGGGCACGAGGGTCAGGTGGATGTAGATCACGTTGTCCCGGCCCACATCGGCGCGGAACTGCCGGATCGCTTCGAGAAACGGCAGGCTCTCGATGTCCCCGACCGTGCCGCCGATTTCGACGATGACGACATCCACCCCATCCGCCACGCCCTTGATGCAGTCCTTGATCTCGTCGGTGATGTGCGGAATGACCTGCACCGTTCCGCCCAGGTAATCGCCCCGCCGCTCCTTGCTGATGACCGAGTAATAGATCTTGCCCGTGGTGTAGTTGTTGCGCTGGCCCATCGTGGCGCCGGTGAAGCGCTCGTAGTGGCCGAGATCGAGGTCGGTCTCGGCGCCGTCGTCGGTGACGAACACCTCGCCGTGCTGGAAGGGGTTCATCGTGCCGGGATCCACGTTGATGTAAGGATCCAGTTTCTGCAGCGACACCGTGAGGCCGCGGCTTTCGAGCAGCGCGCCGATGGACGCCGACGCCAGCCCTTTGCCGAGGGATGAAAGCACCCCGCCGGTCACGAAGATGAACTTGGTGTTGAACGGCATAAGAACCCCTCGATGGGCCGGAGGCCCGTACCTCGCCTCCTACCCGGCCTTTACAGGCCGAAGCCAGATTCGAAAATGGGGCTGTTTACGGAGCAGTCAAAAAATGGTCTTGCAGAAACGGCCGGCTTCGCCCAGTTCTTCTTCGATCCGGATCAACTGGTTGTACTTGGCGATCCGATCGCTGCGGGACAGGGAGCCGGTCTTGATCTGGCCGCCGTTGACGCCGACCACGAGGTCCGCGATGAAGCTGTCCTCGGTCTCCCCGGAGCGGTGCGAGACCACCGTGGTGTAGCCGGCGTTCTTGGCCATCTCGATGGCATCGAGCGTTTCGGTGACGGTTCCGATCTGGTTGAGCTTGATGAGAATCGAATTGGCGATGCCCTGCGCGATCCCCTTGCGGAAAATGGCGGGATTGGTGACGAAGATGTCGTCGCCCACCAGCTGAACCGCGCCGCCCAGCCGATCGGTCAGGGATTTCCATCCGCTCCAGTCGCCCTCGGCCAGACCGTCCTCGATGGAAAGGATCGGGTAGCGCTCGACCAGCCCTTCGAGCAGCGCGATCATCTGGGCCGAGCTGAGCCGTTTGTTTTCGGATTTCAGGACGTATTTCCCGTCCTGATGGAACTCGCTCGCCGCCACGTCCATGCCGATGCCGATGTCCTTGCCGGGCCGGTAGCCGGCGGCCGTGATGGCCTCCAGGATGAACCGGATGGCCGCCTCGTTCGACTCGAGGTCCGGGGCGAAGCCGCCCTCGTCGCCCACGGCCGTGTTCAGGCCGCGCTTCTTGAGGATCGCTTTCAGGCAGTGGAAGGTCTCCGCGCCCATCTGCACCGCCTGGGCCATGGATTGGGCACCGAAGGGGATGATCATGAATTCCTGGAAGTCGAGGGTGTTGGCCGCATGCGCGCCGCCGTTGATGATGTTCATCATGGGGATCGGCAGCACACGCGCCGTGACGCCGCCAAGGTAGCGGTAAAGCGGCAGACCGAACGCCTCGGCCGCCGCGCGCGCCGCCGCCATGGATACGCCGAGAATGGCGTTGGCGCCGAGCTTGGCTTTGTTGGCGCTGCCGTCGAGCTCGATCATGCGCCGGTCGAGCCCCGTCTGGTCGGCGGCGTCCAGGCCGCAGACCGCCGGCGCGATGCGGCCGATGACGTTGCCGACCGCCGTCGCCACGCCCTTGCCGCCGTAGCGCTTGGAGCGCTTGTCTCTCAGCTCCAGGGCCTCCCGCCGGCCGGTGGACGCGCCCGATGGAACCGCCGCCCGCCCCTGAGCGCCGCAGGCCAGATGGACGTCCACTTCCACCGTGGGGTTTCCGCGCGAATCCAGGATCTCTCTCGCCTTTACCTCGACAATTTCGGTCATTTCACCCTCCACCGGTCGTTGCCAACGGGTTCTCCGGGTGCCGGGCCCGGCTTGACAAATTATCCGAAAATGTTAGTCTGAACCATCAACGAAGTCAAGAGAGGATGGCGCCAATGGCCACTCCCAGCCGCCCCCGGGATCTCTATACAGAGGCTCATCTGCTGGTCGCTGCCATCCGCGTGCACGAGCATGCCCATTCGCAGCCGGCCACGCTCGACGACGCCTGCCGCATGCTCGGCTTCTCGGCGGAGCATGCCGGCATCATCTGCCGGCGGCTCGAAGATCTGGGGGTGTTGGAGTCCGTGCGCGGCTCCTTCGGCGCCCGCCTGTTCATCCGCGACCACCTCAAGATCGAAGACATCCCGCGCGGGGAATTCGGCCGCAAGCTGGAGGACGAGGTCAGGAAGTTCCAGGACCTGCAAAGGCATTTCACCCAGAAAATCGAGTCGCTCCAGGCCGAGCAGACCGGGAAGAAGAAAAGCCTCTTCGCCGAAATGGAAAAAAAGCTCAAGGAGGAAATCGAAAAAAAATCCAAGACCCCGATCTGATCTGCTCCCAGCCTGCAGCGTCACTCGGTCTCTGAGCGGCGTGTACCCGGCGCGCAGACGATTCCTCTCCGGCTCCAGGAAAGGCGGAAACCCCCTTCGGCGGCGCCGACTCAGCCGTCATGCGATTCATGTGACGTCATGGACTTCCTGTCGAAAAGCGGCGCCAGCCTGTGCTTCCGGAAACGGATCCACAAGGATCTTGCGCCGGTCTCCCTGGATGCGGACATGATCCGCCTGTTGCTGGCGATCGATGAGCACAAGAGCCTCTACCAGATCGCCGCCGAAGTGGAGATGGACGCCGCCACCTTCAAAAACAACCTGAAAAAGCTTCTCGATCAGGGTCTCATCGAGACGGTCCAGAAGGCCGCCGCGATGGTGGACCGGCGCTTTCTGCCGACCCTCCGGATGAACCTGGCCCGCATGATCGGGCCGATGGCGGACATCGTGGTCGACGACACCGTGGACGAGATGCGGCTCGACCCCGCCGCCCTTCCGGTGGAGCAAGCCGCCGAGCTCATCAACCGCATTGCGCTTGAAATCCCTAGCGAAGACAGCCGGATCCGCTTCAAGAAGTCGATGATCGCGATCCTCAGCCCAGTGAAACCGTAAGATCAGGAGCCTGCGAATGATCGAAATCACCTGCGATGCCTGCAGCAAGAGGTACCGGGTTGACGAAACCCGGATGAAGTCGGCGACCGCGAAAGTCAAGTGCAAGGCCTGCGGCTACATGATCCGTGTCACCAAACCCGCGACGCCTGAACCGGCCGGTGTCTCTATTGAGGCCGGCGCAGCGTTGGGGTCGCTGGCAGCCGCCACGGACCTCATGGCGGCTGCCGGCATCGCCGCTCCCCCGGCCGCGACCCTTCCGGTTCCCCCTCCGGCTCACGTTGAGTCCGCATTGGATCACGCGCAGGCTCCAGCGCTGGCCCCTCCTCAAAAAGTGCGCTTCGGGCTATTCGCCAAAACCCTTCTGGTGATGCTGCTGATCAGCCTGCTGCCGTTCGGGATCTTCTGGTTGCTCACCTTTCAGGAGACCAGCGACCGCATCCGCAGCGACTCCGAGGCGCTCATGGCGCAGACCGCCAAGGGCCTGGGCGATCAGGTGGACGCATGGATCAACGCCAATCTCAGCGCGCTGCGCACCGTCGCCAGGCTGCCGGAGGTCGTAGCCATGAACCGCGAGCAGCAGGAGCCGGCGCTGAAGGCGGTCGCCCAGGAATATCCCTGGATGTATCTGGTGTTCACGGTCGCACCGAACGGCATGAACGTCGCGCGCAACGACGGGCAGCCGCTGGTGAGCTACGCCGATCGGCAGTATTTCCGGGACGTGCTCGCGGGCAAGGCGGTCGGGTGGCAATCCGTGGTCGGCCGGACATCCAACGTTCCGGCCCTGGTGCTGGCGGTGCCCATCCTGGAGGAGAACCGTATCGTCGGCGTCATGGCGGCCGCCATGACCGTGGAGCAGATTTCCAAACAGGTCGCCACCTGGAAGAAAGGCAAGACCGGGTTCGCGTTTCTGGTGGACGACAAGGGGTTTGTGCTCTCGCACCCCCAGCGGCAGCTGGTCGAGAAACGCGAAAACCTGAACAGCCATCCCCTGATCAAGGAATTCCGCAAAAAGGGATGGACCACCCTGACCGCTGCATTTGCCGTTGAATCCGGGCCGCCCATGCTGGGGCACGCCCGCCGCAGCAGCTTCGGCTGGGTCCTGGCGCTGGTGCAGGAGGAACAGGAACTGTTCGAGGCCCTGAACGTCATCCAGAACTTCGCCCTGGCGCTGCTGGCCGCAACGGTGCTCCTGGCGGCGGCCTGCGCATGGTTCTCGGCGCGCGCGCTGGCGACGCCCATCATGAAGCTGACCGACGCGGCCGAACGCATGAGCCTCGGGGACCTCGACGCCAAGATCGACGTCCACTCGCGCGACGAGATCGGCCTGCTGGCCCAGGCCCTGGGCCGCATGCAGACCAGCCTGCGGATGGCGATGGAGCGGCTGCGGAAGAAAAAATAACGCGCCCGTCTTTATTGCAGTTCCCCCGCCCAGTTCCACAGCCCTGGACGGTTTTTCTTTCTGGCGGCGGGCGGCAGCGGTTCCGTCAGGTGCACGAAGAGCCGGTAACCCGCACGACGCAGCGCGTCCTTGTGCTCCTGCAGATCGAGCTCCCAGTTGGGGAACACCCAGTAGAGCGAACCGTACCGCATGACCCAGGCCTCTTCGCCCTTTGGGCTGCGCAGCGGCGTCTGCATCTGCAAGCCGTCGGCGACGGTCCGCGCGATGCAAAGCGGCCAGCTCCCGCTCACGACCACCCCCAGCGGCAGCGGGCTGCGGCCGGGCAGCTTCAAAAAATCCTCCGCCGACAGCTCCGGGCTGACGATGGCGCCGCAGAAGCCGATCTCCGCCGCGGTTTCCAGGGCGAGCGGGTTGGCCAGGTTGCAGAACGGCCCGGCCCATAGCCGCAGCTCAGGTCCGCCGGCTGCAAACAGAGCGACCTGCCAGGGGTCGTTCAGGACGAAGGTGCGGCTGCCCCGGCGGCGGGCCGAGTCGATCAGCGCCCGCAGCGGCGCCTCATCCTCGGGGAAAACGGCCGGCGGCAGCCACCACCCCACGGCGGGGCATGAACGCGGCGGCAGCGCCTCCAGCGTTTCCGGGCTCAGCCACACTCCGCAGCGCTGCGGAAGCGGCGGCCGCGGAGGCTGACGCAAGACCCGCACGTCGGCGGGCTTGAGCGCGCTCTGCGCGGCCGGCGGCAGCACAGCCTTGAAAGCGGATGAGGGGCTTTCCGCCGCCGGCCGCGGCAGTCCGGCCTCCAGCCCCTTGATGAGCTCCTCCAGGGCCTGCTCGCGCCGGTCGATCAGAAACACCGGGGTGCCCTTGGGAACGGTCCCGCCCGCGGCGGGAAGCGCATAGCGCCCGCCGCGGGGCACCGGCCGGCCCACCCGCTCGAGGCGGTGGCCGGGCGTATCCTCGTAGCCGATGCGCAGCAGATCGCCCGACAGCAGTTCCTGCCGGGGGCTCAAAAACGCCTGCCGGCCGCCCCCCTGGATCCGGCCGATGAATAACCCGGAGCCGGTCTGTTCGCCGGCGGCCACTGGATTCTGCGGCCGCTGCGGCAGGAAATGGTAGTGCGTCCCCGGCCGCCCCAGGGAATGCGCCAGGAAATGCAGCGCGTCCTTTTTCGCCTGCGGGTCCGCGCCGTGGTCCCGCAGCAGCCGGTAGCCGCTCACCACGTAGAAAACGTAATGCGGCCCCTTCTTGCGGCCTTCGATCTTCCAGGTGCGCACCTGCGGGATGCCCATCAACACTTTCACCAGCACATCCAGACTCAGATCGAGGCACGAGAAATAACGCCGGGCTTCGCGCGACTGGGTGTACAGCCGCCGGCAGGGCTGCACGCACCGGCCGCGCAGCCCGCTCTTGCCTCCCAGATAGCTGCTCCAGTAGCAGCGCCCGGAAACCCCGTAGCAGAGGGCGCCGTGGATGAAGACCTCGAGGCTCAGCCCCGGCGGGCAGGCAGCCGCCACCGCTTTGATTTCGTCCACCGTGAGCTCCCGCGGCAGGACGAGGCTGTCGATCGGGAGCTTTTCCTGGATCAGGCGCAGCGCGGCCGGAAACCCCACGTTGGCAAGGGTGGACCAGTGCACCTCGCCCGCGAAACCGGTCTGGCGCACCAGCTGGGCCATGGCCAGGTCCTGCACGATGACGGCGTCGGGTTGCACCTGCCGGCCGAGCTGGTCGAGGAGCCGGCCGGCGGCATCCAGATCGTCGGGTTTGAGCAGCGTGTTCAGCGTCACGTAAACGCGCGCGCCGCGCTGATGGGCGAGATCCGTCAGCCCCCGCAGTTCATCGATGGTGAAATTGCGCGCCTCCATGCGCGCCGAAAAAGACTTCAGCCCGCAATAAATCGCATCCGCGCCGGCCGCCAGCGCCGCCAGGAAGGAAGGCTTGCTGCCGGCCGGCGCAAGGATCAGGGGCGGCTTCTCCTGGAGCGGCTTGCAATCCGTCGGCTTTTGAAGGTTTGGGGGCATGGTTGATTATGGCGATCCCGGGGCCGGATGGCTCCGCGGAAGGCTGGGGGTTTCTGCCGCTGCGCATTGTCCGGAGAATTAGCACGCTCGCCCTCAAATTTCCACACCATCTATATTTCAGTGGATAATTCTGGTATGATTTTCAATCGATATCTCAACTCCACCGCATCCGGAGACTACTTCCAAAATGAGCGCTACCCCCGATCCTGCCGCAGCCCATGATGTCGATCTGGTCGATCTGGTCGTGGATGAAAACCGCGCGGCCCTGCTCAAGAGCATCGCCGTCAACCTGCCCGACATCACCCTGAGCGAACGCCATCTGTGCGATTTGGAACTCCTGGCCACCGGCGGGTTCTCGCCCCTGCGCGGGTTCATGACGCGCGCCGACTACGAGCCGGTGCTCGACCGCATGCGGCTTCAGGACGGTTCGCTGTGGCCGCTGCCGATCTGTCTCGACGTGAGCGAGATCAAGGCGCGCCGGCTGGAGGCCGGACAGTCCGCCGCGCTGCGCGATGCGGAAGGCTTCTTGCTGGCGGTGATCCACATCGAGGACATCTGGCCGGTGGACCGCGAGAAGGAAGCCTCCCAGGTCTACGCCACCAGCGACCCGTCCCACCCCGGCGCGGACTTCCTTTTCAACCGCACCGGCGCCTATTATGTCGGCGGCAAGGTGGAGGTCGTGAGCCTGCCCCTGCACTTCGACTTCAAGAAGATCCGCCTCGCGCCGGCGGAGATCCGCGCGGCCGCGCGCAAGCTCAACTGGAAGCGCATGGTGGGCTTCGTCACCGAAAACCCCATCCACCGGCCGCAGTTCGAAATGACCTTGCAGGCCATGCGCCAGGCCCGCGCCAACCTGCTGATCCTGCCGGTGGCCGGCATGACCAAGCCGGGCGATTTCGATCACTACACGCGCGTGCGCTGCTACCGCCAGGTGGTCCGGCACTACCCCGCGGACGCCTACCTGCTGAACCTGCTGCCGCTGTCCATGCGCATGTCCGGCCCGCGCGAAGCCCTGCTGCACGCGATCGTCTGCCGCAACTACGGCTGCACGCACTTCATCGCCGGCCGGGACCACGCCGGCCCGGGCTGCGGACCCGACGGCAAACCGTTCTACGGCAGCGACGATGCCTGCCGCTTCGTGGCGGAGCACGCCGCCGAGATCGGCATCGAGGTCGTCTCCTTCCCGGAGATGGTCTATCTGCCGTTCGAGGACGAGTACCGCCGCGCCGACCAGACCCCCGAAGGAACGCAGGTGATCTCCCTGTCCGGTTCGGATATCCGCCGGCGGGTCCGCGAAGGCCGGCGCATTCCGGAATGGGCCACCTTCCCGGAGGTGATCGCGGAACTGGAAAAGGCCTACCCCCCGCCGAACCGCCAGGGATTCACGCTTTTCATGACGGGGCTCTCGGGGGCCGGCAAGTCCACCATCGCCAAGATCCTGTATTCCAAGTTCCTGGAGCGCGGCGACCGCCCGGTGACCCTGCTCGACGGGGATATCGTCCGGCACAACCTTTCCAGCGAACTCACGTTCTCCAAGGAGCACCGCGACATCAACGTGAAGCGCATCGGGTTCGTCGCCTCCGAGATCACCAAGAACCGCGGGATCGCCATCTGCGCGCCGATCGCACCGTATGCCAAGACCCGCGCGCAGATCCGGCGCACCATCGAGGCCTACGGCGGGTTCATCGAGATCTATGTGGCGACTCCTCTGGCCGTCTGCGAAGCGCGCGACCGCAAGGGCATGTACGCCAAGGCCCGGGCCGGCCTGATAAAAGGCTATACCGGCATCGACGACCCCTACGAGGAACCGGAGTCCCCGGAGGTGCGCATCGACGCCAGCCACATCACGCCCGACGAGGCCGCTCAGGAAATCCTGCTGTTTCTGGGGCAAAAGGGGTATCTGTGAACGTCCTCGTCACCGGAGGCGCCGGCTACATCGGCGCGCACTGCTGCAAGGAGCTCGCCGCGCGGGGGTTCCGGCCGGTGGTCTACGACAACCTGGCCACGGGCCACCGGGAGTTCGTCCGCTGGGGGCCGTTTATCGAAGGCGACATCGGCGATGCGGCCGGCCTGGATGCGGTCTGCACGGCGTTCAAGATCGACGCGGTCCTGCACTTTGCCGCCTTCATCGAAGTGGGCGAGTCGGTGGCTGACCCGCTGAAGTACTACGCGAACAACGTGGCCGGGGCGCTGCAGCTCATCCGGGCCCTGGTGCGGCACGGCATCCGCCGGGTCGTGTTCTCGTCTTCGGCGGCGGTCTACGGGATCCCCCGTGAAGTGCCCATCGACGAGGCGCACCTCACCCTCCCCCTGAGCCCCTACGGCCGGACCAAGCTGATGGTGGAGCAAATGCTCGCGGACTGCGAGCAGGCCTATGGCCTGCGCTGCATGGCGCTGCGCTATTTCAACGCCGCCGGCGCCGATCCCGAGGCGCAGATCGGGGAATGGCATGACCCCGAAAGCCATCTCATCCCGCGGGTCTTGGAGGCGGCCAAGGACGGCGCGCGCCCAATCCAGGTCTACGGCAGGGACTATCCGACACCCGACGGCAGCTGCATCCGCGACTACATTCACGTCGCCGACCTGGCCCGGGCCCACGCGCTGGCCGTCGAGGCCCTTATAGGCGGACGCCCCGGCGGCGCCTTCAATCTCGGGCAGGGCCGGGGCTACTCGGTCCTGGAAGTGCTCCGGGAAGCAGCCCGGATCACGGGCCGGGAGCTGCCGATTGAGACCGGCCCGCGGCGGCCGGGGGATCCCCCGGTCCTGGTCGCTTCGAACCGGAGGGCCCGCGAAGCGCTCGGCTGGATTCCGGAGCAGAGCAGCCTGGACAACATCATCGCCTCGGCCTGGAAATGGCACCAAAAAATGAAAGGGCCGGGGCAAAAAATGGCCCACGGTGCAGGGTACAGGGAGCAGGGATAAGATTAGGCCGAATTCAATCCGTGCACCGTGGGCCGTGAACCGTGCACCCTTTTCTAACTTTAGGCTTTTTTTGATATGCCCGACCGCATTCTCATCATCGGGGACCTCGGCGGCGACGTGAACGCCTTCGCCGATGCCCTGGCCCAGGACTTCAATTTAGGGCTGGCCGCTACGCTGCCCGAAGCGCACAAGCGTCTGCAGAAGGAAGCCTTCGCCCTGATCTTGTTCGATGCCCGCGAGGACTCCCCACCGCTCGCCGAAGTCCTCGGCAGCCTTCAACAGCTGTCTCCGTCCACGCCGACCATCGTCACCTCCCGGTCAGCGGAAGCCAGCCTGATCGTCGACGCCGTCAAGGCCGGAGCCGCCGATTTCCAGACACGGCCGTTCGCCGCCGAAAAACTGAAGCTCGCGGTACGCCGGGCGCTGGAGCACCGCAGCCTCAAGAACGAGATCGACTACCTGCGCCGCGAGCAGGACGTGGTCTACGACACCGATCGCATCGTTGCGGCCGGCCCGTCCATGCAGAACGCCCTGACGAGCATCCGACGACTTTCGCAGACCGAATCCACCATCCTCATTACCGGCGAGACCGGCACGGGCAAAAGCTTCGTCTCCGGCAACATCCACTTCAACAGCCCCCGCCGGCACAAGCCTTTCATCAAGGTGAACTGCGCCAACATCCCGGAGACCCTGCTCGAAAGCGAGCTCTTCGGCCATGAGCGGGGCGCCTTCACCGGTGCCGACAAGACCCGCGTCGGGCGGTTCGAGCAGGCCCACGGCGGTACGTTGTTCCTGGACGAGTTTTGTGAGCTTTCCTTTGGTCTGCAGTCCAAGCTGCTGCGCGTGCTCGAGGACAAATCCTTTGAACGCCTGGGCGGGAACAAGACCATCCAGACCGATGTGCGGGTGATCGCCGCCACGAACCGCGAGATCGAGACGCTGGTCAGCCAGGGCGGTTTCCGCGAGGATCTCTACTACCGCATCAACGTGCTGCGGATCCACCTGCCGCCCCTGCGCGAGCGACCGGAGGACATCGAGCCCCTGGCCCACTACCTGCTCGCCAAGCTGTCGCGCACTCTCAAGAAGCGGGTGGAAGGGTTCTCCGCCGAGGTCCTGCGAGGGTTTAAAGACTACGCCTGGCCGGGCAACATCCGCCAGCTTTCCAACGTCATCGAACGCGCCCTGCTGATGGAGGAAGGCACTGTCATCCAGCCGGAGAGCGTGATGCTGCCGCAGATCCGTCGGGCGGTCGAGGAGCCGAAGCCGGCGCCCGCCGTCCTGAAGCTCACGGCCGCGCAGGAGAAAGAGATGATCCTTCAGGCGCTCGAGGAGAACCTCTGGATCCAGAAGGACGCCGCGCGGTGTCTCGACATCTCGCCGCGCGCCCTAAACTACCGGGTCAAGAAACTCGGCATCTCGCATCACCGCTGGCGCAAGAACAAATAAAAAGCGAAAGGGCCGCCGAGCGGCCCTTTCATTTTTTAGGTTATGTTCTTGGCTGACGCCGGTTCCCTCCTCAGATACCGGCTCTCTTTGGGTGTTTACGAAGCACTGGCCACACCAGACCCATCAGGCCCGCTATCGCCAGCCATCCGCTGAAGGCATCGCCCCCGGCGCAGGCCGAAGAGGTGGCTGCCGCGATGAAGCATCCGCCGCCGCCACCACCACCGCCGCCGCTGCTTTCGGCTGCGACGCCGCTGCCGCCGCCGGTCACTGCCCCGTCATCGCCGCCGCCAGTAGCTACGTCTTCATCTTCCACGACGCCCGCTGGGTCGACGATGACGCCGTTGGCGATTCCGTCGGCATCCCCCGCACCGCCGTCGCGCAAGGTCAGGGTAATCGACCGGCGATCGGCCGCAAAGTGCGCGTAGGCGGAGAAGTCGTACCACCGGTCGGCGATAGGATCGTATTTATACCATTTGCTTCTCCAAGGTGCTGGCGCAGAGAAATACAGCTTCACCGTCGCTTCGTCACCCGGATGGGCCACGGCGATCTTGAAGTTGATCAGGCCGAACGGCATCCGCTTGGGCTTGCCGTTGGCATAGGCGTCCGGCAGCCGCGGGTCCTCGGATTCGACGGACTCGACTGCGACCGCCGTGGGGCAATCCTTGATGCTGACGCCGATCTGGACCGTGGTGCCCTCCATCTTGACCGACTTGATGGTGGTCTGCTCGCTGTCCTTGAGCCCGTCCTTATCGAGATCCACTGTAGAGGCGACCTCTT
>Ga0209254_10003889_pt1 | contig 13646 bp, 11 predicted proteins | sample FrelakmetDIP11DI_FD_187148 | JGI IMG/M metagenome (GOLD analysis project Ga0209254, IMG submission 187148) | Freshwater lake sediment microbial communities from the University of Notre Dame, USA, for methane emissions studies - DIP11 DI (SPAdes)... | ecosystem: Environmental > Aquatic >...
CTGGCCGCAGCCATGGAAGCCTATACCGGTGCGCGCGACCAGATCGCGCATTTTGTGGAGAAAGCGGACGTGATCGAGGAGTTCTAGAACGCCGCCGATCTTCAGACGATCTTGATCACCACCATGGTGATGTCGTCCGATGGCCTCAGCTCCTGGCGGAAGGCTTCCAGTGCATCGACGATCGTTTTGGCGATGCCCCTGGCGCTGAGTTCGCAGTTGGTGCGGATCAGGTCGTGGAGGGCGTGCTTTCCGAACAAGCGGCCGTCCGGCGCCGCGGTCTCCCATATCCCGTCTGTTCCGATAAAAAGGATCTGGCCCGGCCGGAGGTGTTTCAATTGCCTTTCTTCAAAAACGGCGTCCTCGTCGAGCCCCAAAGCGGATCCATGACCGGCAAGTTCGTCGAAGCGCCCTGAGGCGCGGTCGTAGAGAATGGCCGGGTCGTGCCCGGCCCGGACCCACCGCGCCGTCTTGCGCGTGCTGTCGATCGCCAAGTAGAACAGGGTCATGAAGGCGCCGCTGGTCTCGACATCGGATGCGAATTGGCGGTTCACATCGGCGATGATCTGCGCCGGGCTGCCGGGCAGCGACGCCCGCAGCCGCAGGGCCGCCCGGGCGGAGGCCATCAGCAGCGCGGCCTGGGCCCCGTGCCCGGACACGTCCCCGACCACCACCGCCACCGCTCCCAGTGGATCTTCGGAGATGGAAAGGTAGTCGTAATAGTCCCCGCCGATTTCGTCGCAGTAGAGGCTGAGGCCGGCAATGTCCAGCCCCGGCAGGGAGGGCTCGACCTGCGGCAGGAGATTCTGCTGAACCTCGGTGGCCAGCCGCAGGGATTCGTGCATGCGCAGATGGTCTTCCAGCTTCGGAACCATCTCGTTGAAGGCCCGGATCACCCGGTCGCGCTCGTCGCCGGTCTGCGGCTGCAGCCGGACCTTGAAGTCGCCGCGGCTCAGTCGTCCGGTGGCGTCCACCAGCTCATACATGGGCCGCGTGAAGCTGCGCGAGCCCAGGAAAGCGGCCAGGACGGCCAGCAGAATGGCGCCACCGGCCGCGGCGGCGCTGATCAGCAGCCTCTCGTGCGTATATTTCTGGACAATCCGGAGGATGTGTTGCGGGAGCAGGTCGAGCACCGATTTGGGCACGATGACGACAAACCAGAGCTGCCCATCGAGGGGGGCGAACGCCCAAGTGGAATCGACCCCCTTGAAGGGCATTTCCAGGTAGCCGGACCGGCCGCGGCGCAGTTCGTCTATCAGCAGGGTCATCCGCTCCGGCTCGTCGGAAGCAAGCCACTCCTTATTGAGTGCCTGTTCCCACGACGACGCCTGGGCCTGATAGTCCTTCTGGGCGAGGATCAGCAGCTCGGTGCCCTCGACGTCATGATCGCCGACGGGCGCCACCAGAAACGAACGCATGGCGGTGGTCCACAGGGAGGACAGCACCTCGATGCGCAGAACTTCGGTCAGCAGCAGGTCCATAGCCGCTACGCCGGCCGGGGATCCGTCGGCGTGGCGGATCAGCTTCGAGGCCGTCACGATGACCCGTCCGGTGGTGGCATCGACCAGCGGCAACGTCCAGCGGATCTCGTCGTCGGCGTCGGTGTACCATGGCCGCCGCCGCGGGTCGTATCCGCCGGGGTAGCCGCCATGGCCGGGATAGGAGACGTGCACGCCGTTTCCCAGGCTGACATAGAGCCAGTGCAGGGTGGGCGCCATTTTCAAGGCGATATCGGCAAAGGATGCGGTGAGGGCGGACAGGCGGTCGATGTCCTCCGCAACGTCGGCGGCATAGATCCCCGGGGCTAATAGGAAGACGGGGTGGTTGAGGCTGACGAAATCGTCCACGATGCGGCCCTCGGCGGTTTTCCTGACATAACCGCTTCGCGGGCCGAAATCCGGCGGCGCGCTCCCCGGCTCGTCGAAATCCCCGGCGAAATACACCTTTGTGCTGGCGATCGGCTCCTCGGCCAGCAGGGCCTCGGCTTCGGAGACAAGCGAGGCCAGCGCGAACTCCACCGCTAGCCTGCTCTTGGCGAGGATGGCCGCCGAGCTTTCCGCGGTGGCTTTCAAGCCGCCGCTGGAGATGCGGACAAGGTCCTGATGAACGTCGGAAGACATGACGGCGCCCATGCGGCTCATCGCGCGGTGGCTGATGAACGCGACGGCGCCCAGCGGCAGCAGGCTGAACACCAGCAGGATGAAGAAGAATTTGGTGCGCAGTTTCATGTCGCCCTCCTCCGATCGCCCGGACCTGAATCAGCTTCGCACATCGGGGCGCTTTGAGCAAGTGAGCGCGCCCTCCATGTGAGTACGCTTTCCATTGCGACGGCCGTTGCGCGGGGGCCGGCTTGGTGTTAGGAAGTGCTCATCCAGAAGAGTCCAATCGGGCCGCTCAAAGTATGCATGCGAGGCGGGAAATGAGAGTCGAACTGCTGTACGGCCGCGGCAGGCTGGCCGTGGATCTGCCGGAGGATCTCCGCGTCACCACCATCCGCAAGAAACCGATGCCGGCCGCACCCGATCCGGTGGGCCGGCTGCGCGAATCCTTCCGGAACCCCGGTCTCGGCCTGCCGCTGAGGGACCTGGCCCGCCGGCACGACAAGGTGTGCATCCTGATCTGCGACATCACCCGGCCCGTTCCGCACGCCGGCCTGCTGCCGCCGCTGCTCGAGGAGCTTGCGGCCGGCGGGATGTCGAAGGACCGGATCCAGGTCCTCGTCGCGACCGGGCTGCACCGGCCCAACGAGGGTGCGGAGCTGCGCGAGGTGATCGGTTCCGACGCCGTTCACGACCGGGCGCGCGTCGCCAACCACTTCGCCCGGGACCGCGAAGCTCACGTCGATCTCGGCCGCACGCCGTCCGGGATCCCGATCCTGCTGGACCGGCGCTTCGTGGAGGCCGATCTGCGCATCGTGGTCGGCCTGGTGGAGCCGCATTTCATGGCCGGCTATTCCGGCGGCCGAAAGCTCGTCGTCCCCGGGGTGGCCCACAGCGACACCATTTTCAAGCTGCACGCCGGCGTCATCATGGACCACGCGCGGGCCGCCAACGCGGTCATCGAGGGCAATCCCGTGCACCAGGAGCAGCTGCACGCGGTGCGGGCCGTGGGGGAGATCCTGGCGCTGAACGTCGTCATCGATGAAGACCGCCGCATCGGGTTCGTCAATTTCGGGCCCATCGAAGCCAGCCACCTGGAAGCGGTGGCCTTCGCGCGGCCGTATTCGGAGGTGCCCGTCCCGCGCCGGTTCAAGACCGTGGTCACCACCGGCGCCGGCTACCCCCTCGACAAGACCTACTACCAGACGGTCAAGGGCATGGTCGGCGTCCTCGATATCGTGGAACCCGGAGGGACGATCATCATCGCCAGCGAGTGCTCGGAGGGGATGGGCAGCCCGGAATTCGTGGACGCCCAGCGCACGCTGTGCCGGATGGGGCCGGAGCGCTTCATGGCCGATGTGATCGACCGCAACCATGCGCGCATCGACGAGTGGCAGACCCAGATGCTGGTCAAGGCCCTGCGCCGGGCAAGCATTCGGCTCTACACGACCGGATTGCGGCCATCCGATCTGGCCGACATCTTCGTCGATCCGGTCGCATCGGTTGGGAACGCGATCCTCGAAAGCGTCATGACCCACCAAGATCCCTGCGTGGCGGTCGTTCCGGAAGGCCCCTACGTGGTACCGGTTTATAAAATTCGAAATTCGAAGCACGAAACACGAAACAAATCCAAAAATTAATCATCCCGCTGCCTTCAAGTATTCCTCCAGCTGGGCGAGGGTGCCCACGTTGAAGATCCGGGCAGGGTGCTCCTTGGGAAGAATCTTGCGCAGCAGCCCGGACAGCACTTTTCCGGGCCCGACCTCGACGAACGTCTCGATCCCGGCCGCCTTCATCCGGAGCATGCTGTCGTACCAGCGCACGGGGCTGCACAGCTGCCGCGACATGATCTCCCGGATCTCGGCCGGCTCGCTGCTGTCGGCCGCCGTGACGTTCAAGACGACCTTCTTCTGCGGGGGCTGGAAGCCCGTTTTCGCCAGCACCTCCTTGAATTCGGCTTCGGCGCCGCGAATCAGCTCGCTGTGCCAGGCGCCGCTCACTTTCAAGGGCACGGCCTTGGCGCCTTTGGCCGCCGCCAGGCCGCCGACGCGGGCCACCGCCTCGGGGGACCCGGTGATCACGATCTGGGTCTCCATGTTGTGGTTGGCCACCGCGACCACGCCTTTCGAGGCGCCCTCCGCCACCAGCGCCTCAACCTCCGCCAGCGTGAGGCCGACGATGGCCTGCATGGCCCCCTGGTGTTTGCCGGCTTCGCGATGCATGAGCTCGCCGCGCCGGAACACCAGCCGGGCCGCGTCTTCGCGCGTGACGACGCCGGCCGCGTGCAGGGCGCTGTATTCTCCCAGGCTGTGGCCGGCGCACATGCTGAAATCGAACCCCGCGTGCCGCAATGCCTGCAGGCAGGCAAGATTGACGGCGGTCAGGGCCGGCTGCAGGTGGACCGTCTGAGTCAACTCCTCCATCGGGCCCTTGAAGCACAGCCTGGACAAATGGATTTTGGTGATTTCCTCCATCATGTCGAAGGTTTCGCGCACGAAATCGAATTCGCGGTAGAAATCCTCGCCCATGCCCACCGATTGGGAGCCCTGACCCGGAAACAGACAGGCGGTTGGTTTCATGGCCACCTCCGCTTCGTTATTCGTCCAGTTTGAACAATTTGCGAACGGTGTCGAGATGCAGCGAACGGTCGCCGAGCATGCCGTCCCGTTTCAGGTACATCGTAGGGTCATGCAAGATCTTGTTGATGAAACTGCCCATCATGCGCTGCAGGGCGTGGGCGTCCTCCGCGGACAAGCCCTGGGCCTGCACGGTGCGCCTGATCTCGGCCTCCGCCAGGCCGTCCAGCTTGGCGCGCAGCGCGATGATCGTCGGGACCACGTCCAGAGACTCGTGCCATTCGCGGAAGCGGATGACGGCCTCGTCGACGATCCGCTCGCCCTTGACGGCCTCCTTCTGGCGGTCGTCGATGTTCTCCTCGATGACGCCCTTGAGATCGTCGATGTCGTAGACGTAGGCGTTGTCCAGGCGGTTGATCTCCGGGTCGATGTCGCGGGGGACAGCGATGTCGATGAAAAAGATCGGCCGGTTGCGGCGCGCACGGATGACCGGCTTCACGATGTCGCGGGTGACGACGAAGCCCGGTGCGCCCGTGGAGCTGATGATGATGTCGACGGTGCGGAGGTGCTCCGGGATCTCCTCGAAGCGGATGGCCCGGCCCTTGAACCGGCGGGCCAGCTCCAGCCCGTTTTCAAAGGTGCGGTTGGCGACCCGGGTTTCGCTGACCTGGTGGCGGATCAGGTGCTCGACCGCGAGTTCGGCCATTTCGCCCGCGCCGATCAGCAGCACGCGCTTGTCCTCCAGGCTGCCGAAGATCTTGCGCGCCAGCTCGACGGCGGCGTAGCTGATCGACACCGCGCGGTCGCCGATCCCGGTTTCGGAGCGTACGCGCTTGGCGACGAAGAAGGCCCGGTGCATCAGCCGGTTCAGGACGACCCCCGCGCTCTTGGCCTGGGCCGCGCCGCGGTAGGCTTCCTTGATCTGTCCCAGGATCTGGGGCTCGCCGACGACCATCGAGTCCAGGCTGGCCGCCACGCGGAAAAGATGGCGCACGGCGTCGTCGTTGGCGTGCACATAGAGGCTGCCTTCGAACTCGGCCAGAGGGATCTTGTTGAAATCCGACAGGAACTGCTTGGCCGTGGCGATGGCCTGGCTGCGGTCCTCGGTGACGACCAGCAGCTCCACGCGGTTGCAGGTGGAGTAGAGCAGGACTTCCTGGATGCAGGCCATCCGGCGCAGCGCATCGATGGCGGTCGACGCCTCGTCGGTGGAGAAGGCCATGCACTCCCGCAGCTCCACGGGAGCGGTCTTGTGATTGATGCCGATGAGAAGGATGTCGCGCATATGGATTAAAACAGTTAAAGGGTTCGAGGGTTCAGGGTTCAAGTGAACTTCAGAGCGAGAACCATTGGTTTCACTCGACCCCTCGACCCCTGGAATCCTTGAACCCTTTACCTTGTGAACTCCTTGTGGTGGCCTTCCATGAACAGGTTGACCCCCAGAAAGGTGAAGACCAGGACGCCGAAACCGATAATGGCCATGATGGCCGACCGGCGGCCGCGCCAGCCGACCGTCAGGCGCTCGTGCAGCAGCGCGGCGTAGAACAGCCAGGAAATGCCCGACCACACCTCCTTGGGATCCCAGCTCCAGAAGCGGCCCCAGACCGATTTGGCGTAGATCAGGCCGGTGATGAGCCCGACGGTGAGCAGGGTGAAGCCCACCACGATGCAGGCGTAGCCGGTGGAATCCAGCAGATCCAGCGACGGCAGGCGCTTGAAGAAGAAACGGCGCTTTTTGGTCTTGATCGAGTTTTCCTGGAGAAGATAAAGGATGCCGGCTCCGCAGGCCAGGGCGAATGCCGCCTCTCCGATGAAAATGAATATCACGTGCGCCACCAGCCAGAAGCTCTTGAACAGCCGGGTGGTCTGGGCCGGTTCGTCGGGAAGCCGGGACACCACCACCATGATCAGGGCGATGATGGGCGCGGCGTAGACGCCCAAGATCTTCAAATGGTAGCGGGTGCTCAGCAGGATGAACACCCCCGCCGTGGCCCAGCCGGCCAGCGACAGCGTTTCGCGCATGTTGGTTGCCGGGAAATGACCCTGCTGAAAGGAGTCGAGCGCGAGCGCGAGCGTATGGAAGACGAAGCCGGCGATCAGCGCGCTGAAGCTCGCCCGCTGCAGATAGTTCCTCTGGAGAAAAAGGTAGGCCAGATACCCGCCTGCGCTCAACAGGTACAACAGGATGCTGACGATGATAACGGCTTCCATGGGTTCAACGATCGTGTGGGTTAAGGCGTCTGCGCGAGGAGGTCTTCCGTGCGCCAGCCGTCGCCGAGGACATCCGTCAGCAGGCGGTCGATATCGTGCCGGCGGCCCTCCCGTATCCAGGCCAGGATGTCGCTGTGGACGAGTCTCTCGAAAATCGGTTTGTGCGCCTCGGGCGCGTGGGCCTCGGCGAGCAGCCGCTTGCGGATCGCCCCCATCAGGTCGAGGAACACCGTGTATTCGTTGCCGAACTGCCCCTGCAGGTCCTGGCGCAGCTTCTTGGCCAGGGCCGGGCTCCGGCCCGAGGTGGAGACCGTGATGACCAGGTCGCCGCGCTCTACCACCGCCGGCAGGATGAAATCGCATTGCTCGGGCCGGTCGGCGATGTTGCACAGGATCTTCCGGCGCCCGGCGTCGGAGCGGACGCGGCGGTTGAGCGCCTCGTCGTCGGTGGCCCCCATCACCAGAAACATCCCCTGCAGATCCTCGGCGGCGTATTCGCGCAGCCGCAGCATGACCTCGCCGCGGTCGGCCGAATCCCGCAGCGCCTGCGTGGCCGCGGGGCTGACCACCGTCACCCGGGCGCCGCAGGCCAGAAGCGACTTGGCCTTGCGGGTGCCGACGCCGCCACCGCCGACCACCAGGCAGGGGCGGTCGCGGATGTCAAGCTGGATGGGAAAGTATCGCATCGCATCAACCACATTAAAGATACTGGATTCGGGATGCTGGATACTGGATAAAAAAAAGAAGCGGGCGCATTGGGATGGTTTTTTATCCCGCATCTCGTATCCCGCATCCCGAATCGCGGGGTTCCCGGCCGGCCCCCTCTCTCAGTCCAAAGTCAAGCGGAGAAGGTCGTGCGCCAGGATGAGCGGTCCGCCGTAAGTTCGGCGGCATTCGCCCTCGATGTCGGCGCGGTCACAGGCCGGGTAGAAGTGCGTCAGCATCAGACGCCGCACTCCGGCGCGGGAGGCGATGTCGCCCGCCTGGGCCGGGGTCAGGTGCCCGTGCGTTCTCTGCGCTTCGGGAAAAGCAGACTCACATATCAGAAGATCGGCCCCGCGCGCAAGCTCGACCAGGTTCTCGCTGTAATCCGTATCGCCCGAGTAGACCAGGCGCCGGCCGCCCGGGCTCGTGATGCGGAACGCGACGCTCTGCGGGCTGTGCTCGACCGGCGCGGTGTGCAGGTCGACCCCCTCCAGGCGCACGTGGTCGCTCCCGGCGGTGCTCATCTCGATGAGCCGGAGCATGTCGCCGCCGAGGTCGATCCAGTGGCCGTAGACGCCTTTCAAGCGCCGGAAGAAGTCCGCGAAGCCCTGGCCGGCCACGATGGTGAGTGCTTCGCTGCGGGTGATCCCGTCCGGATACTTGGTGGCGAAGAGCAGGGGGACCAGATCGGAGGTGTGGTCGGGGTGCAGATGGCTGTAAAGCACGTAGGAAAGCTCGGCAAGGGTCGCACCGGCCTCGAGCAGGCGCCGCAGGGTTCCGGCGCCGGAGTCTATCAGCCATCTGCGGCCGCCGGTTTCCACCAGGATCGAACAGGAGCTGCGGGCGAGGCTGGGGACGCACGTGCCGGAGCCCAGCACCGTTACCGATATGTCAGGGGAAGGCTTATCCACTGGGCTTGGCTTCGGTGAGAGCCGGCTTGGCGGCTTCCGGCTTCGGGCCGGCGGCCTTGCGCTGCGCCCGCTTCTCCGAGCGGGTAATGATCCAGTTCAACAGCTTCTGCGGGTCCTTGAAGTCGACGGCGGGCTCCCGGGCATCGGCGAGGCTGATCTCGGCCCGGGCCATGCTCTTGTGGCCGCCGGCGGAGCCGAGGCTGCCGAAGCCCTCCTTGGCCACCCGGCCGGCGTTCCTGCGGGCGCCGTCGTTGCGGAAAATGATGATCAGCTTTTTTTCGCAAATCCCGGATACGATGCTCCAGCTCACCGTATGGATGCGCATGAAAAAGTCCGCGATGACCACGCACACATCCGGACTGGCGACCGTTCCCAGGTGCACGAACGCCCGTCCCTTCCGCAGGCGTACGGACTGGAGCGCGGTTTTGAAATACTTGAGGTAATCGAGCCGCAGGTCCGCCTGCGCGATGCGCCGCGCCAGCTGGATGTTGGCATGGCGGAACAGGTACTGAAAGGCCTGCAGGTCCTCGGCCAGGGTCTGGCGTTTGAAGTCGTCGGTGTCGGTCTTGATGGCGTAGTACAGCGCGGTGGCCAGGTTCTGGGCCGGCGTGATCCGCGCGGCGCGCAGGTATTCGGTCAGGATGGTGGCGGTGGCGCCGTAGTTGGGACGGATATCGGTGAACGGCGCGCGGTAGCCGCTGTCGGGGTGGTGGTCGATGACCGCCTGCGGCTGCAGGCGGGCCAGAGTCTCGCCATGGTTCGGCTGGGAATCGACGATGACCGTTTTCGTGAACCGCTCGGCCTGGATATCGGCGTAGGGGGTCAGCGGCACTTTCAACAGCCGGATCATGGCCAGGTTGTCCGGCCGGCTGATCTGGTTGACGTTGGACAGCGTCACCCCTCCGGTGCGGCCTGCGAGCAGGCGCCGCACCGCAAGGGCGCTGGCGATCGCGTCCGGGTCCGCGGAAATCACGACCAGCACCTGGTCGTTGCCGGAGAACTGCTGATAGAAATCCCGCAGCTTTTCCTTGGTGGAAGTTCTCATTCCGCTTGCGCGCCTTTCGATTCAGTCTCGAATCATAGTTACCTCCGCCGACGATTACAAGTTCTTTGATGATTCCCCGGCCTGCAGCCGGAAGGCCGGGGTGTCGCGGGCAGGCGCCTATCTGCGGGTAAACGTGATCCGGTCGCCGTCGGCGTCCGCCAGGATCTCGGAGCCCTCCGGGAAGCGGCCCTTGAGGATCTCGACGGCCAGCGGGTTTTCGATGGACTGTTGGATGGCGCGCTTGAGCGGCCGGGCGCCGTAGACCGGGTCGTAGCCCTTGCGACCGATGAGGCGCTTGGCGGCGTCGCTCAGGCGCAGGGCGATCTTGCGCTCCGCCAGGCGCCGGGCCAGCCGCTCGACCTGGATCTCCACGATGGCGCCGATCTGATCCGGCGTCAGGCTGCGGAAGATGATGATCTCGTCGATGCGGTTCAGGAACTCGGGCTTGAAGGTGGCCCGCAGGGCGTCCATGACCCGCTGCTCCATCTCCTCCCGCTCGCGCACGCCCAGCTCCTGGATCCACTGGCTGCCCACGTTGGAGGTCATGATGATGATGGTGTTCTTGAAGTCCACCGTGCGGCCGTGGCCATCGGTCATGCGGCCGTCGTCCAGGATCTGCAGCAGGACGTTGAACACCTCGGGGTGGGCCTTCTCGATCTCGTCGAAAAGCACCACCGAGTAAGGCCGCCGCCGCACGGCTTCGGTGAGATAGCCGCCCTCCTCGTAGCCCACGTAGCCCGGAGGGGCGCCGATCAGGCGGGCGACCGAATGCTTCTCCATGAACTCGGACATGTCCACGCGCACCATGGCCTGTTCGCTGTCGAAGATGAACTCGGCCAGCGCCTTGGCGAGCTCGGTCTTGCCGACCCCGGTGGGCCCCATGAAGATGAAGGAGCCGATCGGCCGGTTGGGGTCCTGAAGGCCGGAGCGGGCGCGGCGGACGGCGTCCGACACCGCGACCACCGCTTCCTCCTGGCCGATGACGCGGCGCTGCAGGCGTTCCTCCATGCGCACCAGCTTGTCGCGTTCGCCCTCCAGCATGCGGGTCACGGGGATACCCGTCCAGCGGGAGACCACCCCGGCCACATCCTCGTCGTCGACTTCCTCCTTGAGCATCTGGCTGTCCTTCTGCAGATCGGAGAGCCGCTGGTTGGCCGCCTGCAGTTTTTTCTGCAGCTCGATCAGCCGGCCGTAGCGGATTTCCGCCACCCGCGCGAGGTTGCCCTCGCGTTCGGCCAGCTGGGCCTCCGAGCTGAGCTGCTCCTGCTCGCCCTTGATCGTGCGGATTTCCTGGATCAGATCCTTCTCCCTCTGCCAGTGCGCCCGCATGTCGGCGAGCGTGGCGTTCATGTCGGCCAGCTCGGCCTCCAGCTTGGCCAAGCGCTCCTTCGCCGCCGGGTCGGTCTCCTTTTTGAGGGCCTGGCGCTCGATCTCGGCCTGGGTGATCCTCCGCTGGATCTCGTCGATCTCGGCCGGCATGCTGTCGATCTCGATGCGCAGCTTGGAAGCGCACTCGTCGATCAGGTCGATCGCCTTGTCCGGGAGAAACCGGTCCGAAATGTACCGGTGGGACAGGGTGGCCGCGGCCACGATCGCCGAGTCCTTGATGCGCACGCCGTGGTGGACCTCGTACTTCTCCTTGAGCCCGCGCAGGATCGAGATGGTGTCCTCGACGCTCGGCTCGCGCACCATCACCGGCTGGAAGCGCCGCTCGAGGGCCGCATCCTTTTCGATGTACTTGCGGTATTCGTTGAGCGTGGTCGCCCCGACGCAGCGCAGCAGGCCGCGCGCGAGCGCCGGCTTGAGCATGTTGGAGGCGTCCATCGCGCCTTCGGCGGCGCCGGCCCCCACCACGGTATGCAGCTCGTCGATGAAGAGGATGATCTGCCCTTCGGCGTCTTCCACCTCCTTCAGCACGGCCTTGAGACGGTCCTCGAACTCCCCGCGGTACTTGGCGCCGGCCACCAGCGCGCCCATGTCGAGCGCCACCAGGCGCCGGTTCTTGAGGGTCTCGGAGACGTCGCCGGCCACGATGCGCTGGGCCAGCCCCTCGACGATGGCGGTCTTGCCGACGCCCGGCTCGCCGATCAGCACCGGGTTGTTCTTGGTGCGCCGGGAGAGCACCTGGACCACGCGGCGGATCTCCTCGTCGCGGCCGATGACCGGGTCGAGCTTGCTCTGGCGGGCCAGGTCGGTGAGGTCGCGGCTGAAGCGTTTCAGGGCCTGGTATTTGTCCTCCGGGTTGGGGTCGGTGATGCGCTGGCTGCCGCGGATCTCCTGCAGCGCCTTCAAGACCCCCTCGCGCGCGAGGCCCGCCCGCGACAGAATGCGGCCGGCTTCCCCGCTCTTTTCCGCGATGATCGCGAGCAGCAGGTGCTCCACGCTGACGTATTCGTCCTTCATCTGGGTGGCCTCGGCGAACGCCGCTTCCAGCACCGCCTTGGATCGGCCGGAGAGATAGGCCTCGCCCATGCCGGCGCCGCTCACTTTCGGCAGCCGTTCGACCGCCCGCAGCGAATCGGCGGCGATGGCCTCCGGCGCGACCCCCAGCTTGCGCAGCAAGGCGACGGCTGTGCCCTCCCTGTCGGCGAGCATGGCGCTCAGCAGGTGCTCGGGCTCGATCTGCTGGTTTCCGTAACGCGCCGCCAGCGACTGGGCTGTCTGGATAACTTCCTGTGATTTAATGGTAAATCGGTCAAAGCGCATTTTGCCTCCTCAAATGCCGGGCCAAATTTGTTTTTATTGGTCTGAATTTTGCAAAAAAATAACCACCCGCCATCTCCTGTCAAACAAGCAAAGGTGATGGAATGATGATCGACCGCGCGTTTCAGGCGGGTGCGCACGCCGGCTTGCGGCGAGAGGCGCCTTTTGCGGAGGGTCGCTATCCGGAGATCGGCCAGCCGTGGAAGGAAGGTGCGCCGCGCAGGCTCTCGTACAGGGCGACGGCGGCGGCGGTGGATAGGTTCAGGGAGCGGGTCCGGCCCGTGATGGGGATGTAATAGGTGGAAGCGGCGTAGCGGGCCCGGATGGACTCGGGAAGGCCGCGGGTTTCCGAACCGAAGACCAGAAACAGACGCTGCATTCTCGGCAGGCTCCAATAGCTCCGGGAACCGGTCTTGCTGAAGACCGCTACCTCGGACTCCTGCGGCGCCATCGCCGCGATCATTTCATCGAAGCTGTTCCAGACCGCGAGATCCACTGCCTGCCAATAGTCCAATCCTGCGCGCCGGACCGCCTTGCTGTCCAGGGAAAACCCCAGCGGCTTGATCAGATGGAGGCGAGCACCCACGGCCAGACAGGTGCGGCCGGCGTTGCCCGTGTTCCAGTGAATCTCAGGGTTCACAAAGACGACGTGGCGTTCCAGCCTGAGCGGTTGCTGCGACGGGGCGTTCGAGTCCATGTCTGTTTCTGGTCCGGCGGGCGCCGCTTGAAAATCCTTGTCACAGCCTCCGGCCGCAGAGGGGGCAGAAGACGTAATCCGCCGGGAGGGCCCGGTCGCAAAAGCGGCAGGCGCTCGTCCCGGGCGGGGGATGAGACCGGTCCGGGTCCGGGCCGGCCGCGGCGAAGGGTCCTTCGCAACGATCGCAGACGAGGACCGGTTCGCCGGTCTTAACCTTGAAAACGGGGATGAAAAACAAGCTCAGATAGTGGTCCACCCGCTTGAGGTGTGCCTGGTGCAGTCCGCACCTGGGGCAGCGCCGGGGCGTCTCGTCCAAGACCTTGATCCTGGGCTGGACGCCGCCGATGAAAAAGAAGAAGCTTTCGACCATAAAAATCCTTACTACATCACGCTGGCGCCGGCAAGCCGGGACCAGCGTCGGGCGGTGCCTTACGGCGGTTTTGTCCTTGACAGGCAATATGATCTCGTCTATTAAAAACCCTCTATTTATTGATTTCTTCTCCGTGTCGAAATCGCTGGTCCGAACGGATGACACCTCGATCCCGGAAGGCGGAATAACATCATACCTATGGCAGAGGGATTGGTCAGTCTGATCGCGACGCACAAGGCCACGATCGTCTCCAAATGGTTTGATTCCGCCATCCACGCCTACGCCGCCGACACCGCCGCCTTCATCAAAAGCCAGAAAGACCCTTTCGCCAA
>Ga0209254_10003890_pt1 | contig 13640 bp, 7 predicted proteins | sample FrelakmetDIP11DI_FD_187148 | JGI IMG/M metagenome (GOLD analysis project Ga0209254, IMG submission 187148) | Freshwater lake sediment microbial communities from the University of Notre Dame, USA, for methane emissions studies - DIP11 DI (SPAdes)... | ecosystem: Environmental > Aquatic >...
TGGGGCGGCCCGGCGCTCGTCGCGGGCCGTGAACATCGCCGACGTGCTCGAGATGACGGTCAGCGAAGCGCTCGCGTTCTTCGACGGGGATCGTGAAGTCGCGCGCGTGCTTGCGCCGCTCGCAGAGGTTGGCCTCGAGTACGTGAAGCTCGGGCAGCCGGTGCCGACGCTGTCCGGCGGCGAGGCGCAGCGCCTGAAGCTCGCCGGCTACCTCGCCGAGGCGGCGAGCGGCAAGCCGCCGACCCGCGGCACGCTGTTCCTGTTCGACGAGCCGACCACCGGCCTGCACTTCGACGACGTCGCCAGGCTGATGCGCGCCTTCCGCAAGCTGCTCGCCGCCGGGCACTCGCTCGTGATCATCGAGCACAACATGGACGTGGTGTCGGCGTCCGACTGGCTGATCGACCTCGGCCCGGAAGGCGGCGACGGCGGCGGCGAAGTCGTGGCCATCGGCACGCCGGACGACCTGATCCGCCACGAGCGCTCGCACACCGGACGCGAACTGAAGGCCTACCGGGCCGCGCTGGCGCACCAGGGGCCGCGCGTCAACGAGGCGACAACAAAGTATGTATTGCGGACTGACGCCGCCGATCAGCGTGGGGAACGCCCCACGAAGTGGGCGGCAGGCCGTGCCCCCGAGTCGATCCGCATCGTCAACGCGCGCGAGCACAACCTGAAGTCGATCAGCGTCGAGATCCCGCGCGAGACGTTCACGGTGATCACCGGGGTCTCGGGCTCGGGCAAGTCGACGCTGGCGTTCGACATCCTCTTCAACGAAGGCCAGCGACGCTACCTCGAGTCCCTGAACGCGTACGCGCGCTCCATCGTGCAGCCCGCCGGACGCCCGGATGTCGACGCCATCCACGGCATCCCGCCGACGGTGGCGATCGAGCAGCGCACCTCGCGCGGCGGCCGCAAGTCGACGGTGGCGACGCTGACCGAGCTCTATCACTTCCTGCGCCTGCTGTACGTGAAGCTCGGCGTTCAGCACTGCCCCGACTGCAACGTGCCGGTGACGCCGCAGTCGTTCGACGCCATCGTCGGCCAGGTCATGCGCGACCTGAAGAGCCAGCACGTCGGCGTGCTGGCGCCGATGGTGGTCAACCGCAAGGGCGTCTACACGGACCTCGCCAAGTGGGCCGGCGCCCGCGGTCACTCGCACCTGCGCGTCGACGGCGCGTTCCTGCCGACGTCGAAGTTCCCGCGCATCGAGCGCTTCAAGGAGCACACGATCGAGCTGCCGGTGGCGGACGTGGTCGTCCGGCCCGAGCACGAGGACAAACTGCGCGCCGCCCTGAAGGTCGCGCTCGAGCACGGCCACGGCGTCGTCACGCTGCTGTGGCCGCTGGATCGCCTGAAGGACGGCGCCGCGCGCGGCACGCTGGACATCGCCCTCGAGCACCGCAGCTTCTCGACCAAACGCGCCTGCGCGTCGTGCGGCACCTCGTTCCCGGAGCCGGACCCGCGCCTGTTCTCGTACAACTCGAAGCACGGCTGGTGTCCCGCGTGCTTCGGCACCGGCCTCAAGCTCACCGGCTTCGACGCCGAGCAGTCGGGCGAGGAGATCTGGTGGAACGCCTGGTACGAAGGCGAGACGACGCCGTGCGAGGCGTGCCACGGCCAGCGCCTCAACCCGACCGCACTCGCGGTGCGCTTCGCGGACCGCTCGATCGCCGAACTCGCCCGGATGCCGGTCAGCGACGCACGCCAGTTCTTCCAGGAGCTCGCACTCTCGGGCCGGGGCGCCGAAATCGCGCGCGACGCGGTCGCCGAGATCCGGTCGCGCCTGTCGTTCCTGGAGGAAGTCGGGCTCGGTTATCTCGCGCTCGACCGCGCCGCGCCGACGCTGTCGGGCGGCGAGGCGCAGCGCATTCGACTCGCGGCCCAGCTCGGCTCCAACCTGCAGGGCGTGGCCTACGTGCTCGACGAGCCGACGATCGGCCTGCACCCGCGCGACAACCGCATCCTGCTCGACGCGCTGCAGAAGCTCGAAGCCAAGGGCAACACGCTGGTCGTCGTCGAGCACGACGAGGACACGATCCGCCGAGCCAAGCATCTGATCGACATCGGCCCGGCGGCCGGCGTGCGCGGCGGCCGCGTGGTCGCGCAGGGCAGTCTCGCCGACCTGATCAACGCGCCCGAGTCGACCACCGGCAAGTGGCTGAAGACCCCGCTGCAGCACCCGATGCTGGGGCGCCGCGACGTCAAGGCGGGCAGCGGCCGCATCGCGGTTCTCGGCGCGCGCCTGCACAACCTGCGCAAGGTCGACGCGTCGTTCCCGCTCGATCGCCTCACGGTGGTGACCGGCGTGTCGGGCAGCGGCAAGTCGTCCCTCGCGCGCGACGTGCTGCTCGCGAACCTGCAGGGGCGGGCCGGGCAGCGCGGCCGGCAGGACCCGTGGGTCGGCTGCGACGCGATCGAGGGCTGGCAGTCGCTCGACCGCGTGCTCGAGGTCGACCAGACGCCGATCGGCAAGACGCCGCGCTCGTGCCCGGCGACGTATGTCGGCTTCTGGGATGCGATCCGCAAGCTCTTCGCCGAGACGCTGGAGGCGCGCACGCGCGGCTACGGCGCGAGCCGCTTCTCGTTCAACACCGCCGGGGGCCGCTGCGAGGCGTGCGAGGGCCAGGGCGTGCGCACGATCGAGATGAGCTTCCTGCCGGACGTGAAGGTGCTGTGCGACGTCTGCGGCGGCGCGCGCTTCAACGAGGAGACGCTGGCGGTGAAGTGGCGCGACAAGTCGATCGGCGACGTGCTGCGGATGGAGATCGACGACGCGGCCGGGTTCTTCGCCGCGCATCGCTCGATCGCGCATTGCCTGAAGCTGCTGCAGGACGTCGGGCTGGGCTACCTGACGCTCGGGCAGCCGTCGCCCACGCTGTCGGGCGGCGAGGCGCAGCGCATCAAGCTCGTGGCGGAACTCTCGAAGGTGCGCGACGACAGCTACCTTGCGCCCCCTCCCGCCTCCGGCGGCCCTCCCCCCGCGGGGGAGATCGCCTCGCCTTCGGGCGGCCGGGCGGCGAGGCTCACCCGCCGCGGCCAGAACGCGCCGTCGACGCTCTATGTGCTCGATGAGCCAACCGTGGGCCTGCACATGGCCGACGTCGACAGATTGATCCGCGTGCTGCACCGGCTCGTGGATGCGGGCAACACCGTCGTGGTCATCGAGCACAACCTCGACGTGATCGCCGAGGCCGACTGGATCGTCGACCTGGGACCGGAAGGCGGCGCGGGCGGCGGACGCGTGATCGCGCAGTGCCCGCCCGAGGAACTCAGGAAGAAGTCGACGCCCACCGGGCGCGAGCTGGAGCAGTTCCTGACGCGGCCGCCGGTCGGCGCCTGACGCAGCGAAGCGCGCGTCTCCGGCGCGGGCGCGGCGCCTCGCCGCGGCGACATGCAGGCCCGCGCGACGTCAGTCGTGCCGCGTGCCGGCGACGACGATGTGATCGGGAGGCAAGCCGGCAAGGTGGCGTTCGTGCATTTCCGCGTAAGCGGCCTCGATGTGCCGCGCGAAGCGGGGTGTGTCGAACAGCGGTGCGGTCGGCCGATTGGCCAGCAACTTTGCGCGCACTTGCTCGAGGCGCGCCCGATCGCTCGCGAGCGCGATCGCCAGCGCCTCGAACTCGGCCGGCGTCCTCGCAATCAACTCGGGCAGCCCGACCGCAGACACCAGGCTCGCGGCAACGCGGCTCGCGAACGCCTCCCCCGGGCAGGTCAGCACGGGCAGCCCGGCCCACAGCGCATCGCTTGCCGTCGTGTGGGCGTTGTACGGAAGCGTGTCGAGAAAGAGATCCGCGTTGCGATGGCGCGCAAGATGGTCGGGCAGCGCCATCCGCTGCGCGAAGACCAGCCGTTCCGCGCGCACCCCGCGCCGTTCGGCTTCCCTGCGGAGGTTCCCCGCGGCCACGGGGCTGTCCTCGATCAGCCACAGCACGCTGCCCTCGACCTGCCGGAGGATCCGCATCCAGCCGTCGAACGTGGGCGGCGTGATCTTGTAGTTGTTGTTGAAGCAGCAGAACACGAAGCCGCTGGCCGGCAGGCCCAGTTCCTCGCGCGTGAACGCGCGCTCGGCGATGCTGCGCTTCCTGTCGTTGACCTGGTAGCTGTCCGGGAGGGTGACGACTTTCTCCGAATACAGCGCCCGGCTCGCGGCAGGGATCACGAGCTCGTCGGCAATGATGTAGTCGATGTATCCGGCGCCCATGGTGCCGGGGAACCCGAGGTAACTGACCTGCACCGGCGCCGCGCGTTCGGCGAAGATGCCCGGCCGCGCATCCTCGGTGAAGCCCTTCAAGTCGACCGCGATGTCGATCTCCAGGTCGCGCGACAGCCGCGCCACGTCGCGATCGCTGATGCCCCGCGCGTCGACGAACCGGCCGAAGCAGGCGGCGACGCGCCTGCGCATCGCGTCGTCCGCAGCGGGACCGAAGTCGATTCCGACGAGTTCGAAGCGGCTGCGGTCATGCAACTCGAAGAGTTCCGCCATCAGGCGGGTGGTCGCGTGATCCCGAAACTCCGAGGAGTAGTAGCCCAGCCGGATCCTGCCGGCGCGCTTGCGGGGCGGGATCGGACCCAGCGCTGAGCTCGCCGGGAATCGCGCCGCCGCGTACGCCTGCGCCGCCTTGCCTTGCACGGCGAGCGACCCGGTCAGGCCCAGCGAGTCGAACGGTGTGCAGAGTTGCTCGCCGCGCAGGATTCGCGCCTCCAGCTTCGTCAGCTGCGCTTCGATGTTCGTCCAGTCGCACGTCCTCAACTTCGAATACAGCAGCCGCGGATAGACGAAGTCGAGTCCAGGGTTCAGGGAATACGCGCGCTGGAAACTCGCGCGCGCCTCGACCTCGCGCCGTGCCGCAAGAAGGAGGTCGCCGCGCAGGTTGTGCGCCTCGGCCAGCATGGGATCGAGGGCGATCGCCCGATCGAAGCTGGCGAGCGCCTCCGCGAACCGCCCCAGCGACTGCAGCGCGCTGCCGCGACTGGCGAAAGCTTCCGCGAAGTCGGGCGCGAGCGCCAGCGCGCGGTCGAAGCTCGCCAGCGCTTCTTCGGTCCGCCGCAGATCGAGCAGGACGTTGCCTCGGTTGCCGTGCTGCTCGGCGTTGCCGGGGTCGCGCTCGAGCGCCCGCTCGAAGCTCTCCAGCGCGGCCTGCAGGTGCCCCCGTTTGTGCAGCGCCAGCCCCTTGTTGATGTAGGCCTCGGGCCTGCCTGGATGCAATGCGATCGCCCGGTCATAGCTCTGCAGCGCCTCGTCGCAGCGCCCCTGCGTCTCGAGCGCGAGACCGAGGTTGTTGTAGGCGTCCTCGTCGAGGGGATCGACGAGCAGGCACTGCTCCAGCAGCCGGACGGCTTCGCCGCCGTTGCCGTTCTGCGACTCGGCACTGCCGAGAAGGAACAGCAGCCGCGCATTCCCCGGGAAGCGCGCCACGAGCTGGCGGTAGATCGCGATTGCATTGTCCAGCTTGCCCGACTGATGGAACGACTGCGCCCTTCGCAGCAGCACATTCGGATCGGACGGTTGCGCCATGGGCGTGTCGGTCTGGACATGGCGGACGCGGCCGCCGGAGCGCAGGATCGTATCCTGCCCGCGCGGGCGCTATCGTCCGGAACCGCGGTCATCGCGCCGCTCGGCATCTCGATCATGCAACGACTGGATCAGACACTGGCGGAACGCTGGGCCGCGCTGGCGTTGGCCAATGTGGCGCGGCCCTACCCGTACAAGCTCGACCAGCTGCTGCACGCCGACGTCGACGCCCGTCCCCCGCGCTCGATCCACCCGGCGTTCTGGGGCAGCTACGACTGGCACTCGTGCGTCCACATGCACTGGACGCTCGTTCGGCTGCTGCGCCGCTGCCCGGACCATCGCTTCGCGGCCGAGACGGTGCGCCACCTGTCGGAGCGCCTGACCGCCGCGAACGTCGAAGGCGAACTGCAGTCACTGGCCCGGCCGGGGCACGCCTCCTTCGAGCGTCCGTACGGCTGGGGCTGGCTCCTGAAGCTCGCGGCCGAACTGCGCGCGCTCGCATCCGAGCGCAACGATGTGGCCGGTCCCGCGCTCGCCCTCGCACCGCTCGCGCAGGCGATCGCCGATCGCTGGCTCGACTACCTTCCCCGGGTTGACTACCCAACCCGCGCCGGCACGCACGGCAACACGGCCTTCGCGCTGCTGCTGGCGCTCGACTACGCGGAGGCCGTCCAGCACCGCGCGCTGATCGCGCTGATCGGGCAGCGGGTCGAGCGCTGGTTCGGCCGCGACCACCGCTATCCGGCGAACTTCGAGCCGGGCGGGGAGGACTTCCTGTCCCCGGGGCTGGTGGAAGCGGCGCTGGTGCGGCGCGCGGTCGACGGATGTTCGTTCGCCGACTGGTGGGCGCAGTTCGAGCCCACAGAGCCTGCGCTGGCTGCCTGGCTGACCCCCGCGCGCGTCAGCGATCCGCGCGACCCGAAGATCGTCCACCTGCACGGCCTGAACCTGTCGCGCGCATGGTGCTGGCGCCAGCTGCTGCCCGAGCTTCCGGCATCGCTGGCCGGCCCGGTCGAACGTACCATCGAGGAGCATCTGGCCGCTTCGCTGCCCGCGTCCATTGACGGCGCGTACGTCGGAACGCACTGGCTCGCCTCGTTCGCCTTGCTGGCGATCGACGGCGCCTGACTCTTTTTTGTCGCATGCCGACGCCGGTTGACTGGCGTCAACGCCGCGCTCCCGTTGAGCGGTGTCATAGCAGCCAGGAGGTGTCACCGTGTCGAACTGGGATGTGATCGTCATCGGATCGGGGATCGGCGGGCTCGCGGCCGCCGCCGCCCTGGCCAAGGAAAACAAGCGCGTCCTGGTTCTCGAGCGGCACCAGCAGCTCGGCGGGCTGACGCAGACGTTCGAACGCCACGGGTATCGCTTCAACGTCGGCGTGCACTACATCGGCGGCGCCGGCGACATCGAAGGCGAGCCCGGCCCTGCGAAGAAGATCTTCGACACGCTCACGCCGGCCGGCATTCCGATGGCCTCGATGGGCCGCGTGTACGACCGCGCGCACTTCCCTGGCTTCGTGTTCGACTTCGAGCGCCCGGCGCAGCGGCTGGTCGCTTCGCTGAAAGCGCACTTCCCGCAGGAGTCGGAGGGCATCGACCGCTACTTCGAGTCCATGCGCGAAGCGCGCAAGGCCCTCGAGGCAGTCTTCGCCGCGCACTCGATGCCGCAGATCGTGGCGCGCGGGCTGATGTGGTGGAAGGACGAAGAGATCGAGCGCTGGGTCGGTCGCACCATGAGCGACGTTATCGGAGAGTGCGTCAGCGACCCGAAGCTGCGGGCGCTGCTGGCCGCGCAGTGGGGTGATCACGGCGGCCGTCCGAGTCAGGCCTCGTTCGCGATCCACGCGGTCACGATGGGCAGCTACCTCGACGGCGCGTGGTACCCGGTCGGCGGGTCGGGCGTCTTCGCGACGGAATTCGCGCGCACGATCACCGCCGCCGGGGGCGAACTGCGCGCCGGCGCGGAAGTCGCCCAGGTGCGGGTCGAGGACCGCCGCGTCCTCGGCGTCACCCTCGCGGACGGCGCAACCGTCGACGCGCCCTGCGTGATTTCGGACGCGGGCATCCGCAGCACGATCCGCCTGCTGCCGTCGGAGGAAGTCAGCTACGAGTGGGCGCAGGACGCGCTCGCGGTCGAGCCGTCGGTCGGGTACGTCGGCCTCTACCTCGGACTCGAAGGCGACGTCGCGAGCAACGGCGCCAGCACGGCCAACGACTGGATCTACGAAGACTGGAACGTCGACTCGCTCTGGACCGATCCGGCCGGCGACGCCGACGCGCCGATGCTGTTCGTCTCGTTCCCGTCGTTGAAGGACCCGAGCCACGAGCCGGGGCCGAAACACCGCCACACCTGCGAGATCGTCTCGTTCGTGGACCCCGATGCGTTCAAGGCGTGGCAGCACGAAGGCATGCACCGCGGCGAGCTGCGCGACGCGGCGTACGTCGAGATGAAGGAGCGCATCGAGCACAAGCTGCTCGCGCAGTTCGGCCGGCACTACCCGCGCCTTGCGCCGATGGTGAACTTCATGACGAGTTCGACGCCCGTGTCCGTGGCGACCTACACTGGCGCCGAGCACGGGGCGATGTACGGCCTGTCGACGTCGCCGGATCGCTTCCTGAACGACGCGCTGCGTCCGCGCACGCCCATCGGCGGCCTGTTCCTCGCCGGACAGGATGTCTGCTGCCCCGGCGTCACCGGCGCGCTGATGGGCGGGCTGATGGCTGCCGTCTCGGTCGAACCCGGCTTGCTGCGGCTGCTGCGCTGAACCCCTCACTGCCCTCTGGAGTCCCGATGACCCTCACCCCCTCGACCTCGCGACGACGGCCCGCTCGCAAGGGCAACGGCGAAACCGCCAGCCGCGCGCGACCCCGCAAGACCACCGCCGGCGACACCGCGCCGACGCTGACCGCCGAAGGCATCGAGCGCTTCGCCGTCAGCGAAGCCACCGACGCGGCGCAGGAGGCCAAGCTGGCGGCCGTGCGCGACGTCCTGGATCACATCCCGGCCGGCGACCACGCCCAGATGCTGGCGTCGCTGGAGGCCATCCTCGCCGGCGCGTCGCCGGACGACGCCGCGAAACTGCGCGAGGCGCTGATGGCGCAGCGTGCGACCGCGGCCGGCGTGGTGCTGAGCCCGGACGACGAGCTGGCGGCCGACTGGCGGCAAGGCGGCTACCCGTACAAGAACCTGCTGTCGCGCAAGACCTACGAACGCCAGAAGTACCGCCTGCAGGTCGAACTTCTGAAGCTGCAGGCGTGGGTCAAGGACAGCGGGCAGAAGGTCGTGATCCTGTTCGAGGGCCGCGACGCCGCCGGCAAGGGCGGCACCATCCGCCGCTTCATGGAACACCTGAACCCGCGCGGCGCGCGCGTCGTTGCGCTCGAGAAGCCCAGCGAGACCGAGCGCGGCCAGTGGTACTTCCAGCGCTACGTGCAGCACCTGCCGACCGCCGGCGAGATCGTCCTGTTCGATCGCTCCTGGTACAACCGCGCCGGCGTCGAGCGCGTGATGGGCTTCTGCAAGCACGCCGAGTACGACGAGTTCATGCGCCAGGCGCCGGTGTTCGAGCGCAACCTCGTGGCGAGCGGCGTGCACCTGATCAAGTTCTGGTTCTCGGTGAGCCGCGCCGAGCAGCGCCGGCGCTTCAAGGAGCGCGAGACGCACCCGTTGAAGCAGTGGAAGCTGTCCCCGGTCGACATGGCGTCGCTCGGCAAGTGGGACGAGTACACCAAGGCCAAGGAATCGATGTTCTTCCACACCGACACGGCCGAGGCGCCGTGGACGGTGATCAAGTCCGACTGCAAGAAGCGGGCACGCCTCAACGCGATGCGCTACGTGCTCTACAAGCTGCCTTTCACCAGCAAGGACACGTCGCACATGGGGGCGCTCGATCCGCTGCTGGTCGGCCGCGCCCACGTGGTCTACGAGCGCGGGGAAAAGACCACGGCGCCGCTGCTGTAGCGCGCCCGGGGGGCGGTGTCGGATCCGCCCGGCCTCCACCGCGTGGCGCGCCGCCTGGCACTCGCCGCCGGCACGGCGGGAGGGCGCGAGCACCGAGGCGACGCGGCAGCGACGGAACGGCGTCCGGCGGGGACGGTCCCCGTCATGGATGGAGCGAGCGCGGCGCACGGGCGAGCGACTTTTCGCTAGGCTATCCCTTGTTCAAAAGGAGACCTCGATGAAGCGACGCCAAGTCCTTGCTGCCCTCTTCACCGCCGCGGTGGCTTCCGGCGCCGCCGCCCAGCCGTCGCCGGCGCCGCAGCGCTACGCCGTGCTCTCCGCGGTCGGTGACCAGATGACGGTCGTCCGCGCTCGCACCCAGACCGGCAGCCGGCTCGATCGCAACGATCAAGAAGCCGCCGTACTGACGGACCGCGCGCTCGACCGCCTCGTGCTGAAGCACGTCGACGGCGCCCTGAAGCGTTCGGTGCCCTCCGCCGACGTCGCCGCGCTGACGATCGCGAGTGGCCGCCTGCTCGACGTGCAGCGCCAGGCCTTGTCCAGGAACCGCCCGTCCGACGAGATGGCGCGCGCCTTCGCGGACGTCCTGCCGGCGGGCGGGGCCGATCGGCTGCTGCTCGTCATCAAGCATCGCGCCGAGGCGAGCATCCCGGTCTCGGGCGGGAGCATCGGCTTCGGCACGCTGGAGGGCGCCGGCTTCTACGTGGATCGGGTCACGCTGCTGCGTTCGCCCGACACCGGCTTCATCGGAACCGGCTTCCTGGCGCCGTTCGCCTACGTCCGGCTCGTTCTCGCCGACGCCTCCGGCCGCGTGCTGGCCGAGCGCATCATCGAAGCGGCCGAGTCCTTCCACATGGCCGATTCGCGTACGGGCCTGCAGCCGTGGGACATGATGACGCCCGAGGACAAGGTGGCGGCCCTCGACCGGCTGCTGCAGCGGCAGATCGAGAGCGAACTGCCGCGGCTGTTTGCGGCGACCAACCAATAACCGGTTCAGTCGGCCGGTTCGAGACGGAGCAGGGCAGCGCTCGGCTGGTCGCCAAGCAGGTAGACGAAGCCGTCCGGGCCCACGCGGACGTCGCGCACGCGGGGCAGCGTTCCGACGAGCATGAACTCGTCGCCGACGACGCGCTCGCCGTCCAGGCGCACTCGGATCAAGGCCTGGCCGCGCAGCGCCCCGAGCAGGACGTCGCCGCGCCAGCGCGGGAAGCGGTCCCCTTCGTAGAAGGCCATCCCGGACAGCGCGGGCGACGGCGTCCAGTACTTCTGTGGCTGCGCCATGCCGGGCTTCGACGTTCCCTCGCCGATCTTCGTGCCGGTGCCGTAGTTCGCGCCGTACGTGATCACCGGCCAGCCGTAGTTGGCGCCGGCGCGCACCAGGTTCAGTTCGTCGCCGCCCTGCGGCCCGTGCTCGGTCGCCCACAGCTCGCCGGTCCGGGGATGCAGTGCGGCGCCCTGCACGTTGCGGTGGCCGTAGCTGAAGATCTCCGCCCGCGCCTTGCCGTCGTCGAAGAAGGGGTTGCCGGGCGCCGGCTTGCCTTCGTCCGTCAGCCGCAGGATCTTGCCGCGGTGATCGCCGAGGTCCTGCGCACGCTGCATCTCCCCGCGATCGCCAAGCGTCATGTACAGCCCACCCTTGCGGTCGAAGACGAGGCGCGCGCCGAAGTGCAGGCCGCTCGACGACTTGGGCTGCATCCTGAACAGGACCTGGGCCTGCTCCACGCGGTAATTGCCCGGTGTGCCGGCGAGCTTCCCGCGCGCCAGTTCGGTTCCGTTCATGCCGTCGGCGTCGCGCTGGGCGTAGGTCCAGTAGATCCAGCCGTTCCGCCCGAAGTCGGGATGCACGGCGACGTCGAGCAGGCCGCCTTGCCCCTGCGCATCGACGCGGGGCAGGCCTTCGACCGGCTTCGGATCGAGCGAGCCGTCCTTCGCCAGCACGCGCAGGCGGCCGGGGCGTTCGGTGACCAGCATGCGTCCATCGGGCAGGAACGCCAGCGACCACGGGTGCGCCAGGCCAGAAACCACCGTGACGATCCGGACCCGGTGGTCCTGGGTGGCGATCTGGGGCTGCGCCGCGAAGGGCGCGCAAGCGATCAGAAACGCGAGCAGGGTTGTGGCTGGGGATTTCATCGAGGACTCACGGCAACGCCGGTCCCGCCAACAGGCGAAGACACGGACCCAACGGTCAAGGAACCAAAGACAGGGAACTAGATGCGGCCTTCCTCCACCGCGTGGCACGCGGCCTGGCTCTCGCCGCCCGCGTGCCGGTAGACCTTCAGCACCGGCGCCTCGCGCCGGCAGCGCTCGTCGGCGTTCGGACAGCGCGGGTGGAACGTGCAGCCGCTCGGCGGGTTGAGGGGATTCGGCACCTCGCCGCCGACCGGCGTGCGGGCGCGACCCGACATCTCGAGGTCGGGGATCGCGTCGAGCAGCAGCCGCGTATAGGGATGCCGCGGGGTGGTGAACAACGTCCGGCGCGTCGCGAGTTCGACGATGCGGCCGAGGTACATGACTCCGACGCGGTCCGAGATGTGATGCACGACAGCGAGGTTGTGCGAAATGAAGAGGTACGTGAGCCCCATCTCGCGCTGCAGGTCCTTCATCAGGTTCAGCACCTGGGCCTGCACGGAAACGTCGAGCGCCGACGTCGGCTCGTCGCACACGAGGAACTCCGGCTTGGTGGCCAGCGCGCGCGCGATCGACAGCCGCTGCCGCTGGCCGCCGGAGAACTGGTGCGGGTACTTCACCTTGTCGGCGGGAGACAGTCGCACCTGCTGCAGCACTTCGTCGACGCGCGCCATCACCTGCGCCGGGTCCTTCATCAATCCGTGCGTGCGCAGCGGCTCCGCGATGATGTCCGCGACCCGCCAGCGCGGGTTCAGGCTCGCGAACGGATCCTGGAAGATCATCTGCAGCTTCTGCCGCAGGCTGCGGCCGGCCTCGGTGTTCAGCTCCGACAGGTCGTGACCGAAGAAGCGCACCCGGCCGGCCGACGGCGCATAGAGACCCACCAGCAGCCGGGCGACGGTGGACTTGCCGCAACCCGACTCGCCAACCAGCGACAGCGTCTCGCCCCGCCGGATGTCGAACGTCACGCCGTCGACGGCGTGCAGCACCGACCGGCCCTTGCGCTCGAGCACGCGGTTGAGCCAGGGCAGCGACACGTCGAAGGTCTTCGACAGGCCCTCGGCCTGCACGATGGCCTCGGGCGCAGTTGCCGCGAACGGCGGCTCCTTCAGGACTGCGCTCATGCCGCAGCCTTTCCGCCCGCGGCGTCGTGCAGCCAGCACGACGCCTGCGACGTGCCCGCGTGGAGCAGTTCCGGACGTTCGCGCCGGCAGCGATCGAATGCGTGCACACAGCGCGGGTGGAAGGCGCAGCCGTTCGGAATCTCGGTCAGGCGCGGCATCGATCCTTCGATCTGGGCCAACCGTTCGTGCTCGCCCGTGAACGTCGGGATCGAGCCCATCAGGCCGACGGTGTACGGGTGCTGCGGACGATGGATCACGTCGGCGACGGGTCCGATCTCGGCGATCCGCCCCGCGTACATGACCGCGACCCGGTCCGCGGTCTCTGCGATCACACCCATGTCGTGGGTCACGAGCATGACGGCCGTGCCGTGATCGCGGCACAGCTTCTTCAGCAACTCGATGATCTGCGCCTGGATCGACACGTCGAGCGCCGTCGTCGGCTCGTCGGCGATGACGAGCTTGGGCTCCGCGGCCAGCGCGAGCGCGATCACGACGCGCTGGCGCATGCCGCCCGAAAACTGGTGCGGGTAATGGTCGATGCGGCGATCGGGCGCCGGAATGCCGGTGGACGCGAGCAGTTCGATCGCCCGCGTCCGCGCCTTCGACGTCGACATGTTCAGGTGGGTCGTGATCGTCTCGATCAGCTGCTGCCCGACCGTGTAGAGCGGATTCAGCGAAGTCAGCGGGTCCTGGAAGATCGCGCCGATCTCGCGCCCGCGGATCTTGCGCATCTCTTCGTAGGGCAGGTTGTCGATGCGCAGGCCGTTGAGCTTGACCTCGCCCGAGGCGATGCGCCCCGGCGGTTCCAGCAGCCCGATGACGGCGGCTCCGGTCATCGACTTTCCCGCGCCCGATTCGCCGACGACGCCGAGCACCTCGCCGGGCTCGATCGACAGCGAAATGCCGTCGAC
>Ga0209254_10003891_pt1 | contig 13639 bp, 8 predicted proteins | sample FrelakmetDIP11DI_FD_187148 | JGI IMG/M metagenome (GOLD analysis project Ga0209254, IMG submission 187148) | Freshwater lake sediment microbial communities from the University of Notre Dame, USA, for methane emissions studies - DIP11 DI (SPAdes)... | ecosystem: Environmental > Aquatic >...
ATAATGATTCAAAAGTAATGGACAGAGCACTGGAAGATTGCATTGAAAGACTGAAAGAGGAACAGAAGAAGTGCATCAGGCAGTTTTATTTTGAGAACAGATGCTATAATGAGATCTCAGAAAATATGGATCTGGATGTAAAAAAGGTGAAGAGTTATCTTCAGAACGGGAAAAGAAATCTGAAACTTTGTCTTGAAGAAAAAAATGCAAGGAAAAGATAAAAACGGTAATAACAAGGCCTCGGATTTCCTTCGGTATCATGGCAAGGAAATGACAAGCAAGGAGAGAAATGCTTTCGAGAGAAATCTTCAGAGAGACCCTTTTGCCAGTGAGGCATCGGAAGGCTTTGAATCGATTGATCCCTCCCGTGCCAAAAATGATCTTTTGAGGATCAGAAAACAGATTAAAAGGAGAATTTCCGGGAAACCAAAGGTGATCTGGTACAGTATTGCAGCCTCGGTTGCACTATTAATGATTTTGTCATCACTCTTTATATTTATTCAAAAGGATAAGACTTCGGAGCAAATATCATATTCTCCTGTTCCTCCGGTCTCAATAGATATTCCGGTTGTAAAACCATTGGAAAAAACAGATGAAACAGCCGGGATAATAAACCCTGAAGCCTCAATTCCGGAAAAAAGTAAAAAAGAACCGTTAGAAACTCAGAAATCTGAAAGCAAATCTATCCTGCAATCTGATATTAAGAAAGAAGAGATCTCTGATGCAACCAAGGATGCACTTATGAAAGCAGAAGCTAAAGAACCGGATCAGCTTATTTCGGCGGATGAAGTTCTGGCTCCAAAACCGGTTCAGGCAAAAAGGGCATCGGGAATTTATACCAATATACGTGGAAGAATAATCTCATCAGAAGATAACCAGCCAATACCAGGTGCATCTGTAACTGTCAAGGGTACCGACAAAGGCACAATAACTGATACCGGCGGCAACTTCAGTCTTGGAGCAGAAGATGCCATTAACAGGATGCTTGTGGCAAACTTTGTGGGGATGGAATCGAAGGAATTCAAAGCTGTTCAGGATACAAGCCTGGAAATTAAACTGGAGCCCTCATTGGCAGCTCTTAGCGAGATAGTTGTGGTTGGCTATGGAAACAAAAAAGCCGCTGATTATGAAAAGGAAGATGAATTGACGGAATATATGCCACCGCGTCCGGAAAACGGGAAAGCTGACTTTAACAAATATATTGAGGATAACCTGAGAAGACCTGATACTGAAACTGACGGACAAAGGGTGGTTGTTGTCGTGAATTTCAAGGTCGATATGAAAGGGAAAATCGACAGCATAAAGGTTATAAAATCTCCAGGAAAGACCTTTTCCGACGAAGCTATCCGTCTGATCAAAGAGGGTCCGGCATGGAAACCTGCAGAGGAAAACGGAAAGGTGATCGACGATGAGGTCAGGATCAGGATTGTCTTCAAGTAACATTTCTGGGTGCATGTTGCTGGTTGCTGGTTGCTGGTTGCAGTTTTTAACTTGCAACCTGTAACCTGAAACATGGATTATTTATCAAAAGTCCTTACATTTATTCGGATTTGATTTTCAATAATTCATGCATATCCTGGCTATATGTTAAAAAAGACTTTTTACCTGCTCCTGCTATTTATATTTGTCATTAATCTGAAATCGTTTTGCCAGCCAGTTGACACAACATCTTTTAAAATGAATACCAGGCTGAGCTTCTATTCCAATGAAAAAAACGGTGAAATGGTACTTCATATCCCTCCATCACTTATTTGGAGGAATCTCAACATAACACTGAAAATCAATGACAAAGAACTAACTTCATGGAAAGGTATCCCTGCTGATAAACTTTTTCGATTGCCTTTCAGTCTTGATTTAGTCCCGGGTATTTATAATGTCGAAGCAGAAATTAAATCATCGGCAGGGAAGATGTTCAGGTCAACAGCAGATTTATATGTTCTTAATTTCAAACCAAATGAAGTTAAAACCGACAAACTTACCGGGGGACTTATCGTTAACCAGAGGATCTTTTTCCCTTTCGGATTTTATTGCTATTCCCCTGTACACCCTCTCCTTCCGGAAGAAGAGGTAGTAAAAGGATTTAATATGATTTCTCCTTATCAAAAGATCCTTCCGGAGACATTAAATGAACGGAAAGCCTATATGGACAGGTGCGCTCAGATAGGCATGAAGGTCCATTATAATCTTCTTTCTGTTTCAGGGGGTGGAGGAGTTACATCAAAAATAGAAGATTTTTCGGAAGATGAGAAGAGAGAATTGCTGATATCTGAAATAAGGACTTTCATGGATCATCCTGCCCTGCTTGCCTGGTATATCTCTGATGAACCAAACGGGTTCAAGATCCCTCCTGAGAAACTTGAGGAAATATACAGGCTTATTAAAAGTATCGATCCGTGGCACCCAGTATCGATTGTTTTTATGGCTCCGTTTCTCTCTTCCAGAAAATATGCAGATGCTCTCGATATTGTCATGGCTGATCCTTACCCGGTACCGAATGGTTCAGTGACACAGGTGGGAGATGTTACAAAGCAGTTAAGATCAGAATTTGAAGGGGAAAAGCCGGTATGGATTGTACCCCAAGCTTTCGGCGGAGGTGAATGGTGGAGCCGCGAACCTACTTTTCAGGAAATGCGGACTATGACTTATCAGGCAATAGTTAACGGAGCCACAGGTATACAGTATTTTGTAAGACACGGTCATAATTCATTTCCGAAATCGATCTCATCATGGAATGAATGCGGAAGAATGGCTGTTGAGATCGCCGGGATAACTCCCTGGCTTTTGTCGGATGAGAAGGTGATGCCAGTACAAAGTAATTCAGCTAATATAAGGATCTCTTCAAGAGTTCATAATGGCCAGCTTATTATTATTGCAGTAAACAGAGTGAATTCCCCTCAAATGGCTGATATCAATATTTCCGGAACCTCAGCAAGGAATGCCAGGGTGCTTTTTGAAAACCGATCTGTTCCGGTCCATTCTGGTGCTTTTACTGATTTTCTTCCGGCTCTCGGTTCTCAGGTTTACCTTTTAAACATTCAGCCTCCTAAAGAAACGGTCAAACCATTCAGGGATAACCTGATCAGGGATCCGGGATTTGAGGATATAACCAGCCCTGGTATTCCGGCGGCATGCTATTCCTGGAATGAGGGTGACAGGGGATCAACATATTTCCTTGATTCAAGAGAGCATCTGGAAGGAAATCATTCATTAAGAATGGTAACACCTCAGGAAAATAAGGGTACAAGATTGAGGTTCTTCCCAATAAATATTTCAAAAGGAAGGTCCTATATTTTATCAATATGGGCAAAAACAGATTCCGTGCTTTACAGTAAAAGTGATAAGCCCTTTTTTGAGCTTGGAATGGGTGACTACGGAAGTGAACGGTTTTATCCTGGTAATGAGTGGAAGCAATTTGTAACATCTGTTACAATTCCATCCGACACTATTCCTTCTCCCAGGGTTAATGCTATCCTCAGGATGCCGGGAAAAGGAACAGCATGGTTCGATATGGTTCAGGTGTTTGAAGCTGTTGATATTAACAGAAGCATTAATCCGGAAATAAAAGTTAATAATTGGGATGATTAAAGTGTTTGTTAAACAGAGATATATGCCCCCCATCCCCCCTGAAGGGGGGCTTAATTGTGCCTCCTTAATAGCCCCCTTTAGGGGGTTGGGGGCAAAGTCAACCGTGTAACTAATTGTTTATATAATATATATCAATAATATGGGCAAAGTTATTATTACATTTTTTGTAGTGAGTATGATTGTTTTACAAAGCTGCACTGGTGATATGGAAAATATCAATTATAAAGGAAATCCTGAACCTTTGAAACAGAATGCCTACATCAAACTGCCGCTGGGAGCAATAAAACCCACTGGCTGGCTTAAGTCACAGCTTGAAGCTCAGGCTGAAGGTCTTACGGGCCATGTAGATGATTTCTGGCCTGATCTGGTAAATTCTTCCTGGCGAGGCGGCGACGGGGAAGCCTGGGAAAGGGGTCCCTATTACCTCGACGGACTTGTGCCTCTTGCTTATCTTCTGGATGATGAAAAGCTCATAAAAAAAGTAAATAACTGGATCGAACCTATCCTTTCGAGCAGCCGTGACTCAGGCTGGTATGGTCCAGCAAAAAACAAGGACAGGTGGCCTCTTGCAGTTTCAAATAAAGTCCTGATGCAATATTATGAAGCTACAAACGACAGCCGGGCTATCGAAGTACTTAAGAACTATTTCAGATATCTGAAGGATACTCCTCCTGATTGGCCCGATAAGGATTGGCGCGGCGTGAGGGCAATGGAAAATGCAGTTACCGGCTACTGGCTCTTCCGGCAGACAAAAGAACCATGGATCCCCGACGTGATCAAATCGATCCAGGAAAACAGCTCTGACTGGACAACCTACTATGAGAAATTTCCGTGGGATTCTGCCGCATCAGCTGAAAAGAAGATACCACTGAACTGGGGACCTGACGGACTTACCGCCCATGTTGTTAATAATGCCATGGCTATAAAATATCCCGGATTATGGTTCCAGCAATCCGGCAATAAGCGATTCATGAATGCAGTATTCGATGGCATCAGCAAGTATGACCTCAATCATGGTCAGGCTGGAGGAAGATTTTCGGGCGATGAACACCTGTCGGGGAAATCTCCTGATCGTGGCACCGAACTATGTTCCGTTGTTGAATATATGTATTCACTCGAAGAGCTCTATGCGATATTCGGTGACAACAAACTGGCCGACCGGCTTGAGATGCTTGCTTATAACGCATTACCCGGTACAACCACTGCTGATATGTGGGCACACCAGTACGACCAGCAGTCAAACCAGGTTATTGTTAATGGTGATAAAAGGTCCTGGAGCACGAATGGGAATTATTCAAATATTTACGGGCTGATGCCCAATTTCGCATGCTGCCTGGCAAATATGCACCAGGGATGGCCGAAGTTCACACAGAGTCTCTGGATGGCAACAAACGACAACGGCCTGGCAGCTGTGGCTTATGGCCCCTGCATTGTTAAGGCCAAAGTCGGGAAAGGCACTGAAGTCATTATCAGTGAAGAGACAGATTATCCATTCAGCGGACAGATTAATTTCAGGATCAGTTCAGAAAAACCGGCAAGATTTTCACTTTACCTGAGGATACCAGGATGGGCCGAAAATGCAGAAATAACTTATAAGGGAAAAACAAGAACGGATAAAGGAGGTTCAACAGTAATGCTTTATGCCAGGTGGGATCCGGAAGACGTTATAACTTTGAAGCTGCCGATGAATATCAGGGTAGAAAAAAGATATAACAATTCACTTTCAGTTCTCCGCGGGCCACTTTATTACTCCCTCAGGATTGAAAAAGAATACAAAAAAGTCACAATTAATTATGATAACTTCGGATACAAGGGCAGCGTCGACTGGGAGATATATCCGAAGAGCGCCTGGAACTATGGCCTTATGATCGACAGGGCAAATCTGACAAGAGGCATGGACCTGGTGGAAAATGAAGTGACCAGGTATCCCTTTGCAGATAAAGGCGATATGATCTGGTCGGCTGATTCCGCAAAATACATTCCATGGGATAAGGAAGCTGCGGTTGTGATAACTACACGCGGAATGAAAATCCCCGGATGGACCATGAAGGACAATTCAGCGGATATTCCGCCATTGAGCCCTGTTAAACAACAAGGTGTGGCGGAGGTGATCCAGCTTGTACCATACGGAAGTGCAAAGCTGAGAATTACCGAATTCCCGGTGATTGATCTGAAACAGGTGGTTGATGTATTCAGGTAATGAGATCCTTTGTGGTTCAATGATTTCTTTCCATATATATTAACCCTACCTCTGCCCCTTCCCTTAAATTTAAGGGAAGGGGTTTGGGGTAGGGTTTATTAATATGCCAGACTAAAAATAAGGGTCTGTTTTTTCTTTCAGCCAGATTTTTTCTTCGGAGGTAAGATACGGACTCAGCTTTTCATAAACTTCTGAGTGGTATGAATTCAGCCAGTCAATCTCTTTCTGATCGAGAAGTGATTTATCAATCAACGTTTTTTCAATATAACATAACGAAACAGTATCAAATTTCAGGAACTGCCCGAATTCGGTTTCTTCATCCTCATAGCACAAAATAAGATTTTCAATCCTGATACCATACTCCCCATCCCTGTATATTGCAGGTTCATTTGAAGTGAGCATTCCCGCTTCGATAACTGTCTTATTGTCAGCAGGACTTATACTCTGCGGGCCCTCGTGCACATTCAGGCAGTAGCCAACTCCATGACCTGTTCCATGAGCATAGTTAATTCCTGAACCCCACATTGCCCTGCGCGCCACAAAATCGAGCTGGTATCCCCTGGTACCTTTTGGAAATTTCGCCAATGCAAGATTAATATGCCCTTTAAGCACAAGGGTGAAATCCTTTTTTTGTCTTGACGTAGGGATCCCAATGGGTATGCTCCTGGTAATATCGGTGGTTCCGCCCATATACTGGCCTCCGGAATCGACAAGCAATAAACCCCTCTCTCCTATTTCAGTACCAGGTCCTGTCTCAGTTGTATAGTGTGGCAAAGCGCTGTTTTCATTAAAAGCTGCAATGGTCGCAAAAGAGGGTCCCAGAAAATCTTTTTGCTGCGATCTGAATTCAAGTACCTTTTCTGACAACGACTTTTCTGTCATCGGCAATTTACCGGAGTTGAAGTCAAACCAGCAGAAGAATTTTGTAAGTGCAACTCCATCTTTAATCATTACATTACAAATATTCTCAATTTCTGTTTTGTTCTTGATTGACTTAAGAAGCGTCGGAATGCTTGTCTTCTCAATTACCCTCGATTTCGCTGATATTGAATTATAAAGAGATACAGACGTTGTCGCAGGATTTGTCAAAACAGAAGATCCTTCAGTGACAGATGGTATAACTTCATTTATTTCTTCATATGGTAAAAGGGTTATTCCCAGACTGTCAAATTCTGAAGCAAGCTTCAGGGGAATTTTAGCCTCATCAATGAAAAGAAGTATCTGTTCTTTCCCGATCAGGGCATATGACAATAACAAAGGACTGTATTTCAGATCGCTTCCACGAACATTAAGAAGCCACATTATGTCATCAACCGAAGTCAGAAGGTGAAAGTCAGCATTCTCCGACACCATTTGTTTCCTTACTTCACTGATTTTTACCGGTCTGGCCTTTCCGGAGAACTCCACGGGATGGTCAAAAGCCATTGAGAATGGTAATCCGGGACGATCGGTCCAGAGGGCATCAATGATATCGCAACCCGTATCAATTGATACCTCTTTTTCTTCAAGCCTGTTTTCAAGCTTTTTTAACTGAGCAATAGAGAAAACCCTTCCGTCAATTCCAATCTTATTTCCCGGTCCGGAATTCTCACAAACATAATCCATATAGTCGTTCCTGTGAAATGCCCCGGGCTTAACAAATTCAAAACCGGTACCTGAAAGCTGCTTTTCAGCCTGAAGAAAATACCTTGAGTCTGTCCACAAACCGGCAAACGTATTTGTTATTACGACAGTTGCTGCGGATCCTGTAAATCCTGTAAGCCACCTTATTATCTGCCAGTGTTCAGGAATATATTCCCCCATGTGGGGATCGGAAGATGGAATTATACAGATATCAATATCATTCTGATGTAAAGCAGACCTGATCAAAGCCAGCTTTTCAACAGACGCATTCATAAGCTCTTGACCTCATTCACCAGGTTCTGCAGGGTGCTTTTTGCATCACCAAACAGCATCCTGGTTTTATTGTTAAAGAAGAGCATGTTCTCAATTGCCGCATAACCTTTTCCCATTCCCCGTTTCATGACAATTATGTTTTTTGCAGTGCGTGCTTTTATGATAGGCATTCCATAAATCGGACTCGACGGATCATCTTCAGCAGCCGGGTTTACGACATCGTTTGCACCAATTACAACAAGAACATCGGTATTTGGCAGGTCTGGATTTATCTCATCACTTTCAATAAGCTGCTCATATGGCACATCTGCTTCAGCAAGAAGCACATTCATATGTCCGGGCATCCTTCCGGCTACAGGATGGATCGCATATTTAACTTCCACGCCTTTCTCCTCGAGGAGTTTGTCGAGCTCATGGCAGATATGCTGAGCCTGTGCCACAGCCAGGCCATAACCCGGGACTATTACGACCTTCTTTGAATAACTGAGAAGAACCGCTGCATCCGAAAGAGTTATCTCTTTTATCGTTCCGCCTTCAACTGCAATCGATTGTCCTCCTCCGCCAAACACGCCAACTATGACGTTCAGCAATGAGCGGTTCATTGCCTTACACATCAGAATCGTAAGTATTGTGCCAGCCGATCCTACCAGTATTCCGCCTGTAAGCATCGCCTGGTTATTATACAGAAATCCGCCCATTGCTGCAGCAACTCCGGTGAATGAGTTAAGAAGCGAGATCACGACCGGCATGTCGGCGCCTCCGATCGGCATAACAAACAATACCCCATATATTACAGCTATAGCGAACATTATATAAATTAAAGGCATAAGTTCAGCACTTGCCTGCACCTGCCTTGTCATTATAAAGACAATAAATCCTATAAGTACGGCAAGTATTGTAAGATTTACATACTTCATCGCTTTTATCCTCATATCACCGATCCAGCCGTCAAGCTTGCCAAATGCGATCATGCTTCCGGCCCATGACACTGTTCCAATCATTAATCCTAGAAGAATGGCAAGTACATGGCCGTTTGCCATACCGGTCGTGGCGATCAGTTCCGGGCTTACATGTGGAAATTCCATCATCGATATGAGCGCTGCCGCGGCTCCACCCATTCCATTAAAGAAAGATACCAGCTGCGGCATCGCTGTCATTTTTACTCTTTTGGCTATAACCCATCCGATTGCGGTACCCAGGGCAATTGCAGCAAGTATTAAAGGTATGTTCCCAATCGGCTCACCATCTTTCTTGTGAAAAAGTATGGTTGCAATTATCGCAAAACCCATACCGAGTGCCGCCAGGATATTGCCCCTTCTTGCGGTAAGCGGGTGGCTGAGCATTTTCAGTCCTATCACAAACAGAACGGAGGCAATGATATAAGTGATCTCCAGTACCGGTATTCCATATTGAAATTGAGATATTCCGCTCATTTTAAATTAGTATTGAGATTAAACACTGGCTGATCACTTTTTCTTTTTAAACATTTCGAGCATCCTGTCAGTCACCACAAAGCCCCCGACAACATTAAGAGTTCCAAGGACAACTGCCAGAAATCCGAGGATCATTGATCCCGTTGTATCTGCATGTCCCATAACTATTATCGCGCCTATTATAACAACCCCGTGGATAGCATTGGCTCCCGACATCAGTGGGGTGTGAAGAATTGCAGGAACATTGCTGATCACCTCAATACCCAGAAATATTGAGAGTATAACAATAAAAATTGCTTCCCGGTGCTGTAAGAAAAAATCTGAAATCTGTTCCATAATGTTTGTTATTTAATGCCAAGCATCTGCCTGACCCTCTGACTTATATATTCCTTATTATGCACAGCTGTCGTGCCGTTTATTATCTCATCGTTCATATTAAGGACCAGATTCCCATCTTTATCGATCATGATCTTCAGAAGGTTAAAAATATTTGATCCGAACATTCTGCTTGCATCGGTTGACATATCTGACGGAAGGTCAGATTTTCCTAATATTGTAACTCCATTTACGGTAATTGTCTTTTCATTTTCAGTCAGCTCGCAGTTGCCTCCCGACGCTGCAGCAAGATCGACAATAACTGATCCTGGTTTCATTGCCATTATTGTTTCTTTGAGCACCAGAACCGGAGCTTTTCTGCCCGGAATCTGTGCAGTGGCTATGATCACATCTGCTTCAACAGCTCTCTTCTGAATAAGCTCCTGCTGTTTTTTCCTGAATTCTCCGGTCTGTTCAACAGCATAACCTCCCGCTGCCGAATCCTCTTTAGCTCCTTCCACTTCAATAAATTTACCTCCAAGACTTTTCACTTCCTCCTTAACAGCTGATCTCACATCAAAAACCTCTACAATAGCCCCCAGTTTTCTGGCAATAGCAATTGCCTGAAGTCCGGCAACCCCGGCACCCAGTATCAATACTCTTGATGGCTTTATGGTTCCTGCAGCCGACATGAACATAGGGAAGAATTTGGGCAATAAGCTGGCGGCTGCAAGGACAGCTTTGTAACCTGAAACTGTGGCCATCGACGACAGTATATCCATCGACTGAGCCCTGGAGGTTCTGGGGATGAGGTCAAGCGCAAGGACCGTAAGTCCCTGTAATCTTGCTTTCTCAAGCCATTCAGAGTTTTCTGAAGGATTTAATATCGAACAAAGTATTTGTCCTTCTTTGAAAGACTTTATGTTTTCTTCAAGTAAAGGATTTACAGATAATAAGAAAGAGCATCTCGATATTAAATCGTTACGTTCGGAAATTGAAGCACCTGCCGCCTGGTATTTATTGTCAGATGCAAAGGCTTTTTCACCGGCACCACGTTCGACAATTATCTCTACTCCCAGGTTTTTGATGGCGGCAACTTTGCCCGGGAGCATTGCCACTCGTTTTTCTGCTCCCGATTCTTTGAGAATGCCAATTATCATATATAATAAGTTTGGAGGTTGGAGTTTAGAGTTTGGAGTTACTGTTAATAAATTAACACCAATATAGTAAGATTTATTTATTCTTTCTGAAAGAAATTCTTTAACCAGAATTTATTTGCTTCATTCCTTGAATGAGTGGCTTTGGCGCCACCCCAGCCATGGCGTCCGTTCGGATAGATCATGAACTGGAATGATTTACCCTCATCCTGTAATCTCGAAATAAGATAAATTGAATTCTGCATGTGAACATTATCATCGAGATCCCCGTGGGTCATATAGAGTTTCCCTTTATAGTTTTTCGCCCAGGTCACTGCAGAGCCATCCTTATAACCTTCCGGATTATCCTGCGGTGTATCCATAAATCTTTCTGTATAAATGTTATCATAGAGCCGCCAGTCGGTTACCGAAGACCCAGCAAATCCATGTGTCCAGAAATCTGCTCCTTTGGTAAGGGCAAGGCAGGTCATGTATCCTCCATAAGAACTGCCGGTTATACCAATTCGCGTGCTGTCAATATATGGTTTTGCCAGTAACCATTTCACGGCATCGGAATAGTCAAGTATCTCCCATTTACCGAGGTTGCGATGAATATAATCGAGTCCCCTCTTTCCAAACTGACCGGAACCTCTGTGATCAACAGTAAAAGTAATGATCCCATTCTGCGAGTCCCATGAAGGGTTATTTCCCTGCCACCTGTTGTTAACGTTCTTTGAATCGGGCCCACCATAAATCCTGAATATCACGGGATATTTTTTATTCCCATCGAAATTCAGAGGATATGTAATTATTGCAGGCATGCTGAAGAGTCCGTCGGAGGTAGGTATCTTAACCATCTCGGCTCTTGAATTCTTCGCGGGATCAAAAACCGGTTGCTCAAATTTATAGATCTCCTTAACCTGCTTTCCCTTCCTGTCAATTAATAAAATCGATCCGGCACTTGTAATACTATTCCATGTATCTGTGAACCATGTTCCTTTCGGAGAAATGCTGACATCATGCATTCCGCTGCCATTTGTGATCTGAAAAAGATTTTTCCCATCAAGCCCGACCATGAAACAATGGCTGTCGGTCGATTCTGTTCCGGTGGCGGTAAAATATGCAACTTTTTGTAATTCATCCACTCTGTCGAGGCTTGTTACCCTGCAATTCAGACTGGTAAGCTGAGCAATAAGCCGGTTATCCCAGCTGTAATAATAAAGATTCTCCCAGCCGTTCCTTACGCTGTTTACGATGAAACCGGTTCCGTTCTTCATTATATAAATATCCTTATAGAAATCGAGCCATGCTTTCTGGGTTTCACTGTAAATCTGAGTAAAATCGCCTGTTGCAGGATCTGCAAGAATGATTTTCATATCATTCTGATCGCGGTTTATAACCTGGATTGCAAGCTTCCTGCTGTCAGGTGTCCAGAAAGGCCATGCTATATACTGGTCGACAGTGTAGTCAGTTTTTACCCAGGTAGTCTTTGCTGAAGCAACATCTGCTATTCCCATTTTAACTTTTGGATTAGGATCTCCTGATTTGGGATAGGGAACCTGCTCAAGTTTTCCATGGATCCCATCTGTTTCATCCAGGCGGTTAAGCGTAAAAACAGGAACATCGGTTTCATCAGTGCGCAGGTAAGCAATCTTATTTCCATCGGGCGACCACCAGAAAGCAGCATAACGGCTGGGCCGGTCAAGAATCTCCTCCATATAAACCCACGACGAATATCCATTATAAATCCTTTCAGAAGCATCAAACGATAATCTTATCTCTTTATTAAGCGACAGATCAAAGACATAGAGGTCCTTATTCTTGGTATATGCAATCTTCAGGCCGTCGGGAGAAAAACGGGCATTTACCTCAGGTACATCATCATTGGTAAGTCTACTCAGCTCCTTATCTCCCTTTTTAAAATAATAAAGATCATTATCCTTAATTATAATAAGCCCGCTCATATCCGGACTGACAACGTCGTTAAATCCAATGGTCACTCCCCTGGGAAGAGATTCGGAAAGGAGCTCCCTTTCTGATTTTTGGGGCGGGACAATTGTGCTTTTCCCCGATTTGACATCAACACTTTTAATCACCAGGTTCTTTTCCGAATCAAAAGTTTGCAGCAGGTAATGGCTATCATCTGCCCAACCTGTTATGCGAACCTGATTGATGCCACGCATCGGCATCTGCGAATCCAGTGGCAAACAAAAACCCGGAGCTGATAACAGAATGAATACAAGAATTTTAAAGGGTGAAAATCGTTTCATAGACTAAAGATTATGTTATTAAGAATAAATATCTGACTGACAAAAATAACCATTTTCAGATATGATTCTTTCCCGGTTCATCATTTACACAATTTCACCCCGATGTGCCTGAGGGAGTGTTTATGAAAAGTATTATCTTAGCCGGTCAACTTAATTTTTTTTATCAATGAGGCGATTTCTCTTTATAATTTCAGCAACAGTTCTGAATTTAATTAATGTTAATAGTCAGACTATCAAATCTCCCGATGAATTTCTCGGATATGAACCGGGCACTCAGTTCACATATCATTACAAAGCAGTTGAATACTTCAGGTACATTGCTGAAATCTCGCCTCTGGCAGAATACCGTAATTACGGAACCACATATGAAGGAAGGGAATTAGGTGTCTGCATAGTTTCAAGCGAGGCCAATATTGCTGATCTGGATGAATACCGGAAGAACAATCTCATCAAAACCGGTCTTTTGGAGGGGAATTTTACCGGGAAACAGATACCAATTATCTGGCTTGCATATAATGTTCATGGAAATGAATCTGCAGGGATGGAGACAGCAATGAAGAGTCTCTTTACCCTTGTTAACGGTTCATTTCCGGGTGTAAGCGACTGGTTAAACTCATGCATAATCATAATCGATCCCTGCCAGAATCCTGACGGGCGTGATCTGTACACGAACAGGTACAGAAATTCACAAAACCTGATCCCTGATCCTGACGGAAGATCGCGGGAGCATCGCCAGGGATGGCCAACTGCAAGGTCAAATCATTATATGTTCGATCTGAACCGCGACTGGACGTGGCAGACGCA
>Ga0209254_10003894_pt1 | contig 13636 bp, 13 predicted proteins | sample FrelakmetDIP11DI_FD_187148 | JGI IMG/M metagenome (GOLD analysis project Ga0209254, IMG submission 187148) | Freshwater lake sediment microbial communities from the University of Notre Dame, USA, for methane emissions studies - DIP11 DI (SPAdes)... | ecosystem: Environmental > Aquatic >...
GGGGCCCGTAGGTCTCGCCCTCGGCCGACAGCGCGCGCACACGGTAGTCGGCCGCGACGTCCATCGCCCCGTCGTGCAACTCGCTGCTGCCACTGATCTCGAGGCCGTCGACCGCAAACGCCTTGGCATCGGCGGGCGCACTGAACGCCATCCGATCCAAGCCGAAGCGCCAGACTCCCAGCGGCAGATTGTCGGGGCCGCGCCGCAGGTCCAGAGCCAGCTTCACGCCGGCGAGCTCGCCAGCGACGCCGTCACTGTCCTGGGCGCGCAGGGTCGGCAGCGACAGCTCGCCGACGGCAAGCTGGTCGCCGGCGCCGAACGCGAACTCGCCGGCGATGGCGGCCATGTCGAGCGTGCCCCCCGCGAACGACAGCTGGCGCGGTGGCACGCGGATGATCGTCCGGCCCGACCCCAGGAAGCCAATCAGGGTCCGCACCGGCGGGTCGCCGCCGCCGGCGACCAGCGGCTGGCTGCCGAGCCAGATCTCGCTGTCCAGGCGCGCGAGCCCGAAGGACTGTTCGGCGGCACCCAGGAAGGGGCCGTGGACGGCGTGGGTCCTGACCAGCAGCCGCGGCCGCTCGGCATCCGGCGCGCTTGTCTCCGGCACCGGCAGCTCCAGCTGCAATCGGGCATCGGAGCTGAACCAGCCGCGGGCATAGGTGTGGTCCGCGATGTGGTAGCCGGCGTCCTCCAGCTGCCTCACCACGGCCTTGTAGTGCCCCTCGGCCTGCATCCCGAGGAAGCCGGGCGCCGCGACGCTGATGGCCACGATGAGCAGGAACAGCCAGAGCAGCTTCTTCATCGCATCGTCCTCGCTGATTGCGGCATGCCGCGGGTTGCGACCTTGTCAGAACGCCGCGGCGCGCGGCGGCGCGCGGTCGAGCACGGCGTTGATGCGCGCGAGCAGGTGTGGCAGATCCAGGCCCGCCATCTCGCGCTGCTCCGTCTGCGTCCCCTGCTCGATGAAGCGATCCGGCAGGCCGTGGTTCAGGATGCCGAGATGACGCCCCGCCGCCGCCAGCAGCTCGTTGACCGCAGAGCCCGCGCCGCCCATCACGGCGTTCTCCTCCACCGTCACGAGCAGCTCGTGCGTGTCCGCCAGCTCGAGGACCAGGGCCTCGTCGAGCGGCTTGACGAAGCGCATGTTGGCGACCGTGGCGCCGAGCTGTGCGGCCGTCGCCAGGGCGAGCTCCAGCGTGGTGCCGAAGCTCAGCAGCGCGACCCGGCTGCCGCGCCGCCGGATCTCGCCCCGCCCGATGGCGAGGGTCGGCGCCGCCGGGTTCACCGCCACGCCGGGACCGGTGCCCCGCGGATAGCGCACCAGGGCGGGTCCGGGGTACTCGTACGCGGTCTGCAGCATGCGGCGGCACTCGTTCTCGTCGGCCGGCGCCATGACGATCAGGTGCGGCAGCGGACGGGCGAAGCTGAGGTCGAGGCTGCCGGCGTGGGTCGCGCCGTCCGGGCCGACCAGGCCAGCGCGGTCCACCGCGAAGGTCACGTCGAGGTTCTGCAGCGCGACATCGTGGATGAGCTGGTCATAGGCGCGCTGCAGGAAGGTCGAATAGATCGCGACGACCGGCTTCAGCCCCTCGCAGGCCATGCCGGCCGCGAGCGTGACGGCGTGCTGCTCGGCGATCCCCACGTCGAAATAGCGGTCGGCATAGGTCTCGGCGAACCGCACCAGGCCCGATCCCTCGCACATCGCCGGCGTGATCGCGACCAGCCGGGAATCGCGCGCCGCAGCATCGCAGACCCAGTCCCCGAACACCTCGGTGTAGCTCGGCGCGCCGCTGCGTGGTCTTAGCTCGCCGGTACGCGCGTCGAACGGCGAGACGCCGTGGAAGGCGACGGGCTGGCCCTCCGCCGGGCTGTAGCCGCGGCCCTTGTGGGTGACCACGTGCAGCAGCCGCGGCCCCTTGATGGCCCTCATGTTCGACAGGGTCGAGATCAGCAGCGGCAGATCGTGGCCGTCGACGGGGCCGATGTAGTTGAACCCCAGCTCCTCGAACAGGGTGCCGGGCATGACCATGCCCTTCATGTGCTCTTCCCAGCGGCCCACGAGCTCGCGCAACCCTGGCGCGATGCGCAGTGCGCTCTTGCCGCCATCGCGGACGCGGTTGTAGAAGCGGCTGGAGAGGATCCGGGCGAGATAGTTGCTCACGGCACCGACGGGCGGCGAGATCGACATGTCGTTGTCGTTCAGCACCACCAGCAGATCGAGGTCGAGCGAGCCGGCGTGGTTGAGGGCCTCGAACGCCATGCCGCCCGACAGCGCGCCATCGCCGATCACCGCGACCGTCTGCCGCCGCTCACCGAGCCGCTCGGCGGCGATCGCCATGCCGAGCGCCGCGCTGATCGAGGTGCTCGAATGGCCGGCGCCGAAGGCGTCGTAGATCGATTCGCTGCGCTTGAGGAAGCCGGACAGCCCACCCTTCTGGCGCAGGGTCGCCATGCGGCCGCGGCGGCCGGTCAGGATCTTGTGCGGGTACGCCTGATGACCGACGTCCCAGACCAGCCGGTCCTCGGGCGTGTCGAACACGTAATGGAGCGCGATCGTCAGCTCGACCACGCCGAGACCCGCTGCCAGATGGCCCCCGGTGCGCGACACCGTGTCGATCAGGCAGTGCCGCAGCTCTTCGGCCAGCGCAGGCAGGTCGTGCACGTCGAGCTGCCGCAGGTCGGCCGGGGTGTCGATCCGGCCGAGCAGCGGATAGCCGGCCGAGACCGGTGAGCGGGTGGGCATCCGGAAATCCGAGGGTCGCCGGGCCGTCCTGCCCGAGGGATGCGATTCTAACTGATTGCGCAGCGCAGCAAGCGGCTCGGCCCCGGCGACCGGATGCCGCGCGAGGCGAGGCTTTGATTGCCGGGGCGGTTGTGCCAGCATCGCCGCCGATGGCGTTGGCTTGCGCGACGAGACGACGATGAGCCCGTTGCGGCCGCACCGCCCGGACGACGCCCGTGGCGTCGTCGCCCTGCTGCGCGCGGGCTGGCGGATCCTTCGGCTCACGGAGCACCTGCTGACCGGCACCCTCCTCACGCTCCTGCTGGCGCGACGCCGGGCCGACGGTTCGTTCCGCTACCGACCGGATGTCGTGTCCTGGTGGCACCGGCGGGCCTGCCGGATTCTGCACGTCTCGGTAGAGGTGACCGGTTCGGCGCCCGGTGATTCGGCGCTCCTGGTCGCCAACCACGTCTCCTGGCTCGACATCCCGGTCCTGGGCGGGCTGGGCCCCATCGCCTTCCTCTCCAAGGCCGAGGTGCGGGACTGGCCGCTGATCGGCTGGCTCGCTGCCGCCGCCGGCACGCAGTTCATTGCGCGCGGCAGCGGCGAGGCGGGGGCGGTCGGCGAGCGCATCGGCAACCATCTCTCGGACCGCGGCTGCCTGGCACTCTTTCCGGAAGGGACGACCACCGACGGCAGCATCGTCAAGCCCTTCTTCCCGCGGCTGCTGGCGGCCGCCACCGCCTCCGGAGTGCCGGTCGTGCCGGTGGCGCTGCGCTACCACAGGTCGGGGGCACTGGATCCGGTGGCGCCCTTCGTGGGTAACGAGCCGATGGCGAGCCACCTGCGGCGCGTGCTCATGGCTCGCGCGTTCGCCGTCCAGGTCGTGTTCACGGAACCGCTCGACCCCAGGGCCTTCGACCGGCGCGGGCTCGCGACGCGAGCCCGCGCGGCGATCGTCGAGTCACTCGCCCGCCTCGTTCGGCCGACGATCGAATCGACCGGCTGAGCGCGGTACAGGCCCTACATCACCGCGCCGAACGACGCGTCGGCCGCGTACGCGGGCACCGGCAGCCCGGCGAGCGCACAGCCCTGCGCGACCGGTCCTTTCGGAAACAGCTCCAGCAGATACCGGCGGCCGCCTTGCGCCGCGAAGCGTTCTTCGAGGGCCATCGCCAGCAGGTGGGCCTTGGCCGCTCGGTCGGCGTCGCACTGCTCGCGCAGGAACTCGATCACCTCCCAGTGCGGGGGCGTCAATTCGATCCCGGCCGCACGGGCACGGGCCTCTGTCTCATCGCGCCAGACAGTCGGGTCGGCGGATGCAGGGTGGACGTGGTGCAGGATGCTGTCCATCGGTATCTCCGTGATCTGCAGTCTCGAAAACGCCCGCCGCGGTCGACCAGACCGAGGCGTGGAGTGCGCCGTGCGGGACGGCGCGCCATCGCAGGCCCCGTTGGTTGCACCGCGCGATCCAAATCCCTTAGCCTGGAATGGCTCCGCGGAGGATAGCCCCTTGAGCGAACTGCATTACACCGCACTCGGCAACGGAATCTACTGCATCGAGACCGGCCTTTACCGGCACGGGCTCGCCGCCTGCTACCTGATTCAGGAAGGCGACCGCGCCGCGTTCGTCGACACCGGGACCACGCACACCGTGCCGCACCTGCTGGCGTTGCTCGCAGAGCTCGGGCTCCCTGCCGACAGCGTCGACTACGTCATCCCGACCCACGTCCACCTGGATCATGCCGGCGGCTCGGGCGAGCTGATGCGGCAGTGTCGCAATGCCACCCTGGTGACTCACCCGAAAGGGACGCCGCACCTGATCGAGCCGAGCCGGCTCGCCGCAGGGGCGACCGAGGTGTACGGGGCGGAGGCCTTCGCGCGCGATTTCGGCGAGCTCGTGCCGGTGCCGGCCGAGCGCGTGGTCGCGGCCGAGGACGGCCACGTGATCGACCTCAACGGCCGGCCGCTCGTCTTCGTCGACACCCCGGGCCACGCCAACCACCACGGCTGCATCTACGACGAGCGCTCGCGTGGCTTCTTCACCGGCGACACCTTCGGCATCTCCTACCGCGAGTTCGACACCGCCGCCGGGCCGTTCCTGTTCGCGCCGACGACCCCGGTCGCGTTCGATCCCGAGGCCTGGCTGCAGAGCCTGGACAAGCTGATGGCCCGCGCGCCGCGGGCGATGTACCTGACCCACTACTGCCGGGTCGAGCAGCCGGAGCGACTGGTCGACGACCTGCGACACAGCATCCGCGCGCTGGCCGAGCTGGCGCTGGCGCAGGAAGGGGCCCCCGAGGCCGATCGTGAGGCCCGCCTGCGTGCGGGGATCGGCGACCTGCTGGTGCGCGACGTCCGCGCCCACGGCTGCACCCTGGGCGAGGCGCGGGTGCGAGACCTGCTCGCCGTCGACACCCTGCTGAACGCGCAGGGCCTCGAGGTCTGGCTGCGCCGCCGCGCCCGCCGGTCGGCCGCTCCAGGGTGAGCGCGGGTACACTGGGCGGCCCCGCTCCGCTGCCGCTGTCGATGCATCCCCGGCCATGAAGCACCGCACCGACGACCTGCGCATCCGTGAGATCAAGGAGGTCCTCGCGCCGCAGGACCTGCACGCCGCGTATCCGGTCAGCGAGGTCGCCTCGCAGACCGTCTTCGAGACGCGCCGCCAGATCCACGACATCCTGCACGATGCGGACGACCGCCTGCTGGTGGTCATCGGCCCCTGCTCGGTGCACGACGTGGCGGCGGCCAAGGACTATGCCGCGCGGCTCAAGGCCGTGCGCGACGAGCTCGCGCACGACCTGCTGGTCGTGATGCGGGTCTATTTCGAGAAGCCGCGGACCACCGTGGGCTGGAAGGGCCTGATCAACGACCCCAACCTCGACGGCACCTTCGAGATCAACGCCGGCCTCAAGCTGGCGCGCCGGCTGCTACTCGAGCTCAACGAGCTCGGCCTGCCGGCCGGCACCGAGTTTCTCGACCTGATCAGCCCGCAGTACATCGCCGATCTGGTGAGCTGGGGCGCGATCGGTGCGCGGACGACGGAGAGTCAGGGCCACCGCGAGCTCGCGTCCGGCCTGTCGTGCCCGGTCGGCTTCAAGAACAGCACCGACGGCTCGCTCGGCATCGCGATCGACGCCATCCGCGCCGCGCGCCGGCCGCACGTCTTCATGTCGGTCACCAAGGAGGGTCGCTCGGCCATCTTCTGCACCGCCGGCAACGACGACACCCACGTCATCCTGCGCGGCGGCGCGCGTCCGAACTACGACACCGAGAGCGTGAACATGGCGGCGGAGCAGATGGAGGCCGCCGGCCTGCAGCCGCGGCTGATGATCGACTTCAGCCACGCCAACAGCCGCAAGCGGCCGGAGAAGCAGGTCGACGTGGGGCGCGACGTGGCGGGACAGATCGCGCGCGGCGACCGGCGCCTCATCGGCGTCATGGTCGAGAGCCACCTCGTGGGCGGGCGGCAGGACGTGATCGCCGGCAAGCCGCTCGTCTACGGCCAGAGCATCACCGATGCGTGCATCGGCTGGGACGATAGCGTGCCGCTGCTGCGGGCGCTCGCCGCCGGCGTGCGGGAACGCCGCGCGCAGCCGCGCCGCGACGGCTGAGCGCGTGCCAGCTACCAGGCGAGGTCGAACCGGTAGGCGGTGCCGGACAACTCGAGCGTCTGGCCCGGCGCGATGATCTCGCGTGGTCCCTTGAACCGCTTGTCGCCGTCGAGATCGATCGCGATCCCGTCGTTGGTGTAGTCGCCATCGAGGACCAGGTTGTCGGCGACCAGCGCCGGATACGGCCGGCCGCCGAGCACCACCTCGCCGCTCAGCTGGGTGCGGCAGTAGACCTGCAGCCGGTCGGCCCGCCGCGCATCGAAGTTGACCCACAGGTCGTAGGAGCCCTCCAACGGCCGCCCGGTCACCTCCGGCAGGGGCAGCCGCAACGAAGTACCGAACCCGCCCGCGCCCTCGCTCTCCAGGGGCGGACCGTCGTCCGTCAGGTCGCGATTGCGGTTGCGGTCCACGTACAGCCGGTGGCCGCCACCCTCGCTCACCAGCATCAGGGCGTACTCGCGCCCGCCGTGCAGGGGCAGCGCCCCGAAGGCCGCACGCCCCGTCGTTGCCGGGAGGCGCAGGCCCTGCGGCGGCTGGCTCACGAGCAGCAGCGGGTGCGACATCGCCGCCATCCGGAAGCCGGCGGGACGGAATCCGCTGGCCAGCCGCACGGGCACCTCGGCCATCGCAGGCGCTACCGGCTGCAGCGCCTCGATCAGTTCCTCGCGATGCACCTGAGGCGGCACCCGGACCGGATCGGCCACCTCCACGGGGGACGGAACGCGGCGCGCGCTGTCGGGCAGCTGACCGGCGAGACGCGGGGCGACCTCGGTCTCCCAGAACCGCTGGGCAGCGGGAAGCACCTGGTCGCGGAAGAACAACGCTGCGCCTGCCAGGAAAACCAGGAGGACGAGGAAGCGGCCCGGCCGCGACCGGTCGACGCGCTGGACCGGGGAAACGCCGGGCTGGCGGTCGGACCGCGTCGGGCCGTCCACCACCGAGTCCGTGCCGGCGTTGGACCGGCGTTTGGCGGCAATGCGGCTCACGCCTCGAAACCGGCCAGGCGAAGCCACCGCTTCGCCTCCTCGGGATCCTTCGGGACGCCGCGGCCCTCCTGGTACAGCAGTCCGAGCGTCGTCATCGACCCCTGCAGGCCCTGCTCCGCCGCCTGGCGGAACCACTCGGCGGCCCTCGCCGGATCCTTGTCGGTGCACTCACCCTCCAGGTACATGAAGCCGAGCCCGTGCTGCGCGAGGCAGTGACCGGCCTCTGCCGCGCTGCGCATGTAGCGGTAGGCGAGCGCCGCGTTCTCGGTCATGCCGAGGCCGTTCTGCAGCATGATCGCCATGCGGTACTGCGCCTCCGCATCGCCCTCCCCGGCGAGCGGGGACAGCAGCCGCGCCGCCCGCGTGAAGTGCTTGGCCTCGAACGCCGCAACCCCGCTGGCCAGCGCCATGTCGCGGTCGTCGAACGATTCAGTCATCGCGTCACTCCCGTCGAGATTCGAAAAGGCCGGTCCTTTTAGCACCGGCGCCGAGGTTCGTCACCGCGGGCATCGCAGGGAAACGGCCGCCTCAGGCGGCGGCCCGCAGCCAGGCCAGCCACTCGGCCTGCAGTGCGGGGTGTGCGGCACCGACGGCGATGCGCTTGCGCAGCGTCAGGTCGTTCCGACAGTCGCCGTCCCAGCGGTCGAGGAGACAGGGGGCACCGCCCGCCTCCGCGAACACGAGGGCGCCGCCCGCGTAGTCCCACAGGCGCTGGCCGCCGTGCGCGTAGAGGTCGGCACGACCCGCGGCCAGCCAGCACCAGTCCAGCGCGGTCGAGCCCAGATTGCGCTGCGAGCGAAACGGTGGCGCCGTCGCCAGCCGGGCGCCGAGGCTGGGGGGGAGGCGCTTGAAGTCGACCAGCGCGATCGCGGCCGCGAGCGTCGCGCCCTCCCGCGCCAGCAACAGCGGTGCGCCGTTCAGCGCCGCACCGCCGCCGTGCCTGGCCGAGAAAAGCTCGCGGCGGACGGGATCGTAGACCAGCCCCAGTTCCACCCGGCCGGCGACGAGCCAGGCGAGCGACAGCGCGAAGAACGGGAAGCCGGCGGCAAAGTTGCTCGTGCCGTCGAGCGGATCGAGGCACCAGGCCCCGCGCTCGCTCCGGGCGAGCACGGCCTCCTGCTCGACGGCCGTCATCTCCTCGGCCAGCAGTGGTATGTCCGGGTAGAGGCCCTGCAGGGCCGCCTGGATGCGGGACTGGGCCGCGAGATCGGCGGCGGTGACGACGCTGCCGTCGGCCTTGCCCGCCGCGGCAACGCGACCGAAGCGCGGCATGATCTCCGCGTCGGCGGTCTCTCGTACCAGATCACCGAGGGCTTGCAGATCCGGTGTTGCCGTCATCATGACCTGGGACTCACCCGCCTTGCGCCAAGACTACGCTTTCCCTAGCCTTGCGCAATGGACCTGACACCTGACCTCAATACTTGGCGGCGCGGCCTCGCGGCCTGCGCCCTGGCCCTCGCCACCCTCGCCGCCGCACCCGCAGCGGCAGAGCCGCCGACCGGCCAGCGCGCCGACTTCCTCGCTGCCGAGCGGGCGTTGCAGCGCGGCGAAAGCGCGACCTACATCCCCCTGCGTCAGCGGCTGGCCGGCTACGTGCTGTTCCCGTACCTGGAGTACGGCGAGCTCAGCGCGGGCCTCGACACGGTGTCCGCGCAGCGGGTGACGGCGTTCCTGCGCGACCACGCCGACTCCCCGCTGGCAGGCAGCCTGCGCCGCGCCTGGCTCGGCAAGCTTGCGGACCGTGGGCAGTGGACCGAGTTCCTGGCCGCCTACGACGGCGACAAGTCGCCGGAGCTGCGCTGCGACCACGTCCGCGCCCTGCTCGGCGCCGGGCAGCGCGACAAGGCCTTCGCCCTGATGCCCGACCTCTGGCGTACCGGCAAGCCGCTGCCCAGCGAATGCGACGGACCGATTGCGGAGTGGCGTGCCGCCGGCGGGCTGACGACTGCGCTGGTCTGGGAGCGTTTCGGCCTGGCGATGGACAAGGGCGAGGAGACGCTGGCGCGTCAGCTGGCCCGCGGGCTGCCGGCGGGCGATCAGGCGTGGGCGGAGCGCTGGCTGCGCCTGCGCGCTCGCCCGCAGGCCGTACTCGAAAGCGAGTTCGCGGCCGACCACCCGGCACGGGACGGCGCCCTGGCCTATGGCATAGCACAGTGGGCCCGGCAGGATGCGGTCGCCGCGCTCGACGCCTGGAACGCGCTGCGCAGCCGTTACCCGTTTTCCGCGCGGGCGAGCCGGTCGGCCGAGGCGGCGCTCGCGACCCGCCTCGCGCGGGAGGACTCCGCGAAGGGTTTCGAGTTCATTCGCGAGCTGCGCCCCGCCGCCGACGACGTCGAGCTCCAGGAGGCGCGCATCCGCGCCGCCCTCGTGCAGCACCGCTGGAGCCTGGTCGGCCGGTGGATCGACGCGCTGCCGGCGACCGCCCGGGACAGCGAGCGCTGGCTGTACTGGCGGGCGCGGGCGCACGAGGCCCTCGGCGAGCTCGCCGATGCCCGCAGCCTGTACGTGCGAGTGGCGCGGGAGCGGAGCTATTACGGCTTTCTCGCGGCCGATCGCGCCAAGGTGCCCTATGCCCTGTCCCACCGTCCCGCCGCCGCGGACGCGGCCGTGACCGCTAAGGTCCGCAGGCTGCCCGTGGTCGCACGGGTGGCCGAGCTGCGGGCCATCGGCCGTGACAGCGACGCCACGCGGGAATGGCGCTGGCAATACGACCGGCTGAACAAGGAGGAGCTGAAGGCCCTGGCACGCATCGCCAAGGAGTGGGGCTGGCACGACCAGGCCGCCTATACCCTGGCCAAGGCCGATTACTGGGACGATTACGAGATTCGCTTCCCGATCGTCTACGGCGCGCAGCTCGACCAGAACGCCGCGGCGCAGGGCGTCGACCGGTCCTGGGTCTACGCGATCGTCCGCCAGGAGAGCACCTTCAACCCCGAGGTGCGCTCGCCCGCCGGCGCCACCGGACTCATGCAGCTCATGCCGGCGACGGCCAGCCAGGTCGCGCAGAAGCATCACGGCGAGCGGGCGCCGAGCGCGCAGCAACTGACCGAGCCGGCGCGCAACATTCGTCTCGGCACGACCTATCTGCGCACCCAGCTCCAGCGCCTCGACGACAACCCCGTGCTCGCCACGGCGGCGTACAACGCCGGCCCCACCCGGGTCCGCCAGTGGCTGCCGGCGCAGGAGACCGACGCCGACATCTGGGTCGAGATGGTGCCCTTCAAGGAGACCCAGGACTACGTCCGCCGCGTGATGAGCTACGCGGTGTTCTACGACCACCGCCTCGGCGTGAGGCCACGCCCGATCAGCGAGCGCATGCCGCTGATCGCGCCGCCGTCCAGCGTCGCGGTGCGCGACCGCGCCGAAGAGCCGGGCGCCGGCTGATTCGCGACCCTCAGGCCGCGGCGCGCTGCTCCATCAGCGCCGCGATCAGTCGGTCCTCGGTCTCGATGCGACTGGCGAGCGTCTGACCGAGCCTGGAGAGGTCCTCGCTGAGCCGGTCGAGCGACAGCGGGTGGTCCGACGGGTCGTACTTGTCGTTGAATGCCACGACGGCATTGGTCGTCTCGACGATGCGGGGGTAGAGCGCCTCCGCCACGGTCGCCACGTGTTGCCGCCGCTCCTCGCCCCGACCGATCCGGTCGTAGATCTCGAAGTGACCGAACGCGGAGTAGTCGACGAGCAGCTGGCAGAATTCCTGCAGCTGCGCCAGCACCGGCTTGTGCTTGTCGGGCGTGTAGGGCTCGAGGCCCGCAACCTGACAGAACAGCACCAGCACCTTCTGCCGCTCGCGCAGCAGCTTGGCGATCGTCTGCTTCGTGCGCTCGCGGCGCTCGGTCGGCATCTTGGCGGTATTGCTCATCGCAGAACTCTCTTCAGTGGCGCGCGCTAATTGTTATGATCTTCGGTGGATAGTCTATCCACCGCCAGCAGCCGCTGGAACCGGTATCCACCGGCCGACCGCTTCGGCTGCACGGGCGCAGAGGTTCGAGTCATGAAACGCACGCCGCTGCTGGCTGCTGTCGTCCTTGCGTGCACGGCAACCCCAGGCCTGACTGCCGAGCTCAGCGAGCGTGGCACCGAGATGTTCGACGCGATGCTCGGCGCGATGGACGCCATGGGGCTGGTGGAGCGGGGCCGCAAGCACCGCAGCGAGGGGGGCGACGGATCGTCCGGGTTCAACATGCCGGGCGGATCGTCGTTCGGCGGCTGGCCTTCGGCCATGCCCGCCTCGGGCTTCGGGATGCCCGGCGCCTCGCCGTTCGGGATGCCCGGCGCCTCGCCGTTCGGGATGCCCGGCGCCTCGCCGTTCGGCATGCCCGGCGCCTCGCCGTTCGGCGGGTTCGGCAACCCCATGTCGCCCTGGTCTTCGATCCCCGGCGCCGGCAGCAGCATGCCCTGGACCGGTGGCGGGATGCCCTGGACTGGCGGCGGCATGCCGTGGGGCGGCGGAAAGATGCCCGACATGGCGCGCATGCCCGGCGGTTCGGGCTGGCCGATGCCGGCGATGCCGAACGGGCCCTGGACCGGGGCGCAGAAGGGGTCGACCGCGAGCGCGTTTCTCGACGGCGCCTGGGAGGGACAGGGCGGCGAGCTGCTGCTGATCCGCCGTGGGATGTTCCGCATCTATGCCGATGCCGAGACCTACCGCGACGGTCACCTCCAGATTCAGGGCGAGCGCCTGCAGCTGAAGGACGCCGAGTCGGGACGCGCCCGCGACTACGAGATGCGCTACCAGGCGGACCAGCTGGCCCTGCGCACGCCCGAGGGTGACGTCCTGCTCTACCGGCGAATGTCGGACGACGCCCAGCAGGGCCGCTGAGCCCGGCGCCACCCGCACCGGTCAGTCGCGCAGCATCGCCTCGAGGACGGACGCGAGGCGCGTTTCCTGCCGATCGCGGCGCAGCCGCTCCGCCGCGACGATGGCGCGCAGGTCGGCCAGCGCCTGGTCGAAGACGTCGTTCACGACGAGGTAGTCGTATTCGCCGAAGTGCGACAGCTCGCTGCGCGCATCGCGCATCCGCCGGTCGATGATCTCGGTGCTGTCCTGGCCGCGACCGCTGAGCCGCTCGCGGAGGGCCTCGACGTTCGGGGGCACGATGAACACCGACACCGCCTCCGGAAAACGCGCCCGCACCTGGCGGGCACCCTGCCAGTCGATCTCCAGCACCACGTCGCGATCGGCTGCGAGCACGTCTCGAACGGCCTGCTCGGCAGTGCCATACAGGTTGTCGAAGACCCGCGCGTGCTCGAGGAACGCACCAGCCGCCACCATCGACTCGAACCTCGCCCGGTCGACGAAATGATAGTGCTTGCCGTCGACCTCCCCAGGACGCGGCGCACGCGTGGTATGCGACACCGACACGCGCAGCCGCGGGTCGCTCGGCACGAGGGCCCGCAGCAGGCTGGTCTTGCCCGCACCCGAGGGCGCCGAGACCACGAACAGCACACCTGTTGTCATCGCCGGTCCTCTGCGCGGGAAACTCTCATCGGCGCAACCGCGGCCCCGCCCCTAACACGTGAGCTCGGGTCGCGAGACGAGACCGTGATCGGTGCGATGGCGAAGTCGGCAGGGAGCGCGCAAGCCTCGCCCGGCGACCGAAGATCCAGAGCCGTGGTACCGAGCAGCGTTGCCTGCCGGACGCCGCGGGTCGTCGGAGCGGTTTTCACGCGGAGTCTAGAAACGACGGGTCGTTCATAACATTTTCATCATGATGAATGCTACTTCTTGAGTCATTCCCACGACTGCTGTCGGTTTCGCCCGTCACCAATAGGAACCTGCGACCCAGAGGATCGCCGGCGGCACGTTCAAGCCATCGATCGTGAATCGATAAGGCGAATTGTAGTGATAGTAGGCGCCCAGGTTTACGACCTGCCCGGCCGCCGGATACTGGCCCGCGAGCAGATTGTTCACCCGCACCACATATACCGAGCCGCCGGCGTCGGGCATCATGTACTGTGCGGTACAGGGGTCGCTGTAACACACCACGCTGCGGCCTGGTGCAAGGTTCGCACGATCAAAATTTCCGGCCCACCCGCCGTACGGATCGTTGGGATTGGTCGCGCAGGCGGCAAGGCTCCCGCAGACCGTCGTCAAGGCCAGAAACCGAAGCGACTTTCGGGTCGGGACACGACCACCGGCAATGCTCGATTCACACATATCCGATGACTCCTGCGATGGCCGAAGGCCCCGGCTTTGGTTACAGACGAGTCCTGCGCCGGCCGGTCCGCTATTCAATGTTCTGCACCTGCTCGCGCATCTGCTCGATCAGCACCTTCATCTCCACTGCAATCGAGGTCAGCTCCGCGTCCGC
>Ga0209254_10003895_pt1 | contig 13633 bp, 11 predicted proteins | sample FrelakmetDIP11DI_FD_187148 | JGI IMG/M metagenome (GOLD analysis project Ga0209254, IMG submission 187148) | Freshwater lake sediment microbial communities from the University of Notre Dame, USA, for methane emissions studies - DIP11 DI (SPAdes)... | ecosystem: Environmental > Aquatic >...
ATCGGAGGGGACTCGGAGCGGGCACGCCTGTTGCGGCGGGCCATCTCCATCGCCGTGGACTACGAGGAGTTCATCTCGATCTTCGCCAACGGGCGGGGGCTGGCGGCCCAAGGCCCAATCCCGCCGGGGATCTTCGGCTACCGGGAGGGCGAGGCAGGGATCAACCCCTACGTCTACGAGTGGCGGGATGGGCACCCGGTGCGTCGTGGCATCGAGGAGGCCCGTCTGCTCATGGAGCAGGCGGGCTACCCGGGAGGGCGGGACCAGGAGACCGGCCTGTCCCTTACCATCAACTTCGAGGCGGTGGCCACGGGTCCGGACGACAAGTCGCGCCTCAACTGGATGCGCAAGCAGTTCGCCAAGCTGGGGATCGAGCTGGTGATCCGCTCCACCGACTACAACCGCTTCCAGGAGAAGATGCGCAATGGCACCGGCCAGGTCTACATGTGGGGCTGGAACGCGGACTATCCGGACCCGGAGAACTTCCTCTTCCTGCTCCATGGCCCCAATGGGAAGGTGGAGCACCAGGGGGAGAACGCCTCCAATTACGCCAACCCGGAGTTCGACCGTCTGTTCGGTGTTATGAAGTACATGGACGACGGCCCCGAGCGCCAGGCGGTCATCGATGCGGCCGTGGAGATCGCCCGCCGCGACGCCCCCTGGGTCTGGGGTTTCAACCCCAAGTCCTTCAGCCTTCACCATCAATGGGTGCACAACACCGTGCCCAACACCATGGCCAACAACACGTTGAAGTACCGGCGCCTGGAGCCGGCGCTGCGGGAGCGCTTGAGGGCCGAATGGAACCCTCCTGTCCTCTGGCCGCTCTGGACCCTGCTGGGCCTGGGGCTGGCCCTGGTGTTGCCCGCCCTGTGGCTGGTGCGCCGGCGTGAGCGGAGCACCGCCCTGTGACCGCTTACATCATCCGCCGCCTGCTCTATGCCATCCCCATCCTGATCGGGGTGAATCTGCTCACCTTCGCCCTGTTCTTCGTGCTGAACTCGCCGGAGGAGATGGCGCGCATGCACCTGGGGGAGAAGCGGGTGACTGAGGAGGCCATCGCCAACTGGAAGCAGGAGTACGGCTACGATAAGCCGCTGTTGTTCAACGCGTCGGCCGCGGGGCTCGCGCGATTCACCGACACCATCTTCTTCGAGCGCTCGGTCCGGCTCTTCGTCTTCGACTTCGGCTCCTCGGACGACGGCCGGGACATCGGCTACGACATCACCCAGCGTATGTGGCCAAGCCTCGCCATCGCGGTGCCAGTGCTGCTCGTGGGGCTCGCGGTGAACATCAGCCTGGCGCTCTTCATCGTCCTGTTCCGAGCCACGTACCTGGATCTCGGGAGCGTCGTGGTCCTGGTCGCCATGATGTCCATCTCCGGGCTCTTCTACATCATCGGCGGACAGTTTCTGCTCAGCAAGCTCTTCCACCTGGTGCCCGTCTCCGGCTACGACACAGGGTTGAACGCCTGGAAGTTCCTGATCCTTCCCGTGATCGTCGGGGTGATCGGCGGGATCGGGGCCGGTGCCCGCTGGTATCGCACCCTGTTCCTCGAGGAGGTCTCGAAAGACTATGTGCGTACCGCCCGGGCCAAGGGGTTGGGGGAGCGGCGGGTCCTGTTTCGGCACGTTCTGGGCAATGCCCTGATCCCCATCCTGACCGGCGTGGTCGTGGTCCTGCCGCTGCTGTTCATGGGCAGCCTGATCACCGAGTCCTTCTTCGGCATACCGGGGCTCGGCAGCTACACCATCGATGCCATCAACAACCAGGACTTCGCCATTGTGCGGGCCATGGTCTTCCTGGGGGCCGTGCTCTATATCCTGGGTCTGCTCCTGACCGACATCTCCTACACCCTGGTGGATCCCCGAGTGCGCCTGCAATGAGCGGCACTGTAGGAGCGCCAACGAGTTAACACCAACGAATGAGCAGAATTGGCCCATGCCCCTGATGCCGGTCGTCCTGTGGACCGACGCCCTGGTCTTCCTGCTGATCGCGCTCGCTATCGGCTTTGCACTCTATGCCCGCCACCACGAGCACCTGCGCGCCCCCTGGCGGGGGGTGGTCCGTTCCCGGGTCGGGATGGCGAGCCTGGTGATCCTGAGCTTCTATGTCCTGATTGGGATCCTGGACACGGTCCACTTCCGGCTCCGGCTTCCGGCCCCACAGCCCGGTGGTCAGACCCAGTTCGCCCCCGAGGTCCTGAGCCTTTTGGACATCGTGCTCCGCCCCCTGCGGGATGCCCAGGAGAAGACCTATTCCGCCCCCTTCGGGACCCGGCTCTTCGTGAAGGAGGCCGTCACCCAGCCGGATGGGTCCGTCGTCCGCGACTTCCCGCGCCTGGTGCACGGGGGGAGCCACCTGGAGGACCCGGACCACAAGGGTCGAGACATCCAGGTCACCAGTCTTTGGGGCGCCGCCCAGGGCCTCATCGCCTGGGGCCTGCTTGGACTCGGGCTGATCTGGCTCCTCGCCCGGCGCAGGGGCAAGTCTCTGCCTGAGATGATCTCCCTAGTCTGGCAGGGACGCACCGAGGTCCCATGGCGGCCCGCCTTCATCACCCTCCTGGTGATGCTCGTGCTGGCCTTCGCGGCCGCCAATCTGGCCCTCAAGTACCACATCCTGGGGACGGACAAGGTGGGGGAGGACGTCTTCTACCAGGCGCTGAAGTCCATCCGCACCGGTCTCATCATCGGCACCCTGACCACCCTCGTGATGCTGCCCGCAGCCATCCTGCTGGGGATCATGGCGGGCTATTTCCGCGGCTGGGTGGACGACGTCATCCAGTACCTCTACACGACGCTCAACTCCATCCCCGGGGTGCTCCTGATCGCCGCGGCCATCCTGATGCTCCAGGTCTACATGAGCAACAACCCGGACCGCTTCGAGAGCCTGGTGGAGCGCGCGGACCTACGGCTCCTGTTCCTGTGCCTGATCCTCGGGGTCACGAGCTGGACGGGGCTCTGCCGGCTGCTGCGGGGGGATGCCCTGAAGCTACGGGAATCGGACTATGTGCAGGCCGCCGCGGCCCTTGGGGTGGGGCACTTCGCGATCATCGCCCGTCACATCCTGCCCAACGTGCTGCACATCGTCATGATCACCCTGGTGCTGGACTTCAGCGGACTGGTGTTGGCGGAGGCCGTCCTGTCCTATGTCAACATCGGGGTGGACCCCACGATGAACAGCTGGGGCAACATGATCAACAGCTCTCGGCTGGAGATGGCCCGTGAGCCGGTGGTGTGGTGGTCCCTGGCGGCGGCCTTCCTCTTCATGTTCGCCCTGGTGCTGACGGCCAACCTGTTCGCCGACGTGGTGCGAGACGCCTTCGACCCGCGGCTTCGCGGGGTGCGGTGAGATCGAAGCCCTCGCTGCGCCCGGTGCGCTCATTGAGAAATGACCAATTTAACAGGATCTCAGAGCCGTGCTTCCCGGGCAAATCAGTCGGGGCATTGTCCTTTTGTTCCAAGGGAAACCCGAACACCCGCGCCATGATCTCAGGTCATCCAGAGGCTCAGCGATCTGATGCCTTGCCTCCGCTCCTTCAGCGGACCCGTATCCTGGTTGGGGACGCGGGGATCGCCCGTCTTCAGTCCGCCCGGGTTCTGGTGGCGGGTCTGGGCGGGGTAGGGTCCTTTGCCGCCGAGGCCCTGGCCAGGGCGGGGGTGGGTGACCTGACCCTGGCGGACCATGATCGGGTGGCGGGCTCCAACCTCAACCGCCAGCTCGTGGCCCTGGAGTCCACCCTGGGCCTCCCCAAGGCGGAGGTCATGGCCGGGCGCATCCGGGACATTAATCCCAACTGCCGCTTGACCCTGATCCAGCGCTTCCTGGAGCCGGATGACATGGCGCCGCTCCTCGGACTAGGCTTCGATCAGGTGGTAGACGCCATCGACAGCCTCTCGAGCAAGGTGGAGCTCATCGCGACGGCCGTCGCGCAGGGGGTTCCCATCCTGAGCAGCATGGGGGCCGGGGGGCGGCTCGATCCCACCCGGCTGCGGGTCGGGGACCTCACGGACACACGCGTCTGTCCCCTGGCGCGGGTGGTGCGTTCCCGTTTGCGCCGGCGCGGCATCGGGCGTGGGGTCACGGTGGTGTGGTCCGACGAGCCCGCGCGAGCGCCCCTGCCGCCGGAGGACCTGGGGCGGGGACGGCCACGGGCGGTCAATGGGACCCTGAGCTATCTGCCGGCCCTCTTCGGCCTGACCCTGGCGGGGATCGCCGTTAATCGGCTGCTCGGGTCGGATCCTGGGAGCCAGCGTCGGCCTGATCGCGGGTCTGGTGGGTAGAATTTGGTCCGCGAATGAGCGCAAATGAACGCGAATGGAGTCGCGTAGTCGGGAGTCATTTCATTCCGTTGTCAGAGCGGATACACCGGAAGGACGTCCGCTTTTCGATTTCCATGCGAATATCTGTTTGTACGGAACAAGGAACCTCGCCACTCGAAACCCTCAACTCGCCACTGCCCGGTCTATGAAGGCCCCGGAAGCCAGACAACCGCTTGAGCCCCAGGCCATCTCGTTGGACACCCTGAGGCGGAAATATGCCGCACCCGGGGAATTTGACGCGGGTGCGGTGCGCCGCCGGGTGGCGCGCGCGCTGGCGGCTCCCGAGCGAGACCCGGCCCACTGGGAGCGGGTCTTCTATGAGACCCAGCGGGCCGGTTTCATCCCGGGGGGGCGGATCAACGCGGCGGCCGGGACCCCCCTTGAGACCACCCTGGTCAACTGCTTCGTCCAGCCCCTGGGGGACAGCATCAGCGGCCGGGCGGGGGGTGTCCCCGGCATCTATCCAGCCCTCCAAGAGTCTGCCGAGACCCTGCGTCGGGGGGGCGGCGTAGGCTACGATTTTTCCCCGCTCAGGCCCAAGGGGGCACGGGTGCACAGCACGGCGTCGCTCGCCAGCGGTCCGGTCTCCTTCATGCGCCTCTTCGACCGCTCCTGCGAGACCCTGGAGTCCGCCGGGGCTCGCCGAGGAGCCCAGATGGGGGTGCTGCGGGCCGATCATCCGGACATCGCGCGGTTCATCCACGCCAAGGACGCGCCCGGCGAGCTGGAGAACTTCAATCTTTCGGTGGCCGCGGACGACGCCTTTTTGGCGGCGGTGGCCGAGGGCCGAACCATCGATCTGGTGCACCGGGCCGAGCCGGGCGCAGCCCTCAAGGGTTCAGGGGCCTATTGCCGGGCGGATAGGCTCTGGGTCTACGGCCGGCGCAACGCCCGGGAACTGTTCCAGTCGCTGGTCGCGTGCGCCTACCGCCACGGCGACCCCGGGGTGCTCTTCATCGACCGCATCAACCAGGAGAACAATCTCTCCTACTGCGAAACACTCTCGGCGACCAATCCCTGCGGCGAGGAGCCCCTGCCACCCTATGGCTCGTGCTGCCTCGGGTCTTTCGACCTGACCCGCTTCGTCCGCCGTCCGTTCAGCCCAGAGGCCCGGTTCGACTTCGCTGCCCTCCGGGCACGGGTGCCGGCGGCGGTGCGCCTGCTGGACAACGTCCTGGACCTGACCCTCTGGCCGCTGCCGGAGCAGCGGGCGGAGGCCCTGGCGAAACGCCGCATCGGGCTCGGGTTCACCGGCCTCGGCGACGCACTGATCCTGCTCGGGCTCCCCTACGATAGCGCCCCGGCGCGGGAGGCCGCAGCCGCTATCGCCCGCAGCCTCCGGGATTCGGCCTATGCGGCCTCCGTGGATCTGGCCCGGGAGCGGGGACACTTCCCTAGGTTCGATGCGGCCCGCTTCGGTGAGGCTCCCTTTATCCGCCGCCTCCCAGAGAGGCTTCAGACGGCTATCCGCGACCACGGGATCCGCAACAGCCATCTGCTCTCCATCGCGCCCACGGGGACCATCTCACTGGCCTTCGCCGATAACCTGAGCAATGGCATCGAACCCGCCTATGCTTGGTCCTACCGGCGGCGCGTGAGGGTCGGAGACGAGTCCCACAACTACCAGGTCGAGGACGCTGCCTATCGGTCCTTCCAGACCCGTTTCGGCGCTGGCGCTGAGCTGCCCAAGGCCTTCGTCTCAGCCCTGGAGGTGGGGGTGATGGGTCACCTGGGCATGGTGGCCGCCGTTGCCCCCTATGTGGACGCCGGGATCAGCAAGACCCTGAATCTGATGCCTGACTACCCCTCGGAGGACTTCGCTGATCTCTATCTCCAGGCCTGGCGCCTCGGTTTGAAAGGGCTCGCGACCTTCAGGTCCAGCCCGGCACGGGTCGGCATCCTGAGCGCGCAGTGGGGTGACGGACCCTCCGACCGGGAGCCCCAAAGCGGCCCGCGCTGCCCCCGCTGCGATCCCGCCGACCCGAAACACGATGCCAAAGACTCCCGACGGGGGCGGAACCCGAGAGCATCGTAGGCGGCCCTCCTGGATGTCCGTCCGGTTGGGGCACTCGCCGAGCCCTTCGCTTGAAGCCGCGGCGCGTCTTGTCCTAACCTGCATCCCCGATCAGCACTGACCCATGGCGGCTGCGTGGGGCGCTGCCTTGCAAGGCGCGGTTGGGCGGGGCGCGGTCCCTCGGCCCCGCATTTGGGCATCGGCCGCGATGGGCCATCGGTTTCGGTTGGAGGGTGAATTCCCATGGCGCGCTCGCTCGGCTCACACTCGGATCTCGCGCGGTCGCGCGTTGCACACCCCGAAGTCCCGCCGGCGCCGCCCCAATTCTTGGAGAGACTTGCGAGTGAGGGCGGGGTCACATTCAACGGTGACAGACCCTGGGATATCCGGGTGCATGATCCCGACCTCTATCGGCGTATCCTGCGTAAAGGCTCTCTGGGATTCGGTGAGGCCTATATGGACGGCCTCTGGGACTCCGAGCGTCTCGATGAGACCATGACGCGGCTGATCGGCGTCTGCGCTGGTGAACGGCTGCCGGGGATCGCCGCGATGCGTTCCGCCCTCGCCACCGTCGGAGATCTGTTGCTGAACCGACAGAGCCGGCGGCGCGCCTTCGCGGTAGGCGAGCGTCACTACGATATCGGGAACGACATCTACAGGGCCATGCTGGACCCCACCATGAGCTACAGCTGCGGTTACTGGCGGGATGCCCGGACCCTGGAGGAGGCCCAGCAGGCCAAGCTCGATCTGATCTGCCGCAAGCTGGAGCTTGCCCCCGGTGAGCGCTTGCTCGATATCGGCTGCGGCTGGGGCGGGCTCGCCGAGCATGCGGCGCGTCACTACGGGGTCGAGGTACAGGGGATCACCATCTCGCGGGAGCAGCTTGGGCTCGCTCGCGAGCGGTGCCGGGGCCTGCCAGTGGAGATCCGGCTCTTGGACTACCGCGCGCTCGAGGGCCGCTTCGACAAGATCGTGTCTGTGGGGATGTTCGAGCACGTGGGCCTCAAAAATTACCGGACCTTTTTCCAGACGGCGGCCCAGGTGTTGGCGGACCAGGGGCTGATGCTGCTGCATACCATCGGGTCCAGGCTCAGCCAACGCGGGACCGATCCCTGGGTCCACAGGTACATCTTTCCCAATGGGGCCATCCCCTCGGTGCGGCAACTCGGCGCGGCCATCGAGCCCTGGCTGGTGCTGGAGGACTGGCACTGCTTCGGCGCGGATTATGATCGAACCCTCCAGGCCTGGTGGCAGCGATTCGATGGCGCCTGGCCGGACCTGCAAGGGGGCCACTACGATCAGCGTTTCTACCGCATGTGGAAGTACTATCTGCACCTGTTCATGGGTTATTTCCGATCCCGCCGGGGCCAGCTCTGGCAGTTGGTCCTGTCCAAACCGAGCCGTGGGACCATCTACCGAGCACCCCGTTGAGTCCGATCCCGTTCGCCTTGCACCCCCTTTTCTGGCGGGTGATCGGGGCCGGTGGCGTGTCGAGTCCCGGCGCCCGATCTGTGCGCAGCCCAGGTGATTCCAATGCCGCCGTCTGATCAGCGGGTCCGAGCAGCAGTCCCGCGGAAGGGCGGGGCCGCCGATCCCGCTCGCCTGGAATGGAGCGAGGATGGGCGTATCCTGCGGCTTTTGGGCAGCTGGACCACCCCCGCACTCGCGGGTCTCGACGACCTCCCCAGGATCCGGGAGCCGCCTTTGGAGTCTGTGACTATCGATGCGACAGGGCTCGGAGGCCTCGATACCGCCGGGGCCCTGCTGCTCCATCGCCTGCGGGAGCGCCTCGAAGGGCAGGGGGTCTCGGCTCGACTCGAAGGCTTGGGTGAGCGGCGGGCCGACTTGCTGGAGTTGGTGGCGGCGCGGGCCCAGCCCCAGTCCGCCGGGCAACCGGAGCAGGAGGTCCGGCGCTCGGATTCCCTGGAGCGACTCGGTCGCGTGACCCTGGAGTGGGCGGGGGAGGGCGTGGCAATGCTCGCCTTCGGCGGTGCCGTCTCCCTGGCCTTTCTGCGCGCCCTGACCAGCCCCTTGCGGGTACGCTGGGGTCAGGTACTTCGGGTGGTGGAGCAGGACGGGGTGCGCGCCCTGCCGGTGCTCGGTATGCTGGCCTTCCTGCTCGGGGTGGTCATCGCCTACCAGTCCGGGGTCCAGCTGCGGGTCTATGGGGGCAACCTTTATGTGGTGGATCTGGTGACCATCACGGTGTTGCGGGAGCTCGGTCCCATGATGACCGCCATCGTGGTTGCGGGCCGCAGCGGCTCCGCCTACGCGGCCCAGATCGGTACCATGCAGGTGACCGAGGAGGTGGACGCCCTGCGCAGCATCGGGGTGGCGCCCCTGGACCTCCTGGTGATGCCCAAGGTGCTGGGTCTGGCGATCGCGCTGCCGCTGCTGACGGTCTTCGCGGATGTGGCGGCGGTCTTGGGCGCCATGGTCATGTCGGCCTTGATGCTGGATCTGAGTCCCGGGGTCTTCATGCGGCGCATCCCCGAGGCGGTCACCATCAGCTCCCTGATGACCGGACTTGCCAAGGCCCCGGTGTTTGCCGTGGCGATCGCCGTGGTGGGCTGCTACCAAGGGTTTCAGGTCCGCGGCGGTGCGGACAGCGTCGGGCGCCACACCACCACCAGCGTGGTCCAGGCCATCGTGATGGTGCTGGTCTTGGACGCCGCCTTCTCGGTGGTCTACAGCTGGATGGGAATCTGACGATTGGACCGTCACCGCGAATCGTCGCCGGACAGCCCGACCGATCATCCGGTAGAGCATCCGGTCGAGCTTAGGGGCATCCGGACCTGTTTTGGCGCCACCTGCATCCACCAGAACCTGGATCTCACCGTGAACCGGGGCGAAGTCCTGGCACTGGTGGGGGCGAGCGGTTGCGGCAAGTCCGTCCTGTTGCGGGAGATGATCCTACTGGCCCGTCCGAGCTCCGGCCGGGTGTGCCTCTTCGGGGAGGAGGCGGGTGGCCTGGACGAGTCCGCCGCCAATCGGCTGCGCCGCCGCATCGGCATCCTGTTCCAGCAGGGCGCCCTATTCAATTCCCTGACAGTGCTCGAGAATATTTCAGTCCCCCTGAGGGAGCAGACGCATCTCTCGCGCCCCGTGATCCGTGACATTGCACTGCTCAAGCTGCGCCTGGCGGGGCTCACCTCGGACGCCGCCGCCAAGTACCCCGCGCAGCTCAGCGGAGGCATGCACAAGCGGGCCGCCCTGGCCCGCGCCCTGGCCATGGACCCGGACCTGCTGGTGCTGGACGAGCCGGGTACCGGCCTGGATCCGGCGGGGGCCGATGCCCTGGACGAGCTGATCCGGGACCTGCACCAGTCCCTCGGGTTGACGGTGGTCATGACCACCCACGACCTGGACACGCTGTGGCGGGTCTCCCACCGGGTGGCCTTCCTCGCCGAGCGGCGCATCCTGGTTACCGGGACCATGGCGGAACTCAGCGAATCGGCGGACCCCCGAGTCGCCGCCTACTTTCAGGGCCCCCGGGCCCGAGCCGCAAGGAGCCTCAGTTGGAATCGCGGGTGAGCTATGCCTTGGTGGGGCTCTTCGTGCTCATCCTTGGGGGTGCCTTCGTAGCCCTCAGCCTGTGGTTGATGGGCGTCGGGCCCCGGGGGGACTACCGGACATTCGCCATCTACCCGCCGGAGTCCGTGGCCGGGATCGCCGGCGAGTCCCTGGTCCGATTCCAGGGGGTGGACGTGGGCAAGGTGCGGGAGGTTGGCGTGGACCCGCGGGACCAGCGGCGGGCGCGTCTCCTGGTCGACGTGCGCCGGGATCTGCCGATCCAGGTAGACACCAGGGCGCGCATCGCGAGCCAAGGACTCACCGGTCTCGTCTACTACATCGAGCTCAAGGCTGGCGAGCCCGGCAGTCCACTCCTGGAGGCGGAGCCGGGGGCGGCGTATCCGGTGATCCAGGCAGAGCCCTCGGACTTTGCCCGCCTACAGCAGACCGGCACCGAGCTGCTGGAGCAGGCCAGGGGCGCGGCGGGGGAGCTCAGGTCCACCCTGACGACGCTGCGGGACCTGCTGGGGCAGGATGAACGGGCGGTGATCCGCACCGCCATCGACGACGCCGGCCGCACCGCGGCCAACCTGTCCGCGGCCAGCGGGACCTTGGTTACCCAACTCGGGCGGATCGGTCCACTCTTGGATGCCCTCTCAGGGGCCCTGGGGCGTCTCGCGGAGAAGGGTGGTAGCACCCTCGACACGGCGGGGGAGGCGTCCCTCGCCATCGGCCAGGCGGCCCGACAGCTCGATCGCCTGGCGGCGGAGGCCGCCCCCGGGGTCAAGGCCCTGACTCGGGACGGGATGCCGGAGCTCATCGCCCTGTTGCGGGACCTGCGGGGCCTCACCGGTCGCCTCGATCGCATCGCGACGGACCTGGAGCAGGACCCCAACCTGCTCCTCTACGGCCGGCCGCGGCGTCCCGGGCCAGGGGAGCGCTGATGGGCACCCTTATCCGAATGCTCTTCGCCCTCGCTGCTCCCCTGCTGGGGCTCTCGGCGAGCGGCTGCTCGGGCCTCCTGCCGACTCCGCCCGAGGCCCCGCCCGCGACCTACCTGCTGGCGCCGGACCTCTCCGCAGTCCGACCCGCGGGTCTGTCCTCTGGGCCCGGGCTCACCCTGCTGGTCTCCCGTCCCGAGCCGAGCGCCGGCTACGGGACCCCGCGCATCGCCTACCTGGAGCAGGAGTATCGGCTCGACTATTTCGCCGACCACCAATGGGTGGACCCGCCGGCCGCCATGCTGGAGCCCCTGCTGGTCAAGGCCCTGGACGCCCATCCTGCCTTCGGAGCGGTGAGCGCCGATGGCCGCGGCATCCGCGCGGAGCTGCGTCTGGACACTGTCATCGAGGCCCTCTACCAGGACTTCCGCACCCGCCCCAGCCACGCCCGGGTGGTCCTGCGGGTGCGTCTGGTGGACGCCCGGGACGGTCGCATCCTCGCCACGCGGCTGTTCGACGACTCGGAGCCCGCCCCCGCCGACGCGGCCTACGGCGGCGTGCAGGCCGTCAACCGGATTCTGTCCCGATTGCTCCCCGACATCGCGGACTTTGCCGCCGGGGCGGGATCGGGCCACGGGCCTCCCTAGACCAGCGACGCGGGGGAGGGTCACTCGCCTGCCCCGCGACTTTGTTCCATTTCTCGACGAGGACTCCACCGATGCTGCCATCTCTGACATCCCCCGGATGGCTCGTACACCTTCTGCTCGGTCTTTCGCTGTTGCTCCTCGCCGGCTGCGAGGAGCACTCGGGTACCTCCGGACGGGGAGTCCCAGGCTGGGTGGGCTCCGGCGCGGACCCTGGGCGTGGTGCTTTCGAGGGAATACCGCTGCCCAAGACCGATACCGACGGTGGCGACCCCGGGGCCTTGGCCCGGGAGATCTTTGGGGCCCGGGAGCCGGTGGAAGGGCATTACTCCGAGGCAGTCGAGACCCTGGCTGCGTCAGCGGAGGGGCAGGTGGTGCTCTTCACCCAAATGGATCTGCCCGATGATTCTTTGCGCGGGGTGCGTCATCGATTGGAGTTCACGCCCCAGGACGGGCAATGGCAACTCGCCTGGGTGGGCCGGCAGGTGCTCTGCCGCCCGGGTCGAGGTCACGAAGATTGGGGCACCGCGCCCTGCCTCTGATGGACCCGGAAACCTGAGTCCCCCGACTCCGGATCGAAGGTGCGACGGTGTTGAACCTGATGGGGCAGGACGGCCGCTACCAGGGTCAGGTGGCGACCTTCGCCGCATGGCACTGCCTGTAGCGCGTCCCTGCCGGGCGAGCCGGTGCGCTTTCCAGGCGCTCAACAGGCTGACCCTCGCGGTGTGACCACCGCACTGGAGCGGCGACCTGGAGGCTGGCCGAACCCTGGCATCCTCTGGGTCTGGACCACGCCATGGAAGCCTCAGAGGTCGGTCTCGCGGCCCATGCTCGCCGTCAACCTGGAGCATGGGTCTGTAGTATCCTGCGCCGGTAATCCCCTAGTCTCGACAGCCCCAAGGGAACAAGACCTGACGTGACTTCCCCAACGAACGACACCTTCCTGCGCGCCCTGTTGCGCGAGCCTGTGGACTACACACCGGTCTGGATGATGCGCCAGGCGGGCCGTTACCTGCCCGAGTACCGGGCGACCCGCGCTCGGGCGGGGAGCTTCATGGACCTGTGCAAGAACCCGGAGCTGGCCTGCGAGGTGACCCTCCAGCCCCTGGAGCGCTTCCCCCTGGACGCGGCCATCCTGTTCTCCGACATCCTCACGGTGCCGGATGCCATGGGGCTCGGGCTCTATTTCAGCGAGGGGGAGGGACCCCACTTCGAGCGCCCCGTGCGCAGCGCGGCCGATATAGAGCGGCTGCCGGTGCCGGATCCGGAGGGGGAACTGCGCTATGTGATGGAGGCGGTCAGCACCATCCGCCAAGCCCTGGATGGCCGGGTGCCCCTGATCGGCTTCTCGGGCAGCCCCTGGACCCTGGCCACTTACATGGTGGAGGGGGGCGGGAGCAAGACCTACCGTCACACCAAGACCCTGTTGTTCGACCGTCCCGAGTTGCTGCACAGGCTGCTAGGCAGGGTGGCGGATGCGGTCACACTCTATCTCAATGCCCAGATCGCCCGGGGTGCCCAGGCGGTCATGATCTTCGACACCTGGGGCGGGGCCCTGGCCCCGGCCAACTATCGGGAGTTCTCCCTCGCCTACATGGAGCGGGTGGTCCAGGGGTTGAGCCGGGCGTCCGAGGGGCGACGGGTGCCGAGCATCCTCTTCACCAAGAACGGGGGTCAGTGGCTCCATTGGATGGCCCAGAGCGGCTGCGACGCCCTGGGGGTGGACTGGACCATGGACCTGGCCGATGCCCGCCGGGCGGTGGGGGACCAGGTGGCACTGCAGGGGAATCTGGACCCCTGTGTGCTCTATGCGTCACCGGATCGGATCCGGGCGGAGGTTGCGTCCGTGCTGGCGAGCTACGGCTCGGGTAGCGGTCACGTCTTCAATCTGGGTCATGGCATCCATCCCGATGTGGAGCCGGACCACGCGGCGGCCCTGGTGGACGCCGTGCATGAGCTCAGCCGTCCCTACCACACCGACACCTGAGAGGTTGTGAAAAATCGTCGCGAGCAGCCCCGCGCGCAGGGAGCCGCGCAGTGAGCGACGAGACATATCAGGTGGATAGGCGAGGAGAGAACGAGCACGCGACGCAGCGATCGGGGCGCGCAGTAGATTTTTCACAACCTCTGAGCGCCGGTTGTGCCGGAGCCGGCCCTGGGAGCTTAGCGTGGGTGCGGGGAGGATCTGAAACCTGTGGG
>Ga0209254_10003896_pt1 | contig 13633 bp, 9 predicted proteins | sample FrelakmetDIP11DI_FD_187148 | JGI IMG/M metagenome (GOLD analysis project Ga0209254, IMG submission 187148) | Freshwater lake sediment microbial communities from the University of Notre Dame, USA, for methane emissions studies - DIP11 DI (SPAdes)... | ecosystem: Environmental > Aquatic >...
GTCAACACCAAGCTCTGGATAGGGGAGAATTGGAGCTTTGACATTTATCCCAAGGATTTTTGACACTCTTTTCTCAAGCTCCGGGATACTTACATTACCAATGAGGATGAGTCTTATAAGGAAAAGAATGCCAAGTTGCAATGCCTGTTTTATGGCTGATTTTCGTCGTTTGCTTGTCTGTTCGACGATTGGTTCAACTTTTATGTATGCTTCTTTTTTGAGCAGGAAAAGATTGCCAATCTTCACTTTCCCTTCAATGAGCTTGGCGTATGTGCGTTTTGTGCCGGAGAATCTCTTGTCTGTGTCGGTCTTTGTCAGTATAGGGAGGAATAGATCTCCTTCTATTTTAAGAAGATCATCCAAACAATGGCTGAAGCTGACGTCTGTCACTAAAGGGATATCCGATGTAGTAATGAGGACGAGGTCAGTTTTTGCATGCTCAAAACCTTGGTCAATGTTGCCTTTTAACGAGCTTGAGTCTGGAAGATGCAAATCTACTGATCCAATTATTTCATCGGGGTAACCGTCACCAATTAGAATTATACGGTCTATTTGTGGGGAGGCTCTCAAGGCTTTGATTGGGTAAGAAACTGAAGGTTTTCCTGCAATATCCAACATTCCTTTGTTTGCAACACCTTCGTTTGCAAACCATTCCTCCACGCCTCCACCACCTAGAATTACAGCATCAATTTTCATGGTTTTGGATAGGTAAGCGTAATCTTTTTTGTCGCTGCTTCCCAAGCGACGTCTGCTCCAAGCGCTTCGCCCACAAAACGCAATGGAAGCATTGTTTTACCAGCAACAATTGACGGATAGAGCTTTTGCGATTTGTCCAGCCAAACATCTACTCCGTCAATCTTTGCTTGCTTCTTGTTGATCCAAAGCTCGATGATTTTCTTTGGAAAACCGGGAACTTCTTGGGTCAATGTGACTTTCTTTTGAGCTCCATCCCATTCGACTTTTGTGTAGAGAGCCTCAGCAACATCGCGGATGGGCATGTATGTTGAACCTTTTAACTCAGGTGGAAGCGGAGGCGATGAAGTCATGGGGGCTACAGCCATTGTCTTTGATGCCCCACTTACTGTGATGTTGGTTTTGTCAACCCAGAGCTGAATAATGATTGCACCGAAAATTTCTACTATTTGAGTGGTTTTTAAATCATCCAATGTTGCAACGACCTCGAATTTATTCGGTCCAGGATTTATCGTAAAAACTCCCATAAAACTACCCATTGTACTAACACCTATTTTTGTTCCATTGATGGTTACGGATGAACCTGGAGTTACTCTACCTTGAATTGCAATTTCTCTTTTGTATGCAACTTTAGTATTAGGTTCAGTAATAAGAAGTGTTAATTCTAATATCACTTTTACTTTAACAGGGATATCTAACGTGCCAATATTCGTATTTATCTGAATATTACCAGTGAAATCGCCCTCTATCTGACTATAAACAGTTACATTTAAAATAGAGCCATTTTTGTCGTTTTGAATCTCAAATGAGCTTGGTTCAATTGTAATCCACGGTTGATTTGATATGGCTGTCCCAGAGATTAAATCACTTTGTTCGTTGAAAATAACTACAGGGAGTGTGCTTTTCGTGCCAAGTTTTACTTTCCCAAAATCAAGTTCTGTTGGTTTTACCTTGAGAGTTGCTGGTGGAGCATCAGATCTTGTAAAATTAAATGCAACTGTCCCGTTGCCACCGTTTGTCTCAATGTTAACCATGCAATTTGCTCGTTCGTTTGGTTTTGCACTGTCAACTTTGGCTGTGACCTTAATTTCAATTGATTTTTCTGCGGCAAGCTCAAATGAGGTTGGATCAACTTCAGCTCTATTTGATCCTGGTTTGGCAGTTCCCTTGAGCACTCCACTACCTGTGTTGATGATTGTAATGTTTTTAGTGGTGTCTCTAGAGATTTCACCAAAGTCCAACACTGTTGGATTGAAAGAAAGAACTGCTCTACCTTCACTGCTAACCTCAAAATGTGTTATGTAATGCTCATCAAGATGGTTGCCATCGGTGCTTTTAACTCCGTTGACACCACCTTTAACATAGAGAGTGAATTTTTTGCCTGTGGCAAGATCGGATTTGGGAGTAAAGGTACAATTATTTTCTGATATTGCATATGTTCCTGCAATTGGTTTGTCTTTTTCATCAGCTAGTAAAACTGTGTTCTCTGAAAATGTGGAACTGTCAATTGGTTTACTAAATGAAATTGAAAGAGGACCTGCTGGAACCTTTGCATCGAGACCTTTTGTAATTGATGGAGATTTTGTGTACCATACTGAGTAGTCGAAAACCTCATTCCTATTAGCATCAAAGACAACAAGAGCCAATCCAAGGTTGTCATAAACCCAATCCTCTTTCAGGTCAAATGATGCTGAAACGGATTTTGTTTCACCTTCATTTATCCTCAAAGAGCCACCTTTGCCGGAAGGCTTCATTGCCCTGACGATATGATTGAAAAGTTTCTCTTCATCAGATCTTTCGAGTCCATCTTCAAAAAGAACTGTGAAATACTTCAAATTTACATCACCCAAGGCTGCAATTTGACTAATTGTACCGCTGACCAATATCTTTGTACCTATACCTTCTTTTTTAATAGTTACTGCCAAGCTGGTTAGGTAAGAAAGTGACATTCTTCTGGCATTTTCTATCGCCTTGTCAACCTCGGCAATGGTCATTGCATTCCTATAAATGTTTTGACCATTAAAACCAATGGTTGGGAAACCTTTCTGTTCGAAAGCGATTCCACGATCCTTACTTTCTTGAATAAACCAGTCATCTACTGGATTTGAACGAAGCTGAATCTTGATTAACTTATCTGAACCTTGCTCTTTTTCTAGTTGATCCATCCTGCTCACGGCAGTGTGACATTTTGGTCAGTGTGGCTCAGTGAATATCTCACAATAGGCACGACGTGAGTGTTCAAAATCTTTTACAGAGAGACTTCTGGTTAGGGAGAGAACAGGAGCAATCTGTATTATCAGTATTACTGCTAGAATAAGAATAAGTGTTTTTCTCATAAATCAATCTCCTTCTCGACAATAGTATATCGATATTTGATGCGACCACCAAGAGAAGTCAATATTTCATATGGTGAAGTACATACAATATTTGCCAAATCATGAACAGTCAAAGAAAGATTGCCATCTTGACCGATTAGAGTAACTTTGTCACCAACTTCAACTCCTTGTATTTCTGTAACATCAACCATGAACTGATCCATGCAAATACGACCGACTATCATTGCTTTTTGCCCTTTTATAATTACATAGCCATCGTTTTCAAGCTGCCACTTCCATCCATCTGCATAACCAACAGGTATTATTGCAATTACACGAGTTGTTTGAGCTACAAAGGTGCATCCATAACCAACACTCTCTCCGGGATTTAAAACCTTCATATCACACACCACAGACTGCCAAGAGAGGATTGGCAAAAGCATTGAATCTGCAGATCCACCAACTGGCACACCGTATAACATGAGCCCGGGCCTTACATAATCGAAGTGATATTTTGGGTGATTCATTACCGCTGCTGAGTTTGCTGCATGAAGGATGGGTTTTAATCCAAAACCTTGAACCTCACCTACAACTCTTAGAAACTTCTCAGCTTGTTCATTTGTGTAATCCGGATTCGAGTCTGCAGCTGCAAAATGTGTGAATAAGCCAGCTATTTTAATCCTTTCAAGTTTCATTACTGACTTGATAAATGGCAATGCATCCTTAACAGCAATACCAGCCCATGACATTCCGGTGTCTATTTTGATATGAACTGGTACAATTTTAGAGCTGAGGTGATTTATCTCTACTGCCAGTTGATAATCAAAAATTGTTGGAGTTAGGTTATAGTGCAAGATATCTGAACCATAGGCTGCATGGGTATATCCAAGGATGAGGATTTTCGCCACAACACCACCTTGTCTTAATTGAATGGCCTCTTCGGGAGTCTGAACGGCTAAATGTTCAACACCAAGTCGAACAAGGGTTTGAGCAATAGCAACAGCTCCATGACCATAAGCATTGGCTTTTACAACAGCCATGACACCCTTGGCTTGTGACATTCGTCTTACAACACCTAGGTTTGACGATAATTTATCTAGATTGATAACAGCCAAAGAAGGCAATGTTTTTTCTGGCGCTAAACTCATTGTTCCATTGTAAACATGTTTTTCATTATTTCAAAAGTTTTATAGTAAATCATTGTACTTCATTCAAAAAACATATAACTGCAAAGGTTAGAAGCGCTAAAGACAAAAACATCAAGTATCCTTTCTGACAATGATTATTGGTGTTTGGTCATCTTCGTTACCGGCTGGGTTATCTGACATATATTGCTCGAGTTCATTCCTATTCACGCCTGAAGTGGCTCCAACAACCCATGCTATACCAAGATCATTTGCGTCAATAATGGCTGTTTCAAAACCAGTGGCATCTTTTATCATTTGAGAAAGCTTGTCGCTGTTGTAGGGTCCAGGGATTACAAAATAATCGTAAGGTGCCATGGATGCTGGCATGTCATCAATCATGGCAACTTCTGGTCCTGCTACCATGTAAAACCAACCTTTTCTTTTAAACACTTTACCTATAGCTCCACAAAATGTAGCCCAAAGGATTTTCGGAAGGCTCGTGATATTTATTGCTACCTGAAAGGAAAGTGGATTGGCAAGAGGCGACGTGGTTGCAAATGAGTTTTTTGATGACGCTGTTACAAAGCTTGCCAGTATTCTTGCCATAAAAGTCGGCTTAATGGACTCTGCAGAGTAGATACGTCCATCAGTTATTGCTGCAACGGCAGAGGCAAAGGTGATAATGTCACCAGGTTTTGCTATCTCTTGAATAGATCTCTTGATGACTTCGGGTGCATCATCTTCTTCAGTAATTATTTTTGTCTTGACAGGAATTTTTAAAGCTCCCGACTTTGCAAGAAGAGGTGGTTTAAGCTTGATTGTTTTTGCGAATTCAGGATTAAGGTTTTCAATTTCTTTAAGGCATTTCCAACCTTTTCTCCTTCTTGTGCCTTCTTGCAAGATTTCTAGAGCTTTGTCTAACTGATTAGATTTCCCATAGCACTTCCCAAGAAGAACAAAATCACTTTCATAAAAGTTTGAAGGCTCAAGCTTCTTAAATTCTTCAAAATATGAGATTGCTTCACTAAATCTATTTAGTTCAAATAGGCAATGAGAGATGCGTTTGAGAAGATAGCGATAGATTGATAGAATATCTCGTCTTAAATGTTGCTTGCCTATTTCTAATCCCTTAAGGTAAAGCTTGAGAGCTTTTTCTAGATCAACGGCATGATAGTAATAGATATCACCCATTGACAAATAGTACCAATATTGAGCTGGATTTGCCTTTAAGGCCTTATTGAGCAAATTGTAAGCTTCATCGAATCTTTTCTGTAATGACAATATCCTTGAGGTAATGCGAACCGATTTTGGGAATTTTCGAATATCTCCTTGAAGAATTCTTTGTAAAAATAACAAAGCTTTTTCTTCACAGTCTGTTTTCCTAAGTGACATTGCAAGAATCTCTGCAACTTCATCTTTGATACTATATTCAGGAATTATTGAAAGAGTATCAACGATCGTCTTGTAGTCGTGATCAGATAGGAGTTTTCGAATTCTGGGGGAAATCATAATCCTCTTCCTTTACCAAACCCAAATGATCAACAATCTCAAACATTTTTATCAGAAGGGTTTTAACGGATTCTTTTTGGGTTGCTATGCATGGAATAACTTCTATTGAATCATCAAGGCTTAACATTTTGTGTATTTGTTTAGGACTTAAGGCTCCACTTAAATCTTGCTTGTTTGCCGCTATTACACAAGGAACTTTTAGTCTTGGTAGAAAGTAGGAAATATAACGTTTTGCATGTATGACAGATTTATAATCTGTAGCGTCCACCATTAGTACAATTCCAACAGCACCAACTGATAGAACATCCCACATATATGAAAATCTCTCTTGACCAGGAGTTCCAAAAATAAATAAAACAAGATTCTCATCAATGGTGATTCTACCAAAATCCAAAGCTACAGTTGTCTGGTACTTAACTTGCTTTGTTTCATCAGTGACAACTTTTTCTGTTCTAATCACCGGTATTTCTGAAATCGTTGATATCAGGCTCGTTTTACCAGAGGCAAAAGGGCCAGATACCAATATTTTTACTCGTTTCATAGACCCCTGAGGTAATCAATTATTTTAGATATGATAGATTTTTTTTCAGTTGAGCCTGAAGCTGAAATTTGAGGAATTTTAATGGCAAGTCGTCTTGCAACACCAACTTGAAGAAGGGAATAGAAAATACGCATTACATCAAACTCAGGAAGACCAAGTTCTTTGCTTATTTCACCTAAAGAGTTCTTGCCATCAACTAGTGCTATAACTACCCACTGGTTTCTGTCAAAAACAAGATTATACGTATTGAAGTCAGGAGAAATTGAATAGACTATGTTTGGCGTTGGGATTTCACGACGAAGGGTTTCATAAAGTTTTATCCTGCCTGATGCCTCAAGGAGCAATTGATCCATAGATGTGATAATGTTTGTCTCAGCAGACATTTCATCACCAATGAATCTGAAGCTCCCGCTCTCTGCTTCACAAATTGCAAAAAAAGCATCTTTTCCTTTCATAATATCTGTAAAAGAGGCAGTTATGGAACCAGTTGCAAAGAACAATGATGACTCAAATCTACGTCCAGATTCCTCAAGATGAAGCATTAACTTACCCGTACGCTTGGAAATCCAGATAAACTGGCAAATCTCAATTACTGAAAAATCCTTAATATTTCCAGCAAGTTCCACGTCTCACCTCACTTTAGAAATACAATTGTAACAGCATCACCACCATCTTTGATGTCGGCCAGATGAAAACGATCCACTCTCAAATTTAAAGGAAGATAGTCCTGAATAGCTTTCTTCAATGCACCAGAACCTCTTCCGTGAACAATATAAATAAATGGTAATCCTGCGCCAAAAGCACTATCAAGGTATCTTTCAAGTTTGTGTAGTGCATCTTCAATTGGCATTCCAAATAATTCAATTTTTATACCTACAGAGTTGAATTTTGGCCTCTCTTCAGTCGCTACTGGGATCTCATCTTCAACTGGTTCAGTTAAAATCTCAATTGCACTTATTGGTAATTGAACCCTTGCTGACCCTACTTGGACTAGAATCTTGCCTTTATCAGGATAGACATCCATTACGACACCTTGGGATTTAAACTTGGGAACATAAACAAACTCGCCAATTTTTAACATATTTGAATCGGAAGTTGTAGTCTGAGGCTCAGTAGTTTCTTTTGTGGCCTCAACAATTTCTGTGTGTATCTCTTGGAGTCTTGTATGTAATTGATCGGTTTCTTTGTTTTGGCGTGTGGCTTTTGCTAGTTTTTTTACAATTTCTTCAGCCTCTTGAAGTTTTTCATTGAAAAACCTTCTGGCTTTTGAAAGCTCTCGATCGAGCATCTTAGATTTGTTCTCTTCAAGGTTTCGAAGTTCTTCCTCACGCTGCCTTAAAAGATCATCAGCAGATTCTTTGGCTCTTGTTATCTGTTCTCTCTCTTCCATGATAACCTTTGCGTCCTCAGCCATTCTTGAAATAATTTTTGCAGAATCTTTATCCTCGGTCCTAACATAATTATCAGCTAATAACAGAATTTCCTCTGGTAAGCCAAGTTTTCTTGCCACGTCAAAAGCATGAGAGGCACCTGGTAAACCAATATGAATTTTGTATGTTGGTTGAAGCGTTTTAGCATCAAAACCAACTGATGCATTAACAGCCTGAGAGTTGTTGTAGGCAAAGTTTTTTAAATCACCTATATGCGTTGTAATTATTGTTTGTGTTCCTACATGATATAGATAATCAGTTATTGCATATGCCAATGCTGAACCTTCGCTAGGGTCCGTTCCAGCACCTAGTTCGTCTAGCAAAATAAGTTTGAATCGGCTTAACTCACGTATGATAGATACGATATTTGTCATATGAGAAGAAAAAGTTGATAGATTCTGTTGAATGCTCTGTTCGTCGCCAATATCAACAAGGATATCATCAAATATGCCAATAACTGTACCATTTGAGGCTGGCACATGAAGACCATGACGTGTCATTACAACAAATAATCCAACAGTTTTAAGTGTCACAGTCTTGCCACCGGTGTTTGGACCGGTGAGGATTATCATCCTATATTCATCACCAATTGTAATATCGATTGGTACAGGTTCGACACCTAGGAGTGGGTGTTTACCAGATACAATTTTTATCCTTGGTTTCGAGTCAACTTCAGGCTGAGTGCATTTCCAATTGATAGAGAGTTTAGCTTTACCAAAAATAAAATCGAGCGTTGATATTGTATCATCAAGAATCTCAAGATCGGCTGATTTGAAAGATATTTCTTTTGCAACTAAGGCAAGAATTACTTGTATTTCCTCACGTTCACGTTCGCGTAGGTTACGTAAATCGTTATTTAACGGGATCACGGAAAGTGGTTCAACAAAAAGAGTTTGGCCAGATGTTGATGAATCGTGAATAATACATGGAAAGTGATTTTTATATTCTCCTTTGAGTGGGATTACAAAACGGTCATCACGTAATGTAACTATCGGATCTTGAATCATTTTTGAGTAAGATGAGGTTTTCATTATTTCGTTTAGTTTTGATTGAATCCTTGTATGAACAAGTTTCATTTGCACTCGAATTGAGGCAAGCCTATCTGATGCTGAATCTAGTATTTCTCCATTCTCATCAATAGTTCTTGATATAATTTGTTCAAGTTGGAGTTGAGGACGAATTTTTTGAGCAACTTGCCAGATTGCAGGTATATTTTCTTTCTGAGTTTCAAGCAATGTTTTTATCTCACGAGATAGCTGCAAAGTAGTTAGTAAATCTAGTAAATCTTTTGGATCTATACTCGATCCAAGAACACACATTCTGACAAGTTCACCAATTGAATGTATACCAAGAAATGGCAGGTTTCCAAATCCGGTCAGGAAATTTTTAGCCTGAGTGGTTTCAACCAAGGCGTGTTCAATCTCTTCAAGTCTTTCAAAAGATTGCATGGTAAGAACAAGACTTTTACCGCCATCGGTTGAACATTGATCGAGCAAAGATTCTCTTATTCTGTCAAATTCAAGGACTCTAATCGAATGCTCGTTCAACTACCCCTCCAAGATAGTAAACGTACTTCCTCATATGGGAGACAGTTTAACACATCTTTTTCTGAAAGGCCAGCCCTCCTTGCAAGCATCACGCCCAAATTCAATTCCCTCAACCCAGAAGCGTGATGAGTATCACCACCCAAAGTAAATTTACAACCGCATTTCTTGGCTATTCGACCGATTTGCCATGGTGGATCAAGTCTGTCGGAGGCGTAATTGAATTCAACAGCAACACCACAATTGGCACAGTTGTTAAAAACTCGTTCCCAGTCTAACTCAAGTGGCAATCGTACTCCAAGCTTTCTTGTAGTTGGATGAGCAATTATGTGGATTTGACCACTATTAATAATTTTTATATATCTTTGAGTAATCAGATCAGAACTTTCACCTAAGCCTGTGTGAATCCCTGCCAGACTAAGCATGTGGTGTCGTGTTTGAAAATCTACACCACCGTTTAAGTCAACGTTAAACTCGATGCCTGGTATCAGCTTAACCTGATTTTTAAGAGTATTGAGATGACGAATCAAATTCATCTGTCGAATCAATCCCAACTCATTTAGGCCTTTTGTAACAACCATTTTTGAAGCGTGATCAGTAATAGCTAAGTATTCAAGACCTAAAGTTGCAGCTTCAAAAATTATTTCTTGTAATTTTGATCTACCATCACTCCAATTAGTATGGATATGAAGATCTCCACGAACATCATCTATGGAAATCAGGTTCCAACCACCAATAAGCTCAGATTGTTCGATTGCATCTGGCCATTCACGAATCTCAGGTGGGATGAATGGTAGCTTGAGTTTTGAATAAAATACCTCTTCATCACCTCGGATCAAAAGAAAGCCAGATTTACTTTTCTTGGCATGTGTTGCTCTTGCTGTTAAACGTTGATAGTGGTCACCTGTACCAGTCGAAAATGCCAATGCTGAGCCAACATACTCAGGACGACAAACATATATCCTAATTTCGATGCCTGTAAAGAAACCAGTGACACCAAATCTCTTAATTTCAATATTTGTGAGACCCAAATATTCACATAACTTTTGACCAATTTCATCTCTTGGATATGAAACAGTTGCAAGCAAGTCGATTTTGTCTATGATTTCCTTGCCTCGACGTAATTCTCCAGTGATCTTTGCATCAAGAACATCTGGAAAACATTTTAATTTACGAATTAGGAATTGAGACAACCTTAAAGCATTTGAAAGAAACAAGGTTTTTCTTTTTGAAAAAAACTGTGTTAGCAAAGATTCAAGTTGCTTTGAAAACCTTGCTCCAAAACCCGGATGTTTGGCTAATAATCCTTTTTTTATGTTTGAAAGCAATTCTTCAGGTGTCTCAATCCCAAGCTCGTAGAGCTCAAGGACTACATGGGTCTTAAGACCTGATACATCAAGCAAATTTTGTACACCTTTTGGAACGGACTTTATAAGTTCACGTTCATGACTTGATTGACCAAGCCTAATAAGTTCTTGAAGGTCAGCAGCTGGAGCATCAGCTAGCAAGCCCTCATTATGAAGGTATGAGATGGTTTCTGGTAAAACCTCATCAACATCGAGCGTAAGAACTAGTCTAACTGCATCAGAATAGGAAAGCGCACCAGATTCATTTGGAGCTACTGATATCAGGCTAGCTAGCGCCGACATTCGCTGCGCTAGCTCCCATGAGTTCATGCCATCCTGAGTGAGGCTCCAATAGATCCTAAAGCCTCGTCAATTTTCTTTATTATTTGGTCAATTTCTTCACCTTTGAGAGTACCCAAAGTATTGGCAAACGATAATGAAAATGCCAAAGAACGCATCCCTTCAAAACCAGTGTAAACATCAAAGAGTTGTAAGAATTTCAGATGATCACCTGAATTGTTTCTTATAATACGCTCAATAACCGCGCATGGAGTGTCGTTTGGGGTTAATACAGCTATATCACGTAAAACTTCTGGGAATTTTGGTGTTGGTCTTGCTGTTATTTTTACAGGTACATTTTTTAACATCATTTCAATGTCAAAATTGGCGACAATAACGACGGTTGTTATGTCGAGATTTTTTTGATAATCTGGGTGGAGTTGTCCAAAATAACCAATAACTGTTCCACCAATGAGAATGTCAGATTGACGATATGGATGAAGATTACTATGTGTAGATGGTTTATTGTGCATACCTTCAACACAAAGTTCTGATAAAAGATCTTCTATTAAACCTTTCATATCAAAAAAATCATATATTTGGTTTTTTGAATCCCAGGTATTTAATTTATTGCCTGTTAAGACAACAGCAACTCTTCTAGAATCTGGTCCAAACTGTGAGCCAATCTCAAAGAGAGCTAAATTTAAATTACGTTGTCTAATATTAAAAGATACCACAGAGAGGATTCCGACTTCTAAGGCTGATCTCATCAAAGTTGCATCCGAGGTCATAGGATTTAAAATTTTAGGAGCTTTAGCAACTAAATTGCCAAGTCCAATCATGCTCATTTCTGATTCACAAGTGACTGCCTTTGTAACACATTCAGCTAGACCCAAGCCAGACAGAAGCCTTCTTATCCTACGCTCAAGCATAAAAATTGGAGTTTCCATAATAATTTTTTCTTGAATAATTGGGAATGTTGTTGGTATCTTGTCATAACCAACGACTCTTGCAGATTCTTCTATAAGATCGATTTCTTTTACTAAGTCATTGTCTCGAAAACCCGGAATGGTTGCTTTTAATACGCTCTCTTCTGTCGTAACATAAATCCCGAGAAGTTTGAGTCCTGTATTTATCTTTTCTTTAGACGGTTCAAAACCTAAAATTTTCTTCATTCTCTCAAATCTTACCTCAACTATTCTCCTTGATAATCCTTCGAAAAACTCTATCGGTTTTGCTCCTGCAACACCAATAAGAGATAAAACTTTCAAAGCAGTCTTCTCAGGCATTTCCCAATCTGATCCTTTCTCAAATCTTGATGAAGCTTCAGATTTGAGACCGAGTTGAGAGCTTGACTTAGCTATAAGTAATGGGTCAAAAAATGCCGATTCGAGAAATATTGTCTTGGTTTTTTCAGAAACTTCAGTGTCATTGCCACCCATTATTCCTGCAATAGCTATAGGTTTGTTACCATCCCAGATGAATAAAGTACCTGATGGTACATCACGCTCTTCATCATCAATTGTTTTAAACTTCATTGGCATCTGGCAACGACCAACTTTTACAGTGCCTGATTTTAAAAGATCGGCATCAAAGGCGTGGGTTGGTTGGCCATCCTCGTACATAGCTAGATTTGATGCATCAACAACATTATTGATTGGTCGCTGACTTGAAGCTAGAAGTTTACGACGCATTTCAAATCCAGAAGGTCTAATATCGACATCTGCTAGTATTCCAATGTATCTACCACAATCTTTTGGATTTTCTATAGCAAGTTTGAAACGAGATGCAGTTTCATTTGATGATATATATGGCTTGACGATGAGATCCGGGATTTCCAAGATTTTACCCGTTGACCACCAAATGGCAACAGCAATTTCGCGTAATAGCCCTCTTAGTGATAACCATTCTGGATGATTTGGGGTAACAAACAAATCAAGAATTGTATCTGTAAGCCACATTGAGACAGTTGGGTCGGTAAAAAGAGGGGTATCCATTGGCATTATCCAAATACCTTCACGCTCGTTTAAAGGAAGGATTTCTGGTTCTATACTAAAGTCAATTGCAGAAAGAAGTACTCCTTCAGAGTCTAAGTTGCGCACTTTCCTTGGTTCAACCATTGTGCCATTTATAATTGCACCAATGGGTGCCACAGGACAGATGTCTCCTACTTTTAAAATTTGTGAGTTTGTTACAATCTCAATATTTTTACCTTCAGCAATCTCAATTTTAGCAAGTTTTAGCTTATCAGTGCCTGCCTTTAAATCAGCTATTCGACCAAAAACAGCTCCTTTGACACTGTCTCTTTTTGAAATATATTCAACTTCTATTCCAAGAAGCTTAAAACCTTCTGTTATCTCATCAATTTTAAAGTCCCAACCCGTTATAGATTTTAGGTAATGCATCGAAAGCTTCATCTGACACCTCCAAATTGTGTGATGAAGCGTAGGTCATTTGTATACAAGTCACGGATATCTTTGATGTTGAATTTCATCATGGCAATTCGTTCAACTCCCCATCCGAATGCAAAACCTTGATATTCCTCTGGATCGTAGCCAACATTCTCAAGCACCTTTGGGTGAACCATACCTGAACCACCCATCTCAATCCAACCCTGATTTTTGCATATTGAACAACCTTCTCCCTTGCAAAATGGGCAAGAGGCAAGCGTTTCAGCACCAGGTTCAACGAATGGGAAGAATGTAGGTTGGAATTTTACCCTGACATTTCCACCAAAAACTTCTGAAAAAATAATTGATAGGATGCCTGCTAAATCAGCAAAAGAGATGTTTTTATCAATCATGAGACCTTCGACTTGAGTGAAATATGGGGAATGTGTGGCATCTAAA
>Ga0209254_10003897_pt1 | contig 13630 bp, 10 predicted proteins | sample FrelakmetDIP11DI_FD_187148 | JGI IMG/M metagenome (GOLD analysis project Ga0209254, IMG submission 187148) | Freshwater lake sediment microbial communities from the University of Notre Dame, USA, for methane emissions studies - DIP11 DI (SPAdes)... | ecosystem: Environmental > Aquatic >...
CTGGACGAGGCCGACCTGGCTGCGGCCATGGCGGAGATGACGCCCGAGGAGCTGGCATCCCAACGCACTGAGGCGGTCCCCGACTGGCTGAAAGACCTGCTTGGCGAAGAAGCAGTGCCCGCCGTCGAGGTGGCAGCCGCGCTGCCTGAGACTGAGATCCCGGCCGTGGAGCCCCCACCGCTGGAGGTAGTGGCTGCCGAGGAGATCCCCGAATGGCTGAAGGAGCTTGATATAGCCGAGGCTGAGCTGGTAGCCGCGCCGGAGATAGAGATCCCGGTGGTGGAGCTGCCGCCGCTGGAGGTGCCGGCGCCGGTTGCGGAGGTGCTGTCCGGGGAGGAGATTCCCGAATGGTTGCGTGAGCTGGGAGTGCCCGTCGCCGAAGAGCCTCTGCCGCCTTCCGTCGTGGCAGTCGAGGAAATGGCCGGCGCCGAGGTTGAGCTTCCAGTCCTGTCGGCGATGGAGGTGCCTGAGTGGCTGCGCGAGTTGGAGGTGCCTGGTGCTGAGCGCATCCCACCCCCGGTCGAGCTGCCGGTCGAGGAGCTTGTGCCGGGGGCAGTGGCCGAAGCTGCTCCGGAACTTGTGCTTCCCGTCGAGGAGGCCCTACCTGCCCTGGAGGTGGCTCCGCCGCCAGTCGGGGAGTTTGTGCCGGGTGCAGTGGTCGAAGCCGCCCCGGAAGTTGCGCTCCCTGTTGAGGAGGCCGCACCTGTCCTGGAGGTAGCTCCGCCGCCGGTCGAGGAGCTTGTGCCGGGAGCAGTCGTCGAAGCAGCTCCGGAAGTCGTGCTTCCCGTCGAGCAGGCCGCCCCCGAGCTTGCCAAGGAACAGGCCGCGCCGCTCGTGGAGGAGGTCACCGCGCCATCGCGGCTGGACGATCTGCTGGGGCAGCTCAAGGCGCGGCCGCGTGACTACCAGCTTCAGTTGGAGTTGGCCCGCCTCTACCGCGGCCAGCGCGACTGGAACGGGGCGTTCAAATACTATGAAAAGCTGATCGCGGCCCGCAGGCTCGTGCCTGCGGTTATCGACGACCTGCAGCCGCTGGCCGGAGCAGACGTCGATCTCGTGCGCCTGTATCAACTGCTGGGTGATGCCTACATGCACGAGGATCGCTTGGATGAGGCGCTGAGCATGTACCGGCAGGCTCGCGGGGCGTTGGCGCGCTAGATCTGAGACTCAGTCAGGAGAAGGCATGGAACGCACACTGGTAATTCTCAAGCCCGATGCAGTGCAACGAGGGTTAATTGGCCCCATCATCACCCGTCTGGAACAGCGCGGCTTACGGTTCGCCGCCATGAAGCTGATGCAGATCACCCCCGACCTGGCTGCCCGCCACTATGCAATCCACAAGGGCAGGCCCTTCTACGAAGGGTTGGTCCAGTTCATCACCAGTGGGCCGGTTGTGGTGTCCGTCATCGAGGGCAAAGACGCCATCAACATCGTGCGTAAGACATTGGGCGCGACCAGCCCGGCCAACGCCGAGCCGGGCACGATCCGGGCCGATTTTGGCCTGGAGATCGGCCTCAACCTGGTGCATGGTTCGGACGGTCCCGACACGGCGGCGTACGAGATCCCCCTCTTTTTCGCCGAGGACGAAATCCTGACCTACCAGCGAGCCGTGGACCACTGGATCCACGAATAGACGACGGACTGCCACCGCATTGTGCGACAGAGGGGCCTGATCATCCAGGCCCCTCTTCTGTGCACTGCCTGATAAATGTCATAGACAAGCATATCAGATCGGAGTAGAATAGGAGCCATGCAAGACCTGGAAGCCTGGTTGAACGACATGAGTGCTCGCCCGTTGCCGGGGGGTGTGGCGGCGGCCGCTGTAGCTGCGGCGATGGGCGCCGCACTGATCGCCAAGGCGCTGCGCGTCACGCTCAACCGGCAGCAGTTTGCGGCCTCTGATCGGGCTGTATTGGTAGAGACCCTCAACCTGACTCAGGCCCAGCAAGTGATGCTATTCCACTTGGCCGATGCCGACGTCGAGGCTTACCGGGCCGTTCTGGATACCCGCACTCTGGCCGCCAGCGATCCAGCCCGGCGCTTGGCCTGGCAGTCGGCCACTGAGGTGCCGGTGGCCGTCGCCGAAGCCTGTCGCTTGTTGTTGGACAGGTTGCCCAGCGTAGTACCGCAGTGCTGGAGTGGGGTCTGCGTTGACTTTGAGATCGGAAGCCAGTTACTCCAGGCGGGGATGCAGGGCGGGATCCTGGCGGCTGAGGCTAACCTGAGCCTGGGGGGTGCAGCGCTGGACGGTGGTCCATTCCGGGTCCGAATAGAGGCGCTCTCGCAGGCAGATCGAACAAACAAAGGGGGTAGTGACGATGCGCGGTTGTCCGGGTGCGATTGTCTTCAAAGAAGCCAAGCCTGAGTATATGGATTGTCCCCACTGTGGGAAAGAGATGGAGATCTGGTCGGACGAGCCGTTGGCCCGATGCCCGCACTGCCGTCTGTGGGTCAACAAGGAGCGGGGTGCGTCGTGCATCGACTGGTGCAAGTTCGCTGCCGAGTGCGTCGGGCTGGAGGCCTATGAGCGGCTGAGAAAAGACCGCCCGCCAGAGGAGCCGATCGGTGACCCAGGTGCCGTTCTACGACGCGTTGGCGTCTGATTACGATCGTTTTGTGAATTGGGAAGGCCGGCTAGCTCACGAGCTGCCCTTCCTTAATCGTCTCTTTGCCGAGCACGGGGTGATGCGGGTGCTGGATGCCGCGTGCGGCACGGGCCACCACGCCATCGCCCTGGCCGGGCAGGGCTACCAGGCGGTGGGAGCCGACCTGAGCGCGGCCATGATCGGCCAGGCGCGGCAAAATGCTGCCGCTGCCGGCGTACAGGCGGAATTTGCGGTGGCGGGGTTTGGCGGCCTGGCAGCGCTGGGCCAGACCTTTGACGCCGTGCTGTGCCTGGGCAACTCCCTGCCGCATGTGATGACCGGGAACGCGCTGGCCGAGGCCCTGTCCGATTTTGCTGCCGTGCTTCATCCCGGCGGCCTGCTGATCATCCAGAACCGCAACTTTGACCGGGTGTGGCGTCTGCGGGAGCGTTTCATGGGACCCCAATCGTGCCGCGATGGCGAGCGGGAGTGGGTCTTTGTCCGCTTTTACGATTTTCACGAGACGACGGTCACCTTCAACATGATCCGCCTGCGGCGGGATGGTGAGGTCTGGACCCAGGATGTCGAGTCTACCGAGCTGCGCCCCATCTTTCGCGACGAGCTGGCCGCTATGCTGCCAAGGGCCGGATTCTTCCAGGTTGCTTTTCACGGCGGCTACGACGGCACGCCCTTTGACCCGGCCCACAGCAACGATCTGATCGCCGTGGCCCAAAAGTAGGAACCGGTTGTCGAAAACAACGACGGCCCTGGCAATCGCCAGGGCCGTCGTTTCTGTCTCTCGGAAACTACTGGAGCAAGATCATCGGCAGTTGGCCAAGATCGTCAGGGCCCAATGTGCTCACGTCTTCTGCCTGCGACGGCGGGTAGGTGCTCAGCGCCTCCTCCTGGCTTGGCGATGCGCCGTCCGGGTAGGCCACGTCGATGATGCGGGTGTGGTTCCTGTCGGCCGGAGCCCCACCCAAGCGCCACTGCTGTGTCGCCGTTTCCACATCCCGTACGCGCCAGACACCACTGGCCGGGTAGCCTTCTTGGCTCATCACCACGGCCAGGTAGCCCCACGAAGCCGGATCGAGGGCCGTCACGTCTAGGCCCAGGCTTTCGGCCAGCACCTTTTTGGGCATCCGGATGGTGATCCGGTTCTGGTTGGGATCGCTGACGATGTTGAGCGTGCTCGTGTCGCCGATCTTGGTCGGTTCCAGAGAGCCGGCCGGCGGCGGGCCAAATAGGCCCGGCGTCCAGCCCTCAGCCCAGATGGCAAACTCCCAGGCCTCTGCTTCAGGCACTGCGGCGTTGCGGCCCGGCAACAGCTTCCGGGCGCCGCCCTCGGCGGCGTTGATGTAGACGTCCAGCGTGTGGATGCCCATGCCATTCGGGGCTCCCCAGTCATTGTTGAGCTTGCCGTCGAAGGTAAAGCGAAAGACCAGGTTGTTGTCGTCTTCGGCCACCATGAACTCGACCAGGTCGTATGTACCGGCGGCAAAAACCTTGTCCGTAGGATAGGTGTAGCTGCCGGGGCCGTGGTCGTCACCTTTGGGATCGACGATGGTCAGGAGTGGTTTGGTCAGCCCTAGGTCAGGGACGACGATTTCGGCCGGGCCGCCGCTCGGCACCACCTGTATGTCGCGTTGTTCGCCCTCGCTGACCACCGTTCGCAGCTTGAGGGCGTCGCCGGCGTCCGGCTTGCCAAACTCGGCGTACGGCAGGGCCACCTCCAAGATCGTGCCCGACACGCCGGCCGGCAAGCCGGAGGCCGCCTCGACATAGGCGCCGCTTTCGTCCACAGTGTAGTAGGTGACCGTCCCGTCCTTAATCGCTACCTCAAGCAGTGCGTTAGCGCCAAAGCCCAGTAGCGTGTCGCCGCCGCTCTCGACCGCGATGCGGCTGAACGGCTGCTCGTTGCCGCCGCCCGGCTTGGTCAGGTAAAAGCCGACGCGCGTGTCGGGGCCGATGTCGGCCCACGGCCGGCGGGCATCCAGGCGCAGATAGAGGGTGTCCTTGGCAAAGCCGTACCAGAGCTGGCTGACTACCTGTTCCGGCGTGGCCTGGACGCCGCCTTCTTCCATATAGTAACCGGCCCCGTCCCACTCGCCGTCGGCAGCGATGCCGTCGATCGTCGGCGTAATCAGGCCCGTCGCGCCTGCTGAGGGCGGCTGAGCTGTCTGCGGGATCACCGGCACCTTGAGGAAGGTGGGAACCGGCTCGCCCATCAGCTCATAGACGCGCTGCAGCGTCAGCCGGAATTGAAGGTCAAAGCTCGAGTCGTCGCCGCTGTTCTGGTCGGCGCCATACCACCAGAACCAGTCGCTGCCTTCGGCGGTATAGATGGCATCCATGACCTTTGCCAGGGTCTCTTCGTCCAGGCTGACCTTCTTTTTCTCGACGTGGTCGCGTACCTGGCCCAGATAATCCCACGCCCGGTTCTCTTCGTCCTCGCCGATCCAGGTCAGGTAATCGGGGCTGACCCAGCTACCACGCCACAGCTCCTCGATCTTGAGCTGGTCGGGGAACTGCGTTATATAGTCACTGGGGGTGATGGTCTGGATGGTGCCTTTTTTCTGCTCCTCTTCCAGCATCTGGTACAGGCTGTTGAGGAACTCTTTACCGTCGTTGGCATAGTGCTCCCAGGCGTTCTCGCCGTCCAGGATCACGCTTACCAGGTGCGGGCCGGTCGCACCCGTCTCTTCCAACCGGTCGCGGATGGCCAGCACGCGGCTGATAAAGTCCTGGGCGGCCGCCGTTCCGCTGGTGCCGCTGTAGGTAAAGCCGACCTTGTCGCTGATCGTCTTGTCCCGAAAGACGATGTACATCTGGTTGTCGCGGCCGCTGACGATGTACGGCCGGTAAAGAGCGTCGGCGTCCTGCACCAACCCCTGGCCGTCGCGTCCAAAACTGACCTCGCCCAGGCTGCGGGCCAGCACCTCTTCGTCGCTGGCCATCCATTGCAGCCCGGCCCTGGCCACCATGTTCACGATCTCTTGGGCCACTGCGCCTTCGGCCGGCCACATGCCTTGCGGCGGCTGGCCGAACAGGTCGGTGTAGAACTCGACGCCCAGATCCACCTGGGCCACGGCATCAAAGCCGCGGGCGTAGCGCGGCGGGAGCTCGATATCGGGCACAGCGGAGCTCGCCAGGTTGGAATCTATCAACAGCGGCAGGATCGGGTGGAAGAAGGGGGTCATGGTCACCTCGATGCGGCCCTCGTCTTGTAGCCGGTTGTGGAGCGGGATTACCTCGGCCACCAGGCGGGCGTGCTCGCCCAAGACGATCGCCTTGTCCTCTTCGGCAAAGTTCTGCCCTTTGGCCACCAGCCCGGCCAGCGGTTCCTCGGCCAGCCAATCCGGATCGGTCCAGGCCAGGTTAAAGAGGACCTGCAAGTCCAGCCACGTTTGGGTGTCCCAGTTGGCGCTGTTGTCACGGTCGTTGGCGATCGCCTGGTAGCGGGGGAAGCGGGCGATAATCTTGGCGTTCGTGTCAAAGAAACGATCGTGGATGAACGCCTTCTGCTCGTCGGTCAGATCGGCAGCCGGAATCTCGGTGTGCACCTGGTACAGGTCCTTGGCGCCGGCCTCCAGGTCCTGGAGCTGTCGCAGCAGTGAGGGCGTCAGGTTGAAGGTGGCCCGGATATTGGGATACTTGTTCAGGATTGCAGCCATGTCCACATAGTCCTTGGCCGCGTGCACACGCACCCATGGCTTCTGATAGATACCTGTGGCCGGGTCCTTGAAATAGATCGGCTGGTGCTGGTGCCAGATGATCGACAGGTACAGCGGGTTTTCCGCCGGAGCTGCCGTGGGCTCAGCCGTCGGGGTGGCGACCGGTTCGGCCGTGGGCTGGGCAGTCGGTGGCACCGCCGTAGGCAGAACAGCCGTAACCGTGGGCGGAACCGGCTGGGGTGTGGGCGTTGCTTCCGGCGCGCCGCAGGCGGCCAGCAGGCTGATGACCCACACGATTACAAGTAACAAAGACCAACGTTTCGTCATCATTTCTATCCTCCTCCGAAAATCGGCATATGCCAGCTATTGCTGTTCGTGGTAGCGCTTCACTGCCGGGCGCGGTAGATATCCACTCCGGCAGAGCGGGTGCCGATCCACCACCTTCCCTCGGCATCCTGGGCCATAGTCATCGGCTCAGCGCCAGAAAAACCGGACCAGCTATCGTAAACCTTCCATGTCTTGCCGTCAAACTCGGCCAGCTCACCGCCCACTTCGGCCGGCCGGGCCACCCCTACCCACAGGACTCCCGGCCTGACCTCGGCGACAACGTTCACCGTGTTGAACGGGATATCCGAGTTGCCGGTGCGGTAGAACGTCCAGGCCTCGCCATCCCACAGGCCCAGCCCGCCGCCTGCCGTCCCGGCCCACAGCCGCCCGCTAGAGTCAAACATCAGATCGAGTACGCCACCCCAGGCCGGATCAAAATCCTCTGGAAAGCTCGTCCACTCGCCGGTTGCGGTGTCAAGACGGCTGACCCCGGCGTCGGTGCCAAACCATACCCGGTCACCTCCGGACCCAGGCTCGACGGCCAGATCTAGCACCCGGTCGCCGGCCAGGCCAGAGGTCGCGGCAGTCAGGGAGGTCCATGTCTGGCCGTCCAGGACCGCCGCGCCTGTTCCGGTTCCCACCCATAGGCGGCCGTCACTTCCCACGGCCAGGGCGTATACCGTGTCTCCCAGCAGTCCCAGATCGCCGGCCCGATAGGTCTGCCACTCGGATCCGTCGTAGGAGTTCAGGCCCTGTTCCGTGCCGAACCACAGACGGCCGGCCTGGTCACGGACCACGGCCCGCACGCTGTTGTGTGCCAGGGGTGAGTTTTCAGTGGTAAACAGGGTCCAGCGGTCGGGCAGGTCGGTAGCTGCCGGCGGCGACCAAAAGGCCACGCCGTGCTCGGTGGCGAGGACCATCTCGTCACCGGGCGATACCAGGATGTCGTATACGGTGTTGCTGGGCAGCAGGGTGCTGCTCGTGGTAAAGTGGGACCAGTTGATCCGGCCCAAGGTTAGCTGCAGGGTGGTGGCCGTATAGGCAACGGCGATCACCACCGCGAGCAAGCCAGCCAGGATCCAAAAAGACCGCGGCGGGCTGGGTACCATCTGCCGGAACCAGGCCCAGTAGACCTCCTGCTCCTGGAGCCAGCGGAAGGCATGCGTCAACGTCGACGCCGCAGCCAGGCACAGTGCGGGGGTCAGGACCAGTGTATACTGGGGCCATTTCGTGGGCCACAAAAGCAGAAAGAGCAGGCTGGTGGCAATCCAGACCACCACCCAGCGGCGCTCGCGCCATTCCCAATAGAGGCCAACCAGGGCCAGGAGAAAGATCACCCCATCGACGCCGGGATAGAAAAAGACGTCGGGATGCCAGGCAGAGGGTGCCGACCGGGAGATCCAAAAGAGCGGTTGGTACCAGGGCAGCCCGGCCGACTCGACGTCGGTGCCCTGGGAGTAGCCAACGTGGTAAAACAGCGAATCGTACAGGCGGGCAGCCGGTTCGTGCCACAGGGTGGGGTTGAGCAGCCAAAAGGTAACAGCCGAAACGGCAAAGTAGAGCAGTAAATGGTACCACTTGCCTCGCTTTTCAAAAAAGGCGAGGTAGAGGATAACAAACACGACCGGCAGATAGGTGAACTTGCCCGCCGCTGTGACACCCAATGCCAGTGAGGACAGCCAGAACCAGGCATCTGGCAGCCTGCGACCGCGCTCTGGGCTGGCTGGTCGGGAGCGGACGAGGGCCAGCACGGCGGCCAGCGAGGCCAGGTGAGGCAGCGCCTCCAGGTAGGCCTGGCTGGTGTACTTGATGGCCATCGTGTGCACGGCCAGCAGGCCTCCTGCCAGCGGATCGAATAGGGCCAGCAACAGGACCGTCAGGGCACCCAATACGGCAGAAAGCGCGCGAGCGGCGTACAGCCCAATCGCCCAGGTGGTGTCCTGCCCGAGAACCAGCAGAACCAGGCCATAAAGCAGCTTGACCAGGGCAGGGTGTTCCTGGTTGGCCATATAGTCGATCACGCCGTTCCAATCGCCGGCCCTCAGCGCCCTGGCATACTCAAAGCCCGCTTGGAGGTAGACCGGTTCGTCATAATCCAGGGGCAACCGCAAGAATGCCCAGCCCCTCAGCAGCGCCGCGAGGAGCACAACGGCAATGAGGGCCAAGAGCCAGGTGCGATTGCTCTTCCTGGCGGTCGTGGTCATCTACGCTCTCGGATCAGCGCCTTGTAGCAGGCCAACAGCTCCTGGTCCTGCTCGGCGCCCCAGGGCATCGGCACGCGGCTGACGTGCAGGCCCATGCCTTCCCGAGTAGTGCGGGATTGGCTGAGCCCAACCTCGGTCCCATAGTAGATGATGGGCGGGCCGGGCAGGCGCATCTGGACGGCGGCGGCGCGGCGCAACGCCTCCCTGTCGCCGCCTGCCAGGTGGAGGAAGCGGTCCATGTCGTGGTTGTCGAGGAAGGTGGGCATCAGGAAGCTGTCCGGGAAATAGGCCACGTGACGGTCCAGGAAGCGCTCCAAGTGATCCTTAGTCCACCGGCCCAGGGCAAAGGTGCGGCGCAGGGCATCGGCGGCGAAAAAGTCGATACAGCCATCAAGCCGGCCAACATAAGTGCGCTGGACTGACGGGGCATCTACCACCTCGCCAAAGCAGTAGCAATCAGGCTTCTGTGCCTTGCAGGCAGCCCAGAAATCGGTCCAGAAGTCAGGCCCAGGCCCGTTGGCATGGTCCAGGCGGTAGCCGTCCACGTCGAATTCGCGCAGCCAATAGCGGGCGGTGTCGATCAGCCAGGCGCGGGCTTCTGGGTTTGCCAGGTTCACCTGGGGCATGGAACGCACGCTGAAATAGGTGCGATAGCCGATCTCCGAGTCGTCGAAGGTGAACCAGGAACGATAAGGGCTGGATGGGTCAGCAAAGGCCTCGCGAAAGATGGGGTGCTCGTTAGAGATGTGGTTGCAGACCAAGTCGAGCAAAACGCGGATGCCGCGGGCGTGGGCCTGCTCAACCAGGGTGCGCAGCGCCTCGTCTCCACCCAGGCGCGGCTCGACGTGCATCAGATCGGTCGCGTCGTAGCCGTGATGGGTTGGGCTGGGAAAGATCGGGCTGAGCCATACGCAGTTGGCGCCCAGCTCAGCGACATAGTCCAGTTTTTCAGCCAGGCCCCACAGGGTGCCCCCGCAAAAGCCGCGCAGGTCGGTGGTCTGGAGCCAGTCGCGCCTGCCGCCGGGGTAGAAGCGGTCGACAAAAACCTGGTAGATGATCGCCTGGCGGGCCCAATCCGGGGGCGCCAGGCGATCGACGCCAAAGGCAAAGGTGTGGCGCTGTGATGGATCACCCAGTGGCCCGGCAGGCAAGGGTTCCTTGCGAAAAAAAGCGTCGGCGGCCTGCTCGGCGGTGGCCTGGGCGTCAGGCCAGTCGGCAAAGGTCTCGGAGCCGTCGTCCGCCCAGGCGCCGATCTGATAGCGCACCACAGTGCCCTCCGGTTGGGCGGGCAGGGTACCCTGCCAGGTGGCGGAATACCCCCACACCAGGGTATCCCAGCCGATCCCGACGCACTCCAGGGGCAGGACGTAGCCGTTGCGGGCCACGCCGCGGGTGCCGTGCGGCTGTGTGCCGTCGACGGTATAATAGCAGGCGACATGCCCGGCGCCGAGGTCAGGGCCGGCGCGCACGGTCAGGGTCACCGGCTCGCCGGGCAGCGGATCGCGTGGGGTGAGGTCGTGGGCGTGCTGCAAGCCGCGCCGGGCGGCGCGGTGGTGCACCAGTTTCAGCTCATCGGTGGCAAGAGTGCCAAAGACAAACTCTTCCATACTAATATGGTCGTCCTTCCAATAGAAACTGCAACGGGACGTGGACCCGTTCGCGCCAGGCCCTTTCCGAATGCCCGGCGCCTGGGAACTTGTATGTCGTCCAGTCGATCCCTTCCCTGTACCCGGCTGCTCTCATCAGCGCGTCGGCCTGCGTCTGATATGGTTCATACGGTGCGTCCACATCCTCCGTGCCATAGTCAAAGTAGAGCCTGTGGTGGCCCGGGTGGGGCAGCGCCTGGCCCAGGTAGGCTAGCAGGGCCTCGCTTGCGGCCGGCCAATGGGTCGACAGGCATCCGGCTCCGCCGAATGTTTCCGGGTACTCACACAGTGCATAGAGGGAAGCCAGACCCCCCATGCTCGATCCCATCACCACGGTGTTCTCCGGCGCAGGCAGGGTCCGGTACTCGCTATCGACGAACGGCTTGACCTCTTGAACGATGAACCGCAGGTAGTGATCCGAGATCACCTCGCCTTCCTGTCCTTCGGCCAAGGCTTTCCTCAGACCCGCAGCCTCTGGCATGTCCACTGCCTTCTGTGGCATATACTCGTGCCAGCGCTTCTCTGTGTTCCAGATGCCGACCACGATGGCTTCACGGATAGCGCCTGATTGAGACAGGCGGACGACGGCCTCGTCAATGGCCCAAGGCACGCCTCCAAAGGCTTTCTGAGGGTCAAAGAGGTTCTGCCCGTCGTGCAGGTAAATGACCGCAAAGCGGCGTGCCTCACCTTGGGCGGCGTAACCAGGCGGCAACCAGACGTCGACAGGGCGCGGGTCGACGAATTTGGAGGCGAACGATGGGTGATGGTGCAAGGTCCCAAGCGGACCCATGGCCGGAAGCTTCATTCAAGGCTCCATACCAGTGTAGGGCAAGCGGCCGGCTTGCCCTACACGGTTTTGAGGACGCAACATTCCTGGCCTGGCCAGGGCGTATCGAGTGTCCACGGCGAACTCGCCAGCGGCTAACCCTTGACGCCTCCCACAGTCAGACCGGCTTCCATGTAGCGCTGGAGCCAGAGGAAAACCAGGACGATGGGGACGATGACCATCACCGCCCCGGCGGCGAACTGGCCCCACGGGATATTGACCTCGTTGGCCATCTGGAACATGCCGACCATGACCGTCTTTTTGGCGTCGGGGGCAGGGATGATGATATTGGCCAGGAAGAACTCGCCCCAGCCGGCCATGAAGCCAAAGAGGAAGGTGATGGCCAGTGCCGGGCGAGCCAGCGGCAGGGCGATGTGTATAAAGGATCGGACCGGCCCGCAGCCGTCCATCATGCCAGCCTCTTCCAGGTCGATCGGGATTGTGTCAAAGAAGCCTTTGAGCATCCAGGTGGCAAAGACGAGCTGGCCGGCCATATAGGCGATGACCAGGCCATACATGCTCCCGTACAGTCCCAGGGCGGTCAGGATCTGGGCGATCGGGATCAGGGCCAGGATCCCCGGAAACGCCTGGATGGCCAGGAACAGGATCAGCCCGGCCTCGCGGCCACGGAACTTGAAGCGGGAGAAGGCAAACGCCCCCGTAGTGCCGAGGGACACCGAGGCAATGGCGGTCAACGTCGCCACAATGAGGCTGTTCTTGATCCAGGTGAGGAAGACTGTTTCTTGGAGCAGAGTTTGGTAGTTGTCCCAGGTCCATTGGGTGGGCACAAACATGCCCGCCAGGTTGAAGGTGTAGAGGCGATCGCCCGCTCGCCCAGAAGCCAGTATCGCAAACCATATCGGATAGAGGGCAAGCAGGGTCATCAGCCCCAAAATGACATACATCACGATCTTGGCGCCAGTCCTGGGTGGCCGGTTCATTCGTAGGCTCCTTTCGTGATCTTTGTGATCCGCAGGCTGTACAGCGTGGCGGCAAACAGGAAGACAAACAGGATCACGGCGAACGCCCCCATGGTGCCATAGTTCTTGGTTTGAAAGATCTGCTTGTAGGCGTGGACCATGACAAATTCGGTAGCTCCCGGCTTGCCGGCCCCGGCAGTCGGTCCACCGCGTGTCAGCGCCCAGACGATGGCGTCGATCTTGTAGGTCGTCAGGGCGCTGAGGACGATAATTGGCAGCGCAATGGGACGCAGCAGAGGCAGGGTGATGTTAACCAGCTGTCTCCACCAGTTCGCGCCATCCACATCAGCCGCCTCGTACAGGTCGAGGGGGATGCTCTGGAGGCCGCCCAGGAGGGTGACCATGAAGAAGGGATAGGTATACCACACCTGGACGAGAACAACGATGAACCAGGCCCAACCTGCCTGGTTGAGGTAGGCCGGACCCTCAATGCCAAAGAGCGTGTTCAGGATCTGGTTGATGGTCCCCTGTTCGCGGAAGAAGAACTGCCAGATCAGGGTCATCATGATGGCCACCGTCGAGGCAGCCCAGGGGACAATCAGCGCCACCCGGAAGAAGGTCACCCCCCGCAAGTGCTTGTTGTTCAACATCAGGGCCATGGTCAGGCCTAGAACGAACAGGATCGGCATACAGATTATGACGTATACGATGGTCCGCACATTGACCATGATAAAGTCGCCCGAGTCGAGGATCATCTGGTACTGGTCTGCCACGTTCACCAGAAAGCCCAGCACCAGGGTTCCGACCAGGCCGATGAGCCAGACCGGGCCTGGCGAGATGGGGCGGGTTACCTTGCGGTCAAGGTAGTGGTTGACGCGCCAGGCGATGATGAGAGGCACAAATGCGATCAGGATAAAGAGGACGGCGGTGAGCACGTCCTTTGTAAAGAACCCGCCCAGCAAGTCGCCGTAGTTCTTGATTGCCGGATCGTGAATGCTGTAGGGGGCGGCCAACCCAGTGGGCGGCTTTTCTAGCCAGCAGGCCGGATCCATGATCTTCCAGACCGTCACGGTACAATCGGGGTTCGGGTGGTACAGCCCTTTGTTAGTGAAGGAGACAAAGACGTTGAGCAGCAGGGGATAGAGGCTAAAGACGGCGATGCCGATCAGAGTCGGGGCAACGAATGCCAGAATGGTCAACGCCAGACGGCGTCCCGACCAACCAACCATACTGCACCTCCTTTGGTAGCAATCGATTAGAGGGAGCGGGGAGAGGTTTTCCTCTCCCCGCTCCTGGTGGGACTATTTCATTGCTGCGATGGCTTCTTCGATGGCCGTTTGGGCGGCAGCCAGGGCCTCTTCGGGCGTCTGAGCGCCGTTCCAGATGGCGGTGGTAGCGTCACCCACCGGTCCCCACTGCGCGTTGGCGTAGGGGGTGTTGGCCATGGG
>Ga0209254_10003898_pt1 | contig 13630 bp, 14 predicted proteins | sample FrelakmetDIP11DI_FD_187148 | JGI IMG/M metagenome (GOLD analysis project Ga0209254, IMG submission 187148) | Freshwater lake sediment microbial communities from the University of Notre Dame, USA, for methane emissions studies - DIP11 DI (SPAdes)... | ecosystem: Environmental > Aquatic >...
ATGCTGGATACATTGCTGGCCGACCCACGGGTAATTATCACACCCCATATTGCCGGTTACAGCCATGAAGCTTTCCTGGGGATGGCCCGTATCTTATTAGAGAAACTGGGCATCTGATTGTGCATACTAATAAGCGCCCTTATAGCCGTTCATTTTACCGGGAATGCCCCATTATACTAACTATGCAACATCATAAAATTTTATTAATTTAGCGGCTAATTTATATTTCACCAAAGGAATTCAACCATGAAAAAATTACTGCTTGCTGCAATGTCTTTGTCCCTGCTTTTCTCCTGCAAGGAAACAGAAAAAACTGAACCGGTGGCAGAAGCCGCCCCTGTTGTTGCAGAACCTGTAGTGAATTATCCAATCAAGGCAATGGTCTCTGATTTTAAATTGGGCAATCCCCAAAATACGGTCAAAATAATGGAGATGTATAAGATCATGGAAGCAGGTACTTCTTTAGATTCTTTGTTGCTGCCTTATTTTGCAGATACTATAACATCTGTTTCGTTTGATCAGAGAGAGTTCCGCGGACCTGCTTCTGAATTTGTTAAGAGAGTCAGCAAATTCAGAGCACAGTTTAAATCGGTAGATGAAGAATTTTTATCGCATGTATCTCTTCATAGTGACGAAAAAGATCTTGATGTGGTTTCTATCTGGTTTAAAGAAAGGGCCATCCGGTTAAACGGCAAACCGGATTCAACATTATACCAGGAAAACTGGAGATTCAACAAAGATGGTAAGATCTACTATCGTGCAGCATTTGCCCGATATGGTTTTTAAGAGCATTCCCGGTATTATAAATTTTATTATTTTTGCTACAATCGCAACGCTTCAGCTAACTGGGGCGTTGCGCTTTTTTTGTCTTACGCCCTGAGGGCATAAACGACGGAGGATAATATGAGCGATATCATTTACGTATCGAAAGAGACACTGGAATTGATGAAGGCAGAACTGCAGCGCATGAAAACCATTGACAGGCCTGCTGCTTCCAAAGCCATTGCAGAAGCAAGGGAAAAGGGCGATCTTAAGGAAAACGCAGAATACGATGCGGCAAAAGAAGCCCAGGGTTTATTGGAAGCTCGTATCAAGCGTTATGAAAGTGAACTGGCAACAGCCCGTATCCTTGATGCAACCAACATTGATACATCTAAAGTTTCGATACTCACCCATGTTACCATCACTAACCTGGCCACTAAAAAATCCGTAACCTACCAGATCGTTTCCGAAAAGGAAGCAGATCTCAAATTGGCGAAGATTTCCATTACCTCGCCTATAGGTAAAGGATTGATGGGAAAAAAAGAAGGCGAGATCGCTGAAATACAGGCACCCAATGGTTTGTTGAAATTTAAAGTGGAAAAAATCACAGCCTGATCTGCAATGAAAGATAATAAGATAATAAGATAATAAGATAATAGGGATAAACAACTTATCAGTTTACAGACTATCGCCTTTAACTTCATAAAAAGGTACAGATCATGTCCACACTTTTTTCAAGAATCATCAACGGTGAAATTCCCTCCTACAAGATCGCAGAGAATGAAAAGTTTTATGCATTCCTGGATATCTCACCACTTTGCCCGGGCCATACCCTGGTTGTTCCCAAAACGGAAACAGATTATTTTTTCGACCTTCCCGAAAAATTCCTGGAAGAAGTACTTGTTTTTGCGAGGCCTATAGCCCATGCAATTAAAGAAGCAATTCCCTGTAAACGTTGCGGAATAGCTGTAATCGGACTGGAAGTACCCCATGCTCATCTTCACCTGGTTCCCATAAACAATGCGGATGACCTGAACTTTACCCGTCCTAAGCTAACCCTGGAACCTGCGGAAATGAAATCGATCCAGGATAAAATTTGTGCAAACCTCAAATAAAGAAATGGCGCCCCAACAAAGACCAGCCTTATTGACATGGACGATAGTCATGTTGTTTACACTTGGTTTATTTACGGTTATCTATGCCTTTACGGGTGCATTTGCACCTTACGGGATCTATTATTCGGCAGGCAATGTATTTTTGATCATCCTGATGTTTGCAGCTCTTTCAGGTCTTTGGTCAATGGAAAAATGGGGATTATGGTTGTTCCTTGTTTTTACAGCCCTCAAATTGACGCTGGATCTGATTACTGGTGCTTTTCACTTTGCAGAACTTGTACTGATCGCAGCAGCAATTATCTTCCTGTTACACCGCAAATCCCTTCTGTAAATTTATCATGCTACCCTGTGGGGGTTCTCGCGGATGAAATCTTCCCAGCCTTTTTTCTTTTTCCCCTGCACAGGTGCCGGATTGGCTGATCGTTGATTGAAATGATGGCAAACCGCAACGGCCAGTGCATCTGATGCATCAAAATTTTTTCCCTTGTCCGTTACCGGTAGTATGCGTTGCAGCATTTCCCAAACCACTTCTTTGCCGGCATTACCATTGCCTGTAATGGATTGTTTCACTTTCTTGGGCGAATATTCTGTAACCGGTAGCCCGCAATGCATGGCAACTGCAATGGCAACGCCTTGTGCACGTCCCAGTTTGAGCATACTTTGTACATTCTTTCCAAAAAACGGCGCTTCAATAGCCAGTTCATTGGGGCGAAACTCTGTGATGATCTCCTGGATGGTCTGGTGAATCATCCGGAGCCTTTCGAACATATCTGTACGTCCATTGAGTTTTACGGCATTCATTTTAATCATCCTCATGTTTGAGCCTGTTATTTCTAACAGGCTGTACCCCATGATCACGGTACCCGGGTCGATGCCCAGAATAATTTTCGATTTTTCTTGCAATAGGAGAGTATTTTTGACGCGATAAATCTGCGCGCCTGAACAAAAATATCAAAATATTCCTCAACTATTTTCTGGGGCCACTGCTCTTTTGCTGGTTAAGCTGGTCGGTATATCGCCAGGTTACCCGTCAACCCGACCTGGAGAAGCATCTCATGGAGTTGAGGCAATCTTTGTCTGGCAGGGAAGCCTGGAAACTAGTCGCCATAATATTGTTAATGTTTGTCAACTGGGGACTGGAAACGCGTAAATGGCAAGTATTACTGCGGCACTTGCATAAAATTAGTTTCTGGCAGGCGTTCAAGGCAATTTTATCGGGACTGGCATTCGCCTTAAACACACCAAACCGGATAGGGGAATATGGAGGCAGGGTGTTGTTTATTCCGGAGGGCAAAAGGGTAAGGGCTGTTTCACTTACATTGGCAGGAAGTTTCTCACAACTGCTTGTAACACTTTTGCTGGGGAGTTTCGGTTTGTTTGTTTTATCCGGGCGTATCATCGCATCAGCTGAATTCAGTTCACTTCAGATATGGATAACCGCTTTGCAGGTTCTGGTGATCTTCATTACTCTTATTGGATTTATCATTTATTTCAAACTAAGCTGGCTCGTTCGTGTTATTGAAAAGATACCTGGTATTCAATCTTATACCAGGCATATTTCGGTACTGGAAGAAATGAATATGAGGCTTTTGTTACATGTGGTGATGCTTTCTTTACTGCGATTCTTTGTTTTTATCATACAGTACAACCTTATGCTGCAAATGATGCAGGTGGAAATGGGATGGTGGAATGGTTTTTGGACAGTATGTGTGTTATTCCTGTTGCTGGCCACTTTGCCCACAATTGCCTTGCTGGAACTGGGCCTGCGCTGGGAGTACAGCATCATGCTTTTTGGACTTTTCAGCGCTAATATATTGGGTATTTATGCTGCCGCCACAGGGATCTGGCTTATTAACCTGGTGCTGCCCGCATTGGCAGGGAGCCTCTTTATTTTAGGGGTTCGCATCTTCAAATGAACTTTGACTATGCCGGAAGGTGAATATTGTCTTAAAAATGATGATTATCTTTATTGATGCGCTCTATTTTATAGCTTTGACCTGTGATACACCAATCACCATCCCATGAAGAAGATTACACTCTTATTTTTACTGGCTTTCTCCGCCATCAGACTGAGTGCAGGCACAGATTTTTGCGGAATTGTAAACACTACATTTTCTCATGGAGAGAATATTACATTTAAGGTTTTTTACAGTGTCATAGGAATTTATGTTGATGCCGGCGATGCTTCGTTTACAATTAACCGCACACGCTTTAACAATAAACCGGTTTATCATATAGTTGGATTAGGGAACTCTAATCCAAAATACGACTGGATATTTAAAGTCAGAGACAGGTATGAATCATATATTGATACGGCTACTTTACGTCCCTACAAATTTATCAGAAACGTGGATGAAGGAGGGTATAAGAAGTTTGAAAATGTAAGTTTCGACCATGAAAAAAACAGTGCAGTATCTCAGCAAGGCACATTTTCTGTACCTCCCTGTATCCAGGATGTTCTAAGCGCCATTTATTATGCCCGAAATATCAATTTCGATAAATATAAACCCGGCGATAAGATTCCCTTTGCCATGTTTCTTGATGATGAAGTCTTTAACCTCTATATCCGTTATATTGGAAAAGAAGTTATAAAAACCCGTTATGGTAAGTTCCGGTCAATCAAATTCAAGCCAATGCTTATTAAAGGAACTATTTTTGAAGGGGGTGAAAAAATGTCGGTTTGGATTTCTGATGACGGTAACCATATACCCCTTCGTATTGAAAGCCCGATTACCGTTGGCAGTGTTAAAGTTGACATGATGGGATATAAAAATCTTCGTCACCCGGTTACTTCCCTGGTTAATATGCGATAATAATTTACACATTTCATAAATCGGCCAGGCGGAAAGTTTCTTTCATCCTTATGCCCCTTTCTGTTTGTTGCAGTGTGCAGCATTCGTGTACCGGATCATGTTCAAAGAAAAGGATATACTCTTTTTCAAGTGCCTCTTCAAGGAATGATTTTTTTTCCAGCAGGCTCGTAAGGGGAAACATATCGTAAGCCATAACATATGGTACGGGCAGATGCGCCACTGCCGGAATCAGGTCGGCCATGAAAACGATGATTTTGCCTTTGTATGTTATTTGCGGAAGCATCATTGCATCTGTATGGCCGTGTACATAACGGATACTGATGGAATCGGAAAAATAGGCATTGCCGGTTTCCGGAATGCGCACCATATTCAATTGCCCGCTTTCTTCAATGGGTAAAATATTTTCTTTCAGGAATGAAGCTTTTTCCCGGTCGTTTGGCATGGTTGCCCATTGCCAGTGTCTTTCATTGCTCCAGTAATTTGCTTTGGGAAATGCCGGGATAAGTTTGTCATTCTTTCTGACGATAGAACCGCCGCAATGGTCAAAATGGAGGTGCGTAAGGATCACATCGGTAATATCTGAATGATGAAAACCGAGTTGCTGTAAAGATTTATCCAGGCTGTCGTCTCCATGAAGGTGATAATGTCCAAAAAATTTGGCATCCTGCTTATCGCCCACACCATTGTCAACCAGTATCAGCCGGTTATCGTCTTCAATGAGCATGCACCGCATGGCCCAGGGGCAAAGATTATCTTCATCAGCAGGATTAAGTTTGTTCCAGATCACTTTGGGTACAACACCAAACATGGCGCCGCCATCGAGCTTGAAATGGCCTGTATTAATGGTATAGATTTTCATATTTATCTTTTGGCGCAGCAGCTTTTGTATAGAAAAGGGAAATTAATCCAAATACAAAGAATATGATCAAAAAGAGAATCGAGTTACGGATACTTCCCGTTAGATGCTCAATGGTTCCAAACACAAACAGTCCCAGGAAAAGCGCGATTTTCTCTGTCACATCATAAAAGCTGAAATAGGAAGTAGTGTCAGATGTTGCCGGTAAGAGTTTGGCATAAGTGCTTCGGCTCATTGATTGTATGCCTCCCATGACCAGGCCGATCACAGCTGCCAGAAAATACAGCTGTGTCTGTGTTTGTACATAATAGCCGCATATACAGGCACCGATCCAAATAAAAACAGCAACAATCAGAACCCATATATTACCGATTTTTTTGGATAACCGGCTCATGAGCAATGCACCCAAAATGGCAATTAACTGTATGATGATCATCGTGATCAACAACTTAGGTTCGTCTTCTTTCTCCGGGAAAATTTCTTTCTTGGCAAAGCCTGCAGCCACAAGCATTACTGTTTGAACACCCATGCTGTAGAGGAAAAAAGAAAGCAGAAAACGATTCAGTACCGGAGCCTTTCTAACAAGGGTAAAAACAATTTTGAGTTCTTTGAATCCATTTGTGAGTACATTTTTCCTGGCTTTTCTTATCTGTTTGCTTTCCAGTGGCATGGCCCGCAAGGTGATCTGCGCAAAGCCAAACCACCAAATGCCAACCAGCAGGAAGGATACCCTGGCGCCGATGGTTGAATCTGTTGCATCCAATCCAAATTTGGCAGGGAAAAGGATTATCATAAAACAAATGATCTGTAAGAGAACACTCCCAATATAGCCAAAAGCGAACCCCTTTGCACTAACCCTGTCTCTTTCTTCAACAGGAACAATATCCGGCAGGTACGAATTGTAAAAGACCAGGCTTGACCAATATCCCAATGCAGCAAGTGCAAAGAATATCATACCAAATTCGATTTTCTCGGGTGTGAAAAAAAACAAGGCGCTGCAGGATACGGCTCCCAACAGGCTAAACCACCGGAGATAAACTTTTTTATTTTTGCGATAATCTGCAATGGATGACAGAATCGGAGAACTGAACGCAACGATCATGAATACTATAGCCAGTGCATAATCCTGTAATACGGTGTTAATGATCTTGTACCCAAAAAAGTCTACGTATGAGGGCTCTCCTTTTATCTTGCTGCTTGTAACCCCTACATAATAAGCCGGGAAAATAGTGGTAGTAATTACCAGGTTATAAGCACTGTTGGCCCAGTCGTACATCGCCCAGGCGTTTTCCGTCTTTTTTGAAGCTGGCTGCATCGGGGGTTGGTTGTTTACGTAGAAAGATAACAAAAATAGTATTGCAAGGCTATAATTGTATAGCGTTACATGTTAACCGCCGGTAAATAGGTTAAGCTTTAATATAACCGGTTAGTATAAGCGCAAGCAGGATAATACCAATGATGATTCGATACCAGCCAAAAAGCCTGAAGCCGTGTTTCTGTAAAAAAGATATGAAAAAACGTATGGCCAGGATGGCAACGATGAAAGCGGTAATACTACCAATGGCCAGCGTTGTAAGGTTATCCGTACTCAATACTTCGGGCGTTTCTTTATAAACGTCATATAAACTTTTTATGGTGGCCGCAAGCATCGTAGGAACAGCCAGGTAAAAAGAAAATTCTGCCGCCAGCGGCCTGCTGAGCTTCTGCTGCATGCCACCAATTATGGTTGCGGCACTTCTGCTAAGTCCGGGGAAAATGATGGCGAGTACCTGGTAGAGGCCAATAAAAAAAGCGTGCTTATTGGTAATTTCATCATCCTTAAAATAAACGGGTTTGTTGAACCATTTATCAACAAACAATAGCAGGATACCACCTATTAAAAGCACCAGCGCAATGACCATTGGTTTTTCAAGAATCTGTTCAATATGATCTTTGAATAAAGCGCCAAAAGCAAGTGCCGGTATAATGGCCACCAACAGTTTTATATAAAACGAAATTTTCCGGAAATCAAAAAACTTCTTCCAGTAGAGTACTACTACTGAAAGGATCGCACCAAACTGGATAACAATTTCATACAACTTGGTAAAAGGCTCTGTGTTGATGCCCATGATCGCTGAGGTCAGCGCCATATGTCCTGTTGATGATACCGGAAGGAATTCAGTTATGCCTTCAATGATTGCCAGTATGATAGCCTGGAAAATGTCCATAATGGTTTCTGATAAAGTATTCTGAAGTGCTAACGAAAAAAGCGATGGCTCCCATCGCTTTTTTTACAGGTATTTTTTAAAATCAGGCTGACTTTGTTTTTTTCATAATGGCATATACTTCGATCACCAGTCCCAGGATGATCAGTATCGGGGCAATGGTGATCCTCCGGGTGCTGTAAACTTCCTGATCGCTGAAAATATTCGGATCTGTACTTTTTCCGCCAGACATCAAAAAAATGCCGGCCAGGATAACCACTGCACCAATGGCCATCCACATGAAATTATCGCGGCCAAAAATTATATTATTCTTCTTTTCCATATGTAAAATTCTTTCGCAAAATAGTTCAAAAAACGCAACGGCCAAACCAGCACCCAAAATCAGGCCTTAATAAAGGTCATCGAGCTTCATTTTCAGGTATTTGGTCACACTCCGGTGGGTGCTGATAAAAGTGATGCCTATTCCAATGAGTGTTAAAGAAAGGAACAGCAGTGCCAGCAAAGTATTGTCCCTGAGCACTTTGATTTCCGGAAGCCACCATTTCTCTACGGCATAAATGATCATGCCAATGGCCAGAATGGCCAGCACTGCGCTGAGCAACCCATTGAGTATGGCTTTTTTGTCAAAAGGTTTTGAAATGAACCAACGGGTAGCGCCAACCATCTGCATGGTCTTTATCAGGAAACGGTTGGAAAACATCGCCAGTTTGATGGTATTATCTATGAGAATTATGGCGATCAGGGAAAGAACAGCCGATAAAACAAGCAGGGAAATTTCTATTTTCCTAACTACATTGTTCAGGTTACTGACCACCGCATCAGGGTATTTGACCTCACTGACGATAAAGTGTTTTTGTACCTCGGCAACGATGGTATTCAGACTGTCTTTATTTACATATGTTGGATCCAGGTAAAAATCAACACTGGCAGGCAGTGGATTATAGTCCAAAACCTTGTTCCAGTCTTCATTGCCATCGCCTATAAAATTTTCCTTGGCCATTTCTTTGGTGATATATTCCACTTTACGGGCATAGGGACGGGCGGTGATGAAGCGCTGAAGCGAATCGATCTCTTTTTGAGGACTCCCATCGCGAACGAAAGCATGTACCTGAACACTTCCCTTAAAATAATTTTCGAGCTTGCTGGCATTGATGGTTATCCAGCCCAGCATCCCCAGAATGAATAAAACAAGGGCCACGCCAAGGATGGCCATGAAATAAGAGGGTTTGCTGCGCTTCATTGAGGTCTTGCTGATTTCGGTCATAACGATCGGATTATGGTTTAACGAATAGCCATCACAGGGGAAACGGAGGGTTAAATGCGGGCAAAAATAGTGATTTTGCCGCGTTTATGTATTTTTGCAACCCCATAACGATATGGGCTTCCGGAAATTTCCCTGTTTCTTTGTTTTAACATTTTGAAAATGGCGGCTATTTGCCGCATTCAGGGTCATCGTTAAAACCATACTATCGAAGCAGCCAACTCCGGAGGTAATTTTATTGGTCAGCTAACTTTTGTGCAATACGATATGCGCAAATCATAATTTATAACATGGAATATCAGTTCAGAGAGATCGAAAAGAAATGGCAAAGTAAGTGGATAGCTGATGGCGTATACAAGGTTTCCAATACAAGCACCCGCCCCAAATATTATGTACTGGATATGTTTCCCTATCCCAGCGGCGCAGGTTTGCATGTTGGCCATCCTCTGGGTTATATTGCCAGTGATATATTCAGCAGGTATAAAAGGCTTAAGGGATTCAACGTTTTGCATCCGATGGGCTATGATTCTTTTGGGCTCCCTGCTGAGCAGTACGCCATTGAACATGGCATTCCCCCGGCCGTTTCAACAGAACAGAATATCCGAAACTTCAGGTCGCAGCTGGATAAGATTGGTTTTTGTTACGACTGGGACCGGGAAATACGGACCAGTGATGCAGATTATTACCGCTGGACCCAATGGATATTCCTGCAACTCTTCGGGAGCTGGTTTAATCGTAAAAAGAACGCTGCTGAAAGCATCACCGAACTGGAAAAGATCTTCAGTTCGAATGGTAATAGTGAACATGGTTGCCCGGCCGACAGGAACCTCAGATTTTCTGCAGAAGAATGGAATGCATTTACGGAAAAAGAAAAACAGGATATCCTGATGCAGTATCGCCTGGCATTTTGCGGATATGGCGAAGTAAACTGGTGTGAGGCACTTGGAACCGTACTGGCAAATGATGAGGTAATAAACGGAGTGAGCGAAAGAGGCGGTCACCCGGTGGTAAAGAAAAAACTCAGGCAATGGTACCTCCGGATAACAGAGTATGCAGACAGGCTGCTGGGTGGCTTGCAAACAGTGGATTTCAGTGAAAGCATGAAAGACATGCAAACCAACTGGATCGGCAAAAGCTATGGAGCAGAAATTGATTTTGAGATCCAGCCCCATGGTCAACCTTCTTCAGACAAGCGATTCATCAAAGTATATACTACCCGGCCTGATACCCTTTTTGGCGTTGATTTCCTGGTGGTGGCGCCTGAACATGAACTGGTGCCATCATTGATTTCTGCAGACCAGAAAGAAAAAGCCGAAGCATACCTGCATTATGTAAACAGCCGGAGTGAACGGGAACGTATGGCCGAAAAAAAGATCACCGGGGCCTTTACCGGATCTTATTGCCTGCATCCGTTTTCAGGTAACCTGGTGCCTGTATGGATCAGTGAATATGTTCTTGCCGGATATGGAACAGGTGCCATAATGGCCGTACCCTGTGGAGATGAACGCGACCATAAATTTGCATTGCATTTTGATATTCCCATTACCAATATCATTGGTGATCATTATAACGGCTCAGAGGCCAATCCAACAAAGGATGCCATCCTTGTTAACAGCGATTTCCTAAATGGCCTGGTTATGCGCGACGCCATGGAAGTGGCCCTGCAAAAACTTGAATCAACAGGCCAGGGGAAGCGGCAGGTAAATTACAAAATGCGCGATGCTGCGTTTAGCCGACAGCGTTATTGGGGAGAGCCATTTCCCATTCTCTGGAAAGAAGGTATCGCTTATCCCTTGCCGGTAGATGAGCTTCCGGTGTTATTACCCCCCATGGAAGATCTCCGGCCTGGTCCGGAAGGAGAAGGTCCGTTGGGTAACCTTCCCGAATGGAAATCATATCGCGGCGGTGAGCGGGAGGTTAATACCATGCCCGGATATGCCGGCAGCAGCTGGTATTTCCTGCGGTATATGGATCCGCATAATACAGCAGAGTTTTGCAGCAGGGAAGCCAGTGATTACTGGGGACAGGTTGATGTATACATTGGGGGCACGGAACACGCCGTAGGTCATTTACTGTACAGCCGTATGTGGACGAAAGTGCTTTTTGACCTGGGTTATATCGGCTACGAAGAGCCATACCGCAGGCTGGTCAACCAGGGTAAGATAGGCGGAGACTCGCGCCTGGCATATCGTGTAAGAGGCACTAACCAGTTTGTTTCTGTTGGTTTAAAAGACGGATACGAAACAGATGAATTGCATGTGGATGTTAGCATGGTTAATGGCGTAGAACTGGACACAGCGGCATTTAAAAAATGGCGCCCGGATTTTGAAAATGCAGAATTTATACTGGAGGATGGTAAATATCGATGTGGAACCAGGCTGGAGAAGATGGGCAAGCGTTATTTTAATGTGGTCAACCCGGATGAAGTAGTGGAAAAATATGGCACTGATACTTTCCGTATGTACGAGATGTTCCTTGGACCGGTTGAGCAGGATAAACCCTGGGATACAAAAGGTATTGAAGGTGTACACCGGTTTCTGCGCAAATTGTGGCGCCTCTTCATTCATGAAGAAAAAGGACTGGTAGTTACAAAAGACAATCCAACCGATGCGGAGTGGAAGGCGTTATACCGTACCATTCGGAAAGTGGAAGAAGATACCGAAAGATTCTCTTTTAATACCAGTGTCAGCCAGTTTATGATCGGTGTAAATGAGCTCAATGATCTCAAATGTCATAAACTGCCAATCCTGGAAAAACTGCTGATAGCCCTTACGCCTTATGCGCCTCATATTTGTGAGGAACTTTGGCAATTGACAGGGCGAACCGATACCATTTTGGATCAGGCTTTTCCGGCTATCGAACATAAATACCTGGTAGAAACAGCCAAACTTTACCCGGTAGCCATCAATGGCAGAACCAGGACAGAAATGTCAGTTTCCCTCGAAGCCAGTCAGGCTGATGTGGAAGCAATGGTACTGAAAGACGAAATTGTCCAAAAATGGCTGGAGGGTAAAGCTCCTAAGAAGATCATTTATGTAAAAAATAAGATGATCAACGTAGTAATCTGATAAAGCTGATTTGAGCGGCCATATCCGGGCCACTTTTAACAAATGCCTGCAACAAAAAACCGGGTAGGATGTTATAAAAAAAAAGCTAACTCATGGCTAATTCAAATACATTTCTCATCAACGCGCTTCGGGAAACAGCCCGCAGGCTGGAAGCGGGAGCTGATTATGCATGGGGCAATCATGGTTCCTGTAATTGTGGCAACCTGTTACAGGTAATTACTGCATTGAACCGGACAGAGATCCTTCGGTTAGCCCACACCGGTATTGGTGAATGGACAGAACTGGCAGAGGATTATTGCGGAGTGTCCAATATACCGGTTGATCAGTTAATTGGTCACCTAATGGAAACTGGACTAACGCCAAGCGATATACATAATATAGAATACCTGGAAGACAGGGCCGTCTTGGAACGATTACCGGGCGGATTCCGGTGGTTAAGAAGAAATGAAAGGGCAGATGTAATTGTATACCTGGAAACCATGGCTGATATACTGGAGGAGAATCTCCTGGCAGAAAATAAGACATTGTTAAATGTATCAAAGCCGGTTGATAGAACTAACATCTCCTTGTTTAGCCCAAAAGAAGATAAGGTTCTTGCCTGAATCTTTCAACAGGGGTGTTAGCATCATCAGGCAGTAATGGCCATTAGTTACTTTACTATTGCTGAACAGGCAATTTCGCTGCCTGTGCCTGTTTAATGAAACGGATCATTGCGCTTGAGTTCTCAGTGCTTTCCAGTCTTGCTTCGTATCTCACATCGTTGATGTACGCGATCATGAGAGAGGTGTTAGGCGGAATGGATCCAAGGTTTTCAGCAACCATGATCAGTTCATTGCTGTCACCCAGGTCAGCAACCGGAATCTTTACAGTGTATGGAGTAGCCTTCAATAGGATGTTCTTTTGCAAAAGTTTATTATTCAGGAAAAGCGATATGGAATCCCCGTCAATTTCCGCGTGGTCGTAAAAATTTAGTACAATCGAATCCCCTGAAATGGGGATCTCTGTGACCAGCACTTTTTTACGGCTTACAAACATTTCCTCAATGGTCATGACTGGTTTTGTAACTGGTTTCACCGGCACGGGTTTAACCATAACTGCCGCAGGTGCAGGTTGCTGTTTTACTTTTTTTGGTGGTAAAGGCTTTGGACTCACTGGTGGTTTCTCTGCAACGGATTTCCGGGCAATGCCCATCTGTTCTATGCTGTCAATGATAGCAGGGTCATTTGCGCCGCGCGAAAAATTTTCCAATACAAAATCCCATTCATCTTCAAAAATGGGATCATCAACTTTATTCAGGTGAACAGGTATTTTCTTTTGCCCGGGTTCATTATTTTTTTCTGCTTCACCATCGAGTTTCATGATTCCTTCACCGGGGCAGTTAAAATCGGTTACAAAATGAAGTGTTGTGGCAAATTGTTTATTTTCAGCTGACTTACCATTGCCATCAATCAGTTGCTCATCCCACCAGGTTACGGTACCGTCAAATGGGTTTACATAACCTTTGACCTGGAATCGGGCATAATTATCAGTAGATGAATAATAGTATGAAGT
>Ga0209254_10003899_pt1 | contig 13629 bp, 12 predicted proteins | sample FrelakmetDIP11DI_FD_187148 | JGI IMG/M metagenome (GOLD analysis project Ga0209254, IMG submission 187148) | Freshwater lake sediment microbial communities from the University of Notre Dame, USA, for methane emissions studies - DIP11 DI (SPAdes)... | ecosystem: Environmental > Aquatic >...
CGACCGCTCGGCGGACATCTGGCGGACACGACCAGGGCGGCCGAGTGTAATCCGCTGATCTTATGGCGTCCCCACGGGGATTCGAACCCCGGTTACCGCTGTGAAAGAGTCATATCAAGAACCTTGCGGGACAGCAATGGACATCAACAACACGCTGTTTATATGACTTTTTATGCACTTTTCGTCTATCATCATCTACGGCGATCCAGAATCATCTGTTACCCACGAGTTACCCACGGGACGAGAACGATGGTCCGCTCCGTCAGAAGCAACCCTTTGGAGGCTCGCACCAACCGGCTTAAGCTGGCGGTCGGAAAGCGTGTTTACATCATCATCGCTGAAGGGCTGGCCCTGGGCTACCGTCGTCCCGAGAAGGGCAACGGTACGTGGCAGGCGCGTCTCTGGACTGGGAACAAGTATGTGAAGCACGTTCTGGCCGAGGCCGACGATTACCTCGAAGCAGATGGCGCGAGGGTCTTCACGTTCTTCCAGGCCCAGGACAAGGCCCGCGACTATTTGAAGGAGGTCCACCGGCCGGCCCTGCCCCGCATGAAGCCAGCGAACGTCACCGAAGCTGCTGAACACTACTTGGCTTGGTATCGGGAGAACCGCAAAGCCGCAAAGGAAACCGAAACCACCATCAACGCGCATGTCCTCCCTGCCTTCGGCGACAGGTTGCTCATGGACCTCGACACCGTCACCATCCGGCGGTGGCACGAAAAGCTCGCCAGCAGTCCGGCCCGCAAGCGGACCCGAGCCGGTGGCAGACAGGTCTACCGAGAAAAACCCACCACAGCGGAGGAAAAGCGATCCCGCAAGAGCACGGCGAACCGGATCCTCACCGTGTTGAAGGCGATCCTGAACCGAGCGTTCCGCGACGGCCTGGTGGCCGACGATACGGCATGGCGCCGGGTGAAGCCGTTCGAGAACGCCGATGAGCCAGTTACCCGCTTCCTGACAGAACGCGAATCCACCCGGCTCATCAATGCGTGCCGGCCCGACTTCCGCAATCTGGTCAAGGCGGCTCTGTTTACGGGCGCTCGCTACGGCGAGTTAACCCGCTTGCTGGTGAAGGACATCAACCTCGATACCGGCATGATCTACATCAGTCCCGAGGCCAAGAGCGGCAGAGGCCGCCATGTTCCGCTATCCGAGCACGGAATTGACTTCTTCCGGGCCATATCCGTTGGAGGTCTGGGCAATGCCCACGCCTTTCAGCGGGAGGACGGTAAGCCGTGGGGCAAGAACCACCATGTCCGCCTGCTTGAGGCCGCCTGCAATAGGGCCAAGGTAGAACCAGCGGTAGGCTTCCATGAGTTGAGGCACACCTACGCTTCCCTTCTGGCGCAGGCGGGCGCCGACCTGCTCACTATCAGCAGGCTACTCGGGCACGCCGACACCCGAATCACGTCCAGACACTACGCCCACCTCTGCGACAAGACGCTGGCGAAAACCGTTCGTGCCCTGCTGCCCGGCTTTGGGCACCAGGCCGAAGCCGGTAAGGTGAGGGCGATACGGTAGGAGCGACTGGGTGCACATCGAGCAGGTTTCGTTGGTTCTGGCGTCGAGCACGCAGCCATCGACGGCGTCTCCGTATCTCGGATGTTCAATCGCGCCATCGCCGGCGAGCGCCTACCGAAACACCTCAGCACCGATCACGATCCGCTGTTTCGCTTTCACCGCTGGCTCGCCAACCTGCGTGTGCACCCCGATCTCTCATCCCTTCGTCGAGCGTCTGATCGGGACGATCCGGCGCGAGTACCTGGACCGCGTCTTCTTCTGGAACGCGGTCGACCTGGCGCGAAAGCTGGAGGCATTCCGGGATTACTACAACGGCCAACGCGTTCATCGCGCGCTCGCCGGAGCCCCGACGCACTCCGCCCCGCTCCCGCTGCACTGGATCACTACGGTTGGAGCAGCGCTGCCGGGGTCCGTTTCAGATCCCGATCCTTGCTTGACTACGATTTCGCCACCGACACGGGTTGCACCGTGCCGTGATCGCATACGTGGACCCAGGTGGACCGCTGACATCGTCGGTCACCGGGCCTGGCGCACCAGTGCATCCTCACCCTTGCCCTCTCGAATCGGGTCCGTCGACTCGTTCCATTCGAGGTTCAACGCCTGCCACGGCTGAACCGGCGCGCGGGACACCCCTATCGCCATGCGCAGGCCGTCCGTGAAATACGGGTCGTCGGCCAGGTTGTGCCGGGGCTGATCGCGAGCCGCCGCCCCCACGCCACGCACGAGCGCGAACCAGCGGACGGCTTCCTGGTGCAAGAGGCTCTGCAGGAGGTACTGGCGCGACTCGTCGACGTTCGGGTCGATGACGTGGGTCGTGAGCGTCGGGGACTTGGTGGTGACCTTCACGCCGATGTCGCGACTGACCTGGCCGACCCAGACCGGCTGCCCTTCGCAGCGGAACGGGGCGAGCCAGAGCCGCATGTGGTTGCGTTGCGCGATCTTCGCCCGGCCTCGCTGCAGGGCGATGTCCTGCTTGCGCCCGAACAGATACAGGGCGCTCACCGGCGCGGTGGAGAACGGCTCATCGGCGACGGCCGCGCCGATCATCCTGCGAATGCTGTCGACCGTGATCGCTTCGGTGAAGGTCCACCCACCCGCCGTCAGCGCCGGGATCAAGTCCTCGCCCCGCCCGATTAGCGCAATGTTGAGCGGGTCGCCGTCGCCCTGGCCGTCTTCACGGGTCGTGCAGCAGGGCAGTTCGCGGATCCTCGAGCGCGTCTGCTCGAGCGTCAGGTCGGGCAGGGCGTGGACTTTCGCATACAGCTGGCGCAGCGCCGAACTCTCGTAGTCGAAGCCCTGGGTCGGGAGCATCACCGCGAAGCGCATTCTGAGCCCATGCCCCGGCGCTGAAAACCTCAGGTCCACGAAGCGTCCTCCGCGCAGGTGGGAAGCGTAGACGTAGCCCTCGTTGACGCTTCCGGCCTGCAGGAAGAAGGGCAGCGAGCTCTGGCGCAAGGCCTCCGTCACACGGGCGGCATTCTCCGCGTCAAGTCCCGCTGCCGCGATCAGCGCCGTCTCGTCAGCCGTGTAGTAGTCCGGATCGATCGCGATGGGAAGGATCCAGTAGTTCACGGCGCTGGCGTTCTCGATCCGGATCCAGATCGGCTGGATGCCGTGCGCGGCGAGCGAGACGCCGAATTGCCCCGACACCTCGATTTCGGTGGGAATGGCCAGCTGCACCGACATGCCGTCCTGGGTGAGCGTCTGGACGCGACCGAGTTTCAACGGGATCGCTTGTTCCGTGTCAGCGGTGGACACCGGCGGGACGGTCACACACCCCACCATCGAGGCCGCCACCAGGAGCAATGCCATGGCGCCGCTCGAAGCTCGCCCGATGCTGGTATGCCACTTCATCTTTCTCACTCTAACGCGAATCGTTCCATCGCCCGACGGGCCGAAAGCGCTCTGCAGCCCACTCCCGTCGCCCTCGGGATGGCGTCTCGTCTGCATAGAATCCGGCCATCCGGGGCGTTGTCCGAGCAATCGCCTTTGCCACTCATCGAGACCTGCATGTCGAATCGACGCCGCAGTTTATGATACTCGCGCGCGCAGTATTGGCTGCCGCGATCCGAGTGATGGAGCAAACTCTTTCCCGGTCGCCGCCCGGCAACAGCTCGAAACAGTGCCTTCATCAGCAGATCCTGCGTCATGCGCTCGCCCAGAGCGTAGCCAACGAGCTCGCCGTCGACTAGATCCTTCACCCCCGCTAAGTACACATTGAACAGGCTATTCCCCACCTGCAAGACCACCTGCCGGACTTGTTCGACTTTGTCCGCGGCGTTGCGCAGCAGCTGCGGCTGCTGGCGCAGGGCCGCCGAACCAAGGAGATCGCCGCCGAGCTGGGCTTGAGCCCCAAGACGGTGGAGACCTACCGCGCGCGGCTGATGGGCAAGCTCGGCATCGACAACCTGTCGGGGCTGGTACGCTTCGCGATCCGTGCCGGCCTGGTCTCCCCGGAGACCTGAGGCGCTCGCCGGCCGAAGGCAAGCGGCGGTGTCAGGATACTCCTGACAGAGACGCACCGGCTTGGCGCGGGTACAACCGGGCCATAGAGTGCCGTGGCTCGCGCCCGGCCAATCGACCCCCTCTGCGTTGGCAACGATATGCCGGCACGGGCCGTCCGCAATACCAGCGGCTACAAGTCCAACAGTCGCGCCTTCTCGTACTGGTCGAACGACAGCAGCCGCCAGTGCGCGCAGGCCGTGGTCTACGACGGCCGCGTGGAGGTCATGCACTCGGTCGCCTAGCGCAGCTGCCAGTGATCCACGGGCATTCGCCACGCGCACGAAGTCCAGGCGTTTTAAACATCAACAGTCATCAACAGTCAAGGAACTGGCATGACCCATTCGACGATCGACTTGCCCGCCGCGCTGGTGGGCCTTTGCCTGACTGCGGCCCTGACGACGGTCAGCACGCCCGCAACCGCGGCGGTGCAGGACCTGGAGTTCGCGCGTGGCGCCAGCAGCGCCACGGTCAGCGGCAGCATCACGGGTCGCGACGACAACCGCTACCGGATTCGTGCCAAGGAGGGGCAGACGATGAAGGTCACGCTGACGCCACGGCGGCCCACCACCTACTTCAACGTGAACCCGCCGGGCAGCGATCAGTCGATCTTCATCGGCAGCAACGAAGGCACGGTGTACGAGGGGAGGCTGCCGGCCAGCGGCGTGTACGAGATCGTCGTCTACCAGATGGGCGGCGCAGCGTCGGACAACAAGCAGTCCGGCTACCAGCTCAAGGTGGCGATCACCGGTGGAGGCAGCGGTGCCGCCAGCTTCAGCGCCGGGCAGACGGTGGCGATCGGCGGCGCGCGCAGCGATGCAGTCGACGCCGTCGAGCTGCGCGACGGCCCGGGCCGTGGCGGCGTCGTCGGCCGCGTTGGCAACAACCGTCTGATGACGGTCGACAACTGCGAGGGCGACTGGTGCCATGTGCGCACGATGACCGGCAGCAGCGCCGCCGGTTGGGTCGAGTCGCGCTATCTGCGCAGCAAGTAGGCATCGGACCGCCGGCGGCAGTTGCCGCCTGATCGCATCGGCCAACCATCATCAGCAAGGACTGACAGTGAAGAACACAGCATCCCGCAGCATTGCAGTGACCGCCGGCATCGGGCTGCTGACGGCCCTCATCGCGCCGGCGAGCGCGCAGACCAATGCGCCCGCGACGCCATCCGCCAACGAGGCGGCACTGAAGAACTTCGGCTTCCCCTACGGGTTCTCGGTCGAAAAAATGGACTTGAAGGCCGATCCCCGCAAGGATTTCCGGCGCTACGCCGCCGGCGAAGATGCACGGGGACGTTCGGGATCCCGCGCTTCAGGAGGCGAATACGACATCAACCGACCGTCGAACGGTGGCTTCGAGGTCGTCTGGCCGCAAGTTGGTTGCATTGGCACCTTCAACTCGCGTGGCGAGGCAATGAGCTTCAGCGATCGTTGCACTGACGACCTGAACAGCCGCTCGCGCGAGATCGCCCGCCGTGAGCGCTAGCCTGCCGGCCAAAGCGCCGGCAGAAGTACGCCCGCTCTGGACGCGGCGTCGTGCATTCGCGTTTCTCGCCGCCTGCGCCACGCTGCCGCTTGCCGCCGTGCAGGCTGCCGGTGGACTGCGCCAACAGGAGGTGCACTTCGACGCCGGCACTTCGGCCACCTCGATCACCGGCCAGATCCGCGGCGACGAGGGCGTGGATTACCTCGTGCGCGCGCGGGCCGGGCAGACCCTGACGGTGAGCTTCAAGCCGAGCAACCCGATGGCGTACTTCAACGTGCTCCCGCCCGGCTCGGAGGAGGCATTGTTCGTTGGCTCCAGCGCGGCCGACAGCAGCCTGTTCATGACGCAGTTGCCGCGCGACGGGGTCTACACCGTGCGCGTGTACCTGATGCGCGCCGCGGCGCGGCGCAACGAAACAGCACGCTACACGATGGGCGTGTCGGTCACCGGCGCCGCATCGCAGCCAACGGCTGCGGCTGCCGCCGGGCCGTTCGAACAGCGTCTGGAACTTCTCGGCATCGGCTTCCGGGTCAGCAGCCCCAACAAGCATGCAGGCAACAGCGTGCGCATCGTGCCGAGCGGCCTGCAGATCGACAACACGCCGATCGACATGGACGTGGCCGGCCAGGTCATCGGCGCGGAGGTCGCCGACCTGAACGTCGACCGCTCGCCGGAGCTTTACGTGTACGTTCGCGGGCCGGCGCCCGAGCAGCGCGGCACGCTGGTGGCCGTCAGCGCCAACAACCGCAAGTCGCTCGGCTTCGTCAACCTGCCCGAGCTGGCCGAACACCGAGGTGCCAGCGCCGGCTACCGCGGCCACGACGACATGGCTGTCGTCGAGGGCCGCTTCGTGCGCCGCTTCCCGCTGTACGGCAAGGACGGCGATGCGTCCAAGCGCACTGGCAAGACGCGGCAGCTGCAATACAAGCTGGCCAAAGGAGAAGCTTCTTGGGTGCTCAAGCTCGACCGCATGATCGAGTACTGAGCATCCCAAGTGCCGCAGCCGGCACCAGGATAATCGCAAATAAAACAATGGCTTACAAAACTTTTTCTCGAGGGCACCGCGGCAGGGGCCCTGGCTCTTGTCAGCCGCGTCGTGGCCGGGTCGTCGCGCCGGATGCACGGCGGCGGCTTCCGCGTCGTGCGCAACCTGCCCAAGAAGGCGGCAGACATCTGGATCGGGAACGTCGCGAACGGCGAGGCCGATTACCGGTTCCTCCACTACGAGAACCAGGCGTTCACCTCCCAATGACAAGTCGAAGCTCGCGTGGCAGCGCAAGGACAAGAAACTGGTGGGTGGGCGTCGACGGCGGGGAGTTGTACTTCATTCCCGATGCGCTAATCCACGGCGGCTGAAACCGACGATGTCCTCTCGGCCGTCCATATCGGCACCGCCTGGTTCGCGCCCGGCGTCTCGCAGTTCGGGTGGATCAACGTGGCGCTCGCGGTCGTCTGGATCGGGGTCGCCGTGCTCGTCGGGGTCGAGTTCAACCGCCGGGTGACCGCCCGCCAGGAGCTGAAAGCTTGAGCAGCCCGACCGAGTCCCGCATCGAGGCGCCCACGGCACGCAAGGTTCGCCTCGGCCTGTCGGCGCGGATCATCATCGGGCTCGTGCTCGGCGTCCTCGTCGGACTCTTCTTCGGCGAGCCGACCGCCGCGCTACAGCCTCTTGCCGACGTCTACATCCGCCTCATGCAGATGACGGTGCTGCCCTACCTGGTGCTGACGCTCATCATCGGACTCGGCCGCATGGATGCCGCAGAGGCACGACGCCTCGCCATACGCGGAAGCCTGCTGCTCCTGCTCTTCTGGGCGCTGGCGCTCACGGTCGTCGGGGTGATGCCGCTCGCCTTCCCGCGGCTGGAGAGCGCATCGTTCTTCAGCACCTCCCTGCTCGAGCCGCACCAGCCGCTCGCACTGCACGAGATCTACATCCCGTCGAACCCGTTCAACGCCATGGCGAACGCGGTCATTCCGGCAGTCGTTCTGTTCAGTTGCGCCGTGGGCGTCGCGCTCATCGGCATCGAGAACAAGGCGACGTTGCTCGCGAATCTGCGCATCCTCGAGCAGGCCGTGGTCCGGGTGACCAATTTCGTCATCTCGCTGACGCCCCTCGGGGTGTTCGCGATCGCCGCAGTCGCCGCCGGGACGCTGGAGCTCGAGACGCTGAAGCGACTGGAAGTCTACCTCGTCTGCTTCGCGGTTGCGGCGCTGCTCCTTACGTTTGTCGTCCTGCCGCTGACCGTGACGGCGCTCACTCCCCTCGGCTACCGGGAAGTCGTCTCCGCGGCGCGGGACGCCCTGCTCACCGCCTTCGTGGCCAACAGCGTATTCATCGTCCTGCCGATCCTCGTCGAGCGGGCACGAGAGCTGATGGAGCGCCACCGACTGAGAACCCCCGACGCCGACTCGACCGTCGACGTGCTGGTGCCGCTCGCATTCACGTTCCCCAACGCCGGCAAGCTGCTCACGTTGCTGTTCGTCCCCTACGCGGCGTGGCTGACGGGAAGTCCGCTCGAGCCGGCCGGATACGGCGCGCTCTTCGGGGCAGGGCTTCCCGCCTACTTCGCCAAGGCACAGGTGGCGCTGCCCTTCCTGCTGGACCTGGTCGGCGTCCCGCAGGATCACTTTCAGCTCTACATCCCGACGACCATCATCACCGGGAAGTTCGACTCGATGGTGTCGGCGATGGGCCTGCTCGCGTTCGCCCTGCTCGGCGCCGGCGCCATGACCGGATTCCTGCGAATTGCGCCGGCGCGGCTCGTCGTCGTCGCGGCGATCGCTCTCGCCTCCGTCGTCGGGAGCATCGTCGCCACCCGCGCGCTGCTGGCGACGGTCGCGGACACGGCCTATCGCAAGGGCGAGGTGCTGCAGCGGATGCACGCGTCCCGGACATCCTCGGACGCCATCGTCCACAAGGACCGCTCCACGGTTTCACCTGATCGGGCCGGCGGCGACGCACCGACACTCGAGCGCGTGCGTGCGCGTGGGACACTGCGCGTGGGCTACGACCCGGGCAACGTGCCCTTCAGCTTCTTCAATGCGGGCGGGGAGCTGGTCGGATTCGACGTCGAGCTCTCGCATAGCCTCGCGGAGGCCCTGGGCGTCAAGGCCGAGTTCATCCCGGTCGCGTGGCGGGAGCTGCCCGCAGCGCTTGCCGGCAACGTCATCGACGTCATGCCGAGCGTCTGGTATCGGCCATACTGGTTCCCATCGCTGCGCCTGTCCGAGCCGTACCTCATCGGCACCATGGCGCTCGTAGTGCGCGACGAGCGGCGGCAAGAGTTCGCGAGCGTGGCAGCGCTGCACCGTAGCCGCGGCCTCAAGATCGGCGTCCCGCTCGACACCAACCAGGTGCGCGCGAGCATCATGCGCTACTTCGGCGACTCGGACGCGCAGTTCGTCCCCCTCGAATCGTCCGCCCCCTTCTTCGAAGGCCGGCACCCCGAGCTCGACGCGTACCTGATGCCCGCCGAAAGCGGCTCGGCGATGACGCTCCTCCACCCCGAGTACAGCGTCGTGGTGCCCCAGCCCGATCCGGTCACGATCCCCACAGGATTCGGCACGGCCCTGCATTCGGGCGATCTCGTCGAAGCCGTGAACGAGTGGATCGTCTTCGCCAAGGGCGAGGGGATGGTCAAGCGCGCCTACGATTACTGGGTGCTCGGCAAGGGCGCCGAGGAGAAGCGCCGGCGCTGGTCGATCATGCGCGACGTCCTCGGATGGGGAAACTGAGGGCGCGCCCGCCGTTGCCGAGCCCGATGGAATACTGCACACTCGCGCCGCGCTCCCATTCGGCGCGCACTTGCGTGCGCGCTCCAGGTGACTCGGCGCTCCTTGACTCAGCTTTCGCCGCGCCGCCGATCCCCGAGTGCGGGGTGACCGACGAACAAATCTGATAACCGCTCGTGGTGCCGATCCGAAAAGCCTGCCGGCGAATCGACGAACATCCCGCCCTGCGCGGTGACGGTACCCGAGGCTCGCCCCGCGGACGGGCGATGAACAGCGCTCGGCGCGGTGCGTTCTCCCGCGCATTACTCGCTTGCACCGCCGCAGTCGTTATCGCGGGCTGCGTACACGTCATCGAGCCCAAGCCCCCGCCCGCGGATCCCGCGGGTACCTTCGCGCCTCTCACGACGCCGGTCCTCTTCCTCGGCGACACGCAGCAGCACGAGACCACCGGATTCCCGCTGCACGACAACGACGGTGCGGTGGACGCCTACGTGGAAGTCGCGCAGCGCCCGCCGGAGCAGCCGCTGTTCGGCCGCCGCATCCTCGAGTGGGCGATGCAGACGAGCCCCGACACGCCGGTCGTCCACCTCGGCGATCTCCTCGACATGTCCTGCGAGTCGGAGATGGGTCGGATGGAGAAGGTCTTCGCGACCTCCCGGCAGCCGAAAGCGATCCTGCCGGGCAACCACGACGGCTTCTTCCTCGGCATCTTCAATCTCAACATCCTCGACGTGATGCTCGACGGCGAGGCGACGAAGTGGGAACGCACCTGCCGTCGCGGCACCGCTCCGGGAGAAGCGTTCGTAGAATCGGCAAGCGGGGCCGCTCTCACCAAGCGCGGTTTCATCGTGGCCTACCTCGAGAATCTCGCCCGCGGTCCACATACCCGCGTCACCGGTCTCGACGTACCGAGCTCGGGCGACGCATCGGTCGCCTGGCGAAACCCCGATTCCCTGGGGTTCATCGAGGCCGTCGAGGCGCGCGTGCGCGGCGGTTCACTGTTCGGACACTCGTTCGTGGCACAGAAACTGCGCCTTCCGGTCGCCACGGGTGCAAGGCGACGCGTCGTCGTCGTCGGCCTCGACACCAACCAGATCGACGCGGCGGTCACCACGCTCGACACCATGCGGGGCCTGAGCCCGGGCGACCTCGGGCACGTCCGTGCGGACCAGTTGCAGGCGATCCGCCCGTGGGTCGAGGAGGCTCGGCGGCACGGTGACGTGGTCATCTTCGCCGGGCACCACAACTGGAACCGGCTGAGCTTCTCGTCGCAGGGGCGCATCGGCGCAGTCATGCGAACGCTCGACCATCCGCTCGTCTACATCTCCGCGCACACCCACCGCGGCTTCTGGGCTTCGCACCGATTGGGCTCGCGGAGCCTGCTCGAGCTCAACGTCAGCTCGCTCTCCGACTGGCCGATCGCGTACCGCCAGGTGACCTTCGCCCTCGACGAGAAGGCGAACCGGTTGAAGGTGACGGCGGCGATCATGCCCAACCTCGGCGCGCCGCCGACGAACGACGAAGAGCTGCTCGAGGCGTGGGAATCGGCCACCTGCGGGCAGTCGGGCTACGCAGCCGACCTTCTCGAGCGCCAGGAGCGGCTGATCGTGGAGCAGCAGCGCGACGCGCGCGGCACGCTCATCGAATGGGTCTACGAAGGCTTCGGCGAATGGTGCGAATCCTGCATGCAGAGTCTCTACGAGAGCGGCCTGCGTTACCAGGACGCGCTGGTCGAGACGGTCAACCAGTTCTACCAGGACTTTTTCACCGAGGTGCCGGCCGTAAAGACGCTCCGTCCACCGGCCTCGTGCGGAAGCGACCCGCTGGTGGTCTGCATGGCGCGGCTGCGTACGGCACGCGCGCAGACGTTCGAGGAGACTCAGGATCTCTTCCGCAGGAAAGCCGCGTTCGTGGCTGCCCTGGATGACCAGCTCGACGCGATCGAGGACCCGCGCGTGCGCAACTACATGGCTTGCCGCGCGGTCGTCGCCGCCAAGCTGGACTACGACCTGACGCCGGACGACAAGCGCGGGGGTCGGGGCGAGGCCAACCGGCGGAGCCAGGACTTCTTCCGGACCGAGGCGACCGTTGGGATGGACTGAGCGGCCGGGCGCTCGCCGCGCGGCTGCGGTCCTGCTGCTCGGTGCACTGGTCGCACTTGTTACCTCGTGCTCTTCCGTGCCGGGCGCGGATCGCCTCGACGCGACGCCCCCGTCGTTGCTCGTGACGGCAGGCGACGCAGGGGTCCGCGACCTGCGAGTTCAGTACCGCGCGGCGGTCTGCAGTCGACTGGCGCCGGCGGGTCCCGCCTCCTGCGACGAGGTGCTCCGGCGTCTGCCGGGCGAGGCAGGCCAGGCTACGCCTTCCCCCACCTCCACGCCGTTTGGCGACCTCGCGTACCGCTATCGGATCGCGTTCGTCCCCGGGTTCTTCTCCGAGTGCTTCGACGGGTTCGCGCGGCCATTCGCCGACGTGGTGCGGTCGCTGCGCAGGGCCGGTTTCGACGTGGACTACTTCCAGGTCTCCGGCCGCGGCACGGTGTCGCAGAACGCGGTGCGCCTGGCGGAGCACTTCCTGGCCGCGAATGCCGATGCACGTCCGTTCATCCTGTTCGCCTACTCGAAGGGCGTACCGGACGCTCTCGAGTTCACTTTGCGCTTTCCGATCGCTGCGAAGCGTATCGCCGCGGTGGTCAGTGTCGCCGGCGCGGTGAACGGGAGTCCCCTCGCCGACAACCTCCTGGCGGCGTATCGAGATTGGGTCGCGACCTTTCCGCTCCCCGGCTGCGAGCCTGGCAAGGGCGACGAGATCCAGGATCTGCGCCGCGACGTGCGTCTCGAATGGTGGCGGACGAAGGGCATGCGGGTCACCATCCCCATCTTCACGTTGGTCGCGGCCCCACAGCCCGACCGCGTCTCGCCGGGCACGCGGGCGACCTATCGGAATCTCGCGCGGATCGACCTGCGCAACGACGGCAAGCTGCTGTGGAGCGACCAGATCGCGCCGCGTTCCTACCTGCTGGGATACGCGAACGCGGACCACTGGGCAATCGCGATCCCGGTCGCGCAGGAGCTGCCGCAGCTCGCCTTCCTGTTCCGCGACGCGGTGCCGCGCGTCGCGCTCGTGGAAGCCGCGATCGAGCTGGTCGCGCAGACGCTGGATGCAGGCGGGTCGAGTGTCGAGTAGGTGGATGGGCAGGCAACGAGGAGGCAAGCCCCCTCGGAGCGCGAACGACTCTTTAGTACAGATCCCGCGGGAACGCCATGAAGATGACGTCCTCGACGCGCTGCCACAGGCTCCGTGCGGGCTGTTCCCGCAACAGCCGATCCCCCGCGCTCCACACGGGCTGCCCGTCTTCGCCGAGCGTCACGCGCCACGCGTTCTCGGGCTGCATGTCCCGCTTGATGGCCGTTGCCAGCTGCGCGGCGAGGCCCGGGCTCTCGATCACCACCCCCATCTCGCTGTTGATGCTCCAGGAGCGGGGGTCGAGGTTCATGGACCCGATGAAGACGCGCTGCGAGTCGATCACCATCGCCTTGACGTGGAAGCCCATGAACTCGGCGCGCGTCGGCGGCGTGTCGGCGAGCACGGATTGCGTCGCTGCGTCGGCGCGCACCTCGTGGAGCTGGACTCCTGCTTCGAGCAGTGGCTTGCGCCACTTCTTGTAGTGGCTGTTCACCGCGGGGACATCATGCGAAGCGAGGGAGTTCGTGAGCATGCGCACTTCGACGCCGCGCTGCACCAGGTCGCGAGTGCGGTCGAGCGCATGCTGCCCCGGAATGACGTAAGCGTTGGCGATCAGCAGTTCGCTCCTGGCGGTGGACATGAGGTCGCGGATCGCCGCCGGCATGTGATGGGTCAGGGCGCCTTCATCGGGAGTATCAGTGTGCACTTTGCTCGTGCCGGCGTGCATGCGCGGCATGATCTGATCGAAACGATCGGTCCAGTCCTCCGGCTCGAGCGGGAACCGCGCCAGCGACTTCGCGCCGACGAGCTTGCTCTGCACCGCGCGCCCCTCGACGCGCCAGGCGTCGGGCGGCACGGCCTCCCCGAGCGCGACGACCGGCACGACCCAGGCGCTGTTCCAGAAACGGTCGAACACCGCCGAGGCCTGCCGCGCCACGGGACCGATGCCGAGCACATCGAGATCGCGGAAGTTGAACTCCGGAGAAAACCCGAAGTACTCGTTGCCGAGATTGCGTCCGCCGACGATCGCAGCGCGGTTATCGGCGACGAGCAGCTTGTTGTGCATGCGGTGGTTGACCCGCTCCATGCGCTCGATCATCTCGACCGCGCGTCCCGCAAGCGCACGGGTCCGCCACGCGTTGAAGAGGCGGACCTCGATGTTCGGATGCGCGTCGACCAGGGCGGCGCTTGCGTCGCGCAGCT
>Ga0209254_10003900_pt1 | contig 13628 bp, 9 predicted proteins | sample FrelakmetDIP11DI_FD_187148 | JGI IMG/M metagenome (GOLD analysis project Ga0209254, IMG submission 187148) | Freshwater lake sediment microbial communities from the University of Notre Dame, USA, for methane emissions studies - DIP11 DI (SPAdes)... | ecosystem: Environmental > Aquatic >...
CACCGCGAGCGCGGTGCTCGCGCTGCTGCGCCAGCAGGTGAAGGGCAACGCCGGCGCCGGCGTGCTGATCACGCACTCGCTGGCCGCCGCCGAAACGGCGGATCGCATTCTCGTCCTCGACGGGCATGCGCTGACGCCCTGGACGGCCCCGGCCCAGGCCACGCCTGCAACGACCACGGCGACGGTCGTCGCGGACGCGGCCAGATGAATGCACGGCTCTGGGCAGCGCTGACGCTCGCCCAATGGCGCGACCAGCCGCTGCGCACACTCGTCACCCTGCTCGCGATCGCCGTCGGCGTCGCGCTCGCCTCGGCGGTGTGGTTCGTCAATGCCGGCGCGCTGGCCGAGTTCGGCCAGGCCACGCGCCGCCTCGTCGGCGAGTCCGACGTGATCGTGCGCGGCCCGTCGCGCACCGGCTTCCCTGAACAGCTGTTCGCGACGCTCGCCACCTCGCCGGGCGTCGAGGTCGCGAGCCCGATGCTCGAGCTCGACGTCGCGCTCGCCGGCCGACGCGGCTCGCTGCGCCTGCTCGGCGTCGACCCGTTCCGCGCCGGCCTGATCCAGCCGATGCTGTTCGCCGAGCTGTCCGGCGATTTCTTCGGCCTGTTCGAGCGCGATGGCGTGTTCCTCAGCAGCGCCGCGGCCGCCGACCTCAGTGTCGCGAAGGGCGAGCGCTTCGAGGTGCTCGTCGGCACGCAGGTCCGCAGCCTGCGCGTGCTCGGCCTGCTCTCGCCCGACGCCTATCCGCAGCGACTCGGCATCATGGACATCGCCTCGGCGCAGTGGACGCTCGATCGGCTCGGCGTGCTCAACCGCGTCGACCTGCGGCTCGCGCCGGGCACGCCACCCGAGGCCTTCCGCAAGCGTCTCGCCGCGCAGCTGCCGGCGGGCGTGCAGGCGATCGCGCCGGAGGTCGAGCGCGATCGCGCCGTGTCGGTCACCCGCGCCTACCGCGTCAACCTCAACATGCTGGCGCTGGTCTCGCTGCTGACCGGCGCGTTTCTCGTCTTCTCGACGCAGTCGCTGTCGGTGCTGCGCCGGCGCAGCGCGCTCGCGCTGCTGCGCGCGCTCGGCGTCACCCGCGGCCAGCTGCAGCGTGCGCTGTTCGGCGAGGGGCTGGCACTCGGGGCGGTCGGCTCGCTGCTCGGCGTGCTCGCCGGGCACCTGGTCGCCGCGGCGCTGCTGCGACGCCTCGGCGGCGACCTCGGTGGCGGCCAGCTCGCCGTCACCGAAGCCGCGCTCGCGCCGCAGCCGCTGGCCGCGCTGGCGTTCTTCGCGCTCGGCACCGTCGTGGCCAGTGCCGGCGCCTGGGTGCCGGCGCGCGAGGCGGCGCGGCGAGCGCCGGCGAGCGCGCTGAAGTCCGGCGACGCCGAGCCGGCGCTCGCGCGGCTGCGCGGCGTACGCCCCGGCCTCGCGCTGCTCGGGCTCGGCAGCGGCCTCGCCTTCCTGCCCGCCGTCGGCGGCATCCCGGTGTTCGGCTATCTCGCCGTCGCGGCGCTGCTGTTCGGGGGCGTGCTGCTCGTGCCGCGCATCACCGCAGCGCTGCTCGCGCACGCGCCGCGCACCGGCCGCATCGCGCTCGATGCCGGCCTCGAGCAGCTGCGCGGCGGCGTCGGCCAGGTCACCGTCGGCCTCGCCGCCGTGATCGTCAGCTTCAGCCTCATGGTCGCGATGGCCATCATGGTGTTCTCGTTCCGCGAGTCGTTCGAACGCTGGCTCGGCGGCGTGCTTCCGGCCGACGTGCAACTGCGGGTCGCGCAGGGCACCGACACCGGCTTCCTCGAAGCCGCCGAGCAGCGGGCGCTCGCCACCCTGCCCGGCATCGCGCGCACCGAGTTTCGCCGCCTGACGCCGCTGCTGCTCGACCCCGGGCAGCCTGCGATCACCGTCATCGCACGCGACTTCGTTCCGGGCGAAGGCCCCGACGTGCTGCCGCTGGTGCGCCGCGCTTCCGCCACGACGCCCACGGCCGAAGGCGCTACGAGCGCCACCGACAACGGTGAGCCGCCGCCCGTCTGGATGTCGGAGGCCGTCGAGGACCTCTACGGCTGGACGCTCGGCAGCGTGGTCGAACTGCCGTTCGGCGGCAACCGCCACCGGTTCCGCGTTGCCGGCGTGTTCCGCGACTACGGTCGCTCGACCGGGGCGATCGTGATCTCGCGCGCCGAGTACCAGCGCGCCAGCGGCGACGACCGCGCGACCGAGGCGTCGTTCTGGCTCGAGCCCGGCGCCCCTGCCGCCGCTGCGCTCGCCGCGATCGGCGCGCGCCTGCCCGACGGGCGCGCGCTCGACCTGCTCGAAACCACGCAGGTGCGCGACATCTCGCTGCGCATCTTCGACCGTGCCTTCCTCGTCACCTATGCGCTCGAGGCGGTCGCCGTAGTGATCGGCCTGCTCGGCGTCGCGTTCGCCGCGAGCTCCGCCGCGCTTGCACGCCGCGGCGAGTTCGCGATGCTGCGCCACGTCGGCATGCTGCGCCGCCAGGTGCTGGCCATGCTCGCGGGCGAAGGCCTGCTGACCAGCCTGATCGGCGTCGTCTATGGCCTGGTGCTCGGCGGCGCGCTGTCGCTGGTGCTGGTCTACGTGATCAACCGCCAGAGTTTCAACTGGAGCGTCGAACTCGCGGTCCCGGCGCTGCAGCTCGGCGGGCTGTCGGCGGTGCTGGTGCTGGCCGCCGCCCTGACGGCCACGATCAGTGGCCGCGCGGCGATGAGCGGTGAAACGATGCGCGCCGTGCGGGAGGACTGGTGAGCGGCGCGACCGCGCGGCCGCGCCCGTGGCGCCACGTGTCACGGATGCGGCTCGCCGCCGTGGTGCTGGCCGTGGCCGGCGCGGCGATGGGCACGGCCCGTGGCGCAACGCCCGAGACCACGCCCGCCGCGCCCGCGACCGGCCCCGCGGCGACGACCGCGCGGACCCCTCGCCCGCCTCCGGCCGACATCCTGCCCGGACTACGCGTCGAGTTCCCGCGCGATCACGGCAGCCATCCCGAGCATCGCACCGAGTGGTGGTACGTGACCGGCTGGCTGTCGACGGCCGACGGCGAGACGCTCGGCTTCCAGGTTACGTTCTTCCGCACTCGCCCGGACGCGGTCGACGTCGCCAACCCGAGTGCGTTCACGCCGCGGCAGATCGTGATCGGCCATGCCGCGATCAGCGACCCCGCGCGCGGCAAGCTGTGGAAGGCGCAGCGCGTCGCGCGCGCCGGTTTCGGCCTCGCCGCGGCGCGGGAAGGCGACACCGACGCGCGCCTCGACGGCTGGACTCTCGAGCGACGTGGCGACGCCTACGAGACCCGCGTCGCCACCGACGAGTTCGGCTTCGAGCTGACGCTCGACCGCACCCAGCCGCCGATGCTCAATGGCGTCGCCGGCTACAGCCAGAAGGGCCCGCAGCCCGCCTCGGCGAGCGGCTATTACAGCGTGCCGCAGCTGCGCGTCTCGGGTCACGTGCTGCGGGGCGGCAAGCGCGAGGCCGTGACCGGCGAGGCCTGGCTCGACCACGAATGGTCCAGCGCCTATCTCGACGGGCAGGCCACCGGCTGGGACTGGATCGGCCTGAACCTCGACGACGGCGGCGCACTGATGGCCTTCCGCATCCGCGGTCGCGACGGCGCGACGCGCTGGGCCGGCGGCACCCTGCGCCGCCCCGACGGCACGCAGCAGGCGTTCCGCCCCGACGAGATCGAGTTCCTGCCCGGGCGCCGCTGGCGCTCGCCGCGCACCGGTGTCGAATACCCGGTCGAGTTCCAGGTGCGCGCCGGCGCGCTGCGGTTCGCGCTCGAGCCGCTGATGGACGACCAGGAGAGCGACACCCGCGGCTCCACTGGCGCGATCTACTGGGAAGGCGCCGTGGAGGCGATCACCGAGGATCGCGGCAACATCGGGCGCGGCTATCTCGAACTCACCGGGTATGGGGAGAAGCTGCAGCTGCCCTAGGCGGCAGCACACTCGGTTGCCTCATCCGCCAGCGCCAGGCTTCACTTCGAATTTATCGAAGTATCTGTTCCGAAATTCGTCATTTTCTTTCCTTTACAGCTCCTTAATGTAGCGCGCTCGGTGTAATCGCTGGGGGGCTGGTCGAGCCTTCTGGGCGTCATTTTCAGGGGGTCTAGATGAAACCGGCGTCCTCGCTCTCTTCCACGCTCAAGGCAGACCTGCCCGCAAGCGTCGTAGTCTTCCTGGTGGCGGTGCCGCTGTGTCTCGGCATCGCGCTGGCCTCTGGCGCGCCGATGTTCTCGGGCATCATCGCCGGCGTAGTCGGCGGCATCGTCGTGGGCGCGCTCAGCGGGTCGCAGCTCGGCGTCTCGGGGCCAGCAGCCGGTCTCGCGGTGATCGTGCTCGCCGCGATCACGACGCTCGGCTCGTTCGAGACTTTCCTGCTCGCGGTCGTCCTCGCCGGCCTGCTGCAGCTCGCGATGGGCTTCGCCCGCGCCGGCGTCATCGGCTACTACTTCCCCTCCTCCGTCATCAAGGGAATGCTGACCGGCATCGGCCTCACGATCATCCTGAAGCAGCTGCCGCACGCCGTCGGCTACGACGCCGACCCCGAAGGCAACCTCGACTTCGCGCAGGCGAACGGCGAGAACACCGTCTCGGCCATCGGCCAGATGTTCTCGTTCCTGCAGCCGGGCGCGCTGATCGTTTCCGCCCTGGCACTGTCCCTGCTGGTGCTCTGGGAACGGCCCTTCGTGAAGCGGTTCAAGGCGAGCCTGTGGATCCAGGGGCCGCTCGTCGCGGTCGTCACTGGCGTCGTGCTCAACGAGGTGTTCAAGGCGACGGGATCCGGGCTCGTGATCGCGCCCTCCCACCTCGTGCAGATCCCGATCGCGGAAGACGGGTTCAGCGGTTTCCTGGCGCTCTTCACGCTGCCCGACTTCTCGCAGCTCAACAACCCGGCCGTCTACACGACGGCCATCACGCTCGCCGTCGTCGCGAGCCTCGAGACGCTGCTCTGCGTCGAGGCCACGGACAAGCTCGACACGCACAAGCGCGTGACCCCGACCGACCGGGAGCTCAAGGCGCAAGGCGTCGGCAACGTGATCTCCGGCCTGATCGGCGGCCTGCCCCTGACCCAGGTGATCGTTCGCAGCTCGGCCAACATCCAGTCGGGTGCGCAGACCAAGCTGTCGGCCATCCTGCACGGCGCGCTGCTGCTCTTGGCGGTGGTCTCGATCCCGGCCCTGATGAACCGCATCCCGCTCGCGGTGCTGGCCGCCGTCCTGATCACCGTTGGCTACAAGCTCGCCAAGCCCGCGCTGTTCCGCTCGATGTACGCGCAGGGGCCGTTCCAGTTCGTGCCGTTCATGGTCACGGTGGTCGGCATCCTCGCCACCGACCTGCTGATCGGCATCGGTCTCGGCCTCGGCGTGGCGGTCTTCTTCATCCTGCTGAACAACTACAACAACCCGTTCTTCGTCGATCGCGACCCCAGCGAAGGGGTGCGGATCGTCCTCTCTGAGGACGTCTCCTTCCTCAACCGCGCCGCGATCATGCGCGCGCTCGGGTCGGTACCCGAAGGCGCCAAGGTGGTCATCGACGCGTCGCGCTCGATGAATGTCGACCACGACGTCTACGAGATCATCAAGGACTTCGAGCAGCGCGCCGCTGTCGAGGACATCGACCTCGAGATCATCGGCATTTCCACGTTGCGCCGCAGCAACGATGCGATGCATCGAATCGCGGAGGCCCACCGCGAATCCAAGCAGCAGAACGGGCCGCAAGAAGCGCGCCCTACACCCGCGGCCGCCTAGCGCGGCGAACCCCTCACCACCATCCAATCGGGAGCACGCATGCGCACTCAGACCAAGGAACTGCAGACCAACCTCACCCCCCGCAAGGCTTACGAAATCCTCGTGGATGGCAACCGCCGCTTCGTCAGCAACCTGCGGTACAACCGCAACCTGCTCGGGCAGGTGAACGAGACCTCCGACGGCCAGTACCCGTTCGCGATCGTGCTGAGCTGCATCGACTCGCGCACCTCGGCCGAGCTGATCTTCGACCAGGGCCTCGGCGACATCTTCAGCGTCCGCATCGCGGGTAACGTGCTGAACGAGGACATCCTCGGCAGCATGGAGTTCGCCTGCCACGTCGCGGGCTCGTGCCTGATCGTCGTCCTCGGCCACACGAAGTGCGGCGCGGTCAAGGGCGCCTGCAACCACGTCGAGCTCGGGCACCTGACCGGGCTGCTCGCGAAGGTCGGCCCGGCCGTGCACGAGATCGAGCGGAACGGTGGAGGGCAGCTGTCGCCCGACGCCTTCGTGGAACGGGTCGCGGTGGAAAACACGCGCCGCCAGATGCGCGCGATTCTCGAGCGTTCGCCGTTGCTCGAGCACATGTTCAACGAAGGCAAGATCGGCCTCGTCGGCGGTTCCTACTCCGTCGAGAGCGGCGAAGTCTCGTTCTTCGCCGAGCAGTTCGCCAAGGGCAGCGAGAAGCCCGTCTCCGCCGTCGCCTGACGGCGCGAGAAGGCGAGCGCGGCCGAGGATGGCGGCGCATCCAGCCAGGAGGCCGGCGTGTTCCCGGGGTCGTGTTCCCGCCTGCGACGCCGCCTGGCCTCGCCTTTCCTGCTGCTGCTCGCGATCGCGGGTCTCGCGCCTGATCCGTCCTTCGCCGACGACCAGCAGGCCTGGTCGGCCGTGTTCGTCAATGGGCCGGTCGCACGCGAGTCGCGGCTGCTCGGCTGGTTCGATGGCCAGGCACGCTTCCGCGAAGGGGGGGACGAACTCGACGTCACCTTGCTGCGGCCCGGCGTCGGCTGGCGGGTCGGGCCGAAGCTCGACCTCTGGCTCGGGCTAGCCCGGATCGAGACCCAGCGTGCCGGGGACGACCTCGTGGAAGAGCGTGCCTGGCAGCAGGCTACCTATCCGGTCGCGAAATGGGCCGGGGGCACCCTGAGCGGCCGGACGCGGCTGGAGCAGCGTTTCCGCGACGCGGGTGACGATACGGGCTGGCGTCTGCGGCAGTTCTTCCGCTACGCGCGGCCGTTGGCGTCGCACGAGCACCTTGGCCTGCTGGCGTCGACCGAGGTGTTCTACAGCCTGAACGAGGCGGACTGGGGCCAGCGTAGCGGCTTCGACCAGAACCGCGCGCTGCTCGGCGGCTACTACCAGCTGTCGGGTCGCTGGCGCATCGAGGCGGGCTACATGCACCAGTACATCCGAGTCGCCGGACCACGGCCGGACCAGACCCACCACAACCTGTCGCTGGCGTTCTTCGCGCTGCTCTAGGCGAAGCAGGGCAACGGGCCGTGGGGCGCGGGCTTTCCAGGAGCACCGCGCATGGCAGCCGGAACTCCCGCAGGCGGCCCGCTCATCGGCCCTTGTTTTTCAGGATGCTTTCCACCGTCCAATGATCGTTCCACGGCGCGCCGACGACCCGGCGCACCAGCGCATCGCGCTCGGCCAGCATTTCGTTTTCGAGTTCGGGCGGTGGTTCGAAATCGTCGATCTCCTGTTTGGAGAGACCGGCCTTCTTCTCCAGCAGGTGTTCGAGCACCATCATCCGGTCGCGCATGATCCAGAATTCGGAGAGGAGCTCGGTATTCATGCGCAGCAGCGCATCGTACTTCTCGTCGTGCGTGTAGGCTTTGCGTGCCGGGGCGACCATCATTCAACTCCCTTCACGGCCGGAGAGGTTTGCGCGCGCGCTGGATATAGGGGTAGCCCTGCTTGCCTATCGAATAGGCTTCGACCTCGGTGAAGCCGATCTCGCGCATCACGTCCGCCCATTCGATTTCGCGAGTGGAGGAAAAGTAGGGTTCGTCGCGGTTCTCCGTATCCCAATCGAGAACGACCGACTGGAAGGGTGAGACCGCGTGGAAGGGCGGCACGTCGCACACGACGATCTCGCCACCCGGCTTCATGATGCGGTACATCTCCTTGAACGTGTCGATGCCGCATTGGACGGTCATTTCATGCTGCAGCGCATAGGTGATGACCGCGTCGTAATGATCGCCCGGCTCGCGCGTATTACGTGCGTCGCGCTGCTTCAGATGCACCGGAATGCGCAATTTCTCCGCCGAGAGGTGGCCAGCGGTGAGCAGGTAGGCCGACAGGTCCGAGCCGTGAAGTCGGGCGTCCGGTCGCACCCGGTGGATCATGCAGAGCGTATGGGAGCCGCCCGAACCGGGCTCGTAGATATTCTCGAACCTGGTGCGGAACTGGTTCGCCACGTCGAGCCGCTGCTGGAAATTGTCGTCGCCGACTTCGACTGCGGCCCAGCCGCCGCGCTTGAACACGAGCGGCGCAGTGCCGGACGCCATCATCGGCGACATGATGTCGTAGCTATCCCATCCGCCCGGCATCAGATGCCATTCAACGCCCTTGTAGTAGTCGGGCATTTCGAGGTTCGGGTCGAGTTCGAGGCTGCCCAGGCGTGGCCCCGGCGGCAGGGCCATGAAGGCTTCCGCCTGCGCCCTTCGCTGTTCGATCGCCGGAATGCCGCGGATGTATATCTCCTCGGCCACATAGCGCTGATACAGCCGTTCCACCTGGTAGGAGGTGTAGCGCTCAGCGACGGCTTTGCGCTCGGCGATGCGCTCCTGCCAGTTCCGGCGGGTGGGCTCATCCTTGCGCGCGATGATGGCCTGGCCATCCGGGTCCGCCTCGAACTCGGCCCGCGCGATCGAGCGCAGCTCGCCGCCGGCGTAATGCTGCAGCGCGCCGAGGAATTGCATGCCGGCGCGGCCGCGTTGCCGCAGTTGGATCCGCCCGCCGCCGCCCAGCGTCGGGCTGGCGTTCTTCGACTGATCGATCCGCTTTTCATCCAGCATCATTGCGACTCTCCTGCAGCGCCCCACCAGTGCGTCTCCCTCTCCAGAGTAGCACGACGTCACACACAGGCTGGCGACTACAAGTAGGCGAGGGACTCAACGTGCCGGCGCGATCGTCATCTCCGTCAGCACATACTCGCGGTCGTTCCTGGTGTCCGTTTGGCGGACCAACAATCGATCCTCGCCTGCGATCCACATATCGAGCGCTTCCATGCCCTCCAGCCGATAGTGCGTCGCATCGAAGGTTCCGGCGGGCGTGGTGACTTTTTCCGCACCCAATCGCGTGAACTTGCTCTCGGTCAAGAACCCGCTCACCTGTGCATCGCCGCGCGGCGCGGCGTTCAGGATGTACACGCTCGAGGTTTGCTGGGCTTTCGATTCCGGGTCTTCAGACCAGAAATACCAGCCATTCATCACCTCGCCGTGATGCACGACGGAGATGCCCTGGGGAACCCGTAGCGACGTTTCCACGCGTCCCTTGGGCCCGACCGCCACGGCGTTCAAGTCATTTCCGGATACCGTGACGTACATGGAGCCCTTGAAACCCTCGCGAGTCCAATAGCTGGCGTAGGTTTCCAGTGGGCGAAAGCGGGCATCGACACGCGTCACCAGGGTTTGCTGCGCGTTGACGGCCTTGAAGTCCTTGCTGATGAAGATCTGCCGCGAGCCATCGGGATGGACCAACAAGCGGAAGTCCTCGCCGCCGCGCACACGCCCGTCGCTGAGGGCGCGAAAAGTCATCTTGCCGGTGACGGTGCGTACGATGCTTGTGTTCGGCCCGGCATTTTCGGGCAAAGCCTGCTGCGCAGACGCAGGGCCGGAACCGACCATCAGGGAAGTCAGCAGAGCAAGTATCGTGAAGCGCATCAGCCCTCTCCTGCCGCAAGGCTCATTCCTGGCCGATTGTACTTTCAAGAGATACTCCATGAGGGAGAGGCGCGTCGGTCGATCCAGGTACCGGATGACTTTCTCTCCCCACCGGTAACGAGACGCCTCTGCCGGCGGCGACCAGCTTCAGCGCGCCGACGTAGCGCAGTTCGGTCGGGTCACCCAGATACCAGAGGTGCAGGTCGTCGAGGCGCATGTCAGGACTTCGTTCGTCGCAGGCGCGATTCGGCGGAGGCCCTGGCACGGGCCCGCCCGAGGTCGGTGGCTTCACGCACATCCATCTCGATGGCGGCCCGGTCGTGCTCGGGCGCTGCGAGACTCTGCAGCGCCCGGGAACGACCGGCCGCCGGCGGCGGCGACAAAAAGTCTTTCGTGCGAAAGATCGCCTCTACCGGCTGGCGCAGGAGTGCATGAATAGCGCCGGCAGGCACAGTCGAGCGAGAACCGCGTGCGCCTTCGCTGCTGGAACAGGACCCTTGTGGGCCCAAGGGGAAAGCGGCACGCCAATATAGTGGACAGGCGTCTACTACAGTAGACGGAGCGCAATGGCACAGGCGCCCGGCCGAAACCGGCCGGGGCACCGGGCCACCTCGTCAGAACCTGAACGACGCGCGCAGGCCGAACTGCCGCTTCATCTGCGGCGCAACGATCGCCGTCATGTAGGTGTTCGGGTTGCCGGCACCATCCTGCGGGATGTCGAATTCGAGGAAGCGCGAGCAGGCGGCCCAGCTGTCGTCGTCGAACAGGTTGCGGGCGAACAGCTCGACCCGGGTGCCGCCCCGGCTCAGGCCGACGCCGCCGTTGGCGAGCGTGTACCCCTTGCAGGTCGCGAGGTTGTCGAGGTCGACGAAGGTCTCGCCGAAGTAGTTGGCGTCGCCGCGGACGAACCAGGCCCACTCCCCCGCGAGTGGCGCCGAGTACTCGGCATTGACCGAGCCCGACCACTCGGGGAAGCGCGGATTCGCCTTGCCCTTGATGTCGTTGCTGCCGGCAATCTGGGAGATGGTGTTGTAGATGCCTTCCTTCATCTCGCTGCGTGCCCAGGTGAGCGCACCGCCGAGCCGCAGGCGCTCCGTCGGCACCGCCGTCCACTCGAACTCGGCGCCCCAGATCTTCGCGTCATAGGCCGACACCACGTTTGAGTTGTTGAACACCGGGCTGCCGTCGGGATTGCGTGCCGGCTGGCCGGCGCTGCCCTCGCCGAGGTTCGGGCGGCAGCCCTGCGCACCGACCGGCGCGGGGAAGTCACCGCAGGTGAACTGCACGGCCACGACCTGGCGGATCTTCTTGTTGCTCCAGTCGCCGTAGTAGAGCGCGGTGTTGAGCACCACGCGATTGTCGAGGAACTGCTGCTTCCAGCCGACCTCGAAGCTCGCAAGCTCCTCGGGCGGCACCGAGCCCGGCGATCCGAGCGCTTCGAACTGGGCGCGCTCGCGCGCATCCGCGTCGACCACCAGCTGGTTCAGTTCACCCTGCAGCACGCCGAGCGCGTACGAGGCGTAGAGGTTCGTGCCTTCAGTCGGCTTCCACTGCAGGATCACGCGCGGCAGGAATTGGTCGTCTGAGATCTCCTGGAAGGTCGTCAGGCCGCGGCGGAAATTGTCCTTCTGGTAGCGACCCTCGGCGCTGAGCGACCACTGCTCCGTGAAGTCGAAGGTGGCGCCCGCGAAATAGCCTTCGGTCTCGACCCGGTCGGTGTTCGCCAGACCGTTCGGGAAGAAGGCGAAGCCCGCGCCGGGAGGCGTGTTCGGGCGGCAGGTGCCGATGGTCACGCCCGGAATGGAGTCGATGCACAGGAACAGCGAATCGCCGCCCGTGGCCGCGGACAAGAACTGCTGCTCGTAGCGGTTGTAGCCGACCTGCCACCGGAAACGCGACTCCTGCGGCGAACTGAGCCGAACCTCCCAGGACTCGTCGGTGCTGTACTGCGGATCGCGCGAGTAGGCATTGTCGAAGGCCGTGAAGTTGAAGTCGCGAACCCAGTTCGCCTTCAGCGTGTTGTCGCCGTAGATGGCCTCGACGCTCCAGCCGCCGGCGAACTCGTAGCCGATGCTCGCGGAGAAGCGCTCGACCTCGCGCTCGAGCTCGATCGCATCGAGCGTCGGCACCTTGCCGGCGATCGCGGCCGGGAGCGGGCGCTGGATCAGCTGTTCGAGCAGGTAGTTCGCGTTGCCGGTCGCCGGCAGCGCGCGCGGCGACACGGTCAGCGTGTTGCTGTCGACGATCCGCGTCGAGCCGATCGACGAGATCGCGCGCCCCTGCTCGGGGACGTCGCCGCAGAACCAGCCGACGCGGATCGTCTGGCCGCCGATCGTGACCGGTGCGCGGTTGCAGCTGTCATTGAAGCGGCCGGGGATCGCGCCGCCGGCGGCCGGACCGTCCTCATCCCTGGCCGTGAAGTAGCGCAGGTTGATCTCCAGCCCCTCGACCGGTGTCGCCTTGAGCGCGGCTTGGTAGGACTTCGTGCTCTGCTCGCCGAGCCGCCCCCCGTCGGTGGCGGTCCACATGCCACCGGTCTCGTAGAGGCGGCCACCGACGCGGAACGCGAGCTTGCCGGGAATGATCGGTCCGGTGACCGCGCCCGAGACGTCATATTCGCTGTACTCCGCACCGAGCACGCGGCCCTCGACGCCGAACTCCTCCATTTGCGGCTGCTTCGAGATGTAGTTGATCGCGCCGCCGAAGGTGTTGCGGCCGAAGTAGGCGGACTGCGGCCCCTTGACCACCTCGACACGCTCGATGTCGTCGAGGGGGATCGAGTGCGTCCCGCCGAGCACGTAGACGCCGTCGACGAACAGGGTGCCGAGCTGGAACGTCGGGACCTGGCTGTTGACGTCCATGCCACGAAAGCGGATCGATGAGTTCACGCGCCCCGGGATCGCGAGGCCGAGCGAGTGGTACTGCACGCCCGCCACCTGCAGCGTGAGCTCCTCGAGCCTCGTGATGCCGCGCGTCTCGATCTGCTCCGCGCTCAGCGCGGAGATCGCGATCGGGATCTCCTGCAGGCTCTCCTCGCGCTTGCGCGCCGTGACGACGATCTCCTCGAGACCTGCCTGCGCCGCCGCGTTCTGCTGGGCGACGGCGTCGGGCATGGCCGGTGCCAGCGCGCAGGTGGCGCCGACGAACAGCAATTTCAGCTTGGACATCACGGGACTCCCCTGTGTACGTTCTAGAATGTCGCGCGGTATGGCGCGGCGGAACGAAGCGATCACGATGCCAATATATCCGGCGTTCGACGAAGTGACAGGACTCTGCGCAGTGGCCTGCGGCACTGTTGCGAGGCGGCTACACGGCGCGTTGCCGCGGCACGAAGATGCGCAAGGAAACGCACGGGGAGGCCTGCGCCGCGCAAGGTTATGCCCGATGCCGCGCTCGCTGGCCGCGCTCGTGTTCTGCCTGCTCGGCGCGTGCGGTACCGCCGCAGCGGCCGAAACGCGCATCGCCACCCTGCGCGACTGCGAGACCTGCCCCGAGATGGTGATCGTGCCCGCGGGACGGTTCCTGATGGGCACACCGAAGCCGGTGCAGGTGCCGAGCGAAGTACCGGCCGAGCTCGACCCCGTCGACATCCGGATCGAACGTGCGTTCGCGCTGGGGCGGTACGAGGTCACGCGGGCGCAGTACGCGGAGTTCGCAGGCGCCACCGGGCGTGCCCGACAGCGCGTGCGCTGTCGCACCTGGGTCGAGTCGCGCCAGGGCTTTCGTGATCTCGACATCGCCTGGGACTCGCCCAATGTCCCAGCGGCGCCGCGCCCCGATCATCCGGCGACCTGTATCGACTGGCACGACGCCCGGGCCTACGCAGAGTGGCTCGCCGCCCGTACCGGCCAGCCCTATCGCCTGCCGAGCGAAGCCGAGTGGGAATACGCGGCGAAGGCCGGGAGCCGCGCGCTGCAGGCCTGGGGGCCGGTGGCGAGTCGTCACTGCCGGTTCGCCAATTCGAATGACCGTTCGACCGTGGCGCGCTA